>Ga0351877_1024_pt2 | contig 48030 bp, 40 predicted proteins | sample BONcelFGM3001D13_FD_206775 | JGI IMG/M metagenome (GOLD analysis project Ga0351877, IMG submission 206775) | Enriched cells from coal bed in the Powder River Basin, Montana, United States - BONCAT cells FGM rep3 HSBNCT.FGM.300.1.D13 ...
GCTTGTAGATGAACGCAATAAAGGATTGCAAGTAAAACAGCTTTTGGGTTTAAGCATTTCAAAACAGTTTATTCCTTCTGTTGCCAATATTATTGGAACAGATATGGAGAACTACAAAATCATCCGCAAAAACCAATTTGCTTGCAGCACAATGCAGGTAAGGCGTGATAAAAAAATGCCTGTTGCCTTGCTTCAGGAAGTGGACGAAGCCATTATTTCCCAAGCCTATCCAATTTTTGAAGTAAAAGACACAAAAGAACTTTTGCCCGAATATTTAATGATGTGGTTTACCCGTTCTGAGTTTGACCGTGAGGCTTGTTTTCACGCAGTAGGAGGAGTTAGAGGAAGTTTGGAATGGGAAGATTTTGAAAATTTGCAATTACCAATTCCACACCCTGACAAACAAAAAGAGATTGTAAAAGAATACAACGTAATCCAAAACCGCATAGCCCTTAACCAACAACTGATACAAAAACTTGAAGAAACCGCACAGGCGATTTATAGGGAGTGGTTTGTGGAGGGGATTGATTTGGAGAATTTGCCTGAGGGGTGGAAAAAAGAGAAAATAAAGAATATTTGCCAAAAAATCGGAAGTGGTTCAACTCCAACAGGAGGAAAAGAAAGTTATATTGATTCAGGTATTTCACTAATTAGAAGTACAAATGTTTTTGATTACAATTTTTCATTTGAAGATTTGGCATTTATCAATGATGACCAAGCTGCAAAGCTCAAAAATGTTGAAGTTGAAGAAAATGACATTCTTTTTAACATTACTGGTGTTTCTGTAGCAAGATGTTGTATGGTTCCAAAAAATGTTCTCCCCGCAAGAGTTAACCAGCACGTAATGATTATTAGACCTTACAAAGATTCAAATGTTCCATTTTATCTGCTTCTAAACCTTTGTTCAACGGATAGTAAAAATGCTTTGTTGGGAATTAGTCAGTCTGGTTCAACTCGAGAGGCAATTACAAAATCAGAAATAGAAGAATTTGAAATTGTATTACCTGAGCCTGAAATACTTGAAAAATTTGAGAGGCAAATGCAAAAGATGTTTTCATTAAAAGATTTGAAATCATTAGAAAACCAATTAGCAAGTGTCTGAACACAATTTTAATGATTACAAGATGGACAAGATTTCAAAACAGGTAGATTGTGTGAATTTCAGGTTAATAATCCTGTTAATCCAAAAATCCGGTAATCGTGTTCAGATAATTAACAACAATAGAAAATTAAGCCTGTGGAAAAACTCAGTATAAAAGACGAACTAACAGATTTTCTGCTGTACACATCGCCCAAAGGTGATGTAAAAGTGGAAGTCATACTGAATAAGGAGACCGTTTGGCTCACTCAAAAAGCAATGGCCCATTTGTTTGGGGTCAAAGTGCCTGCCATAAGTAAACATCTGGATAATATATATGAAACCGGCGAATTAAGCAAAGACACAACTGTTTCCATTTTGGAAACAGTTCAAACTGAGGGTGGCAGAGAGGTCAGGCGAAACATTGAGTACTACAACCTCGATGCCATTATATCGGTAGGCTATCGGGTTAATTCGGCACAGGCAACACGGTTTCGGATATGGGCAACCAACACCCTGAAAGAATTCATCATAAAAGGCTTTATTTTAGACGACGACCGCCTGAAAAACGGCAGGTATTTTGGCAAAGATTATTTTCGGGAGTTGTTGGAACGTGTGCGTTCCATCCGTGCAAGCGAACGCCGTATTTATCAGCAGATAACCGATATTTTTGCCGAATGTAGCATTGACTACGACCCAAAATCGGAAACCACCAAAGATTTTTATGCCTCAGTTCAGAATAAATTCCATTTTGCCATAAACGGGCAAACGGCTGCCGAAATAATCTATAAAACTGCCGATGCTGCAAAAGAGTTTATGGGATTAAGCACATGGAAAAACGCGCCCGGGGGCAGAGTTTTGAAATCGGATACCGCTATTGCAAAAAACTACCTGAGCGAACAGGAAATTAAAAGTTTGGAACGCACTATTGGCGCTTTTTTCGATTACATTGAACGGATTATTGAAGCCAGAAATACGTTTACTATGGAGCAATTTGCGTTAAGCGTGAACAAATTTCTTGAATTCAATGAATACAAAGTATTGGAAGGCAAAGGAATGATATCAGCAAAACAAGCTGAAGAAAAAGCATTTGCCGAATACGACAAATTCAACAAAACACAAAAAATAGAATCAGATTTCGATAAGGCGGTAAAAGCATTGAATAGTAAAAGAAATGAGAAATGAAGTTCACCGAAGAAAAATTAGAACGGGCATTTGCCGATTTGCTGGGGCTGGAAGGATTCACACACCATCTGGGCTTTACAATTGCCCGTAAGCCCGATGAAGTATTGATTGAGGAGGATTTGAGAAACTTTCTTCTAACCCAATACGCACCACAGGGAATCACACTAAATGAAGCAAATGCAATTATTCTTCAACTTAAAACACTTCCGGCTTCTGATCTATACGAAAGCAACAAGGTATTTCTAAAAATGCTTGCAGACGGTTTTATCCTGAAAAGAGAAGACCGCAGCCAAAAAGACATCTACATTCAACTTATCAATTATTCGGGCCTGAACAGACACCGCCAACCCGATGCAGAACAGTTAATTTCTGTTGCAGCCGAAGATGACGTAAAATATCCGCACGACACCAACATTTACAAATTCGTTAATCAGTTAGAAATTTACGGAACAGAAAAACGCATCCCTGACGGAATCATTTATATCAACGGTTTACCCTTGGTGGTTTTTGAGTTTAAAAGTGCGATTCGCGAGGAAGCCACAATTTTTGATGCCTTCAGGCAATTGACAGTTCGTTACCGCAGGGATATCCCCGAACTCTTTAAATACAATGCTTTTTGCGTTATCAGCGATGGTGTAAACAACAAAGCAGGTTCGTTCTTTGCTCCTTATGAGTTTTTCTATGCATGGAGACGTATTGCAGGGCTGGCTAAAGAAGTTGATGGAATAGATTCAATGTTTACACTCATTCAGGGAATGTTTCACAAAAACCGTTTGCGTGACATCATTCGCAACTTTATCTTCATTCCCGACAACAGCAAAAAGGAAGAAAAAGTAGTGTGTCGCTATCCGCAATATTACGCTGCAAGAACCTTGTTTGAAACCATCAAAAATGCTCAAAAACCCAATGGTGACGGGAAAGGCGGTACATATTTCGGGGCAACGGGTTCAGGTAAAAGCTACACAATGCTTTATCTTACCCGCTTGCTGATGAAAAGCGAATACTTTGCAAGTCCGACCATTGTTATGATCACTGACCGTACCGATTTAGACGACCAGCTATCGGCGCAATTCATCAATGCAAAAGGTTTTATTGGCGATAACACAGTAGTAAGTGTAGAAAGCAGGGCCAACTTACGAGAATTGTTGCAAGGCAGACAAAGTGGCGGTGTTTTCCTTACAACTATTCACAAGTTTACCGAAGATACCGAACTACTCACCGAACGAAACAATGTGATTTGCATTTCAGACGAAGCACACCGCAGCCAGGTAAACCTCGACCAAAAAATAAAAGTAACCGAAGAAGGAGTAAAAAAGACGTTCGGTTTTGCTAAATATTTGCACGATTCGTTGCCTAACGCAATTTACATTGGTTTTACCGGAACGCCCATTGACGCAACGCTGGATGTTTTCGGGAAAGTGGTTGACGCCTACACAATGACAGAGTCAGTAAGAGATGAAATCACTGTGAGAATTGTTTATGAAGGCAGAGCTGCAAAAGTGGCATTAAAAAATGGAGAATTAGAAAAGATTGAAAAATATTATGAAGAAGCTGCCAGATTGGGAGCAAACTTATATCAGGTTGACAAGAGCAAACAGGAAACAGCAAACTTGTATGCCATTCTTGGCGACCCTGACCGTTTGCAAGCTGTGGCAGAAGATTTTGTAAACCACTACGAAAACCGAACATCGGAAGGTGCTACTGTAAAAGGAAAAGCAATGTTTGTGAGCAGCAGCCGCGAAATTGCTTATGAACTGTACAAAAAAATTATTGCACTTCGCCCCGAATGGAACAAAGTAAGGGTAGCAGAAGAAGGCACACTACTTAGCGACAAAGACAAAAGAGAGTTAAAGCCGATTGAACGTATTAAATTGGTAATGACCAGAGGAAACGAAGACCCGAAAGAACTCTGGAATATGTTAGGCACATCTGATGACCGGAAAGAACTTGACCGCCAGTTTAAAAATCCAAAATCGAATTTCAAAATTGCTGTTGTGGTGGATATGTGGCTCACTGGTTTTGACGTGCCATTTCTGGACAGCATATACATTGACAAACCAATACAGCAACACAATCTGATTCAAACCATATCACGGGTTAACCGAAAATTTGAAGGCAAAAACAAAGGTTTAGTCATTGACTATATCGGAATCAAAAAGCAGATGAATCTTGCCCTTGCCCATTACAACAAAGGCGACAAAGACAATTTTGAAGAAATTGAACAGTCATTGATTGTTGTACGAGACCATTTGGATTTGCTGGCAAAACTGATGCACAAATTTGATCAGACAAAGTATTTTAAGGGAAATACCATTGAACAATTACACACATTGAATATGGCTGCCGAATTTGTGCAACAAACCAAAGAATCAGAGACCCGGTTTATGGGTTTGGTTCAACGACTGAAAGCTGCATATGATATTTGTGCCGGAAGCGAGAAACTGACGCAAACAGAAAGAGATTACACACATTTTTATTTAGCAGTCCGTTCCATAGTTTTCAAACTCACAAAAGGCAATGCCCCCGACACTGCGCAAATGAACGCCAAGGTTAGGGAAATGATAAAAGATGCCTTACAAAGTGATGGAGTTGAAGAAATCTTCAAATTGGGCGATGAAGTTGAAACGGAACAAGACATTTTTGATGAAGATTACTTGGCTAAGATTGACAAAATCAAACTTCCAAACACAAAAATAAAATTGCTTCAACAGCTATTGGCTAAAGTGATTGGAGAAATAAGGAAAGTAAACAAGGTAAAAGGAATTGACTTTACCAGGAAAATGCAAGCAATTGTTGACCGGTACAACAAACGGGATGCAAACGACATTTTAAGAAGTGAAGTGTATGAGGAAATGGCAGAAGCCCTTACAAACCTGATCTGGGACGTTCAAAAAGAATTTAGAGCTGGTGACGAATTAGGAATAGACTTTGAAGAAAAAGCCTTTTACGACATTTTGAAAGAGCTTTGCAAAAAATACGACTTCACATACCCTGACGATAAACTCATAGAATTATCCAAAGCAGTTAAAATTATCGTTGACAGCCAGGCAAAGTTCCCTGACTGGAACAAACGTGACGACATTAAGTCAGCTTTGAAAGTAGAATTAATATTGATATTGGACGAGTTTGGTTATCCACCTGTGGAGAGAGACGAAGTGTATGTTGAGATTTTTGAACAAGCAGAAAACTTTAAGAAAAACAGACAATGAGTCAATGCAGCAACAACACAAATACAAACGTGTTATCAATTAACATGCAGTCATGCTCTCTTCTGAAATATATTGGTTCAACGGATAAAAAAGGTGGAAAATTATAGTTTTCATACTGTAGCTTTATGAAAACGTATGGTATTTTAAAGCATTTGCTGCCAAAAGGTTACGGTTCATCAGATAACTCCGCTTGTATTTAATGAATAGTCAATGTGTTGACCGCTTCTCAGCCCCCCCCCCAACAATTGCGGTGATTTTGGTGTGCAGTTCCGTAACTTTTCACTATTTTTTCACAGAAATAGGTATTTGAAATCCTTTAGCTAATGAAATTCGGAAAAAAATCGGCTATTGTGGTATAATAATAAGGTTTTTCTTTAGGTCTTATGCACGAAATCGGGTGGAGAAATAAAGCAGAATATTAACGGTAAGGAATGAAGCCGTGAAAAGCTAAGCAGCCAGGTTAAAAAAGCAACGGTCGAAAAAAAATAGCACAGCAGAAACCGATCAGTTTCACAGCAGCGATTGATCAATAGTAAGGGTTGTTTTTCGGGCATTTGTAAGTAGCTGTTTGAGTGTGGGTTAAGAAATGCATAAAGGCGGATGGCAAAGGGGCTCAGAGACTAAGAGACATTCACCTAACCCTGAACTCGGAATTCGGAACCCGAAACTCGGAACTCGGAACCCGAAACTCGGAACTCGGAACCCGAAACTCGGAACACACAACCCGCAACACGGAACTCGCAACCCTGAACCCGCAACCCTCTCAGTTCATCTGCGGGTCAACAGGAAAACTTCTCCAAAGGTCATAATCGGTGCCCATCCGGCGCACGTACATTTGCCACATATCGGCCGAACTGGTTTTCAGCAGGCTGCTGGCTGATACCCTCGAAACAAGCCAGGAGTTCCTCTTTAGCTCTTCATCGAGCTGGCTGGCTTCCCAACCGGAATAGCCCAGATAAAACCGAATTCCGGAAGGCTTGATTTTTCCCCGAATCATCATCTCGCGTACCGTTTCCAGGTCGCCGCCCCAGAACAAATCAGGCAGTATTTCGCTCGAATCCGGAATTTCTTTGCCAAAGGTGTGGATAAAGAACAAACTGTCGGCACTCACAGGGCCGCCAATAAAAACAGGAGCTTCAAATGGAGGAAAATCCTTTACAACATCATTAAAGGCTGATGTAACAGGCTTGTTCATGATCAGGCCAAACGAGCCTTCCTCATTATGTTCGGCAAGCAGTACCACCGACCTGCCGAAATAATAGTCACCCAAAAAGGGTTCCGAAATAAGAATCCTTCCTTTTGCCGGCTTAAGGCTGTTGCTGCGTATCCGTATCAGTTTATCTATATCCATGAATCATCAGTTTTTAAACCGTTCTTCCTTCGTAACATTTGTTCCTTGTTCCGCATGATCAGGCCAAAAAGCTGTCACACCCGACAATGTTGCGAAATAACTATCTTTACACCCGCTAACAAAAACCATACCCTTAACTTTGGGCATCACTGACCGTCATCGGGTTTTTTTGAACATGAGGGAAGAATTCCCTTTTTTCACTTATCAAAGTTACAGCTTTGAGCTCACCGAAAAGCAGCTGAACATAAGATTTAACTTTTCCTTAGCAAATAAGTACTCTTTCGAACCCTCGTTAACGATCCCGCTGAACGGGTTAATACATCCTGAATCAGTTGACAGGGAAACCATCGAAAACCTTGTATTTCAGATAGGTATGGTCGAGTTGATCAGCTATTGGAAAGCGGCCTGTCCTCCAAAGGTTGTCATTATGCCCCACAGCCTGTTGCCTGAGCAGATTGAGTGGTGGAAAAACCTGTATTTTCATGGACTGGGCGAGTTTTTCTACCTGAATGGAATCCATACTTCCGCTGAGTCATTCATGGAAATTGAATCACAGGGACGGTTTCCGGCCAGGCCTGCCCATACCAGCCTTGAAGAACAATATCTGGTGCCTGTTGGTGGCGGCAAAGACTCCGTTGTCAGCCTCAAGATACTGCTCAAGGCCAGGGCCAAAATAATTCCCTTCATTGTTAATCCGCGGCCTGCAAGCGAAGGTTCGGCCAGACTGGCAGGTTTCGGCCCGGAACAATCTGTTCTGATCCACCGAACACTCGACCCTGCTTTGCTTCGGCTCAACGAAACCGGTTTTCTGAACGGGCACACTCCTTTCTCGGCTTTGCTGGCTTTTACTTCGGTTTTGGGAGCTGTGCTCACCAAAAGCAAACACATTGCCCTGTCCAACGAATCAAGCGCCAATGAATCAACCGTTCCGGGCACAACCGTGAACCATCAGTACAGTAAGTCAGTGGCATTTGAGGACGATTTCAGGGACTATTGCAGGCGCTACCTGCATCCCGACATTAATTATTTCAGCCTGTTGCGGCCATTGAACGAACTTCAGATTGTCAAAATATTCAGCCGTAACCCAAAGTATTTCACCACCTTCAAAAGCTGCAATGTTGGGAGCAAAACTGACATCTGGTGCGGCCAATGCCCCAAATGCCTGTTCAGCTACCTCATGCTCTCCCCTTTTCTGAAAGAGCAACAGCTTGAGAATATTTTCGGCAGTAATCTGCTGAAAAACAACAACCTCATGCCAATACTTCTGGAACTTGGCGGCCAAACGGTCTCAAAACCTTTTGAGTGTGTCGGCACCGTTGACGAGGTGAATGCAGCCATACAACACCTCAGAAATGCCGATCATAATTTTGAGTACACTTTGCTGAATGGTTTCAGCCCGACAAACTACCCTCGAATTGATGAACTATTAAACCAGTTGGATAACAATCATCATGTCAGTGATGAATTGTTGAACACGATGTTACACTTGCTCCATGACTGAAATAATTCTCAGGCGTTTGCGCAACAAACGCATACTGATACTTGGCTTCGGCCGTGAAGGACGCTCGAGTCTGAACTTCATTCTCAGGCATTTTCCGGAAGCCGTTACAGGCATAGCTGATCAGAAACCTATTGACCCACAAGAATTCAGACTTAGCAGCAAACAACAGCTGAACCTGCACACAGGTCCATCCTACCTTGATTGTGTTTCTGATTATGACATCATTCTTCGATCGCCGGGCATTAATCTTAATCTTTTAAACGGTGTAAGAACCGAGATTAGTTCACAAACCGACCTTTTTCTGGAGGCTTATGCCCCCAGGGTGATCGGCATCACAGGCACCAAAGGGAAAAGTACCACTTCGGCACTGATCCACCACCTGCTCACGGCTTCGGGCGAACACAGCCTGCTCACAGGAAACATCGGCATCCCCTGCTTCGATATAATTCCTGACATTGAAGACAACACCCACATAGTTTTTGAGCTTTCAGCCAACCAGCTTCAGGATGTGCGTCATTCGCCCGGCATAGCAGTGCTGCTGAATATATTTGAAGAACACCTCGATTATTTTGGCAGCATGCAGCACTACAAAGCCGCCAAATTCAATATTGTACGCTTTGGAAAGCAGGACGATGTTGCCATTATTCACCATTCGCTGGCAGATGAAGTTCCGGAGCTTGCGTCAGGCATAACCTATTTCCCCGGATCAGGACTGCAGCTTCCCGATATCAACTCCTTATCAATCAGGGGAGAGCATAATTTACTGAACATCGAGGCGGCTTTGCTTGCTGTGAGGGAAGCCGGGGCCGACATCAATGACATAAATGCCCGATTAGCAAGCTTCAGGGGTTTGCCGCACAGATTAGAATACTTAGGTGCGCATCAGGGGATCCATTTTTATAATGACAGCATTGCCACCATACCCGAAGCAGCAATAGCTGCCATGAAAGCTCTGGGCCGTGTTGATTATCTATTGCTTGGCGGCTATGACAGAGGGATTTCATACGATATTCTTGCAGAATTTCTCACAGTTTTTCCGACCAAACAAATAATGCTTACAGGTGAGGCCGGAATGCGCATTGCCGGATTACTTCGGCAAAAAGGATCTTCGAACCTGATGTTCTACAAAACGCTCGATGAAGCTGTGGCATATGTAAAAACCAATGCACAACCGAATGACTGCTGCCTGTTATCTCCGGCTGCAGCCAGCTATGATCAATATCAGAATTTCGAACAGCGTGGTGACTTGTTCCGGAAACTTATCTGTATAGAGTGAATTTAGCTTAAAACCAAACACCTGGTTTTACCTGATCAGGCTTCTGCTTTGGGCACCGGTTTTTTGGTGGTTTTCTTAACCTTTTCAGACACCACAACCGGTTTAGTTTCTGCCGCAACGCTTATTGTGCTTTTCTTCCGTTTCTGACGGGTGACTCCGGTAGAACCAATGATGATTTTTCCTCTTTTTGTTTTCTTATCTCCTTTTCCCATAACTTTATGTATTACAGATTAATAATAAATAAAATAATTGGGACTTAAACCAATTATTCAATCATTTTTGAGGTTTTGTTGAAACCGAGGGTAAAGATACGAATCCTGATCGGATAATCAAATCAATTCAGTGCGGATTGTTTTTGTAGTAATTACGTTCAATAACTTTTATTCTTTTGATTGAGCGGCGGCACCACTCGAGCAATATTGCTTTGCGTTCATTCTCACTGAGTCTCCAATTGACATCAGATGAACGGATTCTCGAAGTCAGGTTATACAAGATGATAGCAGCCGAAACGCTGATGTTGAAGCTTTCGGTAAAGCCTGCCATAGGTATAGCAAGTGTTTCATCTGCCATTTCGAATGCTGTACCGGACAAACCTCTTCTTTCGGTTCCGAAGAGCAGTGCAATTGGTTTGTCAAGGCTGATATCGGGGAGCATAGTGACTCCGGATGCGGGGCATGTTGCCACAATGTGGTAGCCTTTTTCCTTCAGCGCACTTATTGCCATGAAGCTGTTATTTTCCTCGCCCTTATACTGGTATATATTCAGCCATTTTGAACTTCCAAGCACAATATCAGGATGTATTTCGAAGGAATAGCGGTTTTCAATGATATGGACATCCTGAACACCGGTAAGTTCGCAGGTACGGATTACTGCACTGGCATTCTGCGTTTGGTAAATATCTTCGAGCACAATGGTTATATAGCGTGTTCTCAGGTCGAGCACTTCGGCAAACCTGGCCAGCCGGTCATCGGTGATCATTTCCATAAGGAAATGAAGGTATTGCTCATCAACAACAGGGATTGCAGCAGACATACCACAAAAATATAAAAACTCCGCTACGCATCAGCTTAATCTACACCCGGAAGCTTCAGTCCGTCAGAAGGTGTGGTTCCCATCTGGATTATTTCGATAAGGCCAGCGGGCCTGTATTCGCCCGGGGGCAAAAACAGATCTGAACGGATGTTTATATTTCTGAATGACTCAACCTGGGTAACACTTTCTCCGATGGGAGTCGGCAGTACCGACCGCATCACAAAACCACCTTCGATAAGTTTCAGAAAATCAGAACTTTCCCGATAAGCCGAAACAATGCTGGGTTTTGTCAGTTCGCGCGTCATGGCCTGCATGTATGCCAGATCAATAGTGCCAAATGGATTAATGTCGCGGGTTACCCAAACTTTTTCGTACAAAACCGTGTCAATATAAACTTCATGGCACCGGGCACGGGTTCCGGCAATGGTATCTTCGATGCCGGCCTCCCTGATGCTGATTCCTGCAATTAGTCCCGACTGCAGCGAATCGGACGACATCAGGCTGATCATTCGCTCAAGTTCTTTACGTTGTATTTCACGCTCGTGCGAAGGAAGCTGCTCGATAGCCGAGGTAATCTGAAACTCGACCGTTCGGATCATTCCTTCCCTGAATTCGGACGGTTTTCCCTTCCAGTACACCATTCGGGTGGGATAAATCAGACTTATATCTCCGGCTTCCAGATCCAGAATGATTATGGTTTCGTTGTTGTCAATACGAATCTTGTTGCCCTGAATAAAGGTTGACTGCATAGACATCAACCCATAAGGATTACTGTTCAGCTCAACAATAACCCAACCTGTTTGTGTTGTGGCTCTGCCCGAAAGCAGAAGCAATATGGCAAGCAGTAAAACTGGCACCTGACTGAAGATACCGCACCTGGCTGAATTGCTGTTTTGTTTGAACATACCCTCTTGTTATGGCAATAAGTAGCTCAAAGGTAAAAAAATAGACCCGACAGACAGGTAAAACAGAAAAAAAACTACTTTTGCACCACGAAAAAATCATCTTTAAAGAAATGGTAACAAAAAAAGGGAACGAAAAAACCGAAGAAAGACTCGAAGTTGTTGAAGAGGCATTGAGTAAATCAGAACAGTTTATCGAAAAAAATCAGAAGATTATAACGATAGCCGTTGCAGTAATTGCTGTTGTGGTATTGGGTTATTTTGGTCTGAAACGTTTTTATATTGAACCTCGTGAGGCAAATGCCAGGGTTCAGATGTTTATGGCCGAAAGATATTTTGAGTCCGACTCATTGAACAAAGCACTTTACGGCGACGGGAACAGTCTCGGCTTTCTTGATATTATCAGCGATTACAGCATGACAAAGTCAGCAAACCTTTCGCGTTACTATGCCGGCATCTGTTACCTCAGACAGGGTGATTTCAACGAAGCCATCAAGCAATTGAAAAAATTCAAAAGCGATGACTTCATTATAGGCAGTATGGCTCTGGGTGCTATGGGTGATGCCCATGCCGAGCTTGATCAGATGGGCAAAGCAGCAGATTATTACCTGAAGGCTGCAAACCGAAACCTGAACGAACTTACCACACCTATGTTTCTGTTTAAAGCAGGACGTGCCTTTGAAGCAACAGCAAACTATGATAAAGCTGTTAAAACATACGAAGACCTTCGCCGCCAGTATCCGACAAGCAACGAAGGAAGGAATATTGACAAATATATTGCCAAAGCTAAATCGCTTTCAGGCAGATAAATAATAACGACGACATTGCATAACCTGACCGGATTCCGGTCAGGTTATTTTTTTTATTTTCGCTTGATGAATGAACATGCTGTACTATCTGTAGTTTTTTTTGGCACTCCTGAATTTGCTTCTTCCCAGCTAGATGCTGTTGTGCGGGCCGGATTTCAGGTAAAAGCTGTTGTTACAGCAACTGATAAACCTTCAGGTCGCGGAAGACTATTGAGTAGTTCAGCGGTGAAGCAATTTGCGCTACAAAGCGGAATTCCTGTACTGCAGCCTTTCAGCTTAAGAGACGAAGAATTCCTGAGTACACTAAAAAAAATAGGCGCAGACGTATTTGTGGTCGTTGCTTTCAGAATGTTGCCTGAAGCCGTCTGGCGAATTCCCCCAAAAGGCACTTTCAACCTGCATGCTTCACTGCTGCCCGATTACAGGGGAGCAGCGCCCATCAACCATGCCATCATAAATGGGGAAACCACTACAGGTTTGACCACATTTTTTATTGATGCACAAATTGATGCAGGTGCCATTATCCAGAAGAAAGAGTTAAAGATAGGTCCATCAGAAACTGCCGGCGAGTTGCACAGCCGTATGATGGCCGAAGGTCGCCTGCTTGTTGTGCAAACACTTCAACTTATTGCAGATGGCAGAGCCATTGCCCTGCCGCAGCCGCCTTCAGGCACAGGAAAAGAATACCGCAACGCACCCAAAATATTCCGGGACGATTGCCGGATCAACTGGCAACAATCTGCCAAAAATATCTTTAACCACATCAGGGGACTTAGTCCCTATCCAGGAGCTTTTACAAACCTGCACAGCAGCGCAGCAGCAGTAACCGAACTGAAAATTTTCAAGGCTTCCCTCACTCATGAATCATATGAAACACCCATTGGCACACTGGTTTTTCCACAGAAAAACCGTGTATTGGTTTCATTGGAGAAAACAAGCCTTGAACTGCTGGAAATACAGGCTTCCGGCAAAAAACCAATGAATGCACCCGACTTTTTCCGTGGGCTTCAGAAAGATGCTGGTTGGTTTGTAGTATAAAAACATGGTGATTGAAGGCTGAAAAGCCGCTGAATACCGCAAAAACACTGAGTATTTTACCGGTTTTATTAACATTTTTGTTGTTTTATCAACAAAAACCAGGCAATTAGCTGCCATTACTTGCAAAATTATCCTAAAAGCTTATATTTGTACGGTTTTCAACCAATTCTTTAACTAAAATTCAATAAAATGAACAAAGCTGAATTAATTGATGCAATGGCCGCTGGTGCCAATTTAACTAAAGCCGAGGCAAAAAAAGCTTTAGATGCCTTCGTAAATGCTACTTCAGGTGCCCTGAAAAAAGGTGACCGTGTTGCTCTGGTAGGTTTCGGATCATTTTCCGTTTCAAAACGCGCTGCCAGAAAAGGACGCAATCCCCAGACAGGCAAAGAGATCAGCATCTCCGCCAAAAAAGTTGTTAAGTTCAAAGCCGGCGCTGATCTGACCAAAAAAGTGAAATAGCTTTTTACGCTACCAAAATCATCGAACGCTCCCAATCAAAACCGGGGCGTTTTTTTATTGCCTGAACATATTCATAAATCAGCTTTCTTAATCGTAACGCCCTGATATCCATCAAAACCAAGCACAAACCTCCAGGGCAATAGCGCGTCTTCACCGGCATAATCCACCCCTACCCTTTTGGTTGATAGTATTTCAATTCCGTCCGTCTCGGTCAGTTTTTCGGTAATCCAAACTCTTGGACCATCCAGGCTCAACCCATTAAAATCTCTTTCAATCCTGAGTGCCTTGCACACTTTTCCGGGTCCATTGATCAATAAAGGTTTATAACTGTATAGCCCCCCCATCCGTTGCTGAATGGTTTCAATTCCAATCAATGGCACAATCCCCCTTATCAGGATCGCATGGGGAACTCCCTTCGGACCGCTGACCACATTAAACATCTGATGCATACCATAGCATAAGTAAACATAAGCAACACCGCCCATCTGATACATTATACTGGTACGTGCGGTATACCTGCCGCCAAATGCATGGGAGGCTCTGTCAGAAACTCCTGCATAGGCTTCAGTCTCAGCTATTATTCCTCCGGTAAGCAGTCCATCTGTGGAAGTCATCAGGCAACAACCAAGGAGGGACTTGGCCAATTCAGTGACCTTATCCGATTGATAGAAAGACCTGGGCAAGCAAGATGTTTCTGAGCTCGCCATATCTTATCCAAACAATCCTATCTGTTGGTTCAGGCTTAGACGGTCATCTTCGCCCCTCACAACCACTTTGTTATCAATCATCCAGCGTATGACCAACAACACTTTCTCTTCCGAAAAACCTTCGGTGAGCTTCACTGCCTCAAAAAGGGGCATGGGCCGCTCGGAGAGCAGCAATTTCAATCTTTTACTGATGTGGTCGTATTCAATGTCGGTCAGGGCAAGGCTGTTTCGGCGTGAACACACATCACAGGTACCGCAGCGGCGTACCTGATTCTCGCCAAAATACTTAAGCAGTTGAATGTTCCTGCAAACGTCCCTGTTGTTGATAAAGTCTATCACAGCCTGAACGCGGATTTCTGCCGACTTTTTCCGGTGGGCATAATTTTGGGGCGACAAGGTAATGTTGGCAGAATCAACACGCTCCCAGAGAAATACAAGCTGTGGCTTTTCTTTGCGAGGGTTATAAGCCAGAAATCCAAGCTTTTGCAAATGATTCAGGTATTGAATCACTTTTGTCAGTTCCATCGAGGTTCTTCTGGCGATTTCCTCCTCGTTAATCACCACAAAATCAGTAAAAATACCCGGATAGCTCCTGAGCAGATGTTTGATAAAAGGATCGTAAAGAGGCTGTTCAACCTGATAACGATAAAGGTCTTCCCTACCTGCAGTAAACATCAGGCGCGATGGGGTGTTCATTCCTTCCGAAAGCAATAGCATGCCCTCCTTCTCAAGAAGTTTAAAGGCATTGAAGACTTCAACTGCCTGAAAGTTATAGTGTTTTGAAAACTGGATCAGGTCAAAGTCAAAACTTTGGTCTTTGCCACTACCCACAGGAAGCTGAAAGAAATTACCCAAAGCCTGATACATATCCCTGATGGTTTTGAGTTCCGGAAAAGACAAGTCGAGATTGACTTTAAGTTGTTGAACATCGTTATCGTTACAGATCAGATAAGCGCGTGCTTCCTGACCATCGCGGCCTCCTCTGCCAGCTTCCTGAAAATAGGCTTCGAGGCTGTCGGGCAAATCAAGGTGGAGCACCATACGCACATCAGGTTTGTCAATTCCCATGCCGAAGGCATTGGTAGCCACTATCACCCTGTATTCTGCACGCATCCAGGCAGCCTGACGCTGATCACGGATTTTGGAATCGAGACCTGCGTGATAGTGTGTGGCTGAAATACCCCTTGAAGTCAGATATTCAGCTATTTCGCGTGTCCTTTTCCTGTTTCTCACATATACAATGGCACTGCCTTTGGTTAAGCTTCCGAGCAACCGGAGCATGGAGCCATATTTATCAGGCTGATAAATAACGTTGTATGTCAGGTTTTTACGTTCATAGGAAGTTTGAAATACCAAACGACTGCGAAAAGAAAGCTTCGACATGATATCTTCCACAACCTGAGGTGTGGCTGTTGCTGTGAGTGCCATCACAGGAGTCTTGGGAAGATAAGGTCGTATTTCGGCTATCCTCAGGTAAGGCGGCCTGAAATCATAGCCCCATTGAGAAATACAGTGCGACTCATCCACAGCTATCAAGCACACCTTCATCCGTTTAACTGCCTCAATAAAACGATCAGTAGCGAGGCGTTCCGGGGAAACGTACAGGAACTTCAACCGGCCAAATACCGCCTGATTATATACAATTTCCTGTTCCTGAAAATGCATCCCTGAAAACAGTGCCGCTGCCGGAATACCTACTTTCTTAAGGTGTAGCACCTGATCTTTCATGAGGGCTATCAAAGGTGTGATAACAAGGCAAAGGCCATCAAGGTACATAGCAGGAACCTGAAAACAAACAGATTTTCCTCCTCCTGTTGGCAAAAGAGCCAGACAATCGTTGTTTGAAACCGCCGAATCAACGATATCCTCCTGCATGGGTCTGAATGCAGGATAACCCCAGTATTTCAGAAGTATAGCCCTTGTTTCCTTGCTCATGCTGTTCGGATTGTTGTTGACAGGAATCCTGACGGCCAAGTCTTTGTCAGGAAAGTTCCAGCAGTTTCTTAATCATAGAGGCCAGCTCAATCTTACTCACCGGCTTGCTGATCCATGCTTCACAGCCCGCTTTAAGAGCTGTATCTTCTTCATTTTCGCCTGCGAAAGCAGTTTGTGCAATCACAGGAAGCTGAGGCGCAAAGGATTTAATGATTCTAACTGCTTCATATCCATCCATTTCGGGCATGATGATATCCATCAACACCAGACTTATGCCGGGGTTATTCCGGCATATCCTGACAGCTTCGGCACCATCACGACCCCATAGGAGCAAAGCGCCCGTATCGCGGAAAACTGCCTTCAGGAACAAAAAATTGGCCTCAACATCGTCAACGATAAGGAATACCTTGTCGGACCAATCGTACATGATTCGGCCATAATGCACCATAGAAAAGTTGTTGCGTTGAAGCGACAGGCTGGCCGGGAGCGTAAAGTAAAATGTGGTGCCCTTACCCGGCTCCGAATCAAACCATATCGAACCACCTAGCAGCCCGACCAGATGATGGGTGATGGCTAATCCCAGACCTGTTCCATCCAGGTTGCGCTTGTAGGCTGTATCAACCTGGCCAAAACGTTGAAAAACAACATTACTTTTATCCTTTTCAATCCCAATACCTGTGTCCTTTACAAAAAACTGAACCTGCTCCTGGTACATATCGGTATACCCGAATTCGATAAACCCTTCATCCACAAACTTCAGGGCATTTGTCAGCAGATTCATCATTATCTGCCTGAATCTGAAAGGGTCGGATAAGATGAAAAAATCCCCTTCGTAAGCTTTATGCACCCGAAGGTCAATCTGAGTTTTATTCCGTTTGACCTTCTCGTTTTCGTAGTTAACCTTCAACTCGTCCATGATGGCATTGACCTCAGTCCGCGATTGAGTGATCTTCAACTGGCCCGCTTCGATCTTTGAAATGTCAATGATATCGTCAATCAGTTGCAGAAGAGTGCGCCCGGCTGAACTGATCAGGGTAAGAAAATAGGCTTTCTCTTTAGGGTTGGTTTCTTCATCAATGATGAGTTCCGAAAAACCAATTATTGAATTCAGCGGGGTTCTGATTTCGTGCGACATATTTGCCAGAAAAGCCGATTTTAGTCTGTCGGCCTCTTCAGCCTTTCTTTTTGCATCCGTGAGTTCTTTCTCAGCAAGCAGTTGGTTGCTGATGTCCCTGACTATTACAAAACAACCTGAAGCATCCTCGTGCCCCACCACCACATCCAACTCAGCCGAAAAACTGCTGCCATCGCTGCGTTTCATCACTTTTGTGAAGGTAAAAGGAATGGGATTCTCAGAAAGCGTTCGCAGATCAGGACAAGCCCACCATTGTTCATCATTCTCGATGTCCTCAGACAAAAGTATCAGGTCGTCGAGTCTTTTCCGGCGAAACTCTTCAGACGAATAGCCAAACATGCTGCAACAGCGGTTATTGGCTTCGAGAATCAGGTGCTGACGGTCAACGTAAAGCAAACCATTGGGTCCCTTTGAAAAAAGCGTGCTGTAATCTATTTCATGTTCAGGAGTATTCTGCGCAGTCAGCAAATCCTCCTGATGACGCAGTAAGGCACCAAAATACGCGAAAACTTCTTTATCTCTGGGCAGGAATTCCTTATGTACATCTGTGAAAAAACACAGAAGCGAAGACTTCCTCTTGTGACCACCGGCAGGAATCATATAAACATTGGAGAAAAGTAATGCGGGCCATTGAGGGGGACTGGGAACAATTGATTTCCAATCAGCAGCACTGATGCGGTTTTCTGTGCCTTGTGCCTGAGTCAACAAAGCTGCATAAAAGGCATTATTATGTACTGACAAACCATCATCTTCTTGATTGTCAACAAATTTAAATTCGTCTGTAAAATTATCATGGTACAAATATGCACAGGTCCCATTAATAATCATGTCGTCAGCAAACCGGCATATCGTTTGGATATTACGTTGGGGATCTACAGAAAGATTTGCAGCAAGCCTGGCCAACTGACTGAGTACATTAGGATGCAGAACCGATGCGGAGGCTTTGTCCATATGCGAAAACCCTTAGGGCAATTGAAGGCGTAAAGATAGTAAAAATCCATTTGTTAACATAGTTTTGCCTGAAACCAACCCGTTGAAAAAAACACGCATGGCATAACAGACGGGTTTATTATCTTTGTCCATTAATAAAAGCTATGGCGCTTATGACATTAATCTTCATTAACCTGCATTTGATTGATGTACTTGACATCCTGCTGGTGGCCGGATTGCTTTATGTGTTGTATTACCTGCTGCGGGGCACAGTGGCCATAAATATTTTTCTTGGAATCGTTTCCATATTTTTGATTTGGAGGTTGGTAACGCTGTTTGGTATGGAGTTGCTGAGCGAAATTCTGGGCGCTTTTGTGAGTGTGGGTTTCATTGCTTTAATCATTATTTTTCAACCTGAAATCAGGCAGTTTTTGCTGGCTTTGGGCACGCCCCGTTTCATCCGCAAGCACCGCAGGCGTTTTTCGATTCTGGGTTTTCGTTTCAGTGAAGAGGAGGAGTTCGATCTGGCACCCATTGTACGGGCCTGTGTAGGTTTGGCCGAAAAAAACACCGGAGCACTAATTGTCATCACACGTCAGAACAGCCTGTTTCAGTACACATCAACCGGGGTTGAAATAGATGCCGGCATCAGTCAGCCCCTGATCGAAAATATTTTCTTCAAAAACAGCCCTTTACACGATGGGGCCATGATCATACAAGGCAACCGTATCAAAGCTGCTGGCTGCATATTGCCTGTGACCAAGAAACTAGATCTTCCGGGCCGGCCGGGTCTTAGACACAGAGCCGCCCTCGGCATTACAGAGCAAAGCGACGCTATTGGCATAGTAATCTCGGAAGAAAGAGGTAGTATTAGTGTAACACATGACGGCAACCTAAATCCCATGCCCAACGGCGAAGCCTTGGCTGCCTTCCTGAAGGCAGAACTACTGCCTGCAGAATAGAGCAAGTCTGATAAAAGCCATAATACTGGTTTGATTTTTTTAAGTGCATTTTATCCTGTCAGTTAATCGAATTCTCTCGTTCTTGTAATTAAACGCATTTAGACCATATGTGCCAAAAAAGTCATGATTTTTCTTCCCTCAACAAAATAAGCGAAGCAATCATGAATCCAAAATCGAGGAAATTTATGTTTAAATTATACCAGGTGTTTTCTTATTAAAAGAGAATCATTATCTTTGGAAAAATTTTCTTCAATGAAGATTACAGAGATAACTCAGTGGCTTACTGACAAAAAGTTAAAGGTTACCCCTCAAAGGGTAGCCATCCTCGAAGCCATAATCAGCCTGAACAATCACCCTACGGCCGATGCCATTGTGGCATATATCCGCGAAAAGAATCCAAATATATCCGTGGCTACTGTCTATAAAGTGCTCGATGTGCTGGTCGAAAGCGAACTGATTCACAAGGTAAAAACCGAAACGGGCATCTTACGGTATGAAGCTGCTATTGGTACACATCATCACATTTATTGCTCCGATTCGGAACGTATTGAGGATTATTTCGATGATGAACTGAATCACTTACTTGAAAACTATTTCAGGAACAAAAAGATACCTGATTTCGACATTGAAGACATCAAATTACAGATCATAGGAAAGTACAACACTAACCATTAAAACTTACATTCATGGAATACAAATCAGATTCTCAGGGCAAATGCCCGGTAACAGGTGCTGTAGGGAAACACCGTGCAGGCACAGGTGGCACTAAAAACCGCGACTGGTGGCCCAACCAGTTAAAGCTGAACACACTCCGGCAACATTCGCATAAATCAGACCCGATGGGAGAAGGTTTTGATTACGCCACTGAATTTAAAAGCCTTGACCTGAATGCACTTAAGAAAGACCTTCACAAGCTCATGACTGATTCTCAGGATTGGTGGCCGGCAGATTTCGGGCATTATGGACCCTTGTTCATCAGGATGGCCTGGCACAGTGCCGGCACATACCGCACCGGCGACGGACGCGGCGGTGCAGGAGGCGGGCAACAGCGTTTTGCCCCCCTCAACAGTTGGCCCGATAACGTTAATCTCGACAAAGCCCGACGCCTGCTGTGGCCGATCAAACAGAAATATGGCAGAAAAATCTCATGGGCTGACCTAATGATTCTGGCCGGAAATGTAGCGCTCGAATCCATGGGTTTCAAAACCTTCGGCTTTGCCGGCGGGCGGGCTGATGTTTGGGAACCAGAGGAAGATATGTACTGGGGCTCTGAAACCAAGTGGCTCGATAACGATGCCCGCAACCTTGAATTGAGCGAGACCGACAATCCTTTGGCTGCCATTCAGATGGGTTTAATTTATGTGAATCCCGAAGGCCCGGGTGGCAATTCTGACCCACTTGCAGCGGCAACGGACATCAGGAATACGTTCGCACGTATGGGCATGAACGATGAGGAAACTGTGGCGTTGATAGCTGGCGGGCACACCTTCGGCAAAGCCCATGGTGCAGGTGATGCTTCAAGCTTAGGGTCAGAGCCCGAAGCGGCTGCGATCGAAGAGCAGGGCCTCGGTTGGAAAAGTAGTTTCGGCAGTGGCAAAGGCAGTGACACCATCACCAGCGGTATCGAAGTCACCTGGACACAAACACCGGCTAAATGGAGCTACTATTTCTTCGAGAACCTGTTCAGTTACGAATGGGAACTCACCAAAAGCCCGGCGGGAGCATATCAGTGGGTAGCCAAAAATGCCGATAAGGTGATTCCGGACGCACACGATGCTGCAAAAAAGCACCTTCCCACTATGCTCACTACAGATTTGTCGCTGCGTTTCGACCCGGCCTACGAGAAAATCTCAAGACGCTTCTATGAACATCCACTTGAATTTGCAGATGCCTTTGCAAAAGCCTGGTTCAAGCTCACCCACCGCGATATGGGCCCGCGTTCACGCTATTTAGGCCCCGAAGTACCGGCTGAAGTACTCACGTGGCAAGATCCGATTCCGGCTGTTGATCATGCGCTGGTTGACGACAAAGATGTTCAGGCGCTCAAAGCACAACTGCTGCAATCAGGATTAAGCATTTCGCAACTTGTGTCCACAGCATGGGCATCAGCCTCCACATTCAGGGGTTCTGACAAGCGCGGCGGTGCCAACGGAGCAAGAATCAGACTCGCACCCCAGAAATTCTGGCAGGTAAACAATCCCGCTCAACTGGCCAAAGTCCTTGAAAAACTGGAAACCATTCAGCAGGAGTTTAATAGCAGTCAGAATAATGGTAAAAATATTTCCCTTGCTGACCTCATTGTACTCGGAGGCACAGCTGCTGTTGAAGTAGCAGCCGGAAAAGCCGGTCTTAAAGTCATTGTACCCTTTACTCCAGGCCGTATGGATGCGACACAGGAGCAAACCGATGTAGAATCATTTGCATGGCTCGAGCCAGCAGCTGACGGTTTCCGTAATTATGTAAAAGCAAAATATAAGGTGCCAACCGAAGAATTGCTCGTGGACAAAGCCCAACTGCTGACCCTGACAGCTCCTGAAATGACTGTGCTTGTGGGTGGCATGCGTGTATTGAACACCAACTTCGACAATTCCCCAAATGGTGTATTCACAAATCAGGCAGAAGTATTGACCAATGATTTCTTTGTCAACCTGCTCGATATGGGTACTGAGTGGAGACCTGCAGACGAAACCTATGAAGTCTTCAACGGCATCAACCGCAAAACCGGCGAAAAGAAATGGACTGCTACAAGGGCCGACCTCATCTTCGGCTCAAACTCCGAACTTAGGGCTATTGCCGAAGTATATGCCAGCACCGATGCGCGGGAAAAATTCGTTCGGGATTTTGCTAAGGCATGGGTTAAGGTGATGAACCTTGACAGGTTTGAACTAAGTCACTGAAAGCAACTAAAACCATGACACAAATACTTTCCACTGATGAATTAAGACCTTGCCAGTGGAATATTTAACCAGAACAACCCAAGTGACGGAAAGGCCCGAATAAGCAGGTGGACCTGTAACTCTTAGGGCGTATATAATTCAATGTTAACCAATCAAAGGATTATATACGCCATTTTTTTGTCTGTAACGGATAAGAATCTATTTCGAAAGTCTTCTTCTTTAAGACATTAAAGACTTAAAATGTTTGATATGATCGGAAACGAATTTGCACCGTGACACACAATAGAAAAACCAATTTTCGTTCAGTTTGCTTTGCGGAAGTTCTATCACAACACTAGCCAAAATAACTACTCTTTGTTCCCGGGCAGTAACGATCAAAAAACGCAATTACTATTTTTGACATAAAAAACCCAATGAAACAGCATAATACAATCAGTCAGCAGGAACAAACAGAACTGCTCGACATCCTAATGCACCGATTCCAAAACAATATGCACCGGCATAGAGGGATTCGATGGGAACAAATACGCGAAAGACTGGCGGAACATCCATCAAAGCTATGGTCGCTGCATCAGATGGAACATACCGGAGGAGAGCCAGATGTAGTTGTGCTCAACCCTGCAAGCCGGGATTTTTTTTATTTTGATTGCTGTGCCGAAAGCCCAAAATCTCGCCGCAGCCTCTGCTACGATCAGGAAGCCCTGATGTCGCGTAAGGAAAACAAGCCGTCAGGAAGCGCTGTTGGCAAAGCCTCCGATATGGGTGTTGAACTGATAACTGAGAACCAATACTTTGAATTACAGAAGTTTGGTGAATTCGACACCAAAACCTCAAGCTGGATCGCTACGCCTCATGTAACCAGGGCACTCGGAGGAGCACTGTTTGGTGACAGACGATACGACAGGGTGTTCGTGTACCATAACGGTGCCGAATCCTATTATGCATCAAGAGGTTTCAGGGCCTTTCTGAACATCTGAGACTTTTAATAAGTGCTATCTGTACTTATATGGGAGATGTACATAAAGCCTACTTTTCAATCTGATCATTAGTACATAAAGACCAACATCTGAGATTATTTTCAGAAAACGAGTTGTTGTTGGGGAAATTATTATTTCACTGATTAGATTCCTGATTTTTTCAGAACACCTATTTTTGTCATTTACCTTACCAGGACACAATCTGAAAAATAGAAGCATTGATGAACAGACTTAAAGGCAAAATTGCCCTGATCACAGGCGCAGCAAGGGGCATTGGCGAGGCTACGGCACGGTTGTTTCACCGTGAGGGTGCTGAAGTTATAGTTTCTGACATACGCGATAATGAAGGTCAGGGCTTAAGCCTGCAATTGGGCAAAAGGTGTGCATACCTGCATCTTGATGTTCGCGATGAAGCATGCTGGCAGCAGGCTGGTGAATACATGAAAACACGTTACGGGCGATTGGATGTACTGGTCAACAATGCCGGCATCACAGGTTTTCTGGAATCAGCCGGCCCCTGGGATGCCGAGTATTCCGACCTTGAATCATGGGATGAGGTACACAGGGTAAATGCCACCGGAGTAATGCTTGGGTGCCGTATGGCCATCACACTTATGAAAGAACATGGTGGAAGTATCGTGAACATCTCATCCAGAAGCGGTGTTGTGGGGATACCAGGTGCTGTGGCCTATGCATCAAGCAAAGCATCCGTGAGGAACCACAGCAAAAGCGTTGCACTTTATTGTGCTGAAAAGGGCTATAACATTCGCTGCAACAGCGTGCATCCGGCTGCCATCATGACACCAATGTGGGAAGCCATGCTCGGCAAAGGTGAACAACGCCGGAAAATAATTAAGGACATTGAAGCCGGGATACCTTTGGGACATTTCGGTGATGCTGAAGATGTAGCATACGGAGTACTTTATCTGGCCAGCGACGAAAGCAAGTATGTTACCGGCGCAGAGCTGACCATTGATGGCGGGATACTTGCAGGAAGCGAGGCAAGGCCAGGTCAATGAATAACCGGTATATAACCATAACATTACAATACCTTTTCCCTGCCCTGATTGAAGATAAAAGCGGTTAAGATTACAAATTAATTACAGTTTATCTGAACGCTCCTGTGCTTTCCGGATAATTTCGTCCCCCTGACTCTTTGCCTGAGTAATGACCGAAGTTGCTTTCCTGTCGGCTTCGGATACAATTCGGGCAGCTGAATCATCCCCTTCCTTGCGCACTTTTTTAGCTGCTTCTTTAGCCGCCATCTCTGCAACCATTCCCTTCTTTTTGCCTTCAGCAATAAGATTATCAGCCTGTTTGTTGGCTTCTGACTGAGTTTTCGCAGCAAGAGTGGCAGCTTCTGCTCTTATCCTGGCAGCAGAAGCCTCTGCCTGCTTATACAATTCATCAGCTTGTCGTCTGGCATCTTCCAGAATTTTTGACGCTTCTTCTTTGACTTGTTTCTTCAACTCCTCCTTTTGTTTCTCAATTTCCTTTCGGGCAAGGTCTTCGAGGCCTGCTTTAAGGTCGGAAGCATAGCTTTTATAATCAAGTTCAATGCGGGGATTGTTGGCTGTTCCTGAGAGCTTTGCCTTCACCTGAACAGAACTTCCGGGATTGATTGAAACACCTGCTTTTCCGCTTTCTTTTGCCAGTTTGTCAATTCCCGAAGCAACCTGACCGCCAAGCACCTGAAAAGGGAGCTTAAACAGCAAGTCATACTCTATGTTTTGCTCAAAATCAATCCAACCTCCAATGGTGACATCAGAACCTGCATATTTTATCTGGAAAGGCTTTTGATAAACTCTTCCATTCAGGAATTCGAAAGCCAGGTTGAGTGCATCTGTTTTCAGGCGACTGAAACTTTCATTACCAAGCGCTGAAGCAATTGATGACATGGTGCGGCTCGATTCAACAACCAATTGACTTGTTCTGAGTGAACCACCTCCGGCCAATGAGCTGAACACCGGATTCATGTTTTGGTCGAGCACTCCCCTGATAGAGAATGTTGTTGACATATTGCCTGAGGATTTTTCGGCAATTGGTGCAGCTTTGCTGAACATGCCGATGGTACGGTAGGCTGACGGAATGTCAATGCCTGCCAAATCCATATCAAAACCAATAAGAGCCTGTGTCTTGTCAGCTGCATCAAACGATCCTTTCATACTGATGCTGCCTCCCATCATCAATGCCTTTAGCGGGTCGAAAACAATGCGTTTATCTTTATATGTCAAACGTGTTTCAACTTTGCTCAGGTCATAGGTTTGGTAAAGCAACCTGTCAATCTTCCCGTCAAAGGCAAAGTCAATCCTCTCGGGTAATTCGGGCAGCGACATGGTTGTGTCGGCTGTTTCGGCAGCAGAAGAATCTGACGGCAACGATGACATCAATTGGTTCACATCCAATAAACCGGAAGTCAAAGAAAGTTTGCCGTTCAGCGTGCCGTCGCCGAGATAATATGAAAGATAATTTTCAATGGTTCCGTTCAGGCTCACATCGCTGCTTCCGATATTGGCCTGAAAACGCTGCATTGTTATGGCCGCAGGAGAAAAAGTCAGTGAAGCATCACGGATCAGAACCGGCAATTCAAACATCTTACTTTGATACATAAAATCGGTCAACATCAGATTGCCCGATGCGTCAATGCTTTCATAACGCTTACTTTCGGCATCAGATAGCTTAGCATTTACTTTGAAGTCTGTTTTGATGATGCCTGATATCTGATCACCCTGTTCAAGAGGAATGGCATTCTTCAGGCTATTGAGGTCAATGGTTCCTTTGAATGTGGCATCAATATCAGGGTCGCTGACAGGTGTTTTCAGTAATAACGAAGCTGCAAAAGGATTTCCGGCCAGTTCAAAGCCAAAATTCCTGATCCGCACAATGGTAGCATCGGGATCTCCGTTTTCGTTTGCCACGCTTCCGTTCATGGCAATGTTTTTGATCTGGGCAGGCAGGTCAGGATAAGCAATGCTTCCGTTGTTTATTTGAAGATTTACTCCAAAGCCCGGCATTTGCTGTTCATTATAGGTTCCTTTGACAAATCCGCTGAGTGAGAATTCTCCATTGGCTGAAAGTTTTTCAAAACCGGCGGTGAATACTGCAGGCACCAGCGAGAGCAGATTTTTGAAGCTGTTGTCAGGTGCATCGAAAGTAAGCTGGATGAGTATGTCATCGGAAGGCATTTCAATGCTGCCATCGAAATGAAGATTTACATTGTTCAGGCTTAACAAAGCCTTATTAAAACTATAGATGCTTTGCTCAAGATTGGTCTGAAGCCCAAGTTGCAAGGATGTTCTAACATTGTTTAGATAATTGATGCCGTCATAAACCAGCGTCAGCCGTTCGCTTTCAAGTGCTGTCTGTAGTTGGGCTTCATTGGCTGTAAAATCGCCACTAACCTTTACATTCAGACCATTGAGGACTGCGATCATCCCCAAACTTTGGTCATCATAGCGAATGTTTGACCCTGACACCAGAAACTGCCTTAGTTTGACGTTGAGTTCACCTTCACCTGCCTGAGGTTCCTCGGCAACTGACGGCTCTTCTTCCGGCAATGCAATGTCCCAGTTAACTTCGCCAGATTTGAGTGTAATGAGGTTTAATATCATCTTATCCAAGGCAATACGTTCGATTACATAGGGGCCGCCGCTGATCACACTCATGAGGTCAACAGTCAGTCCAAGTGAGCCCAGATAGGCTAGGGTATCTCCCTCGAACGGACTTTTGTTGATCACAGACAGTCCGTTGAGCTTAAGGCTGAAGTCGGGAAAACTCCGTAACAAACTCAGGCTTGCTCCTTTGAAGTCAATGCTTGCATTCACTTGCTTGTTTATTTCAGTCCTGACCAATCCCGCAATTCTGTCTTTAAACATCCACGGAGTTATAACCAGTAGGAGCAATAAAATCAGCAGACTTATACCGAAAATCCTGAAGAACTTTTTCATATTTTTTTTGAGTTAAATTTACTTTCTATAGGCCCTGTAGCGGAGCAAATGGTCGGCAACCACCAAAGCAGCCATTGCTTCCACAATTGGGACTGCACGGGGCACTACACACACATCGTGCCTTCCGCCGGGGTTAATGATGGTTTCTTCACCTTGAAGGCTGATGGTATTCTGTTCTTTCATCAGGGTTGCCACTGGTTTGAAAGCAACACGGAACATGACTGGCTGACCGTTCGAAATACCTCCCTGAATTCCTCCGGAGTGATTTGAGCGGGTGCTCACTTTGCCATCCAGTTGTTCAAATATGTCATTATGGTCTGATCCTTTCATGCGCGATCCGGCAAAACCACTTCCATACTCGAATCCTTTAACAGCATTGATTCCAAGCATCGCTTTGCCGAGGTCGGCATGTAACTTATCAAACACAGGCTCGCCAAGTCCGGGCATCAAACCATCAATACGGCAACTGATCACTCCGCCAAGTGTATCACCCTCAGCGCCCGTCTGCTGAATAATATCTATCATTTTCCCGGAAGCCTTTTTGTCGGGACAACGAACAACAGAGGATTCTATTTCGACCATACCAAAGCCTGTCTCCACTGATGTTTCCACACTACCTATCGCACTAACCCATGCCATCAGCGAAATACCTTCTTCAGCGAGGAGTTGCCGTGCCACCGAACCGGCTACAACACGGGCAACTGTTTCCCGTGCAGAAGAACGACCGCCTCCCCTGTAGTCGCGTATGCCATATTTTTGCTGATAAGTGAAATCGGCATGCGAAGGCCTGAAAACATCTTTAAGCTTGTCGTAGTCAGCAGATCTGTGGTCATGGTTACGCACGATAAACCCAATGGGGGTGCCTGTAGTTTGATCATCAAAGAGCCCGGAAAGAAACTCAACCTGATCATTTTCATTCCTTTGGCTGGTTACAGCCGACTGCCCTGGCCTGCGACGGTCCAGTTCAGCCTGCACCAATGACATGTCCAGCCTTAGCCCTGCAGGACAACCATCGATAATACCGCCAATTGCAGCACCATGCGATTCGCCAAAAGAAGTTAACCTGAACAACAGTCCAAAACTGTTTGATGCCATAAATACAACTATTTGGATACAAAATAACTACTATTTCTGCAATTACAATGGTTACAAATTTTCACCAAACATTATGATTGGTGTTTTTCAGTCATGAAAGATAAGTCTAATTTTGCAACTTAATACCTCTGTAGCAATGAATAAAATATTATTACTGATTTTCTGTCTGGTATTCACGGGTTTGCAGGCTCAGCGCCTGAGCCGGGAGGAAGTCAGTCTGATAGTTTCGGGCAGGGCCGACGCAAAAATGGATGTTACACTGGTAACAAACTCTGCTGATTCACTGTTGCTCCGAAAAAAGGCAAAACGTATTGGCCGTGTGGATGATAATGTACATTTTCTTGCCAAAAGAATGCTTGAAACCGTGCAGAATCCTGACCATGCAGGTGTTGGAATCGCTGCCCCACAGGTTGGCATCAGTCGCAGGTTGATATTAGTGCAGCGTTTTGATAAGGACGAAAAACCTTTTGAAGCAATGATCAATCCAGTGATTATCAGTTACTCAGATAGCCTTTGTGACCGCATCGAAGGCTGTCTCTCTATTCCTGTTATCAGACAAAATGTTACACGGCCATATAGTCTTGTTCTTAAATATAAAACCTTGGAAGGCAAGAGAATCACCGAAAAAATAGAAGGGTTTACAGCGCGTATTGTTCAGCACGAAGTTGACCACCTGAACGGAATTCTTTTTGTGGATTACGAATAAGTAACTTACCAGGACCAAATTCTTTGTAACTGACTGTAAACAAAACGTTTCTAACAAACCAAATATATGAACAGCACATTAATCCGTGTCAGGATTATCATCCTGTCCTATTCCATTTTGCTGACACTTTTTTCATGTAACAAGGAAAGTGTTACAAACAAGCCTACCATCAATACTATTTCAGATACTTTTAAGAGCTATACTGTTTTCGACACTACAAGTATCTGGGTGTACCTGAATGTTAACCAGCAATTGACCGACACTGTCAGGATTAGTGGAATCAGGACAGAACAACGGTTACAACTTCTTCCCGATCAGGAGTCGTCATATAATTATGAAGCCATTCTATTTGATTACCACAGCGAGAACATTGGATTAGAAAAGGCTGAGATCATTGCAGGCCGGCTACAATCCTCCGGTGACAACTTATTCGAGCGTTTCAGGCTGTATTTTACCAATGGCCGCTATTATACGATTTTTGCTCCTGAATTTCCCTTAAACGAAACTCATATCTTTGGAGAACAGGAAGGAAATTATACCAACCTGGCTTTTTACAACCAATTTACGCTTAACAACACAACCTATCAAAAAGTGTACAGAACGTCGGTGAAGGATTACCTGAATGGCTCCGACACCCTTAAAATGGAATTCTGGATGGCTCAAAACGTGGGCCTGATCTGGTTTACAGCAAAAAATAGCCAAACCAATATTGTGTGGTCGCTGATTGACGCGGAGGTATTACCATAAACTTCCAGACTGTAGCATTTTTACGACATTTATGAGACAAAAATTCCGATTGGATAAATAGTGGTTTTCTCATTCAGCTGTCTATCGGCCGTAATTGAACTGCTGTGACAAAATGGGGTTATTCCAATTCATGAGAGAAAAATGAATGCAAAAAAAAACCGGAAGGTATTTATCTCCCTCCGGTTTTAAGTCATGCTGACCAATATCAGTCCCTGAGAATTTTAAGCTTCGCTTCCAACACTTTCAGGTCAGTTTTGGCCTTATTGATCTTTTTCTCATACTCAGCCTTCATGATGTCTGCATTTTTACTGCTTGCGAAGAATCCGATATTGTTTTCCCACAGGTTGATTTCCTCGCGGAGCTTTGTAATCCGATTGTTCAGGGTAAACCTTTCGCGCCTGATTCTGTCCTGTGATTCCGGCTCATCTTTCATTCCTTCAATCATGCCCTTATAGTCGGAAGCTGACATCTCCATTTCGGTGATTTTCATCTTTTCGAAAAGGTCATCAATTGCCTTGCGGTATTGGTTTTGCAATTGGTCTTTAGCCTTCATAGGCACATGTCCTATACTCATCCATTGACGTTGGAAGGCTTTCAGTGCTTCGAGATTGGCGTGCCTGTCCTTAGATATTTCGAAGGACTGTATGCTGTTGACCAATTCTTTTTTGGCGTTCAGGTTATCCGACTCAACATCTCTGATGCTGCCGAAAAATTCTGATTTCTGCGCAAAAAAAGCATCGCATGCAGCCCTGAAACGTTTCCAAACTTTATCCGAATTTTTCTTAGGTACCGGACCTATGTTTTTCCATTCTTCCTGCAGTTTTTTAAACTGATCGGTAGTTTTTCTCCATTCGGTACTGTCTTTGAGTGCTTCTGCCTGAGCACAAAGATCGAGCTTTCGGTTGTAGTTTTCGATCTGCTGGTCTTTGATCCGGCCATAATACTCCTTTTTATTGTCAAAGAACACGTCCATGGCTGCTTTAAAGCGGTTCCATACTTCGTCGTTGAGTTTTTTAGGAGCCTGACCAACCGAGCGCCATACCTTGAACAACTCAGTTACTTTATCGGTTTTTGCGTTCCAGTCACCAATGTTTTCCGGTGCTTCAGCAGCAATCTCTTCCATTTTCTCACACAATGCAAGCTTTGCTTCATGATTGTGCATTTGCTCTTCCTGAATGCGCGAATAATGCTCTCTTCGGACCAGATTGATCTTGTCTGTAGCATTTTTGAAGCGTTCCCAGATTTCATCTTTCTTGTCCTGAGGTACAGGACCGATCTCTTTCCAGTCATCATGGAATTTCTGGAGCATTTTGAACGACTTGATGATGCTGGGTTCGAGCAACAATTCTTCGGCTCTTTCGCAGAGCTCTATCTTTGCTTCGAGATTCTTTTTCAGGTCAAGGTCACGTAATTCCTTGTTTATTTTCACCTTGTCAAAGAACTTCTCTACCAAAAAATGATAATTATTCCAAAGGTTAGTAATCTCTGTGGCAGGGACCTGTCCGATACTTTTCCATTTATCCTGAAGCACCTTAAACTCATCGTAGGTTTTCTTGAGGGTTTCTTCAGATGAGATCAAGGCCTTGAGTTCATCGAGTATGGCCTGCTTTTCCTTCAGGTTTTCAGATTTCCGGCGTTCAAGGATTTCGTTAAAATGTGCCTTATTGTCTTTATACAGGTTGAAAGCGGCTTTAAACCTCACCTCTAGTGGGTCATCGGCATGAACATAATCCTCTTTGTTCCTGCCCTCGGCCATAAAAGCTTCCAATTCGTTATCAATATCTTCTTTGTTTAATTTAAGAAACTTAACCTTAATGGCAGCCACCTTGTTTTTAATGGCAGCCACATCCGGGTTTTGAACAGTTTCCTCGAGCAGTTCAACAAGTTGAAGCTTGTTTAATCCTTCAAATTCAAGCGATTGATGCTCGCTTTCCTCGTCGTCCTCGTGGTCTGACTCATCCGAAAGAAGGACTTCTCCCATCATTTCAACAGCTATATGTTGTTCCTTGCTGCTGATTTGTGGGACAACATCTTCTGCAACAACAGGTTCATCATACATTGGCTGATCAGGCTGAATCAGAAGTTTTACTTCTTCGGCATCGTCGGCACCCAACAAAGGTTGAGTGGCTGCTGACAAAACAGCATCAACTGGTTCGATTTCAGGATCAGACTCATAAACAACTTCTTGATCGGGTTGAATAAGTGTCAGGATTAACTGCTTTTCTTCAAAACTGATTAGATTTTCTCCGGCATTCAGGCCGACTGGGTTAGTTTCATTCATAATAATTTGATTTTCAGTAACAACTTCTGTTACCACAGCATTCTCCTCCTGGTCAGCAGGCTGATCAGAATTCTGATGAAGTTGGGTATCAATATTCATTTATACTTATTTAGCGTTGTCAATCAGGCCGTAAATGACAGCCTTGAGACATGGGTTCAATAAAGGACTGCAAAAATAGGAATATTTTATATGAATTTCCTGTTGGGCAAAAATGATTCGGACTTTTTCGCACTAAAGTGACAGCAAGTTATCAACCTTTCCGTTGTCTGCGGTGTTACGAAGTAAAAATGGCCTTATTCCTCATGCGAAACTTCTTCGGCAGGTTCGTATTCGTTTGCCTTACTGCCTTCTGCCATAGGCTCCTTCAGCAGGGCAGCTGCCCTGGCGATCATATGGCTGGCAACTGGTGTTGTGAGAAAGATGAAAGCCATCAAGGCAAGGCTTCCAAGAATAATCCTGAGTCCGGGAACTGCAACAACCAGGCCTGCAGCCATAAGCAGCAATGCAAGTGATGATGCTTTTGTAATGGCATGCATCCTCATGAAGACATCAGGTAGCCGGACAACGCCCAGCGCTGCAACAAGCATGAAGAAAGAACCGGCGATAAGCAACACTGCAGCAATGAGATCATTCATATCTGATTTGTTTTTTAAGGTAACGTGCAAATGAAACCGTGCCCAAAAAAGCTATGAGCGCGACAACAAGTGCGATATTCAGATAAACTGTTTGTTTTGTCTGGATTATAATCACCAGAACAAAACCAATTGTTGCAGAGGCGGCAAGATCAAGCACGATGATTCTGTCGGGTAGGCCAGGACCTTTTACCAGCCTGTATATTACCACTCCCAGGGTCAGTGAGATTGTGGCGTAGGCAATGTATATTGCTGTTTGCAAAGCCAACGATCCAATGTGTTCCATTATTCAAAAATTACTTTTATCCTACGTTCGAAGTTATTCTTTATATTAAGCTTAAACGATTCAATGTCACCGAGGTACATTGTGTGAATGTAGATGTTTTTCCTGTCAGGCGAAAGATCAACTGTAAGGCTGCCGGGTGTCATAGAGAGCAGATTAACGAAAGCCAGCAGTGCCATATCAGACTTGAGGTCAATTTCGATCTTTACAATTCCATGAGTAAATGATTGCCTGAACCTGAATATATCGCGTGCCAGCAAAAGGCTCGACATGGTAAGCTCACGAAGATAAAAGAGCAGAAAAAATACTGCTGCCATTGCCCGTCGGCCATATGTTACAAAAACTGACATATCCTTTAAGTTTAGTTAAATACTGCATCTATATATGCCTGAACGTTGATAAGTTGGGTTGCAGCACGACTAAAATAACCATATAAAACACCGGCAAACAAACCCATAAGCAGCATCAGGACAACAATGCCCAGAGTGGCCGCTACAGAAAGATTCTGAGTCTTTTCAGTACCCGAAACCCCGGCAACTTGTTCCGGACTCTTTTTCCAATACACTTCGTTCCATATTTTCACCATCGAGAAAAGTGTAAAAATACTCACTGCCAACGCTGTAATGGTAATGGCCCAGTCGCCGCTTCCAAATCCAGCCATGATCAGAAACAGCTTACCGAAAAAGCCCGGTGTAGGAGGAAGTCCGGCAAGCGACAAGGCTGGCAGGAAAAACAGCAGGGCATACAAGGGTTTTTCTTTGTATATCCAACCTGTTTTCTTTAAATCGTAGGTGCCTTTGAGTTTATACACCAGTCCGCCTGCCATAAATGCTGCTGTTTTTGAAAACATATTGTGAACGATAAAAAAGATAGCGCCGGCAAGCCCTGTAACAGTGAAGATTCCAAGTCCCATGATCATATATCCTATCTGGCTGATGATATGAAATGACAGAATCTTCCTGAAATCAAAAGAGGAGGCTGCCATAAGTACGCCAAAAACCATAGTGGCAGCTGCAACCCACAGGATAATCTCCTTCCATGCAAAATCGTCCTGCACAACAAAAAGGCTGTAAAACCGGATGATGGTGTACACACCTACCTTTGTGAGTGTTGCAGAAAAAAAAGCTGTGATAGCAATCGGTGTTGTGGGATAAGATGCCGGAAGCCAGAAAAAGAAAGGAAATACAGCAGCCTTGATTCCGAAGGCAATAAAAAACAACATCAGGTGGCTGTTCATCAAACCGGCACTCCCCTGCTGCTGAATCATAGATGCTAATTGTGCCATATTCAGTGTTCCTGTTTTTGCATAAACAAGTCCGACAGTGGACACCAGAAATACCGATCCTACAAGGTTAAGCACCACATACTTGACCGCTCCTCTTAATTGTTGCTTCTCAGCCCCGTGGGTGATCAGAACAAACGAAGCCATAATCATTACCTCGAACCAAACATAAAGGTTAAAGAGGTCGCCAGTTATCAAGGCTCCGTTAACGCCTGCAAAAAGTCCCTGAACCAGTATAAAGAAACCTGCCTTCTTGCGTTCCATATCCATGAAACCAATGGCATAAACCATTACTAACCAGCCCACTGTTGCAATCGCTAACAACATGATCACCGAAAAATAATCTGCGATCAATGTAATGCCAAAAGGAGCCGGCCAACCTGAAGCCTGATAAACCAGATAACCTGTCGTACTTAAGGAAGTGAGCATCAGGATAGCATTGACTACCAAAACTGTCATAGAAGCCATACTGATCAGGTATTGAGCAACTAACCATCTGCGGGTCAGAATCATCAGCACCATGGCGCATAAAGGCAGCACTATAGGAAGCAGTATACTCATTTAGTTTCGGGTTGAGAAAGTTCATCCAGATCAACAGACCCTGTTTCTTTATAGAAACGATAAATCAACACCAGTGAAAAAGCTGTTACTCCAAGACTAATAACCAATGCCGTAAGTACCAATGCCTGTGGTAGCGGATCGGCCAAGGGGCCGCTTACAGCCTCGGACTCATTGGCAACAAAGGGAGGCGAGCTTTGAATAAATCCACCGGTTGCAAAAAGGAGCAAATTGGTGGCGTGGCTGAGAAAAATGATACCAAGTACAAGTTTCACTATACTCCTTCGCAAGAACATATATACGCTTGCCCCGTATAAAAACCCTATGATTATCGCAATAAATATTTCCACAGCTATTCCTCCATGATTGCAAACATTATGGATGTGATCATACCGGCTACCACCAAAAAAACACCGGCATCAAACAACAAAGGGGTTCCCAGCTTGATGGCATCCAATCCTGGCAGTGACAATTCAGTCCAAACACCCTCCATAAACACTCCTTTTCCGGTTAATGGCGCAATAAAGCCGCTCAACAGAGCCAGCATAAGGCCTGTTCCCATAAAACTTACAGGTTTTATTGTCCGGGCTTCCCTCGCTTGCTCCACGCCAACAGCCATGGCATAAAGAACAAAAGCCATTCCCGCCATCAGACCGCCAATAAACCCTCCACCGGGCTCATTGTGCCCGCGATAAAGCACAACAATACTCAGCACAAGAAGTATTGGCCTGAGGTGTATGGCAGCAATCCTGAAAATAACAGATCCCATAACTATTTCCTTTCCAATTTTAATTTCAGCAGCGCATAAATGCCAAAAGCAGCAAGAAGCAATACTGTAATCTCCCCGAGAGTATCCAGTGCCCTGAAATCAACCAGAATCACATTCACTACATTCTTTCCATATGCCAGCAAGTAACTATTGGCCACGAAATAATCCGAAATTCTTTCTTCGGGTTTGGTAAAACTTCTGAATGCCAACAGTGCCATCAAAATGCCGAACACAGATGCTATTGCTGCGTCTCTTTGTCTGCTCCTGATGTTTGAAAACTCAAGGTATTTAGGCAGATGAAAAACGACGATCGTTCCAAGAACCACCATTATGGTCTCAACCATGATCATTGTTATGGCAAGGTCAATCCCGCTGTACATAATAAAAATCAAGCCGATGCCAATTCCCACAAGACCAATGGCTATAAGGGCCACGAGTCTTGATTTTGCGAATAATGTTGTAGTGGTAGCAATGATAATAAGTAACCCGAAAACAAGCACAATATAGGGCGGCATGCTGACATTAGCCAACATCTCAGGAGCCGGCTTCCATCCGATAAACGTAAGCGCAATCAGAGCCGAACTGACCAAAAATATGGTCATCAGATAAAAACGGTGGTAACCATGTTGAACAAAGGCAGTTTTGCGCGTTGTGAGGTACAGGAAACCATCAATCAAACCAAAGAAATTATCGGAAAACCTTGCCCTGAAATACTTAAGATTCGCGTTGGACACGAAAGAACTAACGCTCGATCTGTAAAAATACATGATCATACCAGCAAAAATCGTTAAAACACTAAGCAATAAAATCATGTTAAACCCATGCCAGAGTTTCAATCCCGATGCTTCCGATCCGGGCAAAATATGCATCATGGCCGGATTGAGCAATGCCCAGGTAAGCTTACCAGGCATCAGACCGAGCAACAAACTGATGGTAACCAATATGGCAGGGCCGGTTAGCAGCGAAACATCGGGTTCATTAGGTTGCTTCCTGAACATCGGTTTTCCCAAAAAAACATCAAGAGCGATGCGTGCTGAGGCAAACAATATAAAAGTGTTGGAAAGAAACCCAAGCAGTAAAATTACCCCTGCAGCACTGGGAGCATTAATGCCTGCCTCATAAATAAGCTCTTTACTGATAAACCCGAGCATTGGCGGTATGCCCGACATGGACAACAATGCCAGCAGGGAAATAACCGAAGCAACCGGCATATACCTGTATAGCCCGCCTACTTCATCTATCATTCGGGTTCCTGTCTTTTTTTCAATGTTGCCAGCCATCATAAACAAGGTTGCTTTGTAAAAGGCATGAACAAGTAAAAAAACAAGCATGGCATTCACGGCAAAGTCGGTGGAGCTGCCAATGAGCATTACCAAGGTCCCCAGAGCACTCACAGTTGTGTAGGCCAGAACTTTCTTAAGGTCATTCTGCGTGATACTCATCCAGGCACCAACAAACATTGTAAAAACCCCAAACAAGGACAAGGAATACACCCACCATTCAGAGGACATCATAAGTGGATTCAGCCTCGCCAACAGATAAATGCCGGCTTTTACCATTGTGGCCGAATGCAGATAAGCACTCACAGGTGATGGTGCCTGCATGGCTCCGGGCAGCCAAAAATGAAACGGAAAAATTGCCGATTTAGTAAAAGCTCCTAAAAGAATCAGAATCAAAATAGGCAGAAAATGAGGGCTTCCTGTGAGCAAATCAGGATTAGCCAGAATTATTGATATTTCAAAAGTTCCAAAAATAGAATATAGCATGATAAATGCTGCAAGCAAGGCAAGACCACCCAAACCCGTAATCAGCAAGGCCTGTAAAGCAGCCTTCCGGGCTTCGGTTTTTTCGTGCTTGAATCCGATGAGTAAAAAGGAACTCAAACTAGTAAATTCCCAGAACACAAAAAGAGTCAGCAGATCGGCTGCAAGCACCAATCCCAGCATAGAGGCCATAAAAAACACCAGATAACCAAAGAAACGGCTGGTTTTTTCATACGATCGCATATAATATCCGGCATAGATCAAAATAAGCGACCCAATTCCGCTTACCAACAGGGCGAAAATCTGACTAAGGCCCTCAAGTCTGAAGCTGAGCACTATTCCTAATTCAGGTATCCAGTTATATCGCTCATGAGGATAATCACCTGCAGCAATTTGAGGGATATGGCTAATGAACAACAAAAAAATCATAAAAGGAACCGTGCCAAGAATCCATCCGGAATACCTTCGTATGTAAGTATTTACCAGTGGTGCAAACAAGGCGAGCACAAACAATATCAGAAGCAGTGTCAACAACATATGTAATCAAACACTTTTAATGAATATTTGGTTCAAATAAAACCAATGCAAAATGGCCATTTTAAACCCCGACAAATATAGGTAACCTGACGAAATATTGTTTTGTCTGACATATCCACCAATCTACTCGAACATTGATCGGTTAAAGATCACATAACCAATATTAAGGCTCAGTTTCCATTTTTCTTCGGATCGCTCAGCATAATAGGCTGTTAAACTTACCGGGCCTAAGGGTGAATTATAGACAAGTGTTCCAGTTAAGATAAATGAAGGCTGGGGAAAGACCTTACCCCATGATGGCAGTGTGTTTGGCCCCGGATCATTGAGTTGTCTGTATGGTTGGAACACGTATGCTTCGAGCCGGGCTTCCAAAGGACGGCTAAATGAATACACGGTTTTCAACCCACCAGCCAAATATGTATTTGAACGGTAACGGGTAAGGTAAACTGCTGCCATTTCAGGAAGTGGTTCAAAAGAAGGAAACGAAAGCATTGAGGCCGTGTAGTTATCTTTAATGGGCTGATTTGCATAAACCGCTTCAAGAAGTAATCCAAAAGTCGTTTTACCCATCCTGAGGAAATAATTATCATACACCCCTTTGATCAGATAATACCCATAGGACCGTTCATTAAGATCATGGCTTTTCTGACTATTCGAAAGAAAGTTTTTCTCACTGCCCTCATAATACTTAAAATAGAGACTAAAACGAGCCCCTGAATTTGGATATTGCTTGCGGTTGAGTGAGTTAATTTCAAATTTAACATGAGGATTGATGAACAAGACCTCAGTACGATCAGCTGTATCGTATCGCGCGAAAGTATTTGTCTGATAATAATTTAACCTTCGGCCAACACCTGCCAGCCCAAAACTAATTTTTCCATACTTCCCGAAATAGTGTCCCAGTTTAACATCAAGGAAGCGTTCATCTACGATTAAAAATGAGGGGCTGGGGTCTTCATAAAAGTAGTTCGCATTACGAAAATAATCTTTCCTCGAGAGATTTCCGGTCAGCGACATAAAAAAAGGCAATACCCCCGGAAAATCAAGCCGTGCATCCGCCTGCACTGATGAGTAAAAACGTCCGTAATATCCGTTAAAGCCCAATCGCGAACCATATTTGCCCAAATACTTATAATTTATCCCCACAAAAGCCTGATTTAGCGCAGTTGAAGAAACATTCCCGCCAAAAGAGCCCATCCATTTTTCGTTTAGTACGGTATTCAGGATAAGTGCTTTGCAACCGGCCGAGTCAAATGTGATTTCAGGATAAATGTAACTTATCTTGTCATCTGCAATAAGCAAAAAATACCTGTCGCGAAGTTCATTCAGGTAAACCTTTTTATTGCCAGGATTGATTTTGTTGAGAATGTATTGGGCCTGATCTTCATTAACACCAGTAACATATATTGCATCAATAAGCAAATCTGGTGTGGCAGACCGAAACCTGTCTCTGACTCTGCCCACCGAATCAGCAGTAATTCTGCGGTCGGTGAGGGCAAGTAATTGGGGAAGCACCCTTATGGTTGCTGCGTAACCGCTATCAATAAAAATTTGTGCAGACCTGAAATCCAATAAGCCGGTGAAACCAACCTTCGATTCAATCAACACACCCTGATCCGCAGGAATAAAGTAATCAGTTTTTCGAACCAACATATTCTGAATCTGAGATATCACATCAGCTTCTTGTGCCGGAGGATAATTTCCTGCTGCCTTGCTGCCGATAATCAGCTCGGGTTCAAACTCTGCAACAGCAGTCTCAACCGGAAAATTATCAACCATTCCGCCATCAAAGAGCAGCCTATTTGCCACCCTTACGGGCCGCACATAAAATGGAAAAGTAGTTGAAGCCCTTACTGCTGTATTCAATCGGCCTGAGGCCAGAGTTACTAACTTTGATGAATCAATATCGGTGGCCACACAACGGAAAGGAATCATCAGGTTATCAAAATTCTCTCCACTTTGCAATGATGCCTGCGACATAAGCTCCATTAACGCAAAATCCATCAGAAAAGGAGGCACGATATTGGTTGGCAAAAATTGCTGATATCCGCCCGACATTGGTTTCAGCGGAATTTGAGTCCAGCTGGCATCCGGGTCATAAGCATGGCCGTAGAAAAAACGCTCTTCAATATTACCGGTGGCCCAATCTCTGAAACTATTGCTGGTAACGAGCTCTTCAATTTCAGCCGGCGAATAACCGCTGGCATAAAGTGCCCCAACAAATGCTCCCATCGAATTACCAACAACATAGTCAACAGGAACCTGATACTCCTCGAGTGCTTTTAGGACACCAACATGACTTAGCCCCTTTGCTCCGCCACCACTAAGTACCAGTGCGATTCGCTGAGCATGGGCTTCCATCACTGTACAAAACATCAATACTACACATAAAACAACAATCGTCTGATGTTTCATTGCGAAAAGAATATTGAAATGGTGGATTACAAAAATACATTTTTATGCAAGTATTGTCCCGAAGGATCAAAAGAAAGTCCAATACACCCTGACTTTCATCGGACAATCAATAGACAAATCCCAACACTAAAAGTACCAAAGGCATGTTATAACTATCTATACATGTCGGCACCCTTTATTGAGTGCACTATCCTGACTTCACACCTTTTCAAGTGCCTGGCCAAGATCGGTTATGATATCTTCAACATTCTCGATGCCAACAGAAAGTCTGACCAATTCATCTGAAATTCCGGCGGCCTGCTTGGCCTCTTTACTAAGTTTGGAATGAGTCATACTGGCAGGGTGCTGAATGAGTGTTTCAATACCTCCAAGGGAAACAGCGAGCAAAGCAAGTTTCATGTGATCCATCAGTACTTTACCCTCTTTAAGTCCTCCCTTAAGCCCAAAACTGATCATGGTTCCCGGTCCGCTCATTTGTTTCTTTCCCAGGTCATATTGAGGATGTGAGGCAAGCCCAGGATAAAGAACCCATTCAACTTTAGGATGCTTCTCGAGATAAACCGCTACCTTCATAGCATTTTCCTGTGCTCTTTCGATCCTGATGCCGAGTGTTTTAAGCCCCCTGCGGGTAAGCCATGCCTGGTGTGGATCCATATTACAACCAATATTCACCATCACATGCCTAAGTTTCTGATAGTGCTCCTGAGAGGCCGCCACAACCATTCCGGCGACAATATCTGCATGACCGTTGATAAACTTTGTCATGGAATGCATTACAATATCTGCACCAAGCTGTATGGGCTTTTGCAGGTAAGGACTACAAAATGTGTTATCAACACAGAGCGGAATGTTATGTTCATGGGCTATGTCGGCAACTGCCCTGATGTCGGTAATGCCAATGGTCGGATTAGCCGGTGTTTCAAGAAAAAGCAAAGAGGTTTCAGGTCTGATGGCCGCCCTGACATTTTCAGGATCGGTAGCATCAACAAAAGTGGATTGTACACCAAAACGCGGATAGAGGCTCTCCATGATGGCTCGTGAAGGGCCATATAGCGAATTGTGTGCTACAAGGTGTTTTCCTGCTGCCAGATAGGCCAGATAAACTATATTTACCGCGGCCATTCCGGAACTGGTAGCAATACCTCCATACCCACCTTCCAGCCTTGCTACGGCATCTTCGAGCTCGCCAATTGTAGGATTGCCAATACGGGTATAAATATACCCCTTGTCAGTGCCCTGGAAGCACTTAGCACCATGATCAGCATTCTCAAACTGAAAAGTCGAGGTTTGGTAAATGGGGCTGACTGCACTGCCCATTTCATCGTGGAACTTGCCGGCATGAACTGCCAGTGAATCAAATCCCAAATCGTCATTGTGTTGCATAATATTCTCCTTTCACAGGAAAGAAATTCCCTGTAAATAATTAAAAAACCGATACTTTAAGTGATTTCAAAATAACCTAAAAAGGCCAGAAATTGTTGTCGTTCCAAACCTGTTCCTTCAGGTCTTCGTTGAGGCGGTGCAACAGTTTATGATGTCCTTTCTCCCAATCGGCAAGCATCTGGTACATATCTTTCTCATTAGGGTCGGTGGCTTCAGCAGCCCTCGAAGAATATACTTCGATCGCCCTGTTTTCAAAATCTATTGCAGCACTGATAGCTGCTGCTTCAAAACCAGCAGCCGAAATTTCCTTCTTGATCTGTTCCGAGAGTATCATAACTGCTTCGGTGTCATCAACATCTTGGTGCTCTTCATTTTTCAAAAACTCGTGGTTTTTTTCGTAATGGGCAAATTGCTTCGACAGAAAAGCAACGTGTGCATCTTCCTCTTCTGCCATCATTTCAAAAATCCTTCTGGCCGAACTGCTTTCGGTTTGCCTGGCAACCAGGGTGTAAAAGGCTTTCCCCCTGCGTTCAAGCAAAATTGCTGTTTTTAGAATGTCAGTTGCTGATTTTTTGGCTTCCATATGCTTCAATTGTAGTTTTGATGCAACAAAAGTAGTTGTTTTCGTTCAGAATACAGGCGAAGCATTCTGGATAATTTTACTAAAAAACGAATAATTAAACCTCCGGCTGATTTTGAATGCTGACAATATCACACCTAATCCGATTTGATGGATCGGTTGATAGTTTGCTTTAAACACGCGATTGCCCTCGATGAAAAAGGTTACATTTGTCCATCGAAGCGTTATGAAATATGAGACTTGTAAGCGACACAATTAATATCCTATCAGAGCTATACAAAAACGCAACCGGCTCAAAGCCTGTGACAATACACCCAATTGCCGGATCAGGTTCCCAAAGAAAGTATTTTAGGGTGACAGGGCCTGATAATAGTGTCATCGCTACCCTTAGCGAAAACACATCTGAAAATGAAGCCTTCTTTCATATAGCATCAGTTTTTAGTAAAGCAGGAGTAGCAGTTCCAGAGGTGCTCTATATTTCAAGGGACAGAACTGCCTACCTTCAAACTGATCTGGGTAATGTAAGCCTGCTCGATCTGGTCGAACGTTCCTGGCTGCAGGGTTCTTTTCATCCTTCATTGCTCGATTTTTACCGTGAAGCCCTCGAAAAACTGATTCACATTCAATTCAAAGCAGGTCAGGCAATCCGCTATTCGAAATGCTACCCTGAGGCTTCTTTTAATCGAAAAAGCATACGGGAAGACATGAACTATTTCCGTTATTACTTTTTAAAGATGCACAACATTGAACTCAATGAAAGTAAACTCAACCTGACATTCGACCATTTTGCGCGTAAGTTAGCCTCGGTTGATTCAAATTCTTTTATGTACCGCGATTTTCAGGCGAGGAATATCATGGTTCACATGGGATCAATATATTTCATTGATTTCCAGGGAGGAAGAAAAGGTCCTGCACTCTACGACCTGGCTTCAATTCTCTATCAGGGTAAAGCACGGATACCTGAGTCCTACCGCCTTCAGCTCAAGGACTACTATTTCGATAAAGCAGGACTGTTGGACCTGAACAAAAGATCTACCGCTGAAGAACAATACTATTTGTTTGTTTATTTAAGGCTCATGCAGGTTTTGGGCGCTTATGGGTACAGAGGACTAATACAGAAAAAAAGCCACTTTATTGAAAGTATCCCATATACGCTCAATGAATTGAACCATCTTCTCAGTGAACATCCGCTCAAACCTGAATTTAATGATCTGAATGACATTTTGCGTCGGGCTGTTGCGGTTAAGGATCAATACATAAACCCGGCAAGTGAAAGAAACAACAGCCTAATAATAAGAGTTAACAGTTTTTCATATAAGAAAAGCGGAATTCCTGTTGATGAATCAGGTAATGGCGGGGGCTTTGTGTTTGATTGTCGCTCTCTTCCTAACCCTGGCCGGGACAAAAGATTCAAAAGCCTGACAGGTAAAGATAAAGAAGTTAAAATACTGCTTGGAAAAGAAACCGAAGTACAGCGGTATCTTGCCCATGCACATGTGCTTGTTGAACAAACCGTAGCAAACTATATGGCGCGGAATTTCACTGATCTGATGATCTCTTTCGGGTGTACAGGAGGCCAGCACCGTTCGGTGTTCTGTGCCGAACAAACTGCTTTATTTCTTAAAAAGAGGTTTCCCGAACTGAAAGTGATTATAAAACATCCCGAGCTAAACGAACTGTATTTTTAACACCACGCAAATACTCCATACCGCTGACTATGCCAAAGAAACACTGCGAAAAAGAAACAGAAAAGAAATCAAAAAAGAAGGATCTCGGTTTTAAATGTGCAAAATGTGGAGCAAAAGCCGAACAAGACAAACAGTTATGCAAACCATTGAAACGAAAATAAACCCAGACTTTATAACAGCATTTATACCTGCCGCCGGATATGGGAGCCGCCTTGGCAGTTTAACCCAAAATAAGCCTAAGGCCCTGGCCGAAGTAAATGGGATTCCGCTCTTAGCCCATGTGATCAGAAAATTAACATCTCTTGGAATTTCGAAATTTGTTGTTAACGTTCATCACTTCGCTGAATTGATCAGGGATTTTTTGAAATCAACTGAATTTACAAACCTTGATATCAGGCTTTCTGACGAAACCGATGCTTTAATGGATACTGGCGGGGGGCTGATCAAAGCCTCAAGGCTTGTTGATGATAATTGTCAGGCAATTCTTGTGCATAATGTTGATATTCTGACAGATATAAACCTGACCGAGGCTTTGTCAGCTCATTTCTCAGGTAACCACGACGTGACACTTATTGTAAGTGACAGATATTCAAGTAGAAAACTAATTTTCGACAACCAAATGAACCTCACAGGATGGATCAATCTTACCACAGGCGAAGAACTTATGGCCAACGGAAAAGGCAATAACTCCAAAAACCTTATGGCATTCAGTGGAATACATATCGTTAACCCGGCCATCATGAGAAAAATAGATATTAAAGCTATTCCCCTTACAAAACTATATCTTTCGCTCACCGAACACCTCATCAGAGGTCACACCTGCACCCCCAGTTATTTTTTCGATATGGGAAAACCTGACGACCTTTTAACAGCAGAAAGTTTTTTGCAACAAAAACAGTTTCGCAATGAATAGTTTCCTTCAGCGGGTCGCCCAACACATACTGAACCAGACTCCTTATTTGCCACATGAAAAAATGATTGTCCTGCCCAACAAGCGGGCTTGTATGTTTCTTCGCATCTACCTCACTGACATAATGAAACCCGGTCAATGGTTGCCGGCTATATTGACAATTGAGGAAGCCATTGAACTGTGGAGCGGCCGCATTATCGCGGACAGGCTGGCACTGAAATTTCTGTTGATCGAGGTTTTTATTGAGAAACAGAATATGTTCGGACAAAACATAAAAGCCTTCATCGCAAAAGCTGACGAATTGCTTAACGACTTTGAAGATGTTGATCAACAAATGGCAGATCCCAAGGAGCTGTTTCAATATTTAACTGAGGCAAAAGCAGTTGAGCTGTGGCATCCCGACGGGTCACCACTGACAGAAGCTGAACAACGATATTTGGAATTATATCAATCTTTATTAGAATACTACACACTCTTTAAAAATAAACTTTCCGGAGGTATTTCTGGCTACAAAGGAATGCTGGCAAGATCACTGGCTGAAGATGAGGAACTATCCTGGTTTCACGGCAAACCTTTTCGCTTTTGCATTTTTGCAGGGTTCAATGCACTGACCAGGGCTGAACAAAGCATTTTCACCAACCTGAGTAGAGCGGGTCATGCCAGTTTGCTTTGGGACCTTGATACTTATTACATGGAGCCGAACAGGTTTCAATCATCTCAGGCAGGGCTTTTCCTGCGAAAATTCAAGGATTTACACCCTGATTTTACAACAAACTGGGTTGGCAATTCACTGCTCGGTCAAGGCAAGAATATTGAAATTATCGGAACTCCGGGAAACGTGTCTCAGGCAAAAGCACTCGGTCAATTACTTCTTGAGAAATATCAAAAAGGAACACTCGTGCCCGACCGTACTGCTGTTGTGCTGGCCGATGAAAACCTGCTGATTCCAATACTTAACTCTATTCCAGCCGAACTTGGAAGCTACAACATTACTATGGGCTTGCCATTCAAACAGAATCCTGCTTATGCTTTAATAAATCATCTGTTCGAATTGGTCAGTTCCATCCATACTTCAACCCACTCGGTATATTTCTCAACACGCGCCCTTTCAGACTTTTTCAGTTCAACTATTTTTACCGGGTTCAAAAACCAAAGCAAACCCATTTCTGAAATCAGTATTCAGCTCAAATCCTGTACATCTGGGGCAGTCTCATTGTCACAATTTGTGAACAAGCAATCTGATAGTGACTCCATGAGTCTCGGAACACAAATCATGAGCGTTTTGGACCAAATGGTTGCTGACCAGAAATCAACTCAGTTGGGCAGCGTAAGCAAAGTGCTGAATATTATTGGGGACCACCTCGAAGACTATAAAAATGAAGCTGCAAAACAACTCATTTATGCAGGGCTCATTACTGCCGAAAGGTTACTCAACAGAATCGGAATGCTTGTTACGCAATTTGAGCATCTGATGGATGAAATAAGTTTGCCACAGCTAGTCAGATCACTGTCCGCAAGCCAATCTGTAAATCTCCGCGGCGAGCCTGTGAAAGGGCTACAGATAATGGGTCTGCTCGAAACAAGGTCTCTTGATTTCGATCATGTGTTTGTGCTATCTGCCAATGAAGGAATATTGCCTTCAACAGACGGCCCGGGCGGTTTCATCAGCTACGACATAAGGATGACCTACGGACTACACGGCCCTCGCGAACAGCAGGCCGTAACAGCATACCATTTTTTCAGGCTTCTCCAAAGTCCCGGAAACATATACCTGATGTACAACACTGAACCAAATTTCCTCGGAGGAGGAGAAAAAAGCAGGTATATACTTCAAATCACAAAAGAATTAGCTTCGCTTAACCCCCTGCTGAATATTACCGAAAAACTTATGGGGATGGCGGTTGTTCCTCCCTTGCCGGCAGCTCCGGTAACGGTTGACAAAACTTCCGAAATACTGGCTTTGTTAAAACAAAAAGCTCAGACAGGATTCTCACCAACCAGCCTGTCAAATTATGTTGTTTGTCCCTTAAAATTCTTTTTGACCGACATAGCTTCCATCAGAGAATATAAAGATCCTGGAGCTGACACAGGCATGGAAGTTCTTGGAAATATTGTTCATGAAGCATTAAGGGACATATATCAACCCTTCCTTCACAAAGCTGTTGACCCACTCATGCTACAGAATACAAGTAATGAACTGGATCATCATGTGTCACAATCATATGAAAGAGTGACCGGACACACGGCTGTTAACACGGGAAAAACCGCTCTTGTTCTGGAGGTTGCACGCCAATACATTAAACAATTTATCAATTCTGAGATCAGTTCATTCGCCGAAACGGGTCATTGCCCGGTGTTAATCTCGCTTGAAGAGGAGCTTTCGGCAAACCTAAATACCTCAGTAGGGGAAGTCAGGCTAAAAGGCACACCTGACAGGATTGAAAAAATCGCAGGCGAAGTTCACATTGTTGACTACAAGACCGGAAAACTGGAGAAAAACGAACTGACTATCAGGGAATGGACTGACCTGATTGACAACAATAAAATGACTAAGTCACTGCAGTTAAGCGTGTACGTTTTATTGTTTCTAAAGAATAATGAATCCAATACCGATGCTACTGTTCGGGGAAAAATAATGGGATTCAGGTCGCTACAAAAAGGCTACCAATTTGCTGATTTTCCTGATAGTCAACAGGATAATAACATACGTAGCCTTCTAGTAAATATCGAACAAACACTTATCGAACTTATTGAACGAATTTTTGATTTAAATCAGCCTTTCTTACAGACTAACGACACAACGAATTGTCGTTACTGCCATTTCAAGACCATGTGTAACCGTTAATCAATTTAAATTAATAACACAAGTTTTGAAATAGATCTAATTTAATTGTCAAGGGCAGCAGAAATGTACGCGGGTTGTTTTATATTTGCTCCATATATAAAAGGTTTGCTCCCAAATCAACAAAACCATGAACGATAAAAACAGGTTCAATGTACTCATCGTTGACGACCGACCCGAAAACCTTCTGACTCTTGAAGGAATACTCGAAAACGAAAACCTGAAC
>Ga0351877_1025_pt1 | contig 47975 bp, 32 predicted proteins | sample BONcelFGM3001D13_FD_206775 | JGI IMG/M metagenome (GOLD analysis project Ga0351877, IMG submission 206775) | Enriched cells from coal bed in the Powder River Basin, Montana, United States - BONCAT cells FGM rep3 HSBNCT.FGM.300.1.D13 ...
CCTTAGCCTCAACCTTGACCTTAACCTTGACCTTAGCCTTGCACTTCATATTCCCTGTACTTCCCGAAATATCTGGCGTTTAGTTCGCAATCTACGAGTATATCGTCGCCCTCGTACACGACCTTCCAGACATATCCGAATTTATAAAGATCGGAAAGTATATCGCCCCTCGACACCGGCAGTTTAAGGAATAGCCTTTTAAACTCCCTTCTTAAAAATTCATCGAGACGCAACAAAAGCCCGTCTAGGCCAAGACCGGTTGCAGCGGAAATAACGACAGCATCATCCCCGGCACGAAAGTGGCACTCCGGCAGATCTGTTTTATTGATAACGGTTAGAACGGGCTTGGTGTGCAGGTTAAGGTCCCTGAGAACGCCCTCCACGATCTCGGCCTGAGAGTTGGCCTGATGGTCGCTGCCGTCTATGATGTGAAGTAACATGTGCGAAGACGCCACTTCCTCGAAGGTCGCCTTGAAAGACAAAACCAGCTCGTGGGGAAGGCGCCTTATGAAGCCGACCGTATCGGCTAACAGAATTATCCTGCCCGAAGGCAGCCGAAGCTGTCTCACAGTTGGATCGAGAGTGGCGAAGAGCTTGTCCTCAACAAAAACGCCTGCGCCGGTCAAGGCATTCATGAGAGTGGATTTGCCGGCGTTGGTGTAGCCGACCATAGACACCATCGGTATAGGAACGGATTCCCTTTTTAAGCGATGTATTTTTCTGTGCGCACTCACCGATTCGAGATTTTTACGCAACCCTGCGATCCTCTCCTTTATGCGGCGCCTGTCGTATTCAAGCGCCGTTTCGCCCGGTCCCCTCGTGCCTATCCTGCCTGCCTGCTGGGAAAAGGTTTTTCCCCGTCCGACAAGTCTTGGGGCAAGATACTCAAGCTGCGCAAGCTCCACCTGCAGTTTGCCCTCTTTGGTGCGGGCTCGCATAGCGAAAATGTCTAGTATCACAGCCGTCCTGTCTAGAACAAAAAGACCCAGCTTATCTTCCAAATTTCTGTTTTGAACGGGCGATAGTTCGTCATCTATGACGACTATATGGGCATCCAAGGCCGCGGCACGCTCACCCACTGTCGCCACCTTGCCGCTGCCGATTAGCGTTGCCGGATCGATACTACGCAACTCCTGAAAATCCATACCTACAACTTCTCCTCCTGACGTATCGATGAGCCTTTTCAATTCCTCCAAGGAAAGAGACATCTGACGTTTGGTCATTTTGGGCCTTTTTATACCCACCACAAAAACCTTTTGGGTCTTTATCGTGCCGTCATGTCCGCTGCCACACTGCATATTTCCGCACCGTTCCTTTTGTCTTATCGACCTCTAAGGCCTGAAGAAATCATGATATGAATTTTGTGACGTTGTGTCCAAAAAGCTTGTTGACCGAAGCTACAAGTTGCGGCGAAGGCTGCAATTTTAAATCTTCGGGAAGAGAAAGTATGGTCTCTGTTTTATCCGGGACCACAAGATGTATAAATCCCGGGCATTCGCCCGGAAATCTCGAAAGCACATTTTTGAGCTGCAAAAAATGCTGGGACGTAACCTCGGGCTGATGCAAAAAGAAATGCACACTGCGCGTTAAATCTTCGGCAACCTTTTCTATAGGCATAATGCGCGTTGCTATGATTTTGGTGTTTTCGCCGTCGGTATCCGAAGTTCCGACAACGAAGATTGGTTGATCGCTTTTTATAAGCTGCATCGCCTCGGCATAGACGTCAGAAAAAACTATCACTTCCACCGAACCCTTGAGATCTTCAAGCGTGACAAAACCCATCCGGTCTCCCCGCTTGGTAGTAATCTCCCTTAGCTTCGACACCACGCCGCCTATCTTGACGTCTTTCTTGTCACCCACCCCGGCCAGATCCGCACTGTCGGAGGTGGCATATTGCGAAAGCAACTGTTCGTACTGGGCGAGAGGGTGGCCTGTTATGTAAAAACCCAGAGACTCTTTTTCATACGCCAGCAACTGCCTTTCGCCCCACTCCGAAACATCCGGAAGCCTCTGTTTGGAAGAAGAATCGTCTTCTGACATCGCATCGAAAATGTTCGACTGCCCGCTTAGCCTGTCTCTCTGGGATGAAGCCGCCAGCTCCATCGCGCAATCAAGCGCCGCAAGCAAGGCAGCTCGTGGCGCTCCCGTAAAATCGAAGGCGCCGCATTTTAGGAGGCTTTCGACAACCCGCTTGTTCACTTTTCTTGAATCCACCCTGTCGCAGAAATCAAAAAGGGACTTAAACGGCCCCTTCTCTGCACGCGCGACCTCCATGCTTTCGATAGCATTTACGCCGACATTTTTCACGGCCGCCAAACCAAATCGTATCGTCATATCAGCCACCACCGAAAAATCGCGCACGCTTTCGTTGACGTCAGGCGGCAGCATCTTTATGCCTCGGGACTTGCAGTCGCCTATGTAAAACAAAATCTTATCGGTATTGTCTTTTTCAGCCGTCAAAAGCGCGGCCATGAATTCGGTCTGGTGATGGGTTTTGAGATAGGCGGTCTGATAGGCGACGAGGGCATAAGCCGCCGAATGGGATTTATTGAAGCCGTATTCGGCGAACTTAGCCATAAGCTCGAATATGCGCTCGGCCTTTACCTTGTTTATTTTGTTTGAAAGCGCACCCTTCATAAAGCGTTCCTGCTGCTTTGCCATCTCTTCGGGCTTTTTCTTTCCCATCGCCCGCCTTAGTATGTCGGCTTCGCCCAGACTGTAGTTGGCAAGCAGGTTGGCGATCCTCATCACCTGTTCCTGATAAACGATTACTCCGTAGGTTTCCTTTAAAATATTTTCGAGCTCGGGTAGCTCATATTTGATGGCCGTTCTGCCGTGTTTTCTGTTTATAAAATCGTCAACCATTCCAGAACCCAAAGGTCCCGGACGAAACAACGCGACAAGCGCCACGATTTCCGAAAACGCACCCGGCTTTAGTTTCATCACAAGGTCGGTCATACCGGAACTTTCAAGCTGAAATACGCCGGCGGTATCCCCCGCCGAAAGCGCCGCATAAACGGCGGCATCGTCGAGTGGGATGTCGTCTATATCGATATCTCTGCCAGTTTTTTCCTTTATCAGTTTTATACAGTCGTCGATGACGGTAAGGGTCTTAAGTCCCAGAAAATCGAACTTGATAAGACCTATTTTCTCGACGCTTTTCATGTCGAACTGCGTGACGACTTCGTCGCGCTGACCACGATAGAGCGGCACTATCTCCGAAAGCGGCCTGTCTGATATGACCACGCCTGCGGCGTGTGTTGACGCATGCCTTGGAAAACCTTCGAGCGCCGCCGCTATATCGAGAAGTCTTTCCACCTTTTCGTCTTTCTTGGCCATCTGAACGATCTTGGGTTCTATCTGCATCGCCCCTTTTAGCGTCATGCCTATGGTAGCTGGAATGAGTTTTGCTATTTTATCCACATCGCCGTAGGGCAGCCCCAGCACCCGACCGACATCGCGAATCACCGCCCTCGCCTTCATCTTGCCAAAGGTTATGATCTGACTGACGTTGCCGTATTTGCGGCTCACATAGGCTATCACCTCGTCTCGACGCCTCATGCAAAAGTCTATATCCACATCGGGCATACTTATGCGTTCTGGATTGAGGAAGCGCTCGAAGAGCAGGTCGTGCTCTAGGGGATCTATATTGGTGATGCCAAGACAGTAGGCGACAAGCGAGCCGGCGGCCGAGCCTCTTCCGGGGCCTACGGGCAAATCGATGCTTTTGGCATATCCAATAAAATCGGAGACGATGAGAAAGTATCCGGCAAAACCCATCGAGGTAATGACCTCCAGCTCGATATTTAGCCTTTCTTCGTAAGCCCTGCGAAGGTCTGTCGCTCCCTTTCTGCGACGTTCTATGCCGGACCACCTTTTTTCAAACCCTTCTTCGGTGGAATTACGAAGATACTGCGCAAGATCCTGACCTTCAGGAGGGGAGAATTTGGGGAAATGATATTTGTTAAAGTCGAATTCGAGATTTAGACGTTCGGCGATCGCCACAGTGTTGGATATGGCCTCGGGGACATCGGAAAATAGCTCTGCCATCTCTTCGGGCGATTTGAGATAGAACTCGTCCGTATCTAGGCGCATGCGCTTTTGGTCTTCCAGAACCTTGCCCGTCTGTATGCAAAGCAGGGCATCGTGCGCCCCGCTATCGGCACGATTTATGTAATGCACGTCATTTGTGGCCACCAGCCCCAGCCCCAACTCCTTGCCTATGTCCACAAGCCCTTCCTTGACTCTCGCCTGCCCTTCTATTCCATGATCTTGAAGCTCTAAAAAGAAGCGATTGTCGGGAAATATTTTTGCATAATGTTTCGCGACATCTTTGGCCTCGTCATATTTGCCCATCAAAAGCAGCTGGGACATTTCCCCTTTGAGACAACCCGACAAAGCTATCAACCCGCCAGCGTTTTCAGATAAAATCTCCTTATCTATTCTAGGCTTATAATAGAAACCATCCAGATAACTTGAACTTACCAGACGACAGAGATTACGAAAACCCTCTTTATTTTTAACAAGTAACGTAAGATGATTTAAAGCTCCTTTTTGACTCTGGTCTTTAACCTTGCGACTACCTTCGGAGAGAACGTAAACTTCACAGCCTATACAAGGCTTTACGCCTGCCTTTGAAAGTGTTTCATAAAATTCTATGGCGCCAAAAAGGCAACCATGATCGGTCATGGCGAGGGCAGGCATTCGAAACTCGATTGATTTATCTGCCAACGCAAAAATCGGCGCCGCCCCATCTAAGAGACTGTAGTAGGTATGGACATGCAGATGTACAAAATTTGAATGATGCATATGACTTTATCTTAAAAACCGACACAGCCCGCCGTGTATCGCATCAGGGTGAGCAAATGTCAGTAAAAAAGGCTAAAAATATCGGATTTTTTATTTTTTTTAAGAAATAGATCGGTTTTGTAGAAAAAATTGATCGTATTTTTGACGACAACAGTCGAACACCCGGAATTTTGATTCATCGCGGAGGGCGGGATCGAACCGTTTTTCTAACTGCCCGCTATTAAAAGCAAAACTCAATTCACTTTTGCCCCCCCCCCGCATTGCCTTGCGACCCTTATGCAGCTGGTGTTCCATATAATAGAAATAATCCCTCTTGATCCTCTCGTTTTTGGAGTTGAATTTTGTCATGTGCGGCTACCATTCTTCAAATCACAATTTGGGCTATGAATCAATGGTCCGAATTTCCGTAACATGGTCATACAACGACGGTAACTTATTATTACGAAATCTGAATTTTGTACCGTGATTATGTCCTGTGCGAGCATCGAAATCTACGAGGATATCCCCCTGTTCAATCGTTCTAATGAATTTTTCTTTAGAAAAACCTGAGAGCATCATTACTTTTTTGTACTCAAAAAATTCTCTACCTTCGCGTCGTTGAACTGCGGCTTCAATAAAAAAGCAATTATGTAGCTTTGTTCCCGCTTTATGAAATAGGTCATCGAAGCCCCAATACGGTTGAGGATTAAGATCTTCTAGCCCTGCAAGTTTCTCCACATTTTTAAGCCAATCAGAATGTCTTGGATCAACATTCCCAGAATCAAATGAAATCAAAATCTTGTGCCCAACTCTATCCACAACAACCCTAAAGCCCCGATCACTGCAGTTAAGAGAAGATATTGTTTGCCTAAAGCTCATTTCATTTTTTGGATATTTTTTACCTGCTTCCTTGTGAGGCCAACCATATCTAGGGAGCAAGATTGTTGGTACGAATTTCATTGCCGTTGGAGATGGCTCGACATGAAACAACGTTACCAGAGATCGAGTATTAATCCTCTGACATTTAAGCTCCCACTCGGAAGCATTTGGAAGTGGCAAATTATTTTCTTCAATACCAAGCAAATCTTCTAGAGTATTGCCTACACCCCCGACGTTGCCGTGGCGCATATTCTCAATCCAACCCATTTTTATAATATCTTTCAGTCTTTGAATGAGCTGTTCTTTTGTATAAATTTTGACCATAGATTAGATGAAGTCAATTTGTTGTTCTTCCTTCTTAACCTTCGCTCCATAGTTAAAGATGTTGCATGTCGGTAGGTGGTCATCAATTCTTTCTTTAGCTAGTTTACAATACTCTGGCGATATATCTATTCCAATATAGTGTCTTCCAAGATTGAGCGCGGCAATAGCGGTCGTTCCCGATCCCATAAAAGGATCAAGGATAATTTTGGCTGTCGTCGATGAAACAATCCTCTCAATAAGGGACACAGGGAATGGGGCAGGATGAATATTATTAGATTCTTGAGTAAATTCCCACACATCACCGAAGGCATTAGCCTTAGGTGCTAACTTGAATTTTGGTTTTGCTATAAGATAAATCACTTCGTAGGTTGGTAAAAAATATCCGGCGTTAAAATTAATACCTCCCTTCCTTTTCCAAATAATGATTTGACGAACGGGAAGGCCATTCACTATGTCGTGCCTATCTTGCAACAACCCTGCTTGTACGCGCCATTTATGATTATAAAATATAGCCCCATCGTCTTTAATAAGCCTCATCATTTCCGTAAGACATTCTCTTTGCCAAAGAGCATATTTTTCGTGCGGCATACAATCGTTATGGTGCGAATACCCGTTCATGAGGGCAGCATTTTTCCATTTACCGCCGCGCCCATCCTTCATGCCATTACCCGTTGAATTTTTCAGATTATATGGTGGCGAAGTGACAACAAGATCAATGCTTTTGTCAGGCATTTGTTGCATAATCTCTATGCAATCGCCACAAAGAATTTTATCTATGTATTCTTTTTTCATTTTTTATGCCTTTTTAATAATTGCTACTGCTACATCTTTTTTATGGCACTTTGTAAAGCTTTACACCGTAAAAACGTATCAAGAAGGGCTCTAACTGTCCAGCAGTGTCGGCAAGTGGCATAAAATAGCTGGGGGCAACTCTCTTTTACCCATCCGGAGTTGTCCCCCATAGCTGCCCCAAAAGATGGCTGGATGTCAACGGATACAATCGAAAGTGATAGAATGAGAAGACAAAGCAAAAGCCCGTTTTTCAACAGGCTTTTGGACTTCTTCGGACTTCTCGGGATTTCCTCTTTGTGGCGGAGGGCGGGATCGAACCGCCGACCTAGGGGTTATGAATCCCTCGCTCTTGACCAACTGAGCTACCCCGCCCTTTTCAATCGCCGCCGCCTATCTCATAATATTCAAAAATGTGCAAGATTTTCATTAGAGGGCTCTAAAAACTTTATTTTTTTCTCCAACAGAGATCGCCCGAGGGCTCCTCGCATCATTTGTCAAATGATGACTCTAATGATGGTTCTTAGGAATGCTCCAGGGAAACTTTGCGTGACTATTTGAAGCACTCAGGCTAGGATGCTTTGGCATCAACCATCAGAGGGCAATCAATGGCAAATATTGTCAGAAAAAAAATACTGGTCTTTAGTAAACGTGAAAAAATTTTGGAATATGCGGTCATCACACTGGGATCTACCATATTCGCACTGGCCATGGTGCTTTTCCTGCTACCTTATAAAATAGCCCCCGGAGGCGTTACCGGATTGGCAGTCATAATAAACAGGCTTACACAGCTGCCGGCAGGCGCCATAATGCTGGCCTTTAACATTCCCATATTTCTCATAGGCATCAAAATACTGGGGATGGATTACAGCGCAAAAAGCCTTTATTCCAACATAATCATCTCGCTTTTTACGGATATTTTTAATGAAGTACTGCATCTAAAACTGGCGATCGGAGATCCCATCCTGGCGCCTATATTCGGCGGTGTCGTATTCGGCATAGGCTTGGGACTTATGATAAAAGTTGGAGGAGGCACCTCCGGCGTAAACACCCTGTCGCTTATTTTAATGAGATACACAAATCTCAAACAGGGAGCATCCATTTTCGTCATGAACAGCGGGATTATCCTCGTGGCAGGAGTGATTTTCAAAAGCGCTGATCTGGCATTGTACGGATATCTTGCAATGTACGCATCATCTGTGGTGATAGACATGATGGTCGAAGGCATGGAATACGCCAGAGGGGCCTACATCATATCCGACCGTTCACTTGAAATCGCAGACGTGGTTCTTTATGAATTGGGCCGCGGTGCAACAGCGCTGAAGGTGCAGGGGCTTTATACCTACGAAGAAAAAAACATGCTGCTGGTGGTGGTTACCAGAAAAGAAATCCACGATCTGGTTGCGATAGTCAAAAAAATCGACCCCACGGCCTTTGTAATTATCACTCCAATACATGAAGTGCTAGGCAAGGGTTTTAGACGTAGGATATAAGAACGGCTTCACCAACAGCTTACGCCATTTACGCCCTCGGATGAAATTTTTTATGAAGGCCCTTTAGGTGCTCGCGCGAAACGTGGGTGTATATCTGCGTGGTGGAGATATCGACATGTCCAAGCATGGTCTGTACTACGCGAAGGTCGGCACCGCGTTCGATTAGATGCGTGGCAAAGGAGTGCCTTAGCATATGCGGCGTGACGTTTATGGCTATACCTGCTTTTTTGGCACATGCCTTGATGATTTCCCAAAGCCTCTGCCTCGAAACGTTCTTGCCTCGCCTAGACAAAAAAAGATGGTCATCCATCCTCTTGGTGGCAAATTTGGGCCTGGCATCTTCTAGATATTGCGTAATCGCGCTTATCGCCTCCGAACCCATCGGCACAACACGTTCTTTAGATCCTTTGCCAAAAGGCGTGCAAAAGCCGTGTTGAAGATTTACGCGATCGAGCGTGAGACCAGAAATCTCGGAAATGCGAAGACCGGATGCATAAAAAAGATGTATGATGGCAAAATCGCGCAGACCCAAGACGGTATTCTTATCCGGCTGCGCCAAAAGATCATCTACCTGCGCCAAGGAAAGCACCTTTGGAAGTTTTTTCCACTTGCCGGGGAATTCTATCTTCCGGGTGGGATTTTCATTTATGACCTTTTCACGAACGAGAAAGCTAAAAAAACCCCGCATGACGACAAGACACCTCGTAACGCTCCTTGAGGCAAGACCTGATTTGTTAAGCACCACAATGAAGCCCAAAAGGACCCGCTGATCTATCGCTGAAATATCACCTATTTCGCAAGCCACGAGATATTCAGAAAGCGAGCGGAGATCGTGCGCGTAGGCATCCACCGAATTTATCGCAAGCTGCCTCTCGATCTTTAGATGGGTCAAATAAAAATCTATGTTTTTGTCTATATCGTTCATCGATGGTTGGCCCTTGCGCCTTGAACGATATTAATCTAACCTAGCTGTCATGTCCAGAACGCACGATATCGCGACAGGTTTTCTTTACATCTTCAAGGGCTCCCGGTTTCTCTGTAAAAACCGCAAGCTGTGGGCATTCGCCGTGCTTCCTACCCTCATAGACATGCTGATTTTGATCGCAATGTTCTCGGTCTTTGCGCATTTCTACAGCGACTTCTATGGTTGGTTGTCTTCTCATCTCGGAGGGCTTGGCATCACAAATCCCGACAGATGGTATCTCTACCTCCTAAGCGGCATACTCTGGATCATCGATGTATTCTTTCAAATAATCATCTGGATAGTAAGTTTAATCCTCATGCTCATTGCGGCCTACGCCATTTCATTTATAGTGGCGGCTCCGTTTAATGACATGCTTTCCGAACGAGTTGAAATTATTCTCACGGGAAAGTTGCCCATCCCCTTCTCTTTCAAAAAATTCGTCTCGGACGTCATCAGAACGGTCAAGATAGAATCGTTGAAGGCGGCGATACTCATCTTTATTCCCATATTTCTTTTCATCCTGAATTTAATTCCGGCGGTGGGCGCGCTGGCCTACGTCCTGCTGACGATATTTTTTGGAGCGTGGGATATGGGATTTAGTTTTGCCGACCTACCGCTCGGTAGACGGGTAATGCCCATTGGGAAACGCTGGGAATTTGCCAAGCGCGAAAAGTGGGCGCTCATAGGTCTTGGCGCAGGCTTCATAATTCCCTTTTTCGCTCTCATCTTCATGGCGCCTATGGTCGTAGCCGGAACGATGTTTTACGTAAATAGAACCGCCGCATCTACCCTTCCAAGACATTCTTGACAAGCCTTGTCGGTTCGGAGATCAATCGGGACAGGTAATTTTATGGCCGTAAAATACATAAAACAAAGCACCCGCGAGATAGTAAAATCGGCATTTATCTATCCGGCCGGACGTTCCCTGACCGATCAGAAAAATATTATTCTTGAAATAGGTCCGGGTCGAGGCGACTTCCTTTTTCATCTTTGTGAAAAAAATCCCGAGGCGATGGTCGTTGCCATAGAGATCAAGCGAAAGCGCGTGGACAGGATTATCGCACGCGCCGAAAAGCGCGGAACAAAAAATCTCATCATAATTCAAAATGATGCCAGAGCCGCATTGCCCGAACTCTTTTCGGAAAATCAGGCAAGCGAAATTCACATACAGTTTCCCGACCCTTGGCCCAAAAAGCGCCACGCTAAAAACAGACCGGTTTCAAAGTCCCTGCTTTTGGAATGCAAAAGGATTCTTGCGCCGAAATGTTCTCTCTTTTTCGTGACCGATTCGGAAAATTACGCCGAAGAAGTGAAAAGGGCCGCCTGTGTCTTGGAAGGGTTTTCATGCAGCCCGTCACCGAAAGACATCTTCCCCACGCTTTTTGCGATGAAATGGCGGGAAATGGGCAAAAAATTCCACGCATTCAGATTCGAAAAAGAATAACTCCAAAGATCAGCCGGGCATCACGTATGTCATTGGAGAATCCGGACCCAGAGGAATTTCGAAGAGCATCCACAACACGAGCATGATGATCCTAACGACGGCAAACACGACTGCAAACGGCAGCATCGACGATACCAGCGTGCCAATCCCCACCTTTTTGTCATATCTGTGAGCAAAGGTTATGATAAGCGGAAAGTACGGTAGAAGCGGCGTAAGTATATTGGTGTAGGAATCTCCTATTCTGTAGGCCGCCTGCGTCATTTCGGGCGAATATCCCATGAGCATCAACATCGGCACGAAAACCGGCGCCATGATGGCCCACTTGGCCGAGGCGCTTCCTATCAATATATTTATCAGCGAGGCAACTATCACAAACATGACGATGAGAGGAATGCCCGTGAAGTGTATGGATTCAAGCAGGCCGGCTCCAGATATAGCAAATATGACGCCTATGTTCGACCAGCTAAAATAGGCGACAAATTGCGCGGCTGCAAAGGCAAGGACTATGTAGCCTCCCATGACAGCCATAGAATCGGCGAGCATCTTTGCAACATCGCGATCACCCTTTATCTTACCTACGGAAATTCCATACACGAGGCCCGGCACAAAAAAGATGACGAGCATGATGGCAACTATGCTTTGGAACAAGGGCGTATATGCGCCGTCCTCGGTGCGCAGATAATTGACGGCCAGAAATGCGAGCACCCCGCCTGTGATCAAAGCGGCGAGTACCGCCAACACCAGACCTTTTTTCTCTTCCCGGGTAAGGGGATTTGAATCTGTGGTAAACTCGGGCGTTCCCGTGTAAGGTCCGAGCCTCGGCTCTATTATTTTTTCTGTCACGAAGGTTCCGGCAATGGCTATTATGGGAACCGAAGCCGCCATAAAGTACCAGTTGGCGGTAGGCTCGACCAGATATGTGGGATCGATGAGCTGGGCGGCAGATTGAGTAAAGGCCGCAAGCAAGGGATCTAGCGACGTCAGGAAGATGTTGGCACCAAACCCTCCCGAGACTCCCGCAAATGCCGCGGCAAGCCCCGCTATCGGATGCCTGCCCATTCCAAGAAATATCACGGCACCAAGCGGGATGAGCACCACATAACCGGCATCGGAGGCAACGCTACAGAGCATACCGGCCGTTATTATGGATATGGTAATTAACTTTCGCGGCACGGAAGCCACGAATGCCTTCAGTGCGGCTACTATGAGACCCGACCTTTCGGCAACGCCTATACCCAGCATGACCGAAAGAACAAGACCAAGCGGAGGGAAATCGGCAAAGGTCTTCACCATTCTCGTGAAGATCATCTTCACGCCTTCTCCGCTTATTAGATTTACAGGATATATTGTTTCTTTGGTGCCGGGGTGCACGGCGCTTATCTCCAGCACCGAAGCCACCCACGAGGTGGCAAGCACTATGAGCATGAGTATAAAAAAGAGAGTTACCGGCTGAGGCAGCTTGTTGCCGATCACTTCAACCCAGTCGAGCGCTTTTTTGATTAACCTATCGATGATACCGCCCCTGCCTTTGGAATTTATTTGCTGTGTCAAGGCGCTCTCCTTTGTTTTGAGTCTTACGAAATGGACCCCAAACCTATAAAAACATCGACATGCTGTAACCTCGGGGAAAGGCGCTTTGCAACATTAATTTTCGATTTCTATGTTTTTTTTAAAGACAACCGCAATGCCCGGGGGTCACTCCCATTCTATCGTCGCCGGTGGTTTCGACGATATGTCATAGACTACGCGATTGATACCCTTCACCTCGTTTATTATACGATTGGAGATTTTACCCAAAATCTCGTAGGGAATTTTGGCCCAGTCAGCCGTCATGCCGTCGGTGGAAGTCACCGCACGCACCGCAACAACGTTTTCATACGTCCTCTCATCGCCCATAACACCTACTGATTTCACCGGAAGAAGGACACAAAAGGCCTGCCATATATCGTGATAGAGATCCGCCGCTTCAAGCTCGTCTAAATAGATATCATCGGCCTCGCGCAGAATATCGAGCTTTTCTTTTGTGATATCGCCCACAACCCTAACAGCCAGTCCCGGACCGGGAAATGGGTGTCTAGAAACGATTTCCTCGGGCAAACCAAGCCTCCTGCCAACCTCGCGAACCTCGTCCTTGAACAATTCGCGGAAAGGCTCGATAAGCGAAAGACCCATTTTTTCGGGAAGCCCACCGACATTGTGGTGACTTTTGATGGTCGCGGAAGGGCCCTTGAAAGAAACCGACTCGATAACATCCGGATACAGGGTTCCCTGCGCTAAAAATTTCACATTTCCTATCGACCTAGCCCGCTTTTCAAAAACCTCGATGAATTTTCGTCCTATGATTTTGCGTTTTTTTTCGGGATCTTCAACTCTCGCAAGTTCATCTAAAAATTCACTCGAGGCATCGACGACCTCGAGACTTATGTGAAAATTTCCCCGAAATATTTTTTCGACTTTTTTCGCTTCATCTTTTCTAAGAAGTCCATTATCGACGAAGATACAGGTGAGTTTTTCACCTATCGCACGACTTAAAAGCACCGCAGCAACCGATGAATCGACTCCCCCCGAAAGACCGAGTATCACGTTTGAGCTGCCAACCTTATTTCTTATCTCCTCTATTTGTAATTCTATAAAAGACGACATCGTCCATGTGGGTTCGCAATCGCATATCGCAAAAATGAAATTCTCCAGTATCCTGCGTCCCTCCGGAGTATGCGTAACCTCGGGATGAAACTGCACGCCGAAGATGCGACCTGACTCGTCCACTATCATGGCGTTTTCAGTATTATCGCTTCTGGCGATGACTCGAAAACCCTCCGGCAGCTTTTCTACCTTATCACCATGGCTCATCCACACCGGCATAGGCCAGTTTTCGATACCGGAAAATATCGGATGCGACTCGAGGGCGGTTAAAACCGTTTTGCCGTACTCTCTCTTGCTTGCATTCGCAACCAGTCCGCCCAAAGCCTCTACCATGGACTGCATGCCGTAGCATATACCAAACACCGGAATTCCCAGCTGCAGTATATTGAAATCGAGTTTGGGCGAGTCCTTACCGGTTACCGAGAAAGGAGAACCCGAGAGAATTATTCCCTTCGCGGCAAAGGATTTGATTTTTTCAAGGTGCCAATTGCAGGGATGTATTTCGCAGTAAACACGGGCCTCGCGAATACGCCTCGCGATAAGTTGCGTGTACTGAGACCCGAAATCCAGAATCAAAATTCTGTTTTTGTCCATGGTTTTAAAACCTTAAACGAAATCATTCGACCGAATAATTAGGAGCCTCTTTGGTGATTATGACATCGTGCACGTGCGACTCTTTGAGCCCGGCTGCGGTTATTCTAATAAATTTAGAGGAAGTGGCTAGCTGCTCCAGATTCTTCGAACCAGCATATCCCATACCGGAGCGAAGCCCGCCTATCATCTGGTAGAGTATATCGCGCAATTTGCCGCGATAGGGCACCCTGCCTTCGATGCCTTCCGGCACGAGTTTTTTCTCCTCGGAGATATCGCCTTGAAAATAGCGATCCCGGCTGCCGCGTTTCATCGCGCCTATGGACCCCATCCCCCTATAAGACTTGTAACTGCGTCCCTGATAGAGGATCATGTCTCCGGGAGATTCATCGGTACCCGCAAACATTGAGCCTATCATGACGGCACTCGCACCTGCCGCTATGGCCTTGACTATATCGCCGGAAAATTTAATTCCTCCATCGGCTATCACCGGCACGTTTTTTTTACGTGCAATGCGCGACACCTCGGAGATAGCGGTTATCTGCGGAACACCGCATCCGGCAACTATTCTTGTCGTGCATATCGAGCCCGGACCGACACCAACTTTCAAGACATTTGTGCCTGCATCGATTAATGCCCGGGCAGCATCAGCCGTGGCAATGTTTCCGCCCACTATGGCAATATCTGGATGAATTTGGCGAAGCCTTTGCACATGCCTGATAACACCCGACGAATGACCGTGCGCTGTATCGACAACCAGAACATCCACGCCCGCTTCTATAAGCGCCCGGGCCCTCTCGATTTCTTTTTCTCCTATGCCCACCGCCGCACCTACGCGGAGCCTGCCCATCGAGTCTTTTACTGCGTTGGGAAATTTTTCCACCGTTTCAATATCGCGCACCGTAATGAGGCCGCACAGATTGAATTCGCCGTCCACCAAGGGCAATTTTTCCTTGCGGTTTTCGTGAAGCAACGCCTTGGCTTCGTCCAAGGCAACACCCTCCATCGCAGTAATGAGCCTCGAGGCCGGTGTCATTATATCGGAAACTTTTTTGGAGATATCGTCTTCGAAGAGCAGATCCCTGTTGGTTACTATCCCAACAAGTTTTTTTCCCTCGACCACCGGAAAACCCGAAACCTTATGTTGCGAGATAACCTTTCCCAGTTCGGCTATGGTTATATCAGGAGAAACTGTGAGGGGTTCCTGAACGACCCCACTTTCGAACTTTTTGACTTTTTTCACCTCTGCTGCCTGAAGCTCGACGGACCAATTTTTGTGTATTATGCCCAGCCCACCCTCTTCCGCCATAGCGATCGCACAGGCGGCCTCGGTGACAGTGTCCATGGCCGCTGATAAAAAGGGAATATTAAGGGTGATCTCGGAAGTAAGCCGCGTGCTTATATCGACATCTTTGGGGAGCACGGACGACGACGCAGGAACCAGCAAGACATCATCGAAGGTGAGGCCATCTACAATTTCGTCGGCTAGCATGCACGGAGATATATTCACAGAAGGAGACAAGTCAACGTAAAAATAACGCGCTCGTTCATAAAAAGAAAATCAGTTATCCCATCTGCTAGGCGGTTTCGGCGCAGCCTGAGGCTTTTCCGCCGGTTCAACCTTGGCCGAAGGACGAAGAGAATCGCCAGATGGAGGCGTGTAGTCGCGGTAGCGATACTGCGGTACGTTGAACACAACCCTTCTGTTGAGCCTTCTTCCCTCTTCGGTTTCATTTGGCGCTGCCGGCTTTTCGGCACCATGAACTATGGCGATAAGCTCGACACCCGCACGCAGACCATGGGATCTCATGTAGTTTATCACGATCTCAGAGCGCTTTTTGGATATAAATTCGTTGGCCTGCTTGGTTCCCCGGCTGTCTGCATGGCCGGCAACCATCACGCGGCTTATCCACGGAGTGTCGTTAATCGCCTTTATGACCTGCAGAATACCCCGCTCGGCCTGCTCGGTCAGCGCAGAACTATTGAATGCGAAATACACAGGCTGTATGGATCGTATCTCTCCGCCGGACAAAAATCCGGGGATCGCCGCATCTGTCTTGGAAAGCTTAACTATTATATCCCACTGCGCTTGACCGTACATCCCTCGGGTCATGTAAAACTTGGGACATCCGCCATCGTGAAGGCCGGGTTGATAATCCGCAGGATTTGAAGGACAGATTTCAGCCAGATCTACTGCCTCTTTTAAAGTATAGTATTTAGGACATGCGCTGTCATGAACATCGTGGCGGAAATCTATGGGATCTGAAGGACAGCGCAGGTTCATCTCCGAGGCACTTAATTCATAGATGCTGCTTATCTCCTGCGGAGAAAAGTTGTCAGTGAGATCGAAAACTTTGGGACAGGCTGCATCGTGGACTTTTGGATCATACATGGCAACATTTGAAGGACAACGAAGGACCAAGTCCGCCACCTCCCTTAATTCATAATATTTAAGACATGAAGAGTCGTGAACGCCATCTTCAAATAGTGAAGGATCGTCTGGACAATTCATCTTGAGTTCATAAAAATTCATCGCGGTTATTTTTTTACCGAACATGCTCTTGTAGCGCTCTTTTATCTCTGCATCCAGCTGCTGATATTTCGGGGGATTGAACCTGTATTTTACCGCCAAAACACCTCTGGCCTTGGCGCCCATCACTCCGCACACAATGCAGGAACCACCGCCGGCCTGTAGCGACACTCCGGTATTGAAGACATCCCAGCTGGCCCCTATCATCGCCTCGGTAGGACTTGTAGCACTGTCTGTAAAAAGATTACCCATATCGACCGACGAATTCACCTCGCCGAATATATTGACACCGCTTTTATCGAACACCAGCGACGCTCCGCCGCCCAAAAGAAGACGATGCTGAAAATTGACATTTCGAAATTCAACCTTTTTGCCGCCTTTGTAACCCACGTTCAAGGTAAGAAGAACCATGCGGTGCACCCTGCCGTCTAATACCGCTTTTACACCACCTGTTAAGCCGGGATCGCCTACATAATGAGAATCCTTTCCCGTGGGGATTGTGACAAACGGAACAAAAGCAAGCCCCACATAATATTTCCACGGGTCCAAAACCCGTCCCTTTATCTCGAAACGCAGATCGCCTATATCAAACTGATTAGTGTAACCCTGATCCACAGCATTGTTTGGAGATTGAAATTTATTTATTACTATGAGAGGCAGATCCAGCCCAAGCTGTAAGCGTTCTATTGGCGAAAAAGCCGCGACAAAATCCGAAACCATTATTTGATCTATTATGCTTCTTATACGAACAGATCCCTGCCTCATCTCAAGGGGGCGATAGCCGTACGATATAAAATCGCCAACATTAAATTGCAAGGCATGCAGCGTATCTGTGGAATGCAGCATGAGATAGGAATTGCGTCCTATTGCCGGCTGAAAAAATTGTCCGTTAAAAGTACTGCTCGCAGAAATTCCTGACCTAGGCAATAAAAAGACAAACAGCACCAAAAGGGACCCCAAAAATCTCCTCATCCCCATCTCCCCCATTTGTTAAGGAACCCCAATCTAAAGATACAATCCGTCTTAAGTCTTAAAAAGCTAACAGAACGACTAACTTCGGGCAATGATTTTTACAGATTATTTCATCGTCTTGGCAACAAGACGCTTCTTTTTAGAACTAATTTCCCTTATCTTGAAGGTAAAGATTCTCCCGCTATTTGAAAGTACGTATATGGTATCGTCGATAACCAAGGGATCGCCAAAGCTACCCTTCCTTATATACCTTTCATGCATGATGTCCCCGGTGTCACTGTCAACTAGATAGAGCCTGTCTGTTGTAGATGCAACCGTGACAAAATGCCGCCCTCCGGCAGGCGAAGAAAGCCCGGAATCGTCAAACTCCTGTTTCCATAGCATATCGCCTGTATCGGGATCGATGCAGCTTAAGGTGTCACCCTCGGTGGAATAAATCTTTCCCTCATGTAATATAGGGTCACTCGCCCCGCCCGCAGAAATTTCCCATAATATTTTTCCGCTTAGGGGATCGATGCACGCAAGATTTCCATCTGCTGAGGAGACATACAGCATATCGCCAACGACCAGTGGCTTGCTATCGACATCATAGAGCTGATTTCTGCGGTCGCCTATCTGCCTTGCCCATGCAATGCTTCCATCGCGGACGTCAAAGGCCATAATCAACCCTGATGAAGTTCCCAAATAAATATTGCCATTCACGAAAACGGGGGAACTCGCACGCCTTACGGTAAAGCCGAAATCCCTCTCATGAGACTCGGTGTGCCATATTTCTACGCCGGAAGCCCTATCTATGGCGAAGAGCCTGCCGGACATGGTAACAACAAAAATCCTATCGTTTAATAGCAAGGGTGCCGCCATCACTGACGTATCCAGAACCGTTTTCCAGTTAAGCTTTCCCGTTTTTGCATTAAGCGAATAAAACACCGCTTTGCTATCGCCGAAAAACACGGCCTCGTCATCAAAAGCTGCGGAGGTTTCTATCGCTCCTTCAGTTTTGTAGGCCCAAAGCTTCTTTTTAAGACGCATATCCACGGCATAAAAATAACCGGCATCGGCTCCAACATAGATGATGCTGCCGCTCATGACCGGAGTAGAAAACTGATAGGGCCTTTTGTTCCAAAATGACGATTTTGTGAGGCTGATCACTCTTTCTCTGGAAAAATCAAAGCGTCTGTTGGAACGAATATATTGTTTAAGGTGTCTGTATTCTTCAGGACGTTTTCTGGATTCCCAAGCCAGAAAATGCTTTTTCGGCTTTTCTTTGTAACGCAAGGCCTCCACATGACCTGTCCAAACGGTCACCCCTGTGAAGGCACCGAGAAAGAGGACCAATGTTACTGCTGTAGATATCCATTTGCCGCAAGCCATATCAAACGCTCCTCGCTTCTCGCCTTTGGTACGGAATCCATTTCGGTGGATTCGTCTATTATTTGCCTGTATAGCAAGGCCGCTTGAGCGTACTCCTTGGCCTTCTCCATGCAGACAGCGGCCCTGAGCCGACTCGTCTGGCTTATAAGGTTATGTGGATCCGCCGCCGCCTTGAGATAGATTTCGGCTGCGGCCTTCGCATCGCCGCCGGCAAGTTCCGCCTCAGCCATCATGTGAAGCGCCGCTATATATATCATGGGCTGGTTTCGCGATTTTCCGACAAGTTTTTTAAACTGCTCCACGGCAGAGGGGTATTCCTCGCGCGCCATGTAGATATTTCCAAGCTCCATCATACCCTGTCTGCCTGCCGGCGTTCTTGGATAGTTGTCTATGAGTTCAACGAGAGCCGCTACATGTTCGTCCGAACCGGACTTGAGCGTGTTGGCCGAATAAAATGCTTCGGCCGCGGCGTGAGACCTCATCTCCCAGTAGTACTTTGCACCGACGACAACGAAGAAAAGCACTGCGGCAAGCCCCATTATCTCCGCAGCCGTCTTCCAATGTTTTTTAAACCATAGAAGGCCGTGAATCGTCCAATTTATGAAATCGTCGTTTTGTTTTTTCTTTTCTCTTGGTTTTCTCTTATAGGTACTTATGGCGCACCCCCTTTTAAACCGTGACTGTTCACCAATCGTCGCTCTCTTGTCAAGCCGAACACTGGCGATTATTTTGCCGCCTTAAAACCCCCAGCCCTATGAAAGATCATTCGTTCCTGAATTACGGATACGACCTCGGCTGAAAGCAGCAAAAGCACCGCAAGATAGTATATCCAAAGCACCATCGTCACCACAGCCGTGAGCGAACCGTAAATCACGTTGTAGCGATCCATGGAGGCGCTTATATACCACTGAAAAAGCATCCTCGCCTCTACTATTCCAGCCGCAAAAAGCGCACCGCCAAAGGCCGCATAGCGCAGATATACCTTGCCGTTTGGCACAATTACAATCGTCATCACATAGGCCAGAAACGCCACCAGAAAGAAATACGCCTTGCCGGTGACTATAATGCTAAGTGGAAAAACAAATCCGTAATCGTAGAGCAGAGTTTCCAAAATTCTTATCATGCTAGGCAATGAAAAAAGCAGGGTGATCCAAAAGATGAGGGCAATTCCCAAAAGCCTCGAATGAAAAAAATTTCTTCTCGTCTGCGATTTGAATATTACACCAAGCGCCCTCTCGATGCTCGACATAAGCAACGTGGACACCAAGACAAGAAAAAATACCCCATAGATGCTAAGGGTGGAACGTTTGTCGAGTATGGACTGAAGATTATCGAGAAATTCCTTGCGGCCCACAGGCAAAATATCGGAGGCTATGCCGACTATGCTCGCAAACGCATGTTCCGAGCCTCCAAGGAAATATCCGGCTATAGAAACCGTGACCATACCTATCGGGATAAGGGCCAAAAGGGCGCAAAAGGCGATACTCTCGGACATCGCAAGGCACTGGTCTTGATAAAAGGATTTGAGTACGGACCCGAGTATTCTCATCTCATTTCTTTCTGCAAACTATCCTGACAGGTATCCCCTTTTCACCCATGGCATCGAGAATTCTGTTGGTGAGATATTTTCTATAGGTGTACGGAACTGCCTCGGGATAATTCGAAAAAAGCGTAAAGGTGGGCGGATTTGTCCCCGTCTGGGTGGCATAATAGATTTTCACTTCTTTACCCTTGTAAACAGGCATGTGATGACCTTCTATCGCCGCCTCTATTATCCTGTTTAGCGCAGAAGTCGTAAGCTTCGTGCCAAGTGCGCGACTTAAGCTGTCTGCTGCGGAAAGTATTTTAAGACAATTTTTACCTGTCTTGGCGGATACTGGAATTATGGCGAGATTTTTTAGATCACCCAGCCCCCGGCGAAGCCTGATTTCGTATTCTTCCCAGCTTGCGTCCATAAGGTCCCATTTATTTACAAGCAAAATAGAACCCTTGCCTTCACCCCTTATGAAATCTGTGAGACTTATGTCCTGTTTGGTGAGGCCATCTGACGCATCGATAAGCTGCAATACAATATCGGCCCTGCCGACAGTGCGAAGGCTTCTAAGCGCCGTAAATTTTTCAAGCCTTTCAGAAACTCCCCACCTGCGCTTTACACCGGCGGTGTCTATAAAAAGGTATTTTTTACCTTCTATGTCTATCTCCACATCTATTGCATCCCTGGTAGTACCGGCCAACTCGTGCGCAACGACGCGCTTTGTCCCGCAGATGCGGTTGATAAGCGTTGATTTGCCCACATTTGGACGGCCCACCACGGCCACAGCCAGCCTGTCCTCATCCTTTTCTTCTTTTTTGCAATCAGGCGGAAAAGCGGCCACCGCCTCGTCTAAAATATCATCGACACCCCTGCCGTGTTCCGCCGATACCGAAAACAGCTTGGTTATTCCAAGCTCGTAGAAGGCATCCACCCTTCTTTCGTGGACGTCTTCGTCTATCTTGTTGACAACAAATATCACGCACTTGGAAGATTTTCTAAGCGCATCCACGACCTCACGATCCTTCACGACAGGTTCTATCTGACCGTCGAAAAGACACACGATCACATCTGCTTCGTCTATGGCCTTTAAGCTCTGCTCGGTTATGCTGCGACCTAAATCGGCGTCGGGATCTAACTCGAGGCCGCCGGTATCTACCACTATGAACTCCCTACCAAGCCAATCTGCGAGAGAATAGTGCCGGTCGCGCGTAACGCCGGGTATATCGGCGACTATCGCCTTGCCTTTGCCGACTATTCGGTTAAAAAGCCGCGACTTGCCTACATTTGGTCTGCCTACTATTGCGAGTATTGGATGCATATTTTTAAGTGGCGCCCAAGTAACATCAATTTTCTAAAAAAATCAAGTCTTTAGCGGCCCAGGTCTTTAAAATGGCCCGTTTTCGCCTTTCTTACTCGAAAGCTACGAATAATGCACAAAGACAAAAACAACCGATTTCACACCCCTGTAGATATAAATTATAGCATTATAATCCCATGTTGATTCAGTAAAGATTTGCTACGTTATAATATCGATTGTTCATGACGACCGTTTTTTTAGTAACTATTCAGGTGCCTGTCATTCCTGCGAAAGCAGGAATCCAGTGATTTTAAAGGATTACATGGATCCCCGCTTTCGCGGGGATGACAAACAGTTCAAATAAAACGCTGTAATTTCAAAAAGTTATTTGGGCACCTGAATAGTTACCTGTTTTTAAAAAAATTTAAAAAGCTGGATCAATTCTGAAAATTTACACTTGATAAGAAATCAAGAGAGGTACATATGGGCGCCGGAGGAATTGTCAGGTGCTTTGGATATTGATTTCAATCTTGCTGCTCATCACCTCGTTTTTTTTATCCGCGTTCACTGCCGATAAAAATAAAAAATCGATCGTTGCATGCCTTGGAACGACGTGCGCGTCAGCCTCTGGTCTTTTGTTTTTTTTCATTCCGACAAATTATCTGCAAAACGAAATAATGTTTTCCACAAACATCCCATCGATCTCATTTTCGTTCGGCATCGATCCTTTGAGCAGTTTTTTCTTGATGGTGATTTTAAGCATTTCATTATTGATTGGCATCTACGGGATTGGTTATCTAAAGCATCACAGACATCTGGCTTGGAGCTCACCGTTTTTTCCACTTGTAATCGCTTCGATGCTAGGCGTGGTAACATCACGGGACGGCTTTTCTTTTATAATAGTCTGGGAGATCATGTCGCTTGCCTCGTTTTTTCTGATCACCACCGAACACGAAAACAAAGACATTCAAAGAGCCGGCTGGATATATTTAATCGCAACTCATATGGCGACAGCATTTCTGATGGTATTCTTCGCAGTCTTAGCGAAACAAAACGGTTCATTCCTGTTTAGCTTTTTCACATCAAATCCAATGCAGACATCATTGACGGCCGGAATTATTTTTATGCTGGCGGTGACGGGCTTTGGTGCAAAAGCTGGAATCTTTCCACTGCACGCATGGTTGCCTCACGCCGACCCTGCAGCTCCAAACTATATTTCGGCAATCTTGTCAGGAATCGTTATAAAAATGGGCATTTATGGAATAATGAGAGCGCTGACTTTTTTTCAGGCTCCACCTGTTTGGTGGGGAGGATCTCTTATTGTCATTGGAATCGCCTCGGCAATTTTGGGAGTTTTATACGCATTGATGCAGCACGATCTAAAAAAGCTTCTCGCTTATCACAGCGTTGAAAACATCGGCATCATTATAATAGGCTTGGGAATTGGATTGATAGGTGTCTCACTAAACAACGAGCTGGCAATCCTGCTTGGCTTCAGCGGGGCCTTATTTCACGTGCTAAATCATGCAATATTTAAAAGTCTTTTATTTCTGTGCGCTGGAAGTTTGATGAGCGCAACTCATTCCCTTTCGATAGACCGGCTTGGAGGTTTGATCAAAAAACTACCCCTAACAGCAACCATCTTTATGATCGCTTCGATTTCAATTTGCGGACTGCCTCCACTTAACGGATTCATCAGCGAATGGCTGGTTTACATGGGACTATTTGGAACTTCCCAGTCTTCCAGCGGATACGCCCTCATATTATCGTTTTCAGGAATACTGGGAATTGCATTTGCGGGCGGACTTGCCGTTATTTGTTTCACAAAAGTTCTAGGCGTTGTTTTTCTCGGCGAACCGCGAAACGACATCATAGACAGATGTAAAGAACCTTCCAGATTCATGCTATGCCCCATGATCATTCTCGCAACATCTTGCATTTTGCTTGGTATTTTTCCAACCATTGTGATGCCGAAGATCGTCTCCACAGTCGAATTCATTTTCCCGCAAACAATTAGCGCAGACCTTGGAAAAGTATTGTTTTCGCTAAACCAGATAAGCGTAATATTCATTGTACTAATTGCAACAACGGCAATGTTTTGGCTTATCCGCAAACTGGCTTTCAGAAAAAAGGAACTAAACGAAACCGTAACGTGGGATTGTGGTTACGCACACCCAAAGGCATCCATGCAATATACGGCATGTTCTTTTGCCGAGCCGATCAAAACGTTTTTCAAGGGCCTTCTACGTCCAGAAGTTAAAATGGACACCCTGTCGGGGGTGTTTCCGGGCAAGTCTAACTTTGAGGAGCATGTGTACGATTACGCAGAAAAAAATATATTTAATCCGCTTTTTCAAGGCATTGGCTCGGCGATAAAGTTCATTAGAATGCAAAAGAAAAGCACCGTCCAAAGCTATCTCGTTTTGATTTTCATTACATTGATCGCACTTTTTATCCTGGAGGTCTGGATTGGAATCTAGGTTGCTTTCAATTTCTTTGCACTTCCTTATCATCCTTATTGCCCCGCCTCTTTTTGTAGGGATAATAAACAGGATCAAATCGATATTTGCCGGTCGAAAAGGCCCTCCGATTCTTCAGCTATATTTCGATATTTACAAACTGCTCCGAAAGGGAGGCGCCTACAGTAAAAGCACTTCTTTCCTGTTTCGCATTATTCCGATTTCCCTGCTCGTAGTCACTATGCTTGCCGGCACCCTACTGCCGGTCACCGGGGCGGCTGTGTTTAGCTTCTGGGGAGATGCGATACTTTTTGTATATCTTTTCGCGCTCGGCCGGTTTCTGATCATAACCGCAGCGATGGACACTGGCGGGGCATTTGAAGGCATGGGCGCAAGCAGGGAAGCTGCATTCGGAGCCTTCGCGGAGCTGACTGCGTTTGTCGTCATCATAGCACTCTCCGTTTTTACCGGCTTTGCGTCTCTCGATAAAATATTTTATTTGGATGGATTTTTTTTCCGGACAGAACCTGCAATGGTTCTTCTTTTTTGCGCTTTCTTTTTCATCCTGTTGACGGAAAATTCCAGAATGCCCATTGATGATCCCAACACGCATCTGGAACTTACGATGATACATGAAGTGATGGTCCTAGATTACAGCGGACCCGATCTTGCAATTATTTTGTACGGTTCGTCTGTCAAGATTTTCATCTTCATGGTCTTTGCGGCATTACTCGTTTTCCCTAATCCCGGCCTCAATTCAGTACAAAACGCAGCGGCGACATTGCTAAAGGCTGGTTGTATGTCGGTGATCATAGGAATCGTCGAGTCTGTCACCTCGAGAATAAGACTCATAAAAATTCCGCAGCTACTCATTGCCTCGTTTGTCGTATCTCTTTTTGCACTTATTTCGACAATACATTTAAGGAGTCCATCGTGAACTGGATATTGTCCGGAATAATGCTCACATCCTTTACGGTGCTCGGCTCATCGAGAATAACGACCCGAATAAAGGCAATCGCGGTTCAAGGTGCGCTGCTGGCTTCCCTTCAATTTCTTATGGGGGGATCTGTGTTTGACTTTCACAGTTCCATACTTTTGATCGTCACTCTGGCGGTTAAAACAGCAATAGTCCCTCTTTTAATTTTTCGGGCAACCAAGGGGACCTCGCAACAGTCGCGCAAAGCCCCCATTATGGGCAATCATCTGTTGTTGCTAATAGCCAGCGTCATAGCGATAATTAGTTTTTTAAACATAAAATCATTTCCATTGCCACCGCCGGGAGGCGCTTCGCCACTACTAATTCCAGTCGCCCTCACCACAGTCTTGGTAGGTTTTTTGGCTCTCGTGGCAAGGACAAAGGCAACCAATCAAATCCTGGGATTTGTCGTGTTGGAAAATGGTGTTTTTGCTTTCGGCATGACAATTATTTCGCAATTTCCATTTCTGGTTGAAATTGGGGTGCTCCTTGACGTGCTGGCTGGAATTTTCATCATGGGAATAATAACTTATCATATAAACAAAACCTTCGACAACATCGACACCCGAGAGTTGTCGGCATTGGGAGATCACGAGTGATTGCAATTGTCCCATTTATTTTGGCCATCATAACGCTTTTCATGAAGCCTGATTCGATGCGTTCCGCGCGAAGAGTTGCGCTGATCACCGGCGCAATTCTGCACAACCTAGGCTCGCTGTCACTTTTGTTTCATGGAGATTTTTTGTCGTGGAAACCCTATCTACACGTCGATGACATCGGATTGGTTTTTCTTCTTTTGATGAGTTTTATATTCACCATGGTATCTTTCTATAGTCTTGGATATTTTCCCATAAACCGGACTTTAGACAAACAAGAAGCCGGCGGCCATATCTACGTTGCGTGCATGCTGTTCTTTCTCTCCGCAATGACTCTTGCCGTTTCAACGCTCCACTTGGGAGTACTCTGGATCGCCATCGAGGGTACCACCCTTGCCTCCGCGCCTCTTATCTATTACAGGCAAAACAAGAGATCCCTTGAAGCCGCCTGGAAATATCTTTTAATTTGTTCCGTTGGAATCGCCCTTGCATTGCTCGGAGTATTTTTCATCGCCGCCGGAGCCCAAGAAATAGGGATAGATCTCTTTTTGCCCCAATTGATAGAGCATGCAAAAGAACTCAACCCCGCCATACTGCGCCTTGGTTTTATATTTATTTTGGTCGGTTTTGGAACCAAGATGGGGCTTGCCCCTCTTCACAACTGGCTTCCGGACGCACACAGCGAAGCCCCGTCGCCAATATCAGCCCTGCTTTCAGCCACCCTTCTTAATTGTGCCTTGCTTGGAATTATCAGATTTTATCAAATATGCCTATCCGCGGGGCTGGATAATTTTGCTGGAAGGTTGCTAATCGTTTTTGGAATGATGTCTCTCTTGGTTGCAGCCATATTTATAACCTTTCAGAAAGATTATAAACGCCTTCTTGCATATTCAAGCATAGAGCACATGGGAATAATAGCCATCGCCATAGGAATCGGGGCAACCTTTGCCGGTCTTTTGCACGTTGTCGGTCATTCTCTTGCAAAAACACTTTTATTTTTAACGGCTGGAAACATCCTGACCATATACAAAACAAAAAATATTTCAGACATCAGCGGACTGCTCAAAACTTCGTTTTCGACAGGAGTTCTGTTCATAGCTGGGGGCTTTGCGATAGCGGGACTACCTCCATTCCTTCCATTTTTGAGCGAATATTTAATTTTGGCGGCTGGAATAAACCGCGGCCATCTAGTTCTCATGGTATTTTACCTGCTCTTTTTAAGCATCATATTCGTATGGATTTCAAAAATTATCATTAAAATCGTTCAGGGATCAAAAAGAGAAAACGTAACAGGTATTTTACCCAAAATGATGATTATCCCATCAACCATTTTGGCCATTATCGTTTTAATGATGGGCTTGTACCTGCCAAGATCGATAGCCTGTCTTATTGAAGCGGCAGCGGCATCAATTGGGAAATAATGATGAACTACATAATTCTACAAAATGCATCGGCTTGCAAGGTTCGGGACATTCCAGCTCTTTTGACCAGAGACTGGAGAAACTGGATCATCGACACCTGCAAAAATCATGGCGGGAGAGTTGTCTCAATTTTTGGCTTTCGGCAAAACGACAACGTCGTAAAATTATTTGGAGTCGTGGGAATTGATTCCAGAGGAGAGCTTAGAATCGCGTCCACCGAAATCGAAGGGCCTTCGTATGATTGCATCACTTGCGAATTGACAGAAGCCCATTTGTTCGAACGAGAATTATTCGAAAATCTCGGCCTAGAACCCGTCGGCCATCCGTGGCTAAAGCCGGTTAGAAATTTCACAAACTATTCCCACTATTTAATTTCCGGCGATTTTGTGCACGAAGTTGCGGTTGGGCCCGTTCATGCTGGCGTTATAGAACCGGGTCATTTCAGGTTTCAGTGCAACGGCGAAAAGGTTCTTAACCTTGAAATACAGCTGGGATATCAACACAGGGGCATCGAAAAACTGATGCTGTCGGCAAATCCCTTAAAAAGAATGTTGCTTGCGGAATCTATTGCGGGCGACAGTTCCATCGCCCATGGTTCTGCTTATTGTCGCGCTCTGGAAGGACTTGCAAACAGGACTGTAACCAAAAGAGCCCGGACCATAAGGGCTATCGCTTTGGAGGTGGAAAGGATAGCAAACCACGTCGGGGATCTTGGCGCCCTTTCAAACGACATAGGCTTTCTTCCGCCAGCATCTTATTTTGGAAAACTTCGCGCAGATTTTTTAAACCTCCTACTACTGATCAATGGTAATAGATTAGGCAGATCGCTATTAAAACCGGGGGGAGTGAGGTTTGATATTCCTCCCCAAATGATCAGCGAAATAAAAGAGAGGATGTCTGCTGCGATGATCGACGTAAATGAAACGATCGATCTTTTGCTTTCCACATCGTCCGCTGTTTCAAGACTTGAAAATACAGGCGTTGTCAGCCATAAAACAGCAAAGGAAATAGGTCTTGTGGGGGTGGCGGCAAGAGCCTGCAACCTGCAAAGGGATGTTAGAATCAACTACCCGTCCGGACTTTATAGATCAAAAAACATCATAATAGCCACAGCATCTTCTGGCGACGTATATGCAAGGACGAGAGTTAGGGCAATTGAAACAAAACGATCTTCCGAGCTGATCGATGAACTTTTAAATGAAATTCCTGATGAAAAAACCCTAGTGCCGATAAGCGACCTTGAACAGTCATCGCTCGTGGTAAGCATGGTAGAGGGATGGCGCGGTGAGGTCGTGCATATCGCAAGAACCGATGAGAGCGGAGAAATCTGCCAGTACAAAATTATCGATCCATCGTTTCATAACTGGACCGGGCTTGAAATGGCCATGCGCAACGGGCAAATATCCGATTTTCCTCTTTGCAATAAGAGCTTTAATTTATCTTATGCGGGATATGATTTATAATTTTAGTTTTTAGAGATGCCATTATGTTGAAAATCATAAAAACAAGAATAAAACAAGGATATCAAACGCTGGATTTCCCACCGACAAAAAAAATGCCGGAAAGATTTCGCGGTTTGCCTGTTATAAATCCCAACGGGTGCGGAAATGGCTGCAATTTGTGTCGCGAAGCCTGCCCTGTCGGAGCGATAACAACCTCACCTCTGACCTTGGATTTGGGAAAATGCATTTTTTGTGAAGAATGTGTAGCTGTTTGCCCAAGCGAAGCTATCACTTATTCTCAAAATCTCTCTACTTCGGCCTTAAACAGGGAAGACCTTGTGCTAAAAGGCCAGAATTTTCGTTTTGCAAAAACCACGAACGATAAAATAAAAAAAATATTTGGAAGGTCGCTTAAACTCCGAGTGGTCACCGCCGGAAGTTGCAACGGTTGCGATCTGGAAATAAACGCATCGAACAACATTCAGTTTGATATTTCAAGATTTGGAATCAATTATGTGGCATCCCCAAGGCATGCCGATGGATTGATCGTAACAGGAGCTGTCAGTGAAAACATGAAACTTGCTCTCGAAAAAACCTACAACGCCCTGTGCAGCCCCAAAATCGTCATAGCCCTTGGTTCATGCGCCATAAGCGGCGGCCCTTTCAAGGGCAGTCAAGAAGTTCATAACGGCGCCAGTTCGATCATTCCCGTTGATTTGTTTGTTGCGGGTTGTCCTCCCCACCCAATGACGATCATTGACGCAATCGTAAGACTCTTGGAGAAAATTTAATCCGGCTCGTAAAAATTTCCTTTATTGCACAACTGCGGTCGGAACAGCATAATAAATCTTTCCATTCCCTAGCTGACCTGAATCGTTTCTACCCCAACACCAAAGAGTACCGTCATTTTTAACGCCACAGGTATGTTCATGGCCACTGCCTATATAGGACCATGAATCAACTCCAATTTTTATTGGAAGCTTTTGGCCGATTTTTGTACCATCGCCGAGCTGGCCATATTCATTCAACCCCCAGCACCAAAGCGTGTTGTCGTCCTTTATGCTGCAGGTATGATAGTATCCCCCGGTCATGGACAGCCATCCATTATCTCCAATTTTCACGGGCACGATTTGATCTCCTAACTTTTCTATTCCGATCTGGCCAACTGCATTATAACCCCAACACCAAAGCTTTTTATTGTTATCGATGCCACAAGTGTGAAAATCGCCAGCGCCCACAAACAACCATGGATTATCGGAACCAATGATCGCTGGAGAACTTCGATCGTTAGTATCATTAACTCCCAGTTGACCATTGCTGTTAAGCCCCCAGCATAAAAGATCCCCATTAAATTTTATGCCGCAGGTATGAAAATTGCCTGCGGTTATATGCGACCAGATGTCTGGTGCGGCGATTTGCACTGGCGCGTTCTGAATATTGCTTATTCCACCATTGCCCAGCTGGCCCTTGTCATTTTTTCCCCAACACCAGAGGGTTTCATCATTTTTAATGCCGCAGGTATGATAATTACCCGCCGCTATGAACGACCATATATCCATGCCAATCTGTACAGGGCTATTCTGATCTACAACATCTCCAGTCCCCAATTGGCCATCGCTATTTTTTCCCCAACACCAAAGCGTACCGTCGTTTTTGATGCCACAGGCGTGAAGCAACCCATTTGCCACAGACAACCATGGATCGTTTCCAACTTTTAACGGAACATCTCTACTGAGCCTTGATCCATCTCCAATTTGGCCATCTCCTCCCGATCCCCAGCACCAAAGCGTGCTGTCGGCTTTTACCGCGCAGCTGAAATAACTCCCGTCTAGATACGACCATTGGTCATTTCCTATCTTGGTCGGAACATTTTTATCGGGATCTACTCCGATTCCCAATTTGCCGTTGTCGTTTTTTCCCCAACACCAAGCTGTACCATTTGTTCTAAGGCCGCAGGTATGATCAAGACCTCCCGATACGGACGACCAAACGCTGCTACCAATTTTTGTTGGAATATTTTTATCTTCGCGATTATCAATTCCCAGTTGACCATTATCGTTAAGGCCCCAACACCAAAGAGTTTTATCAGACTTGATACCACAAGTATGGTACTCACCTGCCGCTATCAACAACCAGCTACTATCTCCAATCTTTGTTGGAGACTCTTTGACTGCATTCGTTCCGTCTCCTATTTGGCCATAATCATTACGTCCCCAACACCAAAGAGCACCGTCGTTTTTGATGCCGCAGGTATGCTCGTGGCCAGCAGTTACAGACAACCACTTATCGGCCCCAACTTGCACTGGACTGTTTCGATCATCCCGATCCCCAACGCCCAGCTGTCCCCTGTTATTTTTCCCCCAACACCAAAGATTATTGTCATTTTTGATGCCACAGGTGTGGTTGACACCTACTGCAATAGCAAACCATGTATCGGCTGTTACTTGAACTGGTTCGATTCGCCTGTCACGATTTCCTATTCCCAGCTCACCATATTCGTTTAGCCCCCAACACCAAAGAGTGTCGTCATTTTTGATGCCACAGGTGTGTGATGAAGATCCGCTTGCAATATGCGACCACATGTCAGCACCAAGCTTGCGCGGGCTGTTGTTTTCGTCATTCGCTGGATAACCAAGCTGGCTCGATCCACTACCCCAAAACCACAGCGTGCCATCGGTCTTGATACCGTAGGTGCCTCCAACCACCGATAACCAAGTGTCGGCCCCGACCTTTGTCGGCATATTCTGACTGATCTGACTTCCAATCCCCAACTGACCAAATCCATTGTTCCCCCAACACCAGAGAGTGCCGTCCGTCTTCAGTCCACACGTGTGTAATTTGGTAGCCATAATGTCGAGCCAGTCACCTTTAGCATCTCCATCGTATGCTTCACCGACACCGTTTCCGCCGTCGCAGGCATCTCCAACCCCGTCTTTATCTGCGTCTACCTGATCGGGGTTAGGCACATCAGGACAATTATCTTCAATCCGAAAGAAACCATCACCATCCTCATCGACTGCCGCAAGACCATACGTGCTGAAGTGCGAAATTTTTCCGGACACAACGTTCCCCTCGATAGAAACGGAAATCGTCTCCACGATTGCACCACCCGATATTAGAACAATTTTAATTTCCCGAGGATCGTAATTATTAAGGCCCAAATCTTCTGCATCAAAAAATAGAGTGGGAGATTTAAGGAAAGTAATTCCATCTGGTTTAAAATCATAAGCAAGCAGCACCTTTGCAGCATGAATCTCAGGTGCAGATTCTTTCACTATCACAATTTGTTCCTCGCTCACCCCAGCCGGAAGCGCCCCTTCTTCAAAGACTAACCTGATTTTTCCATCCGCCGATTTTAGTTCGAACAGCGCTGATTGGCCTTCAGGATTCTCTGCGCCACCACCTTCATTTACGGCATCCAATTCATTACCGCCACCGCCTCCGCCCGAACAAGACGTCAGCGATAGAAACAAGAGAGAAAATAAAAAAACATCGAAAAATTTGCGAAGCATTCGATTATGTTTCATAAAAACGATCTCCTATTGTCAATCGAACAAATATCGTAGTGTAATGTACATTCCCGAGTATGCATATTCTGCAATAATCATACCTAAGCAAGGAAGCGAAAGCACACCAATTATATCAACATCTTACAAGGTTATTATTTTATCAGATTTGAAAACGACATTTTTTTGACTATCAAATTGATAAAGATTTAGCTAAGGCTGCTAAAAAAAAGAGGTGTGGCAAGCGATTATCTTGAATCTAGACAGAATCCATCCGAGCAGTTACCTAGCATGACTATAACCGATATTCTCAATCTTCATTTTTTACCTCTACAATTTCGTCCTTGGCAAAAAACAGCTCGACGCAATTATTGAGGAAATCTCAAAGTAGTTGAAAATCCGATGGCAAGAGGATCAAAACCAACTTTTTCGAAATTAGTTTGTAACGGCCACCATTCACTGCCAAACGAAAACCAATCAGCCATAGAAAACTGAAACAATCGAACACCTCCAAAAAAAACTCTCTCATCTGTCCCGACATTGAGTACTGCTCTCATTGTCGGCCTAATAGCAGCCGCTCTCCCATCATTGCCAACTACAAGTGGAGGAAAGAAAACAGCAGCTCCAATCCGCCATAATGAACCAATATTTTCTATTCCGGGACATAACGAAATCGGAAGCCCAAAGGTTTTTGGAACGTTCAACCCCACCCCAACGCCATGGCTTGCATTTCCGAAAAAAACAATGCCTAGCCTTGTTCTAATATCTTCCGTTTTTTTTATGACCGCTGATTCAAATTCGGTAAAATTCATTCCATCTTCGATGATATTTCCATAAACAAGTTCATATGCCTTTTCAGGTGTAAGATGCTCAATAATAACTTTTTGAATAAATTCCTTTAGCCTTTCCCTACCGCCCAAATCCGACAACATTTCAAAAAACTGATATCCCCTAAGATAACTTACAGATGAATACTGGGGATCTCGTCTATTGGAAGAATCGGAGTAAGAGTAACCAAGCTGTTCTAATCCGGAAATGTCTTCCCGTCCACTGAGTTCATCTACCACAAAAGTATCGTTGCCAATAAACACTGCCAATCCTTCATCAAACCATGTTGGAATTAATACATCTCCATTTCTTTCCGAAACCACACCTAACACAAAATGCATTACTTCATGGGGGATCGCTTCTAGATGACCTCCATTTAGTTGTACTCTGGCATATCGTCCGTATTGCTCATCTCTTAAATTGACGCGTCCTCCAACAAATCCGGACATTTCTCCAGGGGGCTCCATAGACAAAACAAAACGCTCCCGTTCTTCCGGCAAAAGTTCAATACCTGTTACCGTTTCAATTCTTTTAAACGCCGCATCGACCAGACGACGAACTTCTTTTTCAATAGCCAATGCTTCTTGTCTGGTCTTTATGCTGCCCAATAATCCTTGACTTGTACCGTAACTGGCTACAATTCTCACAGCTTCCCGCGTTTGATAATCCAAGAGATGCAGAAAACTTTTATTTAAGCGATATCTCACAGACAACCACTGCAAGTCCGTTATGTTTGTATCTTCCACGATCATTTCAAAGCCCGATTTACTTTTTGCAACACCGGCGTGGTCTCCAACAAGACCGGTTGGAGACAACGTCGTTTCAGTTCCAAAATACGGTATAAACACGCCTTTATAGAAAAGGGTCCTCACCAAATATTTATTTTCTCTTTCAAACGCTATGGCTTTTTGCGCAAGTTCAACAAGCTGCCTACATTCCGACGACCTTGCCACAAGTGGCCCACATATTTTTATGACATCGTCGAACCTGCCTAGGTTATACAGCACTTTGGCATATACATAAGGCGGAGGACGTATTGCCGAACGAGTTCGCGCTAAATCGCAATAAACAAGCGCCCTATTTGGATTATAGTATGGTCCGGATGCATACAATCCTCCGATATCAGAAAAAGAGAACGTATTGAACAAACCTACCATATCCTTAAACAGCGGATTTAAAAACGCCGGTATTTCTTGACCCATAAGCATGGCAAGTCTAGCCACGGCCAACCCAGCAATTTCCTGTTCAATCGAACCATCCTCCAACGATTGATACCGTACACACAACTTATCATAAGCATCGGATATCAACTCGCTATACTGACCAATAATCGAAGGAGTAAGGTCCAAAATTATTTTTTCTATTTCATGTTCGTCAACTTCTTCCGCACAAACAAGCTTATACAATATGCTTACCGTCTTAAGTTGTGAAAATTGTGTATCGGTAATCGAAAATGAACTGTTATCATTTGTTTGGCCAAACAATAATTTAATCTTTTGAAATGCTGCCCTAGCATCTCCATCGCCATAACGACCGATGAAAGCATTGAAAAAAATCCGTGCGGATGCTTTTTCGAAATCAGCAAGGCTCACTTCAAAAGCATCTGTTGTTCTCGAATGCATTTCATCTTGAATGGCAATGGCATGGAGAATTTCAAAATCTTCATAAGGCAGATACTCAGCGCATACTTGCCTGTTTTCTCCACCTACCAAAGCCATAGAAAAACCTTTCCTGTTATAATTGCAGAGCAACCCGCACTCCATACTATTATCGGTTGGCAACACCCCTTAAGTTGCTAATGGGGAAACGGTATAATCGGGCACCTAAAAACTGCGTTTTACGAGGTTGTTTTTTGAAGAAGATTGACTGTGAGGCAGAAGTGTTTCAAAATCTTTGGATATTCTCTGTCTGTAAAAAACTCAGCGTGGCGATGCGAGACTGCTGATAACATCTTGTTATCATTGAACTATTACTAGATACGCTTGGTAATTTTGTATGGTTTTTATCTTTGAGTTCTGTTTTTTAGAAAATGTTTTTGTCTGCATTAAGTCCAAAATGCCCATTGTAAGACCTGCCAACTTTACTATCCCCTTTACGGCGAAGCAGTCTCCTGTTTAATTCATCAACAATCGGATTTGCGTCATTTTGAAACAATGAGCGAAATTTCAACAGAAGATCCTTCTTTGCAACCCGGAGTTTTTTCCAGCTTCTTTTTCAAAACGATCTTTCCTCTATCAATCATCCTCTGAAATTCTTTTTTTGAAAGTTCAAATTCGACATCTCCACAATTTACGGAAGCGCCACCCTCACCAAGGAGAGTGGAAAAATTAACCTTGGGGGGATCGATGGCAATCTTGACCTTATCCCCATCGTCATCCAAAAAAACAACGTTTGAACTGAAACCTGGATACCGGTTTTCTCTATCAATGCTCGACTTAATATATGGAGTTGATCTATCGCAAGTGATCGTCGAAGCAGAGGCATTTTCTAGGCTCAAGCATTTCTCGCCACTTAATGATTTAACTTCTATATTTTTCGAAATCGTATCTATTAGATATTCTCTCTCGGCGACTTTTCCGGTCTTTTCATCTTTTGTTTCTGAAACCAGTATATTGCCGACAAGCGCTTCTTCAATTCTATAATCAATTTCTTCAATCTTGCGATTATTGGACATGCTGGCATCACCGCCACTTATTACCACCTTCCCCTTTATCTCCATCGCTTTCGGCGGAAATTGCCGCAAATCCGCATTTTTTTTCGAACTCATTTCAGGTTCGAAACCGGATTGATTGGATGCGACCGAAGCATCTTCAACGGATCCTCCTTTTTCTTTTGCTCTCTCTGCTTCGACAATGGCATCTTTAAGCGCATCGGCATCACTTCGTACCTTGCCATCGTCCCTAGTTGAACCTACCCCTCCCCCTTCATCTTCCATTTCTATCAGCGACCTCTCGTCACTTCTTTTGGGCGAAGTGGCGGTTTCGACATTTCCGAGAGTTTCAGAAACTCCCAAAGAATAAGCGCTTACCGATGCACCATATTGGTCGAACGAAGAGTTCACGATTTCGCGTCTTCTTTTTATTTCTTCTTCCGGAGTTTGCCCGGGCTTAATGGATAACGGTTCCAAGCCTGCCGATCTGGAGGCATTCTGAAACGCTTTTTCAAGATTTTTCAAATCATCGGCGGCGCTCATCACTCCCTGATTTTCAAGCTCACCGGCAAATTGCCGCAATTGTTCCAAGCTGATTTCGCTAGGTGTTTTTGAAAATACAGTAGTAGGCAAAGCAATAACTATAACAAAAAGCAAAAACTGGATTTTCATTTCAAATTCCTTTCGCATGTTTGATAAGGTCAATGGGGGAGGCAAGACTTGCCACCCATCCCCTACAAAGATAAAAAAAGTTATTTATGCAGCTCATCTTTCATAAGCTCCAACATCAAAACCGCCACCAGCCGGCCTTGGAATGCCAAGAATGTCCAGCCAGCCAGTGCCAACATCTGCTCCGGCGTCAATACATGGTGATGAGGTCTTTAGCGAAAAATCGCCATTAGCCGTGTGAGAAAAAAGAGGATTCGTCCCAAAATTTCCGGATATCACAGACGGATCATCACCCCTGAAGCCAGTTTTGCCATTAAGATCAGCAAGAGAGGCAACCGTGTTCGACGCAGCCGTGCTTATCTTGTCGAGATAATAAACAAGATTAGCGCAATTGCTGTCTATATAGATGTCGTTGTTGAGAACCTCCTCCGGACTGGAGGCATTAACATATGAATCTGCCGAAGCAGTAACATGCTCGCTGAGAGCCATCACAATGCACGACGGCGATGAAGCCTGATGCGAAAACGATAAAATGTTGTTTGCTACCCTCAGCGGAGAGGTATTAACGTACCACGGGCCGGGAGACACGGTATCGGAAGAGAGCATTGCTATGCCAAGAAGCTGATTTCCTACCGTGTCGAAATGCATGGTGTTATGAACGGCATCAATTGCCGAATGATAACCGACTATTCCAAACGCCATGAGGACATTTCCTTCTATAAAAAACACATTATTTGCCGCCACGGCATCCTCTCGGACATAAGCTGCGCTGACAGCAGAGGCACCCTCAGATCCGTTGAGATCCATATGTATGTAATTGCCGGATACATTAAGACTTCCAATCTGCGTAAGTTCCTCGGCAGAGGGAGGCCCGAAATTGGCAAGAACGTTGGTTCCCGCCATCACGCCAATCACTCCCTGATATAGACCTTTCATCTTTATGAAATTATTTAAAACTTTTAAATCGATATTGCTTTTGAGATCACCATTAGGATCATCAGTCGGATCGGTATCATCGTCAGCGGCGATCACAGCATAAGCCTCGTCACAAATACCGCTTGACTCTATCCTGTTTTCAGCAACGACAACCTCAAGAGAGTGATCGGCATTGGCTTCGGGATAAGCAATGACCCCTATATTGGTATAGGGATCGGAATTTGGACTTACTCCGCCAACTCCACGCATAAAGATGTTGTTGCCGCGCAGCTCTACTCGATGATCTTTTACGGCAGAATCATTCACGAATGCTGCAACGGTTATCGCCATATGTTTGACAACAGCTGGCAAACTATCACTAATCCTGTTGTTGGACACTGTCGCATCGGAATTGACGATTATCACACACATACCCGAAACATCACCGGTTATATGGAGACCATCCACGATAGATTCAGTATTATCTAGAAAAACAGTGTAGTGCATCTCCATAGGACCGCCATGAAAATTTAGCACCGTGGAAAGGCTGTTATCAACTCCGGTCACCTCGGCGGCATAAATATCTATATCCCGTTCGCGCATTCCTTCAGAAAGAGGACCGTACCCTCCATAGATGTTCACACCGCCTGTCACATGAAGATCTTCGGCATACTTCCCCAAAACGACGTACACATGTCGCTCTGATGCTGTTTTAAGAGCAGCCAGTTCCATGCCACGTTTGATGCTTTTGACAGGATTGTCGATGGTCCCAAGGCCTGCCGCATCATTTCCCTCATCGGCTGAAACCCAGATGGCCAGCAGAGGATTGCCGTCCATGCCATCGCAATTGGAATCGATATAATCCGAATCGGGAAGATCAGAAGCTCCGGGATATATGGAGGCATTGGAATCGTCGCAATCTTCATCCGCCGAAAATCCGTCGCCATCTTCGTCAATGGAAGCAAGATTTTGGCTTGGATCAGATTTCATATCTTCATCTGACGAACATCCAGATATTCCAAACCCTGCAAAACAATAGATACATAACGGCAATATCAGCATGGCAATTCTTGAATACTTTGACTTGAGCATCGAAACCTCCAGAAAAGTTGAAATAACAACCCGAAAAATCTGATGCGCAGTCATATTGCAAATAGTCCTATAGAGTCAATAAATCCTTCGATCTTTTCACATTTAACTTTTGGAGTTAATAAGTCGTACTCGGGTACGTCGTGGGGGCCCGTGCCGATGGAGGGCAATCGAGCAGCCGGGCGGTTATTAGAGAGATTTCCCCTATTGTATTCTTCGTCTAATCAGCAGAAGGGACAATACAGTCAATGCAAGGTACACCGACATCCAAATCGAGGGTCTGGAAAAAGGCAACATACTACAACCATCGTAAAATTCATCATACCTTCTGCTATTTCCGCCCAGCCATGGGTTATCAGGCTGATCATCACAGGCATCGCCGATACCGTCAAAATCGCGATCTGACTGATCATGATTTGCAACACTCGGGCAATTGTCAATATCGTCTGGAACTCCATCTAGGTCGGAATCCGAAATAATCGGATCTACGGGATCGATAACTGGATCTAGGGGATCGGCTTCACAGGCATCGCCCACACCGTCGCGGTCTGTATCTAGCTGATCTGCATTTTCCACCAAAGGACAGTTATCGCAAGCATCGCCCACACCGTCGCGGTCTGTATCTAGCTGATCTGCATTTTCCGCCAAAGGACAGTTATCGCAAGCGTCGCCAACGCCATCGCGGTCGCCATCTCTCTGGTCACGGTTAGCATGCTCTCGACAATTATCATTCGCATCGTTAACACCGTCACCATCTCCATCAATCACGACTACATTTGGAGGAGTTGAATTTTCATCGGCCGGATTCGATTCGCCTGCATCTACAATACAATTCCGGTTGATATCTTCCAGTCCATTTGCAAATCCATCTCCATCATAATCCTGCAACCAGATATCATTTACTTGAGCAGACGTCAGCCTATCCTGATCGAGGCTATCAAGCCCCGCAAAAAACCACGCCTTGTCTGCACAAGCGGGATTTTTATTAACGAGTTCGTTTTTCTGCGTGGCATTGAAAACGGTAGTGAACTCGGATGAGTTATTATTTGCATCTATGATGCCGCCGACAAAACCGTTTCTGGATGGATCCACAGTAACTCCATTCGCCATTCTACGAACCACCCTTGCGATAAATCTCCTTTTTTGTCTGTTGGCAGGAAACGTCGGTATCCATTCAGCTGATCTCTTGATTATCAAATCCCCGGAATTAGCAGTAAGCAGCGATCTGGTAGCACCACCGACAACGCCATAAGGCTTGCCATCTTCGGAAAGCATCACAAAAACTGCGGCAGCGGTCCTATCAACCAATCCCGTCACATAAAACGCATCGGCTGTAACAAACGCAACGCGCACATCTTTAGGAGGTTGTATGTTTGCGTTCGCACCGGCTGAAATCGAGATTGGTTTGCCTGAATTATTGTAATTAAGATTTCCTATAACGTTGTTTCCGGCACCATGCGTAATCAAAATTCCCAGAGCATAGTTTTCAATCTGATTGAAACCGATTAAATTATTATTCGATCCAATTCTAATAGCAGTACCATTACCATCTCCAGCAAATGAACAAAGGGTAACGGTCGTTCGATCGCTTCCGTCAAGGACAAGACTCTCGTTAGTATTTTCAAATGTAGAACCTACGATCGTGGTATTGGGCGCCGTCACCAACCTAATTCCATTTTGACCCTTAATTTTTGATGAAATTATCGAGTTACCGGAGACATCGTGAGCGCTTTGAGGAAAAGGCTCCACCAATATATCATTAAGGCTCCCCGCAACCTCTACCTTTTTAATGATACTTCGTTTATTGAAAACACAAATACCTGTGCCGTTTCTCTGTTGATTAATAACACTAACATTCTCTATCCCAGACCCACCCTGATTGTCGTTATCATACAATCTTATCGCACACGAAATAGCATTTGGCGGAATTGCGGCATTTTCTGACAATATTATAGTCACCTTATGCCTGCCGCTATTTTTGATTTTTTGGCGATCCCCGATCGGCAAAATAGTGTTTAGAGTAATAATGACGTTTCCTCTATCGGCAATTCCACCCGGCCCAGCAAGATCTATATCCGTGTTGTTTGGGTTTGACAGACAACCGCGCAGCGAACTTGCTGGCACCGGATTTATCGCGTCACCAGAGAGAGTCACAGTGCAAGATGCAGCCCGGGCGGTGGATGTACACAAAACAGATGCCAGACCCATAAAAAACACCATCAACATGATTTGGGATAACTTCAAAATATCCTCCCCTATTTTATACCTCTTCACCCATATTATCGGCAGCCGCTACCCCTAAAGTTGCGTACTGATGGTATTTTTTCACTTTACGCAACTTTGGGGGTACGCATTGCCGAAAATACAGTTAGAGGGCAGTAAACTACCTGTTTATGAATTTATAACCAAGGGGAAATAATGGCTCCTAAAACAATCGATCCAAGAGAAGTCTTGGGTTTTGCCGTATGGTGCAGTGCAGATGGCGAAGAATCCGAAGCCACGGTTACTGAAGAAAATTCCAGCTCGAATGGACAACCAGCCACCTACGATGCAGCCTGCGGTAGCGGCGAAGATGCTTTTCATCACCAACTAACGGGTAGCACCGGGGATCAACCAGCCAAAGTATTATATGAAGGTAGGCAGGTACCAATACCAAAAACCACAGGCGAAATAACGCTGCCACGGCGTTCGGCGGGCAGGCCATCGCGCTATGGCCTATTTTTACGACGGGAGCAACCACTCACACAAGGCTTAGTGCCGGGAAGAGAAGAAACAAGAGACGCAGATGTAAGAGTCCGGAAAGAAAGCCACTATCGTACAGACACATCAAGACAATGTCATGACCCGGACGTATCCCATTATCCCGAAGGAGAACAAGACTGGTGGAGAGAGCAATTGGGACAAGTCTGTGAAGAGCAAAGCACACGAACATTGGTTCCCCCTACCTACGAAGAGGGTCACGCACCCGGAGATAGAGAAACCTTTAGCACGCCACCTCAATCCCATACCCAAGGAAGCTGGTTAATCGGTGCCCAAATAGGTTGGAATCCGGCCAGAAATTATCCGGGAGAAAATTACGGCGGGGCCGCTCTACGAAGCCTGCAACTGTCAGTCGCGATTTTGGGGGGCAAAGGTTTGTCGGTGGTGGGCAATAGACTGTACGATGGTTTTCAGGCAGCCGCCGAAATCGGTGCATCGATATCCCCATTGGCGCCTTTACGCCAAAGTTTGGACGAATATTTTATGGGCAGCGTGCTGGCGGATACAACTTTGGGCGTGAACTTTGGCGTACACAATCTGCCCGGTAGTAATACACCTTCCGTTTATGCCGCGCTGGGAATCTCTGTTCCATTCGAAATCACCACGCTTTTTGACAGTTCATCAGGCACCTCATTAGGCATACAAACGGGTGCAAGAGGCCGTTCTACCGGCACAGCGGGGGAATCCGGAGGTATAGATATAGAAGCTGGCGTCCAATTAAGATTCGACACACCAGACACCCCCCCCATGCGCTCACGGGCAGAACTCACTTTTGAAGAGGCTGAGAAAAAATATCTGGGCTGGAACAGAGAGGCGCAGAGGTACATAGCCGCATTAGATATGATGCAAACAAGATTACAGACACGTTTCGGAGATAACATACCTACTGATATAGAAGCATATAACAAGTTTAAAGCAGCAGTTGCGCAGGTGGTCTCCAATCTTGAGGAAATCCAGAAAAAACGCAAACACGCCAGCGCACTTTTGGGAAGCAGCGCTCCTGAACATGCAACACAAGAGAGAGCCGCAAATGCTTTTTCAACTCTTGCTACTGACAAATCAGCACTGCAAACAGCAGCGGCAGGCCTTGTAGCAGCAGAAACCGCAGTTAACGGGGCCATAAGTGGCGGCAGCGTTGTCATAGCACCTACTGCAAAACCCTCGCCCTCGCCACCACCCGCCGCTCCGGTAGCAATCGCTCCGGCAGCGCCGGCAGAGACAGCCCAAGAAACCGCAACACGTCTAGAACAGGAATTCTACAGACAATTCGACGCCGCCATTGGCCAATTTATAGAGCAGCGACCGTTTAATGAAAACCAATTTGCCAAAGGCAACGAGTTTTATAATTTGTTCCAGCGCCTTAAAAAAACGCTTGAGCATGCAAAAAGCGGCCAAGCCCCGGCAGTTGTAAATATGATCCAACGTAAAATAAAAGATTTAAACCGCCAATACTTCGCGTTTGCCGATAGAAAAGACCTAGGCCCACAGTATTTAGGCCTCAATGTACTGCTTAGAGAACTCGAAACCTGTTTTACATATACGAACGAAACTTTTAGCCTAAGACGTGGGATCACTAGAGAACAAGTAACCACGATAATTTCAAGACTCAATAACGTAAAAGACTCCATAGAAGGACGCGCCGAGTTAAACGCACACTTTCAAACATTGTCCGGGTGGATCACCCAGATTGAGGTATTGATTCCGCAAAACGATCCATTGTCCGTGGAAGGCTATAACACTGGCCGCAAAAGTTTGACGGTCAATACCAGCATCCCGCATTATTACGTAGATGGACTCTCGGAAAAAGATGGCGTGGCACAACTTGCGGCGCTGACCCAAAGCGCACGGGTAGAGGAAAGCTGGTATTACGTAGAGGGCACACAAGGTGGCACGCCCTTTAAGAGATGGTATGAAGTGGGGGTTAATGAAACAGCAAACACTTGCGAAAACAATTCTGTGGTAATAGACGAGTTATCCAAAAAACAGGGTGTGGTCCTTACCAAGGTGGCGCACTATCATATACATCCTAAAACTGGCGGTTATGCTGATGTCGAAACACCTTCTTTCATAGGAGATCTTCCGACTTTTAGAAAACAGGTTGCTTATATGGCCCGCAAATTTCCGGGAAATAGTGTAAATTTTTCCATGCGAATAGTAACGCCTGAAGGTTTGTATGAGATGTCGCCGGAAAACATTCAGACATTTACAAAAGCTGCTAACACACAAGCCAATAAATCGCACCTGCAGGATTATCTCAGTTCAAACGCCGTGGCAGATGGACACGGTGGAATTACAGAACATCTCACTATAGCCGGGTTGATGAAGACAACCTTCACCTATCATAACGATCAAGTAGTCCCCGAATATCTTTCAGCATTATTTAACGAAAAAAAGTGGCTTAGCACTGAAAATATCGCTGAATTGGCCGGGCTTGACAGGGCTGGCAAAACTCTTCGAGAAATCCGCATAAGGCTAGGTGAAATCCAAGAACATTATAGAACAACTCTTTTTAGAGAACGTGCGAACATTAATGAAATAGCTGCTTTTTGGCAGCAAGGCACAAAACTTGATGAGGCAATAAAAATAACTCGTGAAAAACGTAGCACGGCTGGAACCATAGCACCTCTGGGAACGGTTCCACCTATCCCTGAAAGAGAGGAGCGGCGGGTGTCCCTCCCTGATTCATATACAGGTTCGCGAACTCCTGAAAATATTATCAATGCTGCTACAGATAGAATTTCTGCAATGGTTCTAAAGGCTATATCCGACATCATACCAGAAGGTGGAAGCGTCACATTTTTGGTTAGGTTTATCAGCGACACTGAAACAGAATCATTCAAGGAAACGCAAGTTTCAATAGAAACAACGACGAACATTAATGCGGCCGCTAAAAAACAAATAGAAGCTGCACTGGCAAAACTAGACTTTTCTCTGGTGACAATTCCCGCAGAAGCCTTTAGAAGAACGGCCACTTATTCGGGAGGCATGAGTATAACCCAATTTCAAACAAAAGTAGGCGGTACATTCATCGTTCGTAGATAACTGCAAAACTTCCGCAGTAACAGCTACTCCAACGGCCGGTCGGTGCAAGCAACAGCCCTAGCTATCATGAATTCAACATCCTCGTTGGCGCTTTTGTATGTGATATTTATTTCAGGGTGCAAATTTTTGAATACGCGAAACACCTCGTCCGCAAAGGCCTGACCGACGGTCTTTACCCCCGTAAAATCCAGCTCTATCGATTTAAAATTCTCCATGGAATGCAGGAGACGCTTCGCCTGTGACCTTGAAACATAGCTGTCGCCCGTGTCGAAGAGCTTTACATTTAAACTGCTGCGGTCGAAGGCAAAATTCTCGTTCGTGTATTTCCTGAAGACCTCGACGGGTTTTATTCTTGCGGGGAGAACGATTTCGAAATGCACGGAAGTGCCTTTCATCTTTCTGCCAGATTCCACGAATATGTCGCCTAGCTTGTTGTCTATGATGAGAACTTTGCCGTTGCATGACAAAACGAACCTATCGACTATCTTCGACGTGAAAAATATCCCTTCGCCCGAATGAAATTCAGGCGCGGTCGTCAGCTTCCCCTTTAGCAGATCCTGGATCGCGTCTAATATTTTTGGAAGGTTCTTTTTTTTGCGGATATTTTCGAAGGCTCCGATGCCCTTGTCCACGACATCTGCTGCCAGCGAAGCTTCGTTAACGCAAAGTTCGACGTCGATGAACCTGCTGCCCGAATGTTCTATGGCGTTATTGAGCATTTCCGTAAACGCATATTGAAGCACTTCGAGGCCGTTTTCGTTCAATGAATCGAGCAATCCGGGCTGCGACCTAATTTCGGTGAACGCACTGTCTTCGCTAAGCCCTGCAGCCTTGTAGCGCCTGCCAAATTCTTGCGATGCGCCTATGAATTTCTTCAGGATCTTTTTTTCATTAGGCAGATAGATGGTGTTGCGTCGGCCCGTGCCCTGACGAAGCAAACGGCCTTCCCTGATCAGGAGCCATAGATGACGGTTTACCGCCTGACGGGTTATTTTGAATTTCTTTGCGACTTCCGCAGCGGAGGCGCTGTCCTTCGACTTGATAAAATCAAAAATCCTGTCCCGGGCAGTTTTCATGACAACATCATGACAACATAAAATATGTATTATGTCAACCTTATGTCAACCACATATTTATATCATGTCAATATATCGACATCAAACTCGCAGTTCCGGTCCCGGAGCAAATGGGGACGGACCTTTTTTGCCTTCATGAATGAGTGACCACCAAAATAGTCAGCGAAAATTTGTAATAAAAAAATCCCTTTACATAATAAACAGATATAATAGCATGGAGACATAAGTCCACAATGGTTGTGGGGTTTGGAAACCGCTATTTTAATAGCTCAACAATTAGGAACATAAAATGCCGATATACGAGTACACCTGCAAATCGTGCGGTAAAATCTTCGAAAAACTCCAGAAGATAAACGACAAACCCGCAATTTCCTGCCCCAATTGCGGCAAAACCGTAAAAAGGATAATCTCCCAGACCAGTTTTTCGCTTAAGGGAGAGGGCTGGTACAAGGACGGCTACACCTCGAAGAACAATGCTCCGAAATCAGAGCCTTGCAACAAATGTCCTGCAAAGTCTGAATGTCCATCGAAAAAATCCAAAGATTAACCGAAAGGCTGTTTGAAACAGCGGCCCATTGCGCCGCAGAACCGGAAACACGATGGTCGATAAAATTGACAGACCGGAATCCAGGCCACATTACAAAATACGCGAGGCCAAGGAAACCAAAGAAGACCAGCATCATCAACAAGACCCCAAGGAAGAGCTGGAAAAACAGTACAAAAAACAGCTCGAAGGCGATGGCAAAGAATGGAGCAAGTTTGGCCAACGCTCCACCGTCATCAAGCCCTTCCGCGTGGAAACAAACCGCATTCAAAAAATGCTTTTCGGAGCAGCCAACCTGTATAAGGGTGTTGGAATACTTCAGCTAAACGTGCTTTGGAAGGACGGACGTCAGACCAAAGGCGCGCTGATGCGTCTGCAAAAGATGGAGGATTACTTCAAACTCAAAAAACTCTCTCCGGGCGACGAATTGCCTGCGCAGTACTGGTCTGGCGAGAAAATCATTGAACTTGGCATAGTTCATTCCATAGCGGCAAGCGGCCCTTTCCCAATGCAGCCTCCGGAAAAAGCCAAAATCGCAAATCATTCTTTCCAGCCCGGCTCTCCAACCGCTTTTTTTAAAAAAATAGGAGTCCTCGATGCCCGCACAGAGAAAATCAAGTGGGGAGTCGTCGCACTGTACACCTTTGTTATCATCGTAATATCAACGGCACTTTATCTCGAACTTCGCTAAAAGAACCATTGGATGGAAACGTGACCCATGAATGACTTTGAACAAAAACAATTTGGCAAATATTTTCTTCTCAAGAAAATCGCCGTAGGCGGCATGGCCGAAATCTACAAGGCCAAGACCTATGGCGTGGACGGGTTCGAAAAACAGCTCGTCATAAAGCGGATACTCCCCCACTGCTCGGCCGACAAGGATTTCATCACGATGCTCATCGACGAGGCCAAGCTCTCCGTCCTCTTGTCGCATGCAAACATCGTTCAGGTTTACGATCTTGGAAAAGTCGGAGAAGATTATTACATCTCGATGGAATACATTCACGGCGTCAATCTGCGCGACATGATGTACAAATGCCGTGAGGAGCAGATGCTGCTGCCCCACGACATATCGGTGTACATAGCCTCGGAAATTTGCAAGGGACTCGATTACGCGCATAGAAAAACCAACCAAAACAACAAACCCCTCGGCATAGTCCACCGAGACATCAGCCCCCAAAACGTACTCATATCCTACGAAGGAGAGGTCAAGATAGGCGACTTCGGCATAGCCAAGGCCGCCATGAACATATCCCACACGATGGCCGGCATACTCAAGGGCAAGATCGCCTATATGTCTCCCGAACAGGCCATGGGAAAAAAGATAGACTATAGAAGTGACATATTCTCGACCGGCATTCTGCTTTACGAAATGCTCACCGGAACAAAGCTCTATACCGGCGAATCGCAATTTGAAGTCTTAAAGAAAATCCGTTCGCTGGAAATGACCGAAGAAAATCTTCCAGATTCGATACCTAAAAAACTAAGGCCGGTTGTAGCCAAGGCCCTATCGCACGATATCGATTCTCGTTTTCAGCATGCCGGCGACATGCAAATAGAACTCACCAAATACCTCTATTCCACCTACATCGATTTTTCTCCCAGAAAGCTCGCGAAATCCATAGGCAAGCTCTTCGAAAAAGAAATAGAAGATGAGCAGACCCAACTCGCCGGCTCCATTGAAGACATGACCGGTTCGGTCAACGCTATCGAAGGCGCAAAACAAATGGATATAGTGCGCCGGGAGCCGTCCGTTCCTCCGCAAACCGATGCTAAAAATGTAACTCTTAGCAAAGAAGAAAAAGTAAGCGAGAAAGATTACGACACTATAGTAGGCACGTCTAAACGGATCAAAAAAACAAAAGCCAAGTCCCCTGCTCCTCCGCCAAAACCCGGAAAGAGCGGCTCTCTCCTGAAAACGCTCATTGCACTGGCGGTAACTGCGGGACTTGCTTGGGGTGCGATAAAAATATTACCTCATATCGACTTCCCAGACGACGAAAGCAAGATCGTCAAAGAGGTTGATCAAAAACCGGAAAAATTCGGCAGCACTGAAGTGACCTCGGAGCCATCTTCCGCAAATATTTTTTTAGACGGGAAGGATACGGGCAGAAGAACCCCGGCAACTCTTGAGGGACTCTCCATCGGCAAAAGATATATCGTTCGTATCGAAAAGGAAGGCTATGGGCCAGAAGACCGTGAAGTAAGAATAGTTTCTCCAGAAACAGTATCCGTCAACTTCACCCTTTCCGAACCAAAGGGCGTAATAAACATAATCACAGATCCTCCCGGAGCCGCAATAATGCTCGACAATAAGCTCACCGGAGAAACCACCCCTCACATGCTCGAAAATCTTCCGGTGGGCATCGACATCCGCATAACG
>Ga0351877_1026_pt1 | contig 47919 bp, 59 predicted proteins | sample BONcelFGM3001D13_FD_206775 | JGI IMG/M metagenome (GOLD analysis project Ga0351877, IMG submission 206775) | Enriched cells from coal bed in the Powder River Basin, Montana, United States - BONCAT cells FGM rep3 HSBNCT.FGM.300.1.D13 ...
TGGAGCTGACGACGCAGGGCAGGAAGCACTGGGCCCGTTTCCGGAACATGGTCTTCGGAGAGTTCGGAGGGCCGACGGAGCCCGCCGCGGGCGACGAGTTCCAGTGGGAGGGGGATAAAGCACTGGCGCACCTGTTTTACTCGTACCGGAGCCGCAAGGCGTCCCTGCTGATCGTGTCCGTCGAAATCGGCGACGAGATGGAGCGCTCTGCGGAGCAAAGAAAATAACGATATATTGAAAAGGGCAGTTAAGGTGGCATTTGGGATAAGCATTAATGGGGGGAGCATTATGTGGCTTATGACGAATTTCGGTTTTTTCAGCATCGTGAAGAAAGAGGGGGAGGGGCATCTGACCATCCGCGCCAGGGCAAAGCAGGATCTGTTGAATCTCAAGGACCGCTATATACCGGCCATCGGCGCGATAGAGGAGAGCGATTACACCGATTACCGGTATCGTGCCCGGGTGCCGCGGGAGGTCTTTGCGGAGGCCCTGAAGGAGATGGCCCTGGACATCGACTACCCGAATTTCAAGAACTCCGTGGCGAGAAGGCAGGGGAAGGCACGGGCGCGGATTTATGAGGACGTGTGGCATCGGCTGTACGATCTTCAGCGGGGCGCCGGCGAGCAAGGGGATGCATCATGAAAGAACTGGAAAGTGATGCATGTCGGTTGTATGTTGTCTGGGAGAGCCAATCATAACACGTAAAGGAGTCAGATAAGCTTCGATGCCGGTATACTCTCACAGCAAATTGGGCACGTACGAGAATTGCCCGCGGAAGTATAAACTGCAGTACATCGATCGCATCGAAATGCCCGAGGCGGGCGAGGGGATCGAAGCCTTCCTGGGCAGCCGGGTGCACGAAACCCTCGAGAAACTGCACAAGGAACTGATCCTGTCGAAGATCAACAGCCTGGAGGATCTGCTCGTTTTCTATCAGGCCGAGTGGGACAGAAACTGGCACGAAAACGTGCGCATCGTCAAGAAGGGGTACACGAAGGAGAACTATTACAACGCCGGCCGGGAAGCCATAATCTCCTATTATCGTCGCCACCACCCGTTCAACCAGTCGAAGACGCTGGCAACAGAGATGCCCCTGGCCTTCAAAATTGAGGACTACGGCATTCGGGGCTTTATCGACCGGCTCGGGTATTGCGGAAACGGCGTCTATGAAATTCACGACTACAAGACATCCGGCTTTCTGCCCGCCCAGGACAAGATAGACGCCGACCGGCAGCTGGCGCTCTACCAGATCGGTATCAAGGAGCAATTTCCCGATGCCAAAGATGTCGGGCTTGTCTGGCACTACCTGCTCTTCGACAAAGAGCTCGCGTCAAAGCGAACCGACGTGCAACTCGAGGATCTCAAGAAGGACATCGTCGCCCTCATCAGAACGATCGAGAACGACACGGTATTCGAGCCGAAGGAGAGCGGTCTGTGCGACTGGTGCGAATACCCCGAATACTGCCCCGCGAAAAAGCACGGGCTTGCAGTCCGGAATCTTCCCCCGAACGAATACCTGGCGGAAGAGGGGGTATCGCTCGTCAACAAATTCGCCTCCATAAAAGTCCGGATGAAGGACCTCAAGGAGCAAGAGGCTCTGTTCGAGGCGCAACTCGATCTCATCAAGGAGGCCGCCGTCCAGTACGCAAGAAAAAATGGGATAACGAACATACTGGGCAGTGAGTTCATCTTGAAAGTCGTGGAGGAATCATCCCTGGCATTTCCCCGTGCGGAGGGCGAAGGAAGGTCCGACCTGGAGGAAAGCATCAGGAAGGCCGGCATCTGGAACGATGTATCCCTGCTCAGCCTGCCGCGGCTGGTGAAAATGATCAAGGAAGAGAAGCTTGACGAGAATACCAGGGAAGCGCTGATGAAGCATGCGGCGAACGTCTGCACGGCCAGTGTGAGACTGGTTAAAAAGAAAGATGAGGACGCAAAGTAGAAGATTGCTCTGATCAGGGGTTGTGGTGAGATGGTAATTCGCGATGAATTAAAGACGCTTACCCTGCCTGACCAAATTGCGTGGGTCGGGATAAGATGAAGGCATAAAGGTACGGTGATGCTGGGTGCAATCGCAGGGGACATCATCGGCTCCGTCTACGAGTTCAATCCCACCAAGACGGAGGACTTCGAACTGTTTTTCCCCGGGTGCAGTTTCACGGACGACACGGTCCTGACGGTTGCCCTTGCGGATGCCATCCTTCACGACAAGGATTACGGCCGGTCGATGAAAGAATACTACTGGCGATACCCGTACGCGGGTTACGGCACGTATTTTCATCACTGGGCCCGCTCCGAAGACAGTCGGCCCTACAACAGCTGGGGCAATGGGGCGGCCATGCGGATAAGCCCGGTGGGCTTTGCTTACGATACGCTGAAAGATGTTCTCGAGCAGGCTGAATATTTCACGGCAATCACCCACAATCACCCGGAGGGCATCAAGGGCGCCCAGGCAACTGCCGCTGCGGTGTTTCTCGCCAGGAAGGGAGGCTCGAGGGAGGAGATCAAAGCTCATATAGAAAGCATGTTCGGCTATGATCTCTCCAGGTCGCTGGATGAAATCCGCCCGAGTTATACGTTCGATGTGTCCTGCCAGGGAACGGTCCCGCAGGCGATCACCGCATTCCTCGAATCCGGGGATTTCGACGATGCAATCCGAAAGGCCGTATCACTGGGCGGCGACAGCGACACGCTTGCCTGCATCACGGGCGGCATTGCCCATGCCTTTTACGGCCCTCTCCCGGAGCACATCACCAGGAGGGTATACAGCATCCTGGATGACAGGCTGAGCGAGGTGACAAGGGAATTCATGAATGCTTTCGTGGAGGCAAATTCGAACTGATTTTTAAACGGCATTAGGATATTATTTCTGCACAGCGGTGAGTTAGAAGCTACTTGCTCCGCTATAGAAATGTGCTAAAGGCTGATGGGAAGAATTTAAGCCCGTGCCTTTGGCGCGGGCTTTTTTACGTTCCGATTTAATGTGGTGTTGAGGAGAAGGATCACGTGCTGGCAAGTGTTTATTTCGTATTCATACTCAAGCAGTGGAAGCAGGACCCAAATAGAAAGAAGAAAGAATACGGGGTTTATCACTGGGACGGGTGCGAGGCGCCATTGAGCTGGCGCGAGGTCGAAAGAATGAAGGACTATTTGAAAAAACGGAACATTGAGGGTTACTACAGGACATTTCCGGAAGACAGACACTGAGAGCAGGGTAGCAAAAAAGTGAGAAAAGAGGGCAGGTCTTGCCGGTCGCCTGTGGTGCAAGACGCGGTCAGGTCTTGACCTATCAGTTCATCGCAGAGCCAAATAAGATATGACACACACAACTGTCGCGCTCGTACCAGGAGAAGACGAGAACTGATAATCCAAGACCTGACCCCCATGCAGCCTGAAGGCAGAGAACCTGATCAGGGCCGCCCTGGAAGAACCGGTCAAAGAAGCGTGACCCGGTCCGTGACGCATAATGTTTCCCGCGGCGTTGTTTGTGAATATGGGGTCCGGTCGTGCTTCGAAGATCCCCCTTGATGTTCAAAGGCTCAGGCATTATAAACACCTTATGAAATGGATGGGTGGCGTGTAGACGGAATCAGACTGGTCCTCTGACACCACAGGGGGATGCGGTGGATGGACGACCCATACCCCGTTACTCGGCGAGAGTGGGGTATTTTTGTGTCTACCGATCCCATCGACGCCATGATGTGAACAAGGAAAAGAGAGGAGGAGACCGTGATGGCACAATTCAATGTCAATCCGGGACGTTTTGATCCCTACAAAAACTTCAAGTTCAGGGTCAAATGGGATGGAAGGTACGTGGCGGGAGTGAGCAAAGTCAGCGCACTGGTCAGGAGGACGCAGGTTCTCCAGCATCGCGAAGGCGGGGACCCGAGCAGTACCCGCAAATCTCCAGGCCTGACCGAGTATGAGCCGATCACGCTGGAGCGTGGCGTGACCCATGACATGGAGTTCGAGCGATGGGCAAACAAGGTGTGGAATTACGGTGCGGGCCTGGGCAGTGAAGTATCGCTCCAGGATTTCCGCAAGGACATCATCCTCGAGTTCTACAATGAGGCAGGGCAGCTGGCGATCGCCTACAGGATCTACCGTTGCTGGGTGTCGGAGTATGAAGCTCTGCCCGCACTGGACGCGAACCACCCCGGCGTGGCCATCCAGAAAATCACCCTGGTCAACGAGGGATGGGAGCGGGATTACGAAGTGCATGAGCCTGTGGAGCCTTCCTTCACCGAACCTTCATAACACGGGGCAATCCATGGAGAACCCGAAAAGACCGCAAATCCTCAAGGGTGCGCTTGTCCAGTTCGGTCGCAACCTGCCGCCACAGGGCCGGACGGTCGCTTTTCAATACAATCCCGAGAGCCTTCGGAGAACCCTCGAGCCGGCGGGCCCGGGCGAAGCGCCGACAGAGATCATCCGGTTCACTCTCACCCTGGAAACGATATCGGCCCTCGAAAAGCCGGGGCAGGAGCCTGCTGCCGTCGCAAGCGGGCTTCTGCCGGCGCTTGCAGCATTGGAATTGCTTCTGTACCCGGGCGACGGACAGGACACCCCGAAGCGCCCCAGGGCGTCTTCCTCCTTCTGCCTGTTCGTCTGGGGCGCAGAGCGCGTCGTGCCGGTCCGGGTCGTGCAACTGGAGATCCGTGAGCAGATGTTTGACATCCAGCTGCACCCGATCCGTGCCGAAGCGGATATGACCCTGGAGGTGCTGAGCGAAGCCATCCTCGCGCAGCTTCCCCGGGCAAGAAAGTACATGGATACCTGTATGAAGACGAGGCAATCGCTCGCGCAGGAATCATACCTCGACCGGCCGCTGAAGGATCTGTTCAGGCCGCTGTGAGGGTAAACGGAAGAAGGGCTCCGGGTTCGGGCTTCGGGACCCGGGGTCTCAAATGAACAAGGGTTCAAGGAAAATGGAGGGGCGAGGAAGATCAGGGAAAAGGGTTATCCAAGGCCACAAGCCGCATACCAGGGAGAAACAGAATGAACATCATTGATGCGATGAACCAGAGAAAAAGTATCAGGGGATTCAAGTCCGACCCTGTTTCCAGGGACGTATTGACTGAAATCCTGGAATCGGCCTGCAGGGCCCCTTCGGCGATGAATACGCAACCGTGGGAATTTCTTGTCATGACAGGCGATGTTCTGAACAGGCTGCGGACCGCCATCGTTGATAAATTAAACAGGAAAGAGCCGCCGCATCCCGAGCACGAAGCGGTCAGCTGGCCGAACGACAGCATATACCGGATTCGACAGATCGAACTGGCCAAAAAACTCTTTGAGCTCATGGAGATCCCCAGGGAAGACAAAAAGAAAAGAGCCGCGTGGCTGGAGCGGGGATTCCGTTTCTTTGACGCACCGGTTGCCATCCTTATTCTGACGGATAAAACCCTGAGCGATTGCGGGCCTCTGCTCGATCTCGGGGCGGCCATGCAGAATATTTGCCTGGCGGCGCTCCACTTCGGGCTTGGCACCTGCATTGAAGACCAGGGGGTGCTGTATCCCGAAGTGGTACGGGAGATCGCACAAATACCGGACAACAAGAAAATCATCATTGCCATTGCCATCGGATATCCGGACTGGGACTTTCCCGCGAATGCCCTGGTAAACGGTCGTGAATCCCTCGACAAGAATACCCGCTGGCTGGGTTTCTAGACAAGCTTTCTGATACGGGAGAGACGGGGGGCAGGGCAGGGTGCAGGGACGGGAACGGCAACAAGGCTGGAACCACCCGCGTCAGGTTTTCTCGTCCGCTTTTTCCAGGGCAGCCCTGATCATGGTTTCCGCCTTCAGGACCGCTTCCTCCGCGGTGAGGGTGCCTGGTTCAATCGGGGCGAGGGCGGAGAACCTGATCTTAACCCCGAAAGTCATGGGGTACAATCCCTTCTTGGTCAGTTCATACGTGCCATCGATGGCAAGCGGAACGACCACCGCCGAAGGGGCGGCCTTTAACAGCGCATCGATCCCCGCGGGCAGGAACGGTTTCATCTTCCCGTCTTTTGTCCGGGTGCCTTCCGGGAAGATGCTGACGGCGTACCGATTCTTTTCAATATATCTGCCCAGCTTTCCGATCTCCCTGACCGATTGCAGCGGTTTGCTCCGGTCGATCAATGCCGATCCGCCATGCCGCAAATTGTACGATATGCTGGGAATGCCCCTTGCCAACTCGATCTTTGCGATAAATTTCGGGTGATGATCGCGGAACCCCCAGCTGATGGGAGAGATATCGAAGAGGCTCTGATGGTTCGAAACAAGGATGACGGGCCGGTCTTTGGGCACTTGTTCAGCACCTCCGAACGAGATGTCCGCCCCCAGGATGAACAGACTCCTGATGATCAGGAGATTCAGGATGTCGACGGATTTCTTGTGTGCGCCATACCCCCATATGCTCCAGCAGACCATCTGAACGGGATGAAACAGGACAAGCAGAAGCGCGAAAACGAGCAGGTACACGGGCGTCAATAGGTAACCGAGTAATGTCGCGACTGATTTTTTCATAGGTTTGTCCGTAACCCCGGGATCGGGGGAAAAGTATAAGAGGAACGCAGCGGCGCGTCAATCTCGAGGCGTGTGGAAAGAAAGGGCCGGTGAAGAAGGGGGCCAGGTCTGGGGGAAGGTCTAAAGGTCCGATGAGGTGACGGATTGTGCAGATGGCCTGGGGGCTTTTCGCTCTGAGCCTGGTCGCGGAAGGGGTCTTTTATTTCAGGGCATGCGATGCAATGCGGGTGGGGATATGAATCAAAGAGGCGGAGAGGGCGGGAGCGCCTTAACCGCATCAGGGAAAAGCTTGGCGCCAACTAGGGGATATCCTGATTTCGAAACCTGTTTCCGGGCGTATCATGAGTGAAGAATGCCGAAAAAGGAGGTACAGGCACATGAGTACGCCAGACAGACTCGACAGGGTGTACAATATCATCCTGAAACGGTTGATCGCAACGGGGCAGGCGCCGCACTACACGGAAATTGCGGCGGAAGCGGGCCTGCCGGTGGAGGAAGGGCGACGGGCTCTTCATGACCTGGTTGACGCGGGCATTCCCGCAATGTGGCTCTATCCCGAGACGGACCTGCTCTGCAGCTTCGCGCCCTTCAGCAATCTCCCGACGCAATACCGGATCAGCGTCGACGGCGTGCAGAAGTGGTTCGGCCAGTGAGGGTTCGAATCGCTGGCAGTTAGCTGGCTTTATCCCGGCAAAACGGTTCGCATCGATGCGCCATGCCTCGATTGCGGCACGCCCGTTCGCATCGAAATGAAGGACGGTATCGTCCTGAAAGAGGAACCGAAAGGAATCATGGGGTACGTCGCTGTTCCCTTCTCATCGTGGTTTCAACGATTCCCCTATGCCTGAAGCACCATGAACCTCTTCCGGTCGGAAGAGCACATCCGAAACTGGTCCCGGTTCGATACCGCCGCGGAGCAGGGCATCGTCCCGCTCGCGGCCCTGGTCGGGCTGTTCTCCCTGGATATGTTTAAAAAGCGGCTCGAGCCCGATTACGCCACGCGCAGTCGCGCCTACGCGGGTGAATTCCTCTCGGCCGTGGCCGAACTGGGCAAAACGCGCCCCTTCTGGCGCATGTGACGAAAAGAGGGTGTCGGTCGTCAGGAAGAATAATAACTGCAAGGCGAGATTGCCGCGCACCCTGCGAGTGCTCGCAAGAGAGAAGGGGTCAGGAGAGAAGGGGTCAGGTCTTGACCTATCAGTTCATAACAGGGCCAAATAAGATATGACACACACAGCTGTCGCGCTCGTACAAGGAGAAGACGAGAACTGATAAGCCAAGACCTGACCCCCATGCCCGCTGTGTTACCTAACGGCAAGCCTCCGGCTTTGCCGGAGGTCATGACTCGAATCTTGCGGGCACCGTGGCTACCTTATTCCGAAATAGCCTAGTACGAAAAGCACCACCACAATAACACCAATGATGTAAAAAATATTGCTCATGTCAGTTCCTCCTCTTTTTGCGCGATCGGATCATCTCAACCATGTGTGATGACTTTTCTCAGCTTTCCCCGTCATCTCCCTAGCTTGGGTTACAATAGCCTTTACCTTTTGCGGGTTCATCCTTGCTATTCTCGCTAACCCTTGCACTTCTGCAGCAGCAACCTTGGAAATTGTGTCATAGCTGGATTCGACTAATCGTCGCGATAGGACTTCCCCTATCCCTCTAAGTTTTTGCAGCTCTTTCATTTGTTCCTTCATGGCATTTTCCCCTAATTTTTATTATTCAGCTATCTCCCATGAAAATCAGGATGCACAAGTGAAGAGGCCTCTTCCCGGGACATCTTGTGCAAGCACGACCTCCGCAATGAAGAACAGCGTTAGTGCGCCAATGAAGGTCAACCCGACGATTTCCCTGATGGATGAGATTGCTCTATGTTCCATGATCGTATTACCGCCCAAGGCGTTTCTGTCCAGGACCGGCAATTTCACGGCATATACCTTTCCCATCTGGTAATTAATCTTACGCTGAGAAAAAGGGATCTCATATAGGGATTACCCTGAAAGCGAGGTTCGAAATACCTTCCTCGGATCTCAGGTAAAAGTTATAGTGGTGGGTAAACGGCTGTGCAAAAACATCCCTGTAACAATCGGTTGCTGTCGGTGCTCGTGCATGAATGCGGAGCTGTAAGGGTCAAACGTGGAGCATCAAAGCAAAAGCGGGAAAACGAAGGCGGAGAGAGGGGGTCAGGTCTTGACCTATCAGTTCATTGCAGGGCCAAGTAAGCTATGTCACATATTGCTGTCTTGCTCATGCAAAAATAAAACGAATACTTATAAGCCAAGACCTGGCCCGCATGCCCTCAAGATAAAGATCGGGATTCGGGATGATAAGAACGAACAGCACCCCCTTCATGTCCGGACTGCCTCATCGCCTAGACCATGAATGGGGAAGACATGTTTTTCGAGGTACGTCATGACCCGGTGGGCCTCGGCGCGTGCCTCGGCAATCTTGGTCGCGGAGATGAAGGGATACGCGTCCCGCAGGGAGGCCCCGTCAATCGCCGTGGCCGCCCGGCCGCCCATCTGGCCGAAGTAGTCTCCCTCAGGTTCGGCATCGTGAAGTACCGCCCAGGCAAGAGCCCAGTCGCGGGCGATGTTGAGGGGATTGTAGCCGCCCGCGCCGAGCATGAGCATCTTCGGCACTTGTTGCCGTATCGCGCGGATGACTTCGGCGTAGATATTGTTTGTCAGGGAAAGATGGGTCATGAAATCGGTATACATGGTGTCGACGCCGGCGGCGAGGACGCAGATGTCGGGTTTGTATGCACGAACGAGGGGCAAAACGATACGGTGGAAGACGTCGCGATAAATTTCGTCCTCGGTGCCGGGGGCGAGGGGCACGTTGACGTTGTAGCCGTATCCGGGGCCTTCGCCAAGCTCGTTTTCAAAACCGGAGTTCCAGGGGAAGAGCGTGCGTGCGGACTCGTGGATGGAGAGGTTGAGGACGCGGGGCTCGTCGTAGAATGCGAATTGGACGCCGTCACCGTGGTGGGCATCGATATCGAAGTACAGGACGCGATGGCCCTGCTGGAGGAGATACCGGATCGCGATCACGATGTCGTTGAGGTAGCAGAATCCGGAGGCGTAGTTGCGGCCGGCATGGTGGAGTCCGCCGGTGGGGCTGAAGACGAGATCGATGTCCGGCTGTGAAGTCAGCAGGTCTGCGCCCATGACGGAGGCTCCGACGATGAGCATGGCATACTCGAGCACTCCGCGGAAGACGGGGTTGTCATCGGTGCCGATACCGTAAGAGAGCATGTGCGGGTCGAATACCCCCTGGGAGGCCATGACGAGGTAATGGTAGTACTGAATGTCGTGGTAGGCGAGGACGGAGTTTTCATCAATCGGTTCGGGCTCCAGGATCTGTGTGCCGGGCAGGTTGAGCAGATTGTGTCGCGCGCACATGTCGATGAAAAGTCGAGACCGGGCGGTGATGAAGGGGTGGTCTTTGCCGATGGTGAATTCCTCGAACCGGTGCGAATAAATGATGACGGATCGGGTGTCCGGCAAAACTCTCTGACCCGTGAGGTAGTCCGGCGATTTGATCAGTCCCGTTGACGGCGCGACCGGTGTGATGATTTTGTACAGTTCCGGCGTTTCGGAGACCCGGGCCAGATCGAGCTCCAGTTCCAGATCATTGCGTTCGCGGCGGGCGTCACGGAAGCCGGCCTCATGGTAGATGTGGAGGGCACGCGAGTTGTTACGGCTCTCGAAGACCCAGACTTTTTTGTATCCGAGACGTTTCGCAGCGGCGATAAGCAGCGAGGTGACAATGCGGGCGATGCCCCGGTTCTGGGTCTGGTTGTGGACGAACAGGTTAAACTCGAGGACATCCGGGTCAGCCATGGGGAACAGCATGCCATGGGCGATGACCGTATCCCCCAACTCGGCTTTCAGGTTCAGGGCCGTGCGGAGGGAGCTGCGAATCCACTCCATGCATGTATTGTGGTCAATGGGGGGCAGTCCCTGGAAGGCGCCCTTGGGCTCATAGGTGTCGTACATCCGCGCCAGAGCCTCGACATCGGCGTCGTCGCAAGGCGAAACGGCGACGACTTCCTTTTTCTTGTCGAGGGCTGAACAGGGCCATAAGTCGAGATTGACGAATTGTTCCCGGATGTTCATCAGATCCACCGTCACGTACTCATGCTCAGATATTTCTTCAACAGTCAAAGGAAAATGCGTACCGGGCAAGGCAGGAGATCCGGGGCCAGGTTGAACCAACCCCGGTTTGACGGACACTTCGAGAAGGGATATACAACCCTGAAAGGAGTGTCCAATGAAAAGGAGGAAGCCCCATGGCATACAAAAACAGTTTATTCATTATTGCGTTCGTGGTTTTCCTCGGGGCATTCGTGCCTCTTGCTGGCACGGCCCAGTCCCCCCCTGCCTCTATCGGGGCCGGTACGGAGCCCGTAAAGGGGATCTGTGTCTATTACAATGACAAATTCCAAGGGCGCGTAACGGCCGGCGGCGAGAAGTATGACAAAGGGGCTTTGACAGCCGCGCACAAAACCCTCCCTTTTGGCACGATGGTCAAGGTGACCAATCTGGGGAACAACAAGAGCGTCGTGGTGCGTGTCAATGACCGTGGTCCACAGGGCGGTTCAAAGGCAAAGATCATTGAAATAACAAGTCGTGCGGCAACGGAAATTGATATGATCAAAAAAGGCAAGGTGCAGTGTCAGATTGAGGTGGTCGAATCCGGAAAGAAGTAATCCCATCCAAAGAAAAAAGAGTGACGGGGTCAGATCTTGACCTGTCAGCTCATTGCAGGGCCAAGTAAGCCATGTCACACATTGCTGCCTTGCTCATGAACAAAAACGAATACTTATAAGCCAAGACCCCCATGTCAATCCATGCATCGTCACTCGCCTTACCACGCGCAAGTGCAGATGAGAGTATACACTTGACATGTATAGTGTGGGAACGTATGATTGACGAAAAACAGGCGAGGTGTGACCGTGAAGGAAGTGAATGCCCTGACGTTGCGGAACCATCTGGGCGCCATCCTGGATCAGCTCGGCAGGACGGGGGAGCCCGTCCTGATCAGCAAGGGAAGGAAGACCAAGGCCGTGATGATCACCCCCGAGCAGTTCGAACAGCGTTTTCTTGTTTATCAGGCCGAGGAGAAGAGAAGAGAGCTGCTTGCGAAGATCAGGGCCTCCCGGTCCGCAAGGATCGGCAGGAAGTCCAGTGTGGATGTCCTGCGTGAGCTGAGGGGATACGAAAAATGATCTGGGTGATCGATGCCTCCGTTGCCGTGCGCTGGTTCATCGAAACGGAGAACCACCCCAACGCGGATGCGGTGTTGGAGCGCGTCGTGCAGCAGGCGGGTTCTTTTGCGGTTCCCGAGCTGTTTGCCTTCGAGGTCTATGCCGTACTCTGCCGTATTCATCCGAAGGCATCCGAGGTATTCGAAGAGTGCCTGATGCCCGTCCTGGAAGGAGGGATCTACCGCCAGCCCATGACGTCGGAACTGGCTCACCGTGCCGACACCTTCGTGAAGAAGGGGCTGACCGGTTACGATGCCTGTTATGCCGCCCTGGCAGCCGATCTGAAGGGTTGCTGGGTTACCTTCGATGAAAAGGCACACGAGCGCATCAGGAAGTTCAAGGTGTCACACAGCCTCATGCACAGCCTGCCCGAAAACTGGTGACGGACCGAATGGGCCCGGGGTCATGCGGGCCGCATCGCGGCAGTGACAGGTGCGGCCAAAGGCCGCAGGCTTCAGGATGCAGGATTCGGGACGGGCCGCTGCGCGGCAATGACCCGTGACCGGTGAAGAAGGGATTCAGTCCCGTTGAAATCCCTGATGGTTCCCTGAAAAAATAGATTGTAATCGAGCCGTAAAATTGTACCATTCCATATAACCATCCAAGGGGGGAACTGCCATGATCAAGCAAATCGGCATCTTTGGTCTTGCCTGTTTTGTCCTTCTGAACGTGAGCGGTTGCATCGGAGGCTCGGACAAGGCAGACAAGGGGGAATTCAAGGCCCAGTTGAAGCTGGCTTCCCTGACTCCTGCGAGCCATACCTACAACCAGGCGGCAACCAAATTTGCAGAGCTCGTCAAGGAGCGAAGCAACGGGCGCATCCAGGTGACCGTTTACCCGGACGGTCAGCTCGGCAAAGGCGAACGGGAACTGCTCGAATCCGTGCAGCAGGGAACCATCGATGTCTATGTCGGCTCGACGGGACCCATCGGCGGATTCAGTCCCCCCATCGGGATTCTGGACATCCCGTTCCTGTTCAGTGATTACGGACATGTTGACAAGGTATTGGACGGTCCTGTCGGACAGCAGCTTCTGGACGATCTGGAAAAGGCCCAGTTCAAGGCCCTGGCTTTTTGGGAAAACGGTTTCCGGAACCTGACGAATTCCCGGCGGGCGGTCAGGGTCCCTGCCGATGCCAAAGGCCTGAAGATCCGCACGATGGAGAACAAGGTGCACATGGCGGCCTGGCAGGCGGTGGGCGCAAATCCCGTTCCCATGGCGTGGGGGGAAGTCTACATGGCCCTGCAGCAGAAGACCATCGACGGGCAGGAAAACCCGGTCGCCGTGATCCATTCGGCCAAGATCCATGAAGTTCAGAAATATCTGTCCCTGACCCAGCATGTCTATTCCCCGGCAGTCCTCATCGTGAGCCTGAAAAAATGGCAGACCATGCCCAAACAGGATCAGGAGATGCTGCTCAAAACGGCCCGGGAAGTCGCCCAGGTTCAACGCAAGCTGGGAAGGGACATGGAGGAAAAGCAGGTTGCCGAGCTTTCCGAACGGGGGATGAAAGTGGAGAGGAATATCGACAAGGCCGCATGGAGGCGTGCCATGCAGCCGGTCATCAGCCAGGTCGGCGGGCAGTACGGAAAGGAAAAAATCGACGCGATCCTGGGGACCAAGTGATTGAACGATAAAGAAGTGTCTGAGTGTCAGAGTGTTTTAGTGTCCGGGTGAAGAAACAAGTGACTGGCGCGACCAAAGGCCGCAGGCTACAGGCATCAGGATTCAGGCTTCGGGAAGTAAGAAACCGCAACAGACAGCAGGCACAAAGAAGCACAGAAAAAAATCCCCCTGCGTCCCCCTTTTATAAATGGGGATAGAGGGGGATTTGTATTTCGGACGAGGGTCCAGGGGGCAGGGACGGGCTGCTGCGCGGCAAAATAGTGAAGATGCGTTATGTGTCGAGTGTTATGGGAAAGAAGTGTCTGGGTGAAGAAGAAAGAAACCGGTGTCCAGTGGAAGAGAGTAAAGGCGTAAGGGGGCAGATGGGTCGGAAACCGGCCGTTATCTTGATGTGGCCTTTGTCATAAGTGTTTGTATTTGCTTATCTTTTTCCAGCCACAACTGCTGCACCCATTTGTGCATGGCATCGCGAAAGGCCGGATCGCCTTCGTAATCGCCGTGCATCAATTCTTTCGGGACTTCCATCGTCTTCATGCGCACGATGACGCGCTTGACTTTGCCGCAGAGAAATTCCCAGAAGGTCGGGATTCCGTCCGGATACACGATGGTGATATCCAACAAGGAGTGAAATTTATCGCCCAGCGCATTCAATGCCAGCGCGAGCCCTCCGGCTTTGGGGCGCAGGAGATAAGTGAACTCACTCTTCTGCCGTGCATGCTTTGCCCTGGTAAAGCGCGTCCCCTCGAGAAAATTCATCACACTGGTGGAAATAGAAGCAAATTTCTCGCAGGCCAGGCGCGTTGCCTCGTAATCCTTGCCCCTTTGCTCAGGATGCTTTTCCAGGTACTCGGCGCTGTGGCGATACAGGAATGGATAATCCAGCGCCCACCAGGCGAGCCCCATTAAAGGCACCTTGATCAGTTCTCTCTTGATAAAGAATTTCAGCAGGGGGATGCGGCGATTCAGCAGGTGCTGCATCACAAGGATGTCAACCCAGGTTTGATGATTGCTGACAACCAGATACCATCCGTGATAATTCAAACCCTCCAATCCCTGCACGTCCCACTGTGTTTTTTGAGTCAGGCGCATCCACCCGCTGTTACAGGCAATCCAACTTTCTCCAATCAAATGGAGAATCCTGTTTATCACCCGGCGTATAGACGGGATGGGAAAAAGAAATTTCGGAATGGCGAACACCAGCAGCATGGGCACCCATACCAGCACATTGACGAACAACAGCAATCCCGCGATTGCGCCCAAAAGAAAGGATGGCAGAAAATTCAGCATAAAGATATCCTTGGAAGGTGAACGCAGGGCCATTTCGACCCTGCCCTGCAACCGTAAGGGTTGATCTGCGGCGACCCCGACCGTCGTTTACGGATGCATGCCAAGATGATCCCGGTGTTTCGAATGAATTTGCATTCGAAATATACATGATTTTTGCACTGGGTGTAAACAAGCTTTCAGGAATGAGCTGGAGAGGGCCAACGTTGCGCACCACACCTGCAAATCCTCAGGATAGATACGACAAATGCATCGATATTACCAGTCGAAAGCAGCGACACTAAGAGGTGAGACCCCCGTGATCTTGCCCCGTTTATGCATATCTGCTGATTCCTTTTGTGCTTTTCTTCCTCAGTATCTGTAGTATCTGTCCTGTCCCCGGTCTCGTTCGTTTCTGTAGACCCTGTACCTGACCTCGTTCGGATACTGAGCTCCCGGAAAATCTCTGCGGTATCCGCTCCCCGGCTGTGCGTAGTACCCCCGGTCATCGTTGGCATAATACGGCTGGCCGCCGTAAGCGTAGTGCGGGGCCGGCGACGCCACCGTGTAAGGAAGAGGCGGTCCGATGGCCACGCCGACACCAGACGGGCCGATGTATGCGGCGCAGGACACGAAAAAAAGCGAGACCAAAATGACAAGGAGAAGATGGGTTTTCATATTTCCTCCAGTTGCCTTCATTGCTTCGTTCCTCCTGTTGCTCCTACTGCCGGGGAGTTTCTTCCGACTGTGCCTGCGGATAGCCGGTGCCGATCTTTTTCATTCAATATACTAAATCATTCTTTTTAGTCAATAGTTATATTTATGGTATAATGAACAAAATTATATTATTAAACCTGATCGTTTGAATTTTTATATTATTGACACAGGGATAATATTCATCTACGGTACACAAGCGGAGTTTCGTGAAATAAATCAATGGAGTACCACATGGATAAAGGCATCACCGGCCTCCTGTACGAACTGAGCCTGAGGGTGCGCGTCCTCGGGGCATCCCGGGAATCCGCTTCGGAGGCGTCTTCAGCCCTGACGCGCCGTGAAGAACTGCTGTTGGAGATTATTGGCCTGATGGGGCAGTCCAGCGTTTCGAGTATTCGGGCCCTGTACCCGTCCGTCACGCTCAGCTCGATTTCAAGCGCGATCACCGGACTCTGGAAGAAGAAACTGGTCGAGAAGCATGTGAGCCCGGATGATCAGCGCCTGACCATGATCAGGCTGTCGGATAAAGGCAAAGAGGCATTGACCGGCGTACGGAAAAGTCAGAAGATGATGCTTGGCAAGGTGGAAGAATCATTGAATCTCACGGAGGAACAGGATGTTCTTCTCAAGGACCTCCTGGTCCGCAGCATTAACTATTTTGACCAGCATCTCGAACTGAAATTGAAGTAAACCAGCCCATCGGAAATGGCGTTACCAGTGACCGGTGGAAGAGGAAGAAAGGGACGAGGGACCAGGGCGTAGGGACCAGTGAAAAATAAAGCTGAGACCTGGCTACGTTCTTCTCAGGAAGGAAGTCTCGGAAGGCGACGGAATGAATCATTACCTGCGGAATGTTGAGCAAGATCATCAATTCAACGTGTGTCATCTGATCAGTGAGTCATGATCGAATTACAGGCAGTAACCAAGCGATACGGTTCTCTGACGGCTGTTGACCGGATCACCCTCTCCGTCGGGAAAGGCGAGTATTTCGCCCTGCTGGGTCCCAATGGTGCCGGAAAGACGACCCTTGTCAAAATGTTGCTCGATTTTACACGGCCAACGGCAGGGACTCTGTCGGTGAACGGTATCTCATGCAGATCTCCCTCTTGCAGAACCGCCGTCGGCTACCTGGCTGAGAACCCCCGTATACCACCGAACCTGACCGGATGGCAGTATCTTCAGCGCTGTGCAGAGCTATTGGGGCTGCGGCGATCTGAGGCCATAGGCCAGGGTGGGGAGATTGTCGAGCTCATCGGCATGAAGGGCAGGGAGCACACGAAGGCAGGCACTTATTCCAGGGGCATGATTCAACGGTTCGGGCTCGGTGCCGCGTTGATGGGAGCGCCAAAGCTTCTGATCCTTGACGAGCCGACCTCCGGGTTGGATCCCATCGGTATTCGGGAGATACGCCAGCTTTTGGAATCGCTCAAGCAACAGGAGATGACGATCCTGCTGAATTCTCACTTGCTCTCAGAGGTTGAGAAGATCTGCGATACGGCTGCGATCATTAACAACGGAAGACTCCTGCTGAAAGATTCCATTTCATCCATTATCAAAGAGGGTGAAACGCTGGAAGACGTATTCGTCAGGCTGGTAAAAGGTTGATATGGAGACACCGAAAGCACGTTCTGTCGTTCTCATCATCGCCAAATATGCGTTTGCAGACGAAGTGCGGCAGAAGAGCATGATCGTCCTGTTCATGATCAGCGCCCTCTTCGTGTTTCTTCTGCGAGAATGCTACAGGGGAGATTACGTCGTAAACGGGCAGGCGCTCAGTGCCGATGCGATTGCCTTGACCCTGTCGAAAGTGATCTTCCATGTCATTGCCGCAGGGGCGATGTTTATCGCCGCACTGCTTACCATGAGGGTATTCAAGCGCGATCGGGATGAGGGGATGCTGTCGTGCATGATGGTCAAACCGATTGATCGATGGCAGTACGTCACAGGCAAGATCCTGGGATTGTGGGTCTTGTCGGTGCTCTTCATGTTTATCCTTCACAGTATCGTATTCCTCATCACATCCCTGAGTCTGAAAACCCTGGTGCCCGCATACCTCGTCGCTTCGCTCATCTGCTCCCTCAACCTCCTTTTTGTTGTCCTGGTCGTGTTTCTGTTGTCACTGATGATGCCTGACATTGCCGCTTTTATCTGTGCTGTGGGCGTCGGGTTAGCCAGCCTTGCAATCAACAGCATCTGTGCTTTCAGCCAGAGCCAGATGGGGCAGGCGATGATGCAGCAGTCTGCGGATCACGCACCATCAGGCTTTACAGGGTGGAAAGCGGCCTGCTATTTATGGCCGGACATATTCGGGACGCAGTACGCAGCGACTTCTCTGATTGGAAATGAAGGAGGTGCTTCTTTCTATCCGCTCATCAATGTCATGCTCTATGCCCTGACGCTGGGCGTTTTGTTGTTCTGGCGCTTCAGGAAAGAAGACATCGTTTAGATTCGCGATCCCTTGACAGGGAAATCCGGGGTCTTGCGGGCCGCTTGGCGGCAGGGAAAAGCAGCTTCGCTGCAGTGATAAAGAAGTGTCTGAGTGCTTGAGTGTCTGAGTGGAGAAAAAATGGGGAATCGGGATTCGGGCTTTCGGATCCAACGATCGGAAAGATGAGCGCAAATAACAGGCCGGCTCCTCGTGAGATGATGATCTGAACATCTTGCCACAAGAAACGTATGATCGACCGAGAGATAATCGCAAAATCCATCCTTTCCAAATCTCAGGTCTATGACGATGTCGCGAATCCCTGCGAGGGATGCAGCCATGCCGCGTTCATGACGAGGGTTGCAGGCTACAAGGAACAATGGGGCGAGACACCCGGAACGGTTACACGCAGGAGAGTATGATGAAGTCTGTTGTCCGCATCCAGCTATCTTTATGGATCATTCTCCTCTGCGTCTTTGCTTTTCACAAGCCTTTGCTGGCGCTCAGTTGCGGGAAGTTTGATTATCCGAAATGTGACGGGCCGGCCCTTCAGTATGCCGGCGGCTTTAACCCGCAGGTTGGTTTTGGCGGTTTTGGCGGCGGCGCCTGCCGTGCAGGCCGCACACCGGTCATCTTTATCCACGGCAATGGCGATTCGGCGATCAACTGGGATTCGCCGATAACCGGCTCAGTCAAAAATTACACTCCGCCCGCCCGCTCGGTCTATCAGGAATTCAAGTCGCACGGTTATAATGACTGCGAGCTCTTCGGGATAACCTACCTCTCCGCCGCAGAGCAGGCATCGCCCAAAACCAATTATCACAAGCCGGAAAAGTACGACGTTCTGATACGGTTTATCGAAGCCGTTAAAGCCTACACGGGTAAACAGCAGGTCGACATTGTCGCCCATTCGCTGGGCGCCTCCATGTCGCTTGCCGCCCTGACGTATCAGGATCATCTTCATCAGGGGAATAACGGCTGGGCAGGCGTGCGCCGGTTTGTCAATATCGCCGGGGGCATCCGCGGCCTTCCCGCCTGTCTTGCCGCAGGATTCAGGAATCCTTTTGTGTCCACCTGCGGTTCCGAAAATGTCTTCAATAAATATATTTTCGGTTTTTATCCGGACTCCCGATTATCTGCGGGATTCAACCGCTGGACAGGGGCCGAGGGACCGCTTAGTTTAAGGCGCATTCCGGGGTATCATCCGAACACAACTTTTTATACCCTTCACGCCGGCTATCACGACCAGATTCACTGCATGACTGCGCAGAGGTATCAAAGCTGCAATCAGGGGGCCTTGTTTGATCCGTCTGCCAATGTGAGGGCTCAGCTGATTGTCGGCGCCGGCTCGAAAGCCCGGAAGAGGAATTTCGATTTTACGGACTGGCAACCGACTGCCCTGTCCGGCGGGGATGCCGACGGTGTGGGACATTTCAAGGTGAGAAACAACACAGGTCAGATCATTTACGAGATGCTCAATACGGACTGCGCGGGCATGGTCTGCAAAGGTTCTTACACCGGAGGGCCGGTTAAAGCGGGCGCAGAGTGAAATCATGATTGCACGGACAGCATCCGTTCCGGCCTGCGCGTCCATTCGACGCGAAATTACATGTCGATAGGTTCCAAGGAGGCCATCATGAAAAAATGGATCGTTCCTCTGGCGGTTGTTTGCCTCGTCTGGCTCGGCGGCTGTGCGACTTCTGACAATCTCAGGAAGACCCAACGGGACTACGACAGCAAGACGTCCAGCCAGCGAGGCGACGTGGAAAAGCTCCAGGCCCGCTTCGACCAGTACGAGAAGAATTACACGGAAACGACGCGGGCCATCCGGGAAAACCAGGCCAATCTCAACGCTGATCTCGGGACCGTCCGCGACGATGTTCGGAAGCTGCGGGGCCAGATGGATGAGATGAAGAGGGAATTCACCGCCATGGGCCGGAGCCAGAATATGACAAATCGACTGGACGATTTGACCGTCCGGATCGGGAACATCGAAAATTCCATGGGAAGCGGTAAAAAGGAGCCGGGCGGGCAACGATCCGAAGCGACGGGCGGAGAGCCGTCTGCGGAGGGAATAACAGATCCGAAGAATGCTTATATTGCCTGCTACAAACTCTTCAAGGACGGTCAGTATGCAAAGGCCCGGGAGGAGTTTCAGAAATTTCTGAAACAGTATCCGAAGACGACCTATTCGGACAATGCCCAGTTCTGGATCGGAGAAACCTGGTACATAGACGAGAAATACGAAAAAGCCATCGTCGAATACGAAAAGGTGATAAAGGGGTTTCCCGCGGGCGACAAGGTGCCTGATGCCCTTTTGAAGCAGGGCATGTCATTTCAGAAACTTGGTGACAACGCGAGCGCCAAGATCGTCTACCAGCAGATCATAAAAAAATATCCCCAGACCAGTCAGGCCAAGACCGCACGGGCGAAATTGTCAGAACTGAAGTAACGGGGACCGGGTAAAGGTTTCGGGTCAAAGAAAGATGGCCGCGGCAGTATCGTCCCTCTCGCAATTGACAGAGCTTTCGGCAGCGACAGCGAGGACGGAAGCGCTGATGGTTTTTGAAGCATGTTCCCGGCAGGTATTTTCCGGCTCTCGCCTCGCTCGAAATCAGCTTGCGGCAAGTGCCCAGCTCCATGCAGCACCCTTACCCTGGGTGCCAGAACAGGATCCATGACCCAAAATAATCTGGTTATGAACAGATGATTGCAATCGTTGATCCTTTTCAGTACCATTCAGGTTCATTGTTTGATTCCGGTTCCCGGACTGACACAACAACGTCACAGCGTGTTATCATTTCATAACAGGAAGCGCAGAATGGGGAAAACATACGAGTACAGGACGACGGTCACGATCGGAGACACCAATCTTCTTCAACACATGTATTTTGTGCATTTTTTCACTCTTCAAGGGATCACGCGGGATCTGTGGGTCAAAGAGATCGTTCCCGGCGGAATGGAGTCCATCAAAAATGGCCTCGTGCTCATCACACGATCTGCCCGTTGCGAATACAAAAAAGATTTTTATCTCTACGACAAAGTTCTCGTGCGCATGCAGATCCGGAACCTGCGGAACGCCAGCGGGGAGCTGGTCTTCAAATTCTACAATGAGGCGACGATGGAACTGCATGCCGAAGGAACCCACTTGATCGTGACCGCAAAAAATAATGGGATATGCAGGATCCCCGAGAATTTCAGAAACGCGAGTATGGAATATTCCGCCGATGAATGAAAATATCCAACAGCAAAAAAACTGCCGGAAAGACCGGCAAAGCAACCGATTCATTGTTCCCCTATAGGATAGGGGTTTGCAACGCTATTCAAGGCTCGCCCCCCCTCTTCATCCAGTGCCACCTCAGAAAAATAGTTCCGATCAAATCCATCAGCATTTCCTAGACCCATCGTTGGGTATTTAGCAGCCATAAATCAGACTATCCCTGATTGCGGATGGCTACCGAGGTCTGTATCTTTAATATAGAAGGCTCGATATCGTCTTTCTATACTGTCTGGTTCCGGGGAAATACCTCCCGCCCGCACGGGTGGAAACGGAAGGAAAAAGGGTGAGGACAGGTGAGAAATGAAGTGAGATACGAGATAGGACGACTGAATCGAAACAGGAGGTACACATGGACACGATTACCACACAAACATGGATCATTGCAGGCGTTTTGGTCCTGGCATTGATTGCACTTGCGGCATGGGTCTTCTACCAAAAAAAGCAATCTCACAGACTCCAGGAGCAGTTCGGCCCGGAATACGGCCGAACCGTCGATGAACTCGGAAGCCGAACAAAGGCCGAATCGGAACTCAAGGCGCGCGAAAAGCGCGTTGAGCGCTTCAATCTCGTTCCTCTGTCGCCGTTTGAAGCCGCCAGGTTCAGCCAGGCCTGGGAAGCTTTGCAGGGCCGCTTCGTCGATAACCCCAAGGGTGTCGTCATCCAGGCGGACCAGTTGGTTCGTGAGTTGATGTTAAAGCGCGGCTACCCCATGGCTGATTTTGAACGCCGTGCGGCCGACATCTCAGTCGATTACCCGGCCGTTGTGGACCATTACCGGACGGCGCAGGCCATCGCGAAGCGCGATGAGCGCGGCGAAGCCGACACCGAGGAGTTGCGCAAAGCGGTGGTGCATTACCGCGCCCTTTTCGATGAACTGCTCGAGGTAAGGGAAACCAAGCAAGAAGCCATGCCGATAAAGCCAATGGAAGCGCGATCATGAAAAAAGAGCCAAGGGGAAAAGGCGCGATAAGTCTGAGCCGACATCTGATGCTAAGGCATTTCGAAGTGAAATATCAACGTTTCCCCTATGACAATTTATGAATATTAACGATACGATATAAACGAAACATGGATGTGTTTTCATCCAGGTTGAAATCGCGGTGACGGATGCGCGAAGCGCGCGGTCAGAGGAAAAATCAAAACAGGCACGGATGTTCAACAAAGTAAAAGGGAGGAATTTACCATGAGTACAGAGCTCATTATTCTCATCGTTGTGTTGGTCCTGTTGTTCGGCGGGGGTGGCGGTTACTATTGGAGCAGACGAGGGTAGGTGCCACTAACGGAGAAAGGAGCACCTGGTGCAACTTCGTCAGCCCCCGGGAAGAAGCGGTCGCGGGATGGTAGGGTATAACTTGGCCAAGCGGATATACCCTACTATCTATGCGATATGCAGTTGTTTTTCCATCTCCTGACATCCGTAACATAGAGGACATCGAAGCAGGTATGAGGGGATGCCACAGTACACTTCTTCTGCTTTGCCTTCGGAAATAGATCTCACGACCAACCCTTCAACCAACCCTGGACCCTGATATTCACGGGATTGCGATCAAACGCTTTTTGGCATCCGTTCAAAACAAGAGCGCGGCGGAGATGCGGTGCAGGCAAAAGAAAGCCGGGCGGCTCCGCCCTTGCGTCACTCCTCGTTCTTCAAGCATTGATGAGGTGAACCATGGGAATAGACAATTGGGCAGTTGATAAAACTGGAGATACCGCGGCAGAGGTTCAAGGTTCGGGCAAGTCCCCCGGTTTCAAGAGTGCCAAAAAGATTGTCGCCGATACGTTGCATCATGTTGCCGGGGTCGTAGCTGGAAAAACGGCAAATCAGGATGCGTCATCCGGCATCGCACGGTACGGAAAGCAGGCATCCGAGTGGATGGACCAGTCATCCGAGTACGTTCGGAAATTTGACTATAAGCAGGAAGATGCCAGAGTCCGGGAATACGTCAGGCAGAGCCCGGGGCGCAGCCTCTTGATCGCAGGAGCCGTCGGCCTGATTATCGGAGCTATCTGGCGACGCAGGTAGGAAGGAGGGTCTTCACGATGAACATCAATGCGGTAAACAAGGAACTCACAACACAACGCGAATCCTTCACCGAACTGTTGAGACAGCTTGCCAGCAACTCAGCCGCGGTGGTTCACGACGAAATTGAGCTCGTGATCCAGGGAGTTCGCGAAAGGGTGAGAGCCTTTCGCAGCGGAGTCTTAACGGTCGCGACAGGAGCGGCCGTCGGTTTTGCCGCCTTGATGTCTCTTTGCGTTGCATTGATCATCGGACTCACTTCTTTTATGACCCCCGTCATTGCGGCGCTTGTCACTGGAGTGACGCTTGCTTTCATCGGTGTCGCCATCGTCTTCATCGGCTTCAGGCAATTGAAGAAATCGATCCCTGAAAAATAGAAGACGATGCAAACACTGAAAAGGAGGACCAGGAATGGCTGCAAGAGAGTATCTCGGCAATACAAGGGAAGTGGATGTCGAGCGAAGTACCGAAGACATACGTCATGATATAGCGAAAAAAGAGGAATACATATCCCGGACGGTCGAGCAGATCGGTGAGCGTATCACAGAGAAACTGGATTGGCACGGATATGTGAAAGGCTCCCCATACTGGGCGCTGGGGGCTGCCGTCGGCCTTGGCTATCTTGCCTCGGGGATGCTACGGACTCGCACCTCTCCCGTGGAGCGGACGGCAAATCCCATTGCCGAGGCAGGCCGCGACTCAATCGATAACGTGTGTGTCGGCGCTGCCGGTCCCAGCCTGATCAAGGCAACCCTGTTGGGGATTGCCGCGAAGGCTGTCTCCGACTGGATAAGGAATGCAACCTCGACAGATGGGGCAGGCGGCGGCACCGTGCCTCGACCGCGTACAGGACGCGGTTCGATCTTCAGCCCGAGAGCGGATACGTAAATCGTATCAATACAAGAGTCAACTTTTAATCTTTCTCAGGAGGATCACATGGATATCGAAAAGAGCAAAACAGAGACCCCCAACCAGAAAATGGCAGGAGAACCCGGCAGCACCGGTGCCACTGCTCAGAGAATCCTGGATCGGGGCACCGAGGTTTACGGGCAGGCGGAGAAGGCGGTGAGTGATGTTTATGATAAAACAGCCCAGGCAGTGAGCAAAACCTATGAGCGGGCCAAGAGTTACAGAAGCGAAAATCCGGGCACGACACTTCTTCTCGCATCAGGGATAGGAGTAGGACTGGGGTTTCTCCTGGGTGCAATCTCCCGTCGCTCGCATACCGACGAGTAAGCTCAGCCCGTGATCAACGCGCTCTCCTGCATCATTGCCCTGGTGTATTTCCGTTAAACCGTCTGGTTACCGGATGGAGGATTGCCATGCATAACACAGAAGAAGGGAAAATCGGGTGGATCTTGCTTTGGCTTTTGGGAATCCCGATCCCGATCTTGTTGCTGCTGTATGTCCTGCGGGGGTGCACGTAAGCGATTCTGTCGCAAATCATGCGCTGACGCAGCAGCCGTAACGGCATTGAGGCTGAATTCGTAACAGGCTGTTGCCCGGAGTGTCATTCCACAAGTTCAGTAAACCAGGCAGTTGCACTAACATGCCACGACGCACTTGAATCGAAATATATGACATAAGTTAACGACATCAAATCCGGTGTTTCACTGCGAGACCTGACTTCATCTCCGAATGTTTCAGCTTGATGGATATCGCATTCCTGTTCGGGTGTTCCCTCATTGCTCATCCTTTTCATGACCCCGCGTTAAGGCATTGGAAAGCATGTCATTCATCGTATGCCCGATTGCAGGAGTATTGCAGATTATGTTTTAAAGCGAAGGTACAGGGAAGCAATCTCACTTAGAAAGGAGCACCGACAATGATCTATACCTTTTCATGTCCTGCCCCCTGCAGGCGAGTGATTCGCGTTGATGCGCGCAATGATGATGTTGCCGTCGGGAAACTCATCAAGGCCGGAGCCATGACCTGCCGCAACAGGGCAAGCGATAACACCTGTGATACGACTCGACCCGCCATGTCCCCGTGGACAGACCTGCAGTTAAGGGGAGTTGTGCGATTGATCATGCGGGCGGAAGAGCTCCCGGAAATGGAATCGAGGGATCGAACGCAGGTGAACGTGCGTCCGGATCCGGGTATCGATATACCCCGGAGATTCTAAACTCATGGAAAGGAGGTAGAGGACCATGTCAAACGGCACCGTGAGGTGGTTCAACCGGACGATCGGCGCCGGATTTATCAGGACGGATGCTGGCGAGAATGTGCTGTTTCTCAACAACGCCATCAAGGAATTTGATCCGCAGGGGATTAAAGAGGGCATGCGTGTCAGTCTGGATATCCTGGAGAGCCGGGACGGTTTCACAGCTGTCATTGTGAAGGCCCTTGAATGGTCTTGATGCCCCCGGATGCCCTCGCGCGCTTCCGGCCATCGAGATTCGACGGGCTTCGCGCGGGCGCCCGTGTGTCGTTTGAACTCCCGGCCGTGACAAGGCCCTCGATGCCTTCAGGGGTCGATATCGAAACATTCATCAATACGATTCGACAAGGAGAAAGCCATGGATTTACTGCTATACATCCTGTTTGCGGTCATCATCATCGGCGCCATATTCTGGATCGTCCGCGGAATACGCAGATGAAACACCCCATGCAGACCCCAAAACCATAGTATCAATGAATCCGACTCATTGTGCATTGCAATTCTGAATCCTCATCGCGCAACTCTTTATCTTTGATATAGAGCGCTTCATGTCAGGGCACCGCATAGTCACGAGCCCAAGGGAGTATCTGTCAGAATGTATGAGCACCATCGTGACCCCATGCTTTCGCTTGAGGCATTTTTCCACCGATTTCTGCATCACTTCCACCTCGATCTGGCGGACAAAAAGAAAACGTCGTGAACGAATAGGAAATCTTTCATCCAATCAGGGGGGCAAACTTGCACATGGCCCGGGCTGCCTCGCGGCGAAGATAAGCAGCTTCGCTGCCCTAACTCAGTGATTCGAAAACAAAAAGGCCGTCCTCATTACGGGGGCGGCCTTTCGGTCTCTACACGGAAAAGGGAAGAAGGCAAAACGGATATTGCGGATGACAGGGAAATCCACTCAGGGAATTCCTGAGTTCGGGCCTGTCTTTTCCTGAAAAAGGGAAAGGACAAAGACTATTTACACGCTATGACAACGGTCGGATAATTTGTATCATCACCATACCAGAAAGGAAGACGGCGATGCTGCACAACCCTCTTTATCATGTCCGGCTGTGGACCGGCGTTGCTGCAGTGGCGTTATGCCTCGGCTGTGCTACGATTCCTCAGACCTACAGGTCGCTTCATCACCGATCATACACGCTCATGCCGCTGGACCTTGAAAGCAACGGCGTTGCCTTCATTACCCCTTCCACCGTCACCGGGCAGGAGGAGGAAAAGCAGGCGGTAGCCAGTCTGTTCACAGAGGTCCTCGCAGCAGAGCGCCCGGATATTCCCCTGCTGAGCCTTCCCCAGACGTTGAGTGCCGTGAACCGGGCCGGGATCGAATTGAAGTACACGAACATGTTCGAGGACTACCGCAACACCGGGCTCTTCAAGCTGGACAGTCTCCGTGAAATCGGCAAGGCCACGAACAAGCGCTACCTGGCACAGCTCAAGCTCTCCGGTTTTAGCCAGGGGTCGGATGGCCGGCTCGGCGTTTTCGGGTTGCGCGTGATCAAGACGCAGACCGCGCGGCTGCGGCTGGTTTTCCAGATATGGGACTCTCACGACGGAAGCATCGCCTGGGAGGCCCTGGAAGAACTCGAGTATGCCGAGGACTCCCTCATGGAGAGAACCGTCACTCTGAGGACGCTCATGGAGAAGGCGGCACGAGATCTCGTCGAATGCCTGCCGGCAGTGCCGGGCCCGTCGGCTAAGGCTAATGCCCGTCGCTGACTTCAGCCGGTGCAAGGACGGGCGGCTTTACCCGGCAGATCGGGGAACAAAAAAGGCAGGGCCATTTTCGGCCCTGCCTTTTCGCGTCTATTTGCAATCACCTGATCCTGAGAGAGACGAGAAGGAGACGGCAGCAGCCGATGCCCATACCGATCACAGCAATCAGGATTTCTTTTTGAGTATCCCGGAAACCATCACTTGATGAAGATGACGATCTCGAGGACAATCAGGATCACGATGGTCAGTTCCAGAAGTTCCGTGCGTTTGGTTGCGATCTCGCGGTAGAGCATGTCATAGGTGTTCGAAGCGATATCGAGCTTTTTCCTGATGCTGCCCTCCCAATCCTTGACGCGGAACAGCCTCAGGGCGGCGAGATAGATCTTTGCGTAGTAGACGTCCTCCGTGACCTTCAGGGCCGAGTCGATCTTTTCGGTGATGCCCATCAGCTCGGCAATCGTCTTCATCACCTCGGCGGCCAGCCTCTCGTATTTCTTGATTTTCCAGACCGACAGGGCACCCTTTACCGAAATATCCCGATGAATGGAACCCAACTCCCTGTCGACCACGTCATCGTAATACCGGAGCTCCAGAAGCTGGGCATTGGCAAACTCCAGGATGTCGGCGATCTCCATGCTTCCGGACGGCTCGATCATCAGCGCATTGTCCCAATTCAAAATGACCAGGTCATCTTCAAAATAGGAGTATCGGTACTGCAGCAGATCCTCCTTCATGCGGCCGCTGAGAACCTTCTGCTCCCCGGACATGAGCCGGGACACATCGCAGTGCCGAAGAAAATCATCTGCGCTCAACGCCGGGTCCAGGGCCTCCACGTAAAATACGGTATAGTCCTCCTCGAAACGGCTCAAATTGTACTCCACAATGGCGCTGCCCAAAGCCGAAATCGTCTGGTAAAGATGGGTGCGTGACTGTTCTTTCAGGGTCTCTGACTTCGCGACGACAGCGGCTGTTTCCTCAAATTCGGACAGGGTGAAATTCTGCAAAGGAATTTCGAGGATGATGCTGAGAACGCCGAAGTCATAAGCCTTGCCGTGGATGTTCACGGGAAACCTGCGCCCCCCGGACTCCCACTCAATGCTCTTGAGTTGAAACACGACAGGCGGGTTGGCGAATTCAAGAGCCTTGCTGAAAGGCTTGCGCTCAATCTTAAGTCTTCTCGCCTCCTCGTGGAGCCTCTCCTCCACGCCCGGCAAATTGATCTCATGGGCCACATCGTAGAGCCGGTATATGAGAATTTTCCCCGATTTTATCCGGATCATGGGTTCTCCTTTTTCCACAGCTGGGACCTTGTCGGTATTTCGCAGATACGGCAACAATTCTCATGGCACCAAAGAATTTGCCACAACTCCGTGATGAAAGAACAGACGCGAACGGAAGGGACGTCGATGAGACGGGGAAAGAAAGGGCTCAATTCGAATACTGCTTTCGTACCTGCAATTCATACTGCCGGGCGATTGACTGCGCCGGCAAAACGGGCCTACATGGCGTATAAGCAGCTGCTGCTCAGCAGTGACCTAACGAAGCGTGTAGCGTTTAGGGTGCAGCGTGTAGAGTCGCTGAGCGGCAGTAATTCGTTGATTAAGTGATTGTTTGATTGGGTCAGTGTGGGAGACGGGGAAAATCTCGCGCACTGAGCCCGATCCTGTGAGGTCGTTTCTGCGTTTTCAGTTGGCCTTGTCGCAACCGATCCGGGTGACCTTGCTCGTTCCGAAGACGGTCACGCCGTCTTTCTTTTCATTGCTCCCCAGCACAGTGGTCCCGTCGCTGGAGGAGGCCAGGTTGGCCCGGCAATCAATCTGGATGTCGACTTCGGAGAAGACCGCCACCTTGCTCTTCAGGCAATACCAGCCCTGCGGGTTTAAGAGTTTGAGCGTGCCCTTGGAAAAAACGCTCACGTTCGACTTAATCAACACCAGTTCGGGCTGCCGGGTTTCGCGGACATCCTGCACCGATACGCCGCTGCCGAAGACACGTACACTGGGCGCGATCGTTCTGTAGTTGACATTCCCTTCATCGAAGGGATGCTTCCCCCAGTTTTTCAGGCAGGCATTCAGGGCGTCCCTGTCGCTTACTTCTTCGGACCACCCCGGAGTCGGGATCAGAAGCAAAAAACAAATCAAGACCCAAAGACGTTTTCCGTGCATGACTGTACCTCCTTCTTCCAGAGCCGCCGCGCGGGGGGGGGAAGGCGGGGAATCTACACCTCCTGCAGCGCTTTCCTCCGGCGGACCCGGTAGACGACAAGAACGCACAGGGCAGCGGAAAAAGCGATCAGGGGCAGCGGCCCGGTGTGCAGAATCAGGATACACAGGCCCAGGACCGGGAGAAGCGCGATACGGGTCAGTCCTTTCAGGGCGTCATATCGATTGATGAGGGCGGCAAGGGAAGGCCCATATCGCTCATAGATGGAAAGGAAAAGCAGACCGGCGGAGCTGGTCCTGAGGTAGCGCTCGCGGAACTCCCGCAGGAGCCCCAGGTGGGGGTGCAGGGGCGTCCCGTAAGCGGCGGTCGCAATGAAACAGTCGTTCCCGTCCCCGTCCCCGTCGGAAGCACCTCCGCCCGAGACGGGTATGTCGGTCGCCACATCGACGGTCGTTGCCTGCATGTACTGGGTGTAAGGGAAAAACATGTATCGTTTATCCTCGTGGATCATGCCGACATTCAGTGGATCCGCCAGCGGGTGCTCGAAGCTCGAGAACTCCACGAGTTCCGTGTAGGCGTTCTCCCCCGCCCAGTCAAACCCAAGCGTGGCCTCACAGGTGTAATTCTGGGTGTAGGTCCGGCCCCCGGCACCGCCCGAGTAGTATCCCTCCGTGGTGATGTTGTAACCGAGCTGTTCATAGAGGTACTCCACGAGACCGACACAGGTGAATGTGTCCGGCCCTTTCTGATGACGGAACTGGATATCGTAGGGTTTTCCCACCTGCTCCCGGGCCAGGAGAATCAGCTGATCCACCTGTTCCTCGGTCCATGCATCAAAACCGACGGGCACCTTCGCCCCGAGATAGCGGCAGCCCTCATCGAGTTCGCGCTGAGGGATGAAATTGACCGAGGCCGTCTCTTCCACCGACGGTGTCACGGCGTGGATGACGCGCTCATTGCCGATGTAAAGGCCGACGTGGCCGGATTTCATCTCCCGATGGGCCAACTGGAGTGTTGAGCAGGGAAGCTCGAGCTCGGCGGCCCGCCCATAGATGGAGTCGCCCCTGCTCGTGTGGTAGAGGATGGCGCCCCTCTGAAGGGCCAGGGCATCGGAAGAGGCGAAGACGCAGGACGCAAGAATCAGGATCAAGACGGTCTTCTTCATCGGCGAGCCTCCTGCGCACCCTTACGCACCATCGGCGAGGGATCCTCAGCTGCGACCCTCAGGGCCTCCCGTCCCTCCGCGCCCAGGGATTTGAACTGAGCCAGAGAAAGGGCAGCGTTGTAGCGCACCAGCGGCTCCGGGTCGGTCTGAAGCGCCCACACCAGGACACCCTCCACGGAGGCACTCTCGCTGCGGCCGAGGGCACGGACGATTTGAGCGCGGACCATACGGTCCCGCTCCGGTTCAAGGCGGGATACCAGAAGATTCACGGCATCATCGCCCCCGATCATGCCCAGGGCCTGAGCGGCCTTGAAGCGGATCCTGTCGTCATCGCCTGACAGGGCCTCGGCGATGAGGGCCTGGGACTCCGTCGCTTTGAGCGTGCCGAGGGAGAGAAGAATCGTATAGCGGAGGTTCTCACCGGTCTTACGGTCCCGATATACCTCTTCATAGGCTTCAATAATTTTCTCTCTCGGCTTGCCTGACTCCGCCAGAGCAATAACGGCCCCGGCCCGGACCCTTCGGTCCTCGCCCTTGTCCCGGAGCATGCGAAGCAGGGGATCCGAATGTTTTTCGTCTCCGGATTGGCCCATGGTGCGGATTGCGCCGAGTCGGTCTTCAACACTGCGGGTTCGATCCTGGGCCGAGGCGAGGTCGGTGGCGGTGTGCCACCCGAAATTGGCAACCGCCGAAAAAAAGGAAAGGATGAGCAAAGCGCTGAACAGGGGGATGACGATCTTCCGAAGAATCATGGACCCTCCTTGACTGCTGCACTGCTATATGCCGTTGAAGATCCGTTATGGAAAGAGGAGGCAGCTGAACACACGGAAGTGACGCCGATTTCATGGTTAAGCATATAGGAACACCTCACCGAGTGCAAAGATAAATTTGCGACCGGGTGATGGGTTTTGTTACACAGGACGAAATCGACAGGCGAAAACAGGGGTCTTGCATGTTGACATGAGGCCGCTGAAGGGAGAGATGACCCCGTCATTTCACCCGTACGATCCTTCACTCGCTAATCGCCAATAAAACCAAAGAACTCTAACTCTAAATATGGTACATTTTATGGGGCAGGTGACCGGTTCATCCCACAGTTGCTTCCTGGAACCGGGTGTGGACATAAAATGATGGGGATGGCAGGAGAGAGCTCGAAACGTCCTCCCGGGTCACTACGATGAATGTCGCTGCGATGAAACGGCTCCATTTGATCTTATCCTTCATCATCATCATCGCATCGGTTGTTCTGGGCCATCAAATTATTTCAAATTCCATTTCCAACCAACAGAACAAAAACGATTTTGCCGAACTGAACCATGTCAAGCACGGTCTTTTCAGTGTTGAAGAATGGAAACGGCAAATTACCGTCATTGTTGCCGGGGAGATCAAGCATCTGTATTTGTCAAGGCCAAACGAGCGGGAGCTCAGAAAACACATCGAGATTCTATTGAACACGCTGATTGACAGCGTCGACAAGAAAATCAGGGAAGGGAACCTGGGCTCCGCGGAGGGCTGGGTCAAACAATCCTTTGTCAATATATTTATCAGTCTGGAAAATATTAAAAAAGGCATTCCTGAATATGCGGATGCCGTCATTCAGGAGATGACGAAATCGACAACAAGGGGTCAGATCAAGGACGCGCTGAACAAAAAGCTCGAGCAATACATTAATCAAACCTTCGATACACAAGATACCACTCAACTGAGCCGCATCCTTCTTCGGACATCTTCTCAGGATATCGAAAGTGCGAGGATCAAGCTCAATGAGGAAATTTCGGCCAAGAATGACCTGATTTTCAAGGAGGCCACCCTGTTAATCATTCTGTCGGTTATCCTTTTTGCCTTGTGTGGTTTTAGCAAACAACCCCTGGACCCCTCCCGGTATATCCTCCTCGTGCTGTCTTTGATCATACTGCTCATAGCCGGCGTCACCACGCCCATGATCGATATGGAGGCAAAAATCTCACAGATGAGTTTTGTGCTGATGAGTCATCCCATCCATTTTGAGAACCAGGTGTTGTATTTCCAAAGCAAAAGCATTCTGGATGTATTTTGGATCATGATTACCCACAGGGACATTCAGATGAAATTTGTCGGGGTCTTGCTGATTACCTTCAGTATTGTTTTCCCCCTGTTCAAAATTGTTTCGTCACTGGGATTCTATTACAATTATCGTCACGCCAGGGAGAACCCGGTCATCAGGTATTTTGTCCTGAAATCCGGTAAATGGTCCATGGCCGATGTCATGGTGGTTGCCATATTCATGGCCTATATCGGATTTAATGGGATTGTTGACAGCCAGTTCGAAGAATTAAGCTCGGCAGGCAAGGACCTGGTGATCTTGACTGCGAACGGCACTTCCCCTCAGCAGGGGTATTACCTGTTCCTGACATACACGATGTTGGCGTTGTTTTTGTCAGGATTCCTGACCAGAAAACCTCAGGCCTCGGAGCGCAACAATCCATAGGTTGATCGCAGTCTGCAAACAAGAGGTTGGCTTGACCCCAATTCTTCTCCCAATTCTTCTCGATTCGTAATCAGCCAGATCATCCTTCTGAGAAGCCGGTTGCCCTTCTTGGTGACCCGGCTGTGCTTGAAATACAACCTTGCCTGTGCGACCATCGAGTGACTGGAAATTTCGTGAAGGTCGGCTCATGAGAAGGAAAATGCTCTACGCCCTGCTCATCCTGGTACTTGGAGTACTCGGAATTGTCGCGGCGCTCGCTTACCCCATCGTGAATATCAAGATCTCGGCCCCGGTCATCCATCCGGAGACACGCTTCATTCCCGCTTCGAGCGAACAGGCCCTTTACGGCCATGTGCATGCACTGAGCGTCGTCATCGGGTCCCGCAGCATCTGGGAATACAAAAAGCTCCAGGAAGCCGAGCAATATATCCGGGCTTTTCTCGAGGGGGAGGGGATCCCGTTTTCGCTTCAGGGATACGATCACGAGGGAAAACGGTACAACAACATCGTCGTTACCCTCGAGGGCGAGTCGCGCAGGGACGAATCGGTCGTTATCGGGTCACACTATGACACCGTCTACGGCACACCGGGGGCCGATGACAATGCCAGCGCCGTGGCCGTGCTGCTCGAGTTGTGCCGCACCCTGAAGGATTACCGGCCCGATCGGACCCTGAAAATGATCTTCTTTGTTCTCGAGGAACCTCCTTCCTTCAGGACCCCCGCCATGGGAAGTACTGTCTATGCCATGCAGGCTCGAGACCGGGGCGAGAATATCGTCGGGATGATCGCTCTCGAGATGGTGGGATACTTCAACGAAGCCGAGGGCGCCCAGGCTTTCCCGGTGCCCGGTCTGCAATGGCTTTTCCCCGATCGAGGAAACTTCATCGGAGTCGTAGGAAACGTGCATTCCCGCGAGCTGACGCTCGCCGTGGCCGAGTCCTTGAAGGCGGGCTCTGCAATTCCTGTCGAGCATTTCGTGGCGCTGCCCTTCATCCCGGGCATCGGCTCGTCCGATCACGGATCCTTCTGGAAAATGGGTTTCCGGGCCGTCATGGTGACCGACACGGCCTTCTACCGGAACCCGAATTATCACAACCCGGAGGACACGATCGAGACACTGCGGTTCGACAAGATGTCAGGTCTTGTCCGCGGCTTGGTCCACGTCGTGGAATACCTGACGAAGGCTAAAGACTAAAGGCGGGGAATCAAATGGCTTGGGCCGGCACCTTTCGTTTAAACGGTTGAAGGCAGCAATGGCTTCCCCTTCACCATTCTCTGTAAGTGCCGTTAATCATGATTCGTGTTTCTTTGTCGAAAGTAAGGCTCAATTCAGATGATCCACTATCCCTAGGTATTGTTATCGTTCCACGATCCGTAGGAATACTAATGGCACTTTGTCTATTTTTCACCCAAGTAACAATAAAGATTCGATCTCCTTCTTTTACTGATGTCGGTTGCCCGAACGTAGTCAAGGCCTCGTCATAGGTCATACGATTCTTGTTTTGTTCTATGACTCCGTTCCAGTCTGCGACTTTATCTTTATCTTCTCGTGCGCCGGTTATACCGGTTATACTTGTGGTTATACACGATCCAAAACATCCAATGACTAAAATAGATAACATTGCGAAGACCATCATTCTCCTCATGATATTCACCCCCCTTTTAAAAACACAAAACCCCGCCTCTTCCCAGAAACCGCCTCTCGGTCAGCGGAAAAACCGAGAGACGGACAATCGTGCGGTGGCCGGCTGAAGAACAGGGCAGGAACAGGGTCAGGTCTTGTCGGGCTGTTGCCCAAATCCGGTTCTTCCTGCAATGCGATCGAGCAGGATTCCGGTTCTTCTTTTTTTTCTGTCAATTTTTCCGGGCCGATGCTAATTTTCATAACCATGAAACGCGCGGCAATCCTCTTCCTGGCGCCCCTGGTCCTGCTGCTTTGCACCCCGCTGGCCGGTCACCCTTTCGATATCATACCCTTCCACACGAAGAACCAGAGCCCTGTCGTCCAGATCTTCGGCCTGCCGGCTATAAGCGATTCACGGATTCTTCCGGCGGGGGGCACGGAACTGACCCTCGTCCTCGACATTGCAAATAACTACGTCGATGACAGCGCCCGAAACGAACGCATCACGTTGGACGGCGAGACGTATCGCCTCGCTCTGGCAGGTCGTTATGGGATCGGGAATCGTCTCGAGTTCGGTTTCGAGATCCCCTACGTCTTCCAGAGCGGCGGGTCTCTTGACGGTTTCATCGAGAATTACCACAGCACCTTCGGCTTCCCGCAGGGAGGGCGCGATCAGGCCCCGAAAGGCCGTTTTCTTCTCAACTATCAGCGCAACGGAGCGAATCTCCTCCAAATCGAGCAGAGCCATTCGGGAATCGGGGACCTGCGCCTGGCGGCAGGATTTCAGTTGTACAGGGACGATACGGACAGCCCCCGTGCCCTGGCCCTTCGGGCAAGCTTCAAGGTTCCCACCGGGGACAGCAACGAGCTTCACGGCAGCGGGAGCACCGACCTGGCGCTCTGGCTGACGGCAAGCCAGGACTGGAAGACAACCATCGGTATGTGGGAAATCTTCGGCGGCGGCGGAATCCTGGGAATGACAAAAGGAAACGTTCTGCCTGATCAGCAGCAGAATGCCGTCGCATTCGGGAGCCTGGGTGCGGGCTGGCACCCGCTGGCGTGGCTGACCCTGAAGGTTCAGTTCGACGGGCACACGGCGTTTTACAAGGACAGCGATCTTGTCGAACTGAGTTCCGGCTCGGTCCAGATCGTCATGGGCGGCACGCTGCACTTCTCGGATCGAACTGCCCTCGACCTCGGTGTCTCGGAGGACCTGGCGGTCAAGACGGCTCCCGACGTGGTCTTTCATTTTGCCCTGCATCATCGATTCTGATCTTGCAAGCAAGCGTATTGGTTTTCGGCCACGGAATTATAAATGCATTGATTTCCATGGGCTTCATATTCCTTCCTGTAACAATGCCTCCGACGATTTTGACGGGAATACTTCCTTTCAAGCGTTCATCATGAATGTCTGCGGCAGGTTGAAGGGGACAGGCCAAATGGCCTGCCTCCCCTTTTCCTTGTCCTGCTTTCAGAGAGGAACCTTCATGCCCCGTCGGGCAGGTTGTGTAACGACATGGCTCTGCCATGCAACCTCAGCTGCCTGTTGTAAAGCTCCATTCTATTTCAGTCGGAAGTGTATTGCCGGCCAGGTCCGCAACCTCAATGGTAAGCCTGGCGATATATTCGGTGCCAGGCAGGAGAGGGATAGTCGGATTGAAGGTAGCTGTTGTGCCCGAGCAGGTCACAAGGCCTGGTACGTGGATTGATCCGGCCGATGTCTCCAGGGTAAAGGTCGTCAGGTTGATCGTCTCGGGATCCATCACCTCATTAAACGTGACGTTGATGTCCGTTCTGCTGCTCACATCAGTGGCATTATCAACAGGGCTTACGGCACTCACTTCTGGTGGGGTGATGTCGTCAGATACACCGACTTCAAAACTCCAGGTCTTGGCGGCAGCCAATGCGTTGTCGGACACATCCCGGGCCGCGGTCGTAATGGTGGCTGTGTGAAGGCCGGCTGTGAGATCGGCAGACGGCGTAAAGATCGCAATGCGGTTTACGACATTATATCTGACTGTTCCTGCAACGGCCCCGCCGGGTCCGGTCAACGTAAATGTACCCGCGTCGGTGATATCGTCCGGGATCATCGCCTCATCAAAGGTGGCAAGGATTTTTCTGTTTATCGCCACATCCGTGGCGCCATCAGCAGGTTCTGTGGATTGGACCGTGGGCGCGGTATCGTCAGTTGTGCTTGGGAGGAAGTTTTCGGTACCGCCGCCTCCGCCGCATCCGGCCAGAATACCGGCCAGAAATAATACCATCAAACATCCCTTTAAAATATTTTTCATGGTGTTGCCTCCTTTTTGATTCTGTTTTTAACATTATAGCCGGTTAGTTTGGCCTCTTAGCCAGTAAAGGGGAGATACCATGCAGGCAATCCGAAACCGTCTGTCCGCGGCCGCCCTGTCCCGTAAGGGAAAGAAAAAGGGTTGCCTGTTTCGTGATCAAATTATTTACGCATTGTACCCCCGCGTTCGGGCAACGATGCACAGGCCACAAAGGTGGGCATCAGCCCTCATTACTGCTTCCGGGTCCTCCATTTTACGGATGCCAGGAGATGAAAAGAACCCTCTATTTCGTATAGATCGTATCGTTTTTGCTTATAAAGTGTCATAGGGGACAGGTTGATTTTTCACTTCGAAATGCCTGATGTGAAAGGGCATGAAAACATCACGATTTGCTACCCCGTAGCGGGTAGGCTGTACGTGGAGATGGGGTCAGGTTTCTAAGTTCCTGGCACCTTGGTGCGAGGAATTTTAATCAGTGATTGGTTGATTGGGTCAGTGTGGGAGACGGGTCAAATTTCGTGTCATGAACCATCTTTGACTTTACAGGCCTTGTCATAATTGGCCGTCACCATTCAGTTCACCTGCGACTTTTCTCCTCATTCTGATCAAGTGTTCTGATGATTAAGGATAGAAGGTGGCAAAAAAAGGCAGGGCCATTTCAGGCCCTGCCTTTGTTACGCACGGTGTTGTCGCTATCTCGGGGAAACTCGAGAGGGAGTATTGAGGCCTTCCCGAGTGGAAGAGCTACTTCTTGATCATCAATTGCACGCCGCTGGCAGCGAGTTTCAGATTGACGCCCTGCGTCGTCGTGAACAGGTCGATCACAACGCCGTTCTGGTTCTTCATCTTGGTGGCCCCGGCGCCTCCGCCAAGCGTGCCTTCCGCGGTGGCTGATGTGTAGTTGCCGTTGAAGGCTTCGAGACTCTTGAGGCCATAGACCTTGCCGAAGGCCGTTGCTTTCGAAATCCCGACGTCAATCACAGAAAGCCCCTTGACCGTCACGGGGTACTTCTGCCCCTTATAGGTCAAGACGCCTTCCCCCCAGTTCCAACCGATTCCCACGGCAACCTGGCCCTGTGTCAATTCGATGGTGGCATCGGGCTCCTTGTCCTGAGCGACGGCCAGTCCGGTGAGAAACAGGCATGCTGTCATCATGGTCAATACGGTCAACATCATCAAACGCTTCATAAAATAACCTCCTTCATTTCCAGATGTTTTTGTTGGCTGCTCTTGGTCGAAAATTGGCAGGTTTTCAGAAGGACAACAGCGTCTAGTGAGCAGGGATTGTGCCAACCTCGATGGATCCTGCCGGAACAGTTTATAACTGCTTGAACTGCATTACAAATTGACAGATGTTTGCTGCGCTTCAAGGACGGAGGAGACGGGAACCGGATGTCGATATTCGACAATCGTTGCCGGAATGCGGGTCTGATTCGACAAGTGCTGCATCACCATGACCCGCCGAAGTTCTTGAAAACGATTGCACGCGCATTGAAGCCTTATGCCGCTTCGCGGGGCTTCCCGGTAAGGAATGAACCGGACATGATTGCGCACCCTGGCGGGATGCGCCCCTCGGTCCCCGCAGCTTGCTGCGGGGTAAGCGAGCATAATAACAGATCATCCACTTCCTTAAGTTTCTAGATTCCTGGCACCTTGGTGCGAGGAATTTTAATGCAAGCCAGCCAGATGTGTTACCATGCAAGAGCTGCCCCTGGCCCCGTGCCGTGATCAGGTTCAATCACGGGTTACTTCGTTGACTCAGGCGGTGCCTTTTTGTTACTGTTTGTGTACTTCTGGTATCGAAGGAGGGAAGTCCCATGGCGACAAAAGGAAGGTTTCCACTAAAGGGCTATACGCTTCCCCTTACCCCGAAGGGCCGTTCCTCGGTGATCGATTCCCCGCCGTGGCACTATGGCGGGGATATCCTGGCGATCAGGTTCTCCATGGACAAGAAACGTGCCCAGGCCTTCATCCCGCCGCCCCTCGAGATGGGTCCGCGGCCGGGCGAGGGGATGGTCTGGTTTCCTGAATGGGTGTCGGTCAGCGATGCGCAGCCCGATCTTGCTTTTGTGAACCCCGAAAGGGCCGTCTACCGTGAATGCTTTGTCATGCTCAACTGCCAGTTCAAGGGGGTCCCCGGCTATTTTGTTCCCTTCATCTGGGTTGACAACGATTTCACTCTGATGAGAGGTTTTGTGCAGGGGTTTCCGAAGAAACTCGGCAAGGTATACCTGACAAAGCTCCATGATCTCTGCCCCAAGGTGGGCGGCAGGCGGGTGGGCGCCAGGGTGAAAGGCATTCTCGAGGCCCATGGTGAACGGATCGTGGAGGGCTCCATGGTCTTTACCCGGAAGGCAAAGGCGGAAGATCTTCCCGCGGTTAAATTTTACCTCATGCGCCACCTCCCCCGCATCGACGATCCGGCAAGGCCTGCGGTACACGAGATCACGGCCGGAAAGGTTGCCGGTGCAAAAATTGGCGATGTGTGGGCAGGCGATGGAAAGCTGAAGTTTTTTGCCTCGCCCTTTGAAGAGGTGGCCGACCTGGGTCCCATCAAGGTAACCGGCGCTTTTTATTTCAGCATGGGGATGACGATCACCGGGGGCGAGGTACTCCATTCCTACGTGAACGATTGATTGAAAGAACCGTCGGGGTCGGCTTGCCTGTGGACCGGGATGCGTCGCGGCAGGGACAGGAAGGCAGTGACGAGTGATTTGTGGCTAGTGGCTGGTGAACAAAAGAGAAAGAAGGGATTCGGGGTTCAGGGGTTCGACATTGCAGGGGGAAAGAGAAAGGGTCGCAAGGTGAGGGGAGAGTCATGGGTTGATCAGGGGCTCGTGCGTAACAGCGTACTTGACAAAGGGCTTGCCTTCCGATACCCATGACCAGGGCAAGAAATCCTCTATGAGTCCCCGCGGAGACATGAACATGGAAAGCGACAACAAGAATCACGACGAATTTTGCAGTGTGCTATCCAAGCTGAGATCCGGGATGCCGGAGGAAGGCTCGTACGACAGCGTCTATGTCGTACAGGACGGGATCTTCAGCTTTGTCAACCCTCACTTCGCCGAAACGGGCGGATACACGGAAAAGGAAATGCTGGGAATGGAGTCCGTCCGCCTCATCCTTCCGGAGGACCGAAAAAAGGCCAGGGAAAACGCCCTGAAGATGTTGACGGGGGAGCGCACCCTGCCCTATGCGTTCAGGATTGTCGCGAAAGACGGTTCGTTGAAGTGGATCCAGGAAACCGTGCATTCCATTACGTACAAGGGCAAACGGGCCGTGCTCGGAAACTCCATGGACATCACGGCGCAAAGAGAGGCAACCGCGAAATTGGAGGAGCTGCAGGCGCTGCAGAACTCCATTCTCGATGCCCTTCCGATCGCGATGCTGGGCATGAGGGCGCGGCGCATCGTCCTGGCCAATCCTGCCGTGGAGGCCGTCTTCGGGTGGAAACCGGAGGAACTGATCGGCCGCGGCACGAGGGTCCTGTACCGGAGCGATGAGGACCATGAGAAGATCGGGAAAAGTGTTTACAGGGCACTCCAAAAGCAACGGACCTTCAAGATGGAGTTCCCCTGCCGGCGGAAGGGAGGCAAAAACATCATCTGCATGCTGAGCGTGGCGAGAGTCGGCGAGAGCCTGCAGGACAACAGGATCATCGCCACCTACGAAGACATCACGGAGCGCAAGCGGGCCGAGAAGGCCCTCGAGGAAAGCGAGCGGACGCTGAAGGCGCTCCTCCGAAGCTATCAGAAATAAGGCAAGCCCTCCCGGGTTTTGTCCGTGAGAAAGGTTCACCGGAAAGGGGCAAAAAACAGGCGGGTTGTTACACCCGCCTGTTTCGGGAAAACAATTTGATCTGTTCTGCCTATTCGATATTGGCGCTCACCACAGATGCCATTTGCATCATGTCGATCGTCTGACCTTCTTTTAAGGTTGTAAAATCGGTCAATTTGCCGGTCTTGCTGGTGATTTTGGTGTTGTTGAATATTTTGATTAATTTGGCATCGGCCACAATAAATTTACCCGCATTTTCCGGTTTCCCATTGACGGTCTTGGTTTGCAGTTTGTTTGCCTTGATGTAATCCCACAACTTTTTCGTGATCTCGGTTCGTGGAAGCGAGCTGGCGCCCAGGAATTGCGCCAGGTCCGCTTTCAATTTTACCGGTTTGTTCAATCCTTTTTCTTCTGCCATGTCGATGCCTCCGTTCTTAAATTGTCTTGGTATTTTTTGATCAGATATTGCGAGGGATGAAAAGTATAGGAACTTTCGGTTCAGCATGTCAAGGCAATATTCAGGGCCGCTGCGCGGCGGTGAAAAACGTGGCTGAGTGAAGAAAGGAAGGAATACGGGATTCGGGCGTCAGGAAGGATAACAACCGCAAGGCGAGATTGCCGCGCTGCGCTCGCAATGACAGAACAACGGGCCGCTGCGCGGCCGGGACAGGAAACAGCTGTTGCGGGTCATGTGGGAGAAGAAGCAGCCACAAGCGGTCCCTTGAAGAAGATGACGATCTCGAGGATGATCACGATGACGAACACCCGTTCCTGTATTTCCGCGCGTTTGTTTGCGATCCCCTGGCAGATCATGTCATCGGTGTTCGAAGCGATATCGAGCTTCTTGCTGATACACGCCTCCCACTCCTTGACGCGGAACAGCCTCAGGGCGGCAAGATAGATCTTCGCGTAGTAGACGTCTTGCGTGACCTTCAGGGCCGTGTCGATCTTTTCGGTGATTCCCATCAGTTCTACAATCGTCTTCATCACCCCGGCGGCCAGCCTCAGCTCCAGCAGCTGGGCATTGGCAAACTCCAGAATGTCGGCAATCGCCATGCTTCCGGAAGGCTCGCTCATCAGCGCATGGTCCCAATTCAAGATGACCCGTCATCCTCGAAATAGGCGTATCGGCACTGCAGGAGGTCCTCCTTTATGCGGCTGCCGAGAATCTTGTGTTCCCCGCACAGGAGTCGGGATACGTCGTATTGCCGAAGAAAATCGTATGCGGCCCTGTGCGGTTCCAGGGCCTCAATACAAAATACGGTATAGTCCTCCTCGAAACGGCTCAGATTGTATCCCGCAATGGCGCTGCCCAGTGCCGAAGCCGTCTGGGCGAGATGGGTTCGTGACTCTTCTTTCGTACTTGCAATTCAAGCTGCCGGGTGATTGACTCTACAGGCAAAAAGGGCCTGCATTGCGGAGCCTCTACAGCAAATAGGTAAGATGTGTTATGTGTCGAGTGTTATGTAAAGAAAAGGAGAATATCCGATTCTCGATACGGTTGACGAGAGGCGGAATGCAGAGATTGCGGCGCGTCATGATCGGTTCTGTCCTGGTTGCCCTTTGCTGCTTCAGTCAACCGGCTCCGGAATCGAGGGCTGAAAATCGCGGGGTTCCCGACGGCGTCATCGCGGGAGCCGATTCGGCTGCCGTTGGCTCCTCCAGAAGGGAAGGCATCCGGTTGGCGCAATCCGGCAAAAAGGGGCAGGCGCAAGGGGGGAGCGAGAACTGGAAGCGCATGGGGGAGACCGTCGTCTCCGGGGGCGACGAGCCGACGAAGGTAAAAATAAGAGGGAACACGGTTTTGGTTCCTGTGACACTTGCTTACGGCGGCAGTGAAGTCGACGTTCATCTCGTGCTGGACACCGGCGCTTCGAGAACGACGATCAACAACGAAATCGCGGAGCAATTACACCTGGATCTGAGCTGGGCAAAAAAGGCACGGGTGCAGGTTGCAGGGGGGGCTGTCCTCGAGGCCCGCATGGTCAGGATAAACAGCGTGACCGTGGGACCTCACACAAAACGCAACTGGGACATACTTGTCGTTCCCCATAAAGGTACTGTCGCGGGGCATGACGGCCTGCTCGGCATGGACGTGCTGCGCGGGTTGAAGTACAGGGTTGACTTCAAAAAGCAGGTCATCCTCTGGGAATAGGGAGTCGGGATTCCGGCTTCGGGATTCAGGGAAAAAGCAGCAGAAAGGCAGAAAAATCCCCCTCTTTCCCTCTTTATGCAAAGAGGGATGACCGGGGGCGCATTCCGTCAGGATGCGCAACCATGTCTGGTCCGTTCCTTACCGGGCCGCCCCGCGATGAGGATCAGGGCGGCAAAGGGGGATCATTTTTTCTCGGGCAGGGGCCTACTCTTCGCAGACGGTCAGGTTTGTCTTCATGCTGAACCTCTCGACATCCCGTTCAGCCAGCAAACGGATCAGCCGGATCTTATTGGTCGGCTGCAGCTTGTAGAAACGATCGATTGCGTTGATGATCGAACGAGCAACGATGTAATAAACCTTGTCCTCATATCCCTCCTGGAAAACATAGTGGATTTCATATAACTCCTGATTGTCACCGCGCTCATTCATGTCTGCGTCACCTGTTATCTTCCGGTATTTTGATATTCTTGTTCAGCCGACAGGTCTTATCGGCTGCTGTCTCCCGCTGAATCCCGTAGACGTTCTCGCGGGAACGATTCGTCTTGCCCGTTTCCGTCCCGATAGAGCCCTGATGTCCGATCGCCTCCCTGTCGCTGCCTGGCGACACAGACATGATCCGTCTTCGGGCCTTACGAGAATTTCATTGCACAATCTTCTTCGCTATCGACCAGCCATTTTTATCGGTCTTGATCCCCCTGCAGGCGGAATGATATTCGAATTCGAATATGATCCTGCCCAGATTGGGTTCCTCCTGCTTGACCCTGTAGCCCCGGATTGACCCTCCGTAGAAAGACGGTTCGGAGCGCTTTTTGTGAAAATAAATATGTCCCCCGATGAGCTTCCTGGCTTTGTCTTCATCCAGTTTCCACCAGCCGCACTCCCAGATCTTTTCTCGCAGCTTGGTAAAATTGTTCGCATTTTCGATTAAATGGATTTGCATTTTTCAGGCTCCTTTTAAACGGGTCCAAAAACACAAAGCCCTGTCTCATCGTAATGGACAGGGCTTCAATTTTATCCGTGGCTTCCCTGCATGGGAAGAGAGGGCATCAATATTTTGAATGATGTCGTTTACATTACTGCTTCCATCATGGGCTCTATTGAAGGAAAGTCAAGGGAATACTGTGCAGAACAGGCTGACGGGCTCATGAAAAGTCCTCGCACCAAGGTGCGAGGACTTTAGAAACTTGAGGTATGGGTTTATCTGTTATTATGCTCGCAACCCCCGCAGCAACGTTCGACACCGTTCGACAGGCTCACGGCTAGCGCTCACGTCAGGCGCTGCGGGGACCGGGGGCGCATCCCGTCAGGGTGCGCAATCATGTTTAGTCCTTACATTACCGGGAAGCCCCGTGAAGCGGTATAAGGCTTCAATGCGCGTGCAATCGTTTTCAATCGGCCAAGACGGGGTGATGATTGGAATCAGATCTCCCGCTCAGGATGTCCTGAATGGGGCCAGGGCATCAAGAATCGAAATGGCACCTTTTCCTGATGGGCAATTGCTCTCAATGGCTTAAAATGTTATACAGCCCAAGGCCTTGCATTGTGAAGGGCTGCTTTGAGGCATGCCGCGCTTTCCTTGAGAAGGCCTGGAGGCGTCCTTACATTTCACTGAGCAATGTCCCGGTGCGGCTTGGGGGCTCGTCGGAGCGAACGTCCTGGAATTTTGATCGCCGTGCTGGCGAGGTCTTCAAGCGAGGGCCATCCCTTCATGAAGCATGGAACGCTTCTTCTTTTCACTCTGCTCTTGATCCTGATCCTCCCTGACAGCGCCCAGGGCCAGGAAGACAAACATTTCGGCACGTTGAGTTTTTACTGGGAAAATGATTACCTGGCCAAGACCGACAGCAATTACACCAACGGAGGGAGGCTGACCTGGACGTCGCCCTGGATTTTCTGGAGGCCCGACGGTGATTCGGTCCCGCCCGGCAGCACGCCGTGGTACCATTCCTTGACAAAGGCGATGCCCTTCTTCTACTCACCCGGGTTTCAATCGGCCATGTTTCTCGCCATCGGCCAAAGCATTTACACCCCTGATGATCTGTACCGGGAGGACCTCATCGTCAATGACCGCCCCTATGCGGGATATCTGTACCTCGGCTTTGGCTTTATCAGGAGGAGCGCCCGGTACATGGACACGCTGGAGGTCAATGCGGGAATCGTGGGCCGCCACTCCTATGCCGAGGATGTCCAGGAACAGGTTCACCAATGGATTGGAAATGACGAGCCCAGGGGTTGGGCAAACCAACTGCAGGACGAGCTGGCCCTGGGGATCACCTGCGAGCGCAAATGGAAATGGCTGAAGACGGAGATCGGCGATCACTGGGGATACGACCTGATCCCCCACGCGGGAGGCAGTGTCGGCAATGTCGCTGTCTATGCCAACGCGGGGGCGGAGTTCCGCTTCGGGTGGAACAGGCCGGATGACTTCGGGACCTGCACCATACGCCCGGGATGCGAAAGCGGCACATTTCCCGATGACGGGAACCCCGATCGTTCAGGAGGCAGGCGTTTCGGCATATTTTTCTTTCTGGGTGCCGACGGGCGGGCCGTTCTGCGTGACATATTCCTTGACGGGAACACGTTCACAGAGAGTCACAGCGTGGATAAGATACCCTTTGTCGCCGATTTTTCGGCGGGCCTGGGATTTGCCACTTCCCGCCTGAAAGTGACCTATGCCGTCGTATACAGGACCAAGCAGTTCGAGTCGCAGCCGCACAACGAGCAGGTTTTCGGGTCCCTGCTGGTCTCCTATTTCTTTTGAGGGGGCACCGGAAGAAGGAAGTCAAGAAGTTGGGAAGATCGGAGGTCAGGACAAGAAACGGGCCTGCTCCGCGGGAAGAATGGGGCCGTCCTCAGCAAGGGGACGGCCTCTTTGCATCGATTCCGGGGATGGAAATGGGGGAAGAGCGGTGCTCGACTCGAAATTACTGCATTGCAATAATTATTTGTTCGATAGAAATAATATTCCGGGGGCATGTAAAGAATATATCTATATGTTATTAGATGATATTATATAAGATAGTATGTTGATTAAATGTAAATAAATTTATATTGCAATGCAGCATTTGTCTTGACTCGCTGTCCTGGCCGTAGTAGGGTGTCTTAACGAGAACGAAGGAGAGAGTGAAAAGTATGGCTCACAAAGAGATCGCAAAACAGATTACCGGATTTTTCAAAACCACAGTCGACAGCAGCTTCAACTCGATAACCCTGCTCCAGGAATACACGGAGAAGACCATCAACCTTTCTCTGGTACAATCCCCCTGGTTTCCCGAAGAGGGCAGGAAGCTCGTAAGCGAATGGCTAAAAGTCTACAGGAAGGGCTATGACGACCTTAAGGTAGCCGCAGATGAACAGTACAGGAAACTAGAGGTGATCTTCCATAAGGATAACGGGGCTGATTCTGCTGAGACGCCCGAGAAGGCTGGCAAGGATCAAGGGTCTCAGAAGACGAAGAAGGCCAAGTAAGCCAAACGAATCGTTACCATGAAAAAAGGAAAAGGATCATGCTGAATCAACCGCTGAACAAGCAGATGACCGAATTCACCAGGACGACCATGGACAATACTTCGAAAGCCCTGGCCGCTCTTCAGGAACAGACGGAGAAAATGACAGACATGCTCATAGACATGTCTCCCTGGATTCCAGAGGAGGGGAAAAAGACTCTCAAAGAGTGGGACAAGACCTACCGGAAAGGTCTCGAAGATATCGCGGCGGCCATGAATGAGAGCTATAAGAAAGTCGAGGGGCTCTTTGCAGGATCTTGCGAGACACTGCAGGGAGATATGTTTACTTCAACGTCAAAGTAGCCGCACGTTATAAGAACCGCGGGTCAAACAGAGGGGGCTTTCCACAAGGAAGCCCCTCTCTATTTGGCTCCCTTTGCAGGCCTTGGGCGTTGCAAAGCAGGAGGCGAATTGAAACACAGCAAGCGCAACATGCCGCAGATCAGCCTGCGGAAACAACCTCTGTCGTGCAGAAAGTGGTGGATGCGCATCATGTCAGCGGCCATGGTTTCCCTGCTGTGCGTCGTATTGATGGACCATCAGATCCAGGCACAGATGAAGGTCGACTTCGATCCGATGATGCAGGACCGCTATTCGGGAACCAGGACCCCGGAAGAAATTTATGAGGTGTTCCGAAACGGAAAAATGAACCGGCTCCAGGGACTGGAGATTGCCGAGGCCATCATCGAGCAGTCCCGGAGGACAGAAATCCCTGTCAAGACGTTTCTGGGGTTGATGCGCACGGAGAGCAATTTCACGGTTCGTGCCGTCTCCAGCAGCCGTGCCATGGGCCTCATGCAAATCCACCCCGTCACCTGGAAAAGGTACACAGAGAAACTGAGTATGTCCTCTTCCCGGGAGGAAGCGTTCAGACCTTCGGTCAACATCCTGGTGTCGGCGGAGATCCTGCGGGATTTGTATGACAAATACCTGGGGATGGGGTATCAGGAGCCGGAGTTGTGGGATCATGTCTTTTCGGCCTACTATTCAGGGGAAGGATCTGTGAGGGGCGGACTGCATCGCCGCCACCTGCACTATGTGAACAAGGTGCGCACCTTTATCGGTGAGTACAGCCAGAAACTGGACGGCTGATCGGGTGCGAAAGGGCAAGTAGCAGGCCTGTGCTTATTGCCTCCCGGCATCAGTTCATCGCAAGGCCGGGCCGCTGCGCGGCAGTGACCAGTAAAAAAGAAAGGGTCGAGGGTAGAGGGTAACGGAACATTGTGGAGAGAGAAAAGACAAGGCCGTCCTCATTGAGAGGGCGGCCTTTTTGGCGGGAGTTGCCGGGCTGTGAACGGAGGGCACAACCCCCCGCGGTCAGATGGATCTGAATCCGCAAGTACCGGATCTTGAATTGTCGCACCCCTTTACCTTCGGGCGGCTTTAGCCTTTTGGGGGGCTCGCCCGGCTTTTGCAGGGGAAGCCTTCTTCTTGGCCTTTCTTGCGGCTCCCGCCGCTTTTACCATCGGGACGTCACAGCAGACAATCCCGCAGTCGTCACAGGTGCAGGGCTCTTCCACAGAGACGACCATTCCGCACTCATCACAAACGTACCGATCTGCTGTTTTCGCTCTTGCCATGTCGTCAACCTCCTTGCATGTTCAGCCCATTGCCCCGAGTGAAACAGCCCATCTGCCGCATCAGGCCGGGACTCCGGAGCCGCCCTTGAGATCCTTTGCCTTTCGTTCTGCCTTTGCTTCCAGATCCCGGAGCCGCAGCAGCAGCTTGTCATAGGCCATCTTGCCCTTCTCGAGGGCGCCATCGTACTC
>Ga0351877_1027_pt1 | contig 47721 bp, 47 predicted proteins | sample BONcelFGM3001D13_FD_206775 | JGI IMG/M metagenome (GOLD analysis project Ga0351877, IMG submission 206775) | Enriched cells from coal bed in the Powder River Basin, Montana, United States - BONCAT cells FGM rep3 HSBNCT.FGM.300.1.D13 ...
AGTTCATAATCTTTACTCATTAAAATAGCTTCTTCCGGACAAACATCTTCACAAAATCCACAAAAGATGCAGCGTAACATATTTATTTCAAATTTTTCCGGATAGCGTTCTTTTTCTCTTTCCGTTTCTGCTGCTTGCACTTCAATCGCAAGAGCAGGACAAATTCTGGCGCAAAGTCCACATGCAACACAACGTTCTTCACCATTCTCTTCGAGAGCTAAAACAGGTCTTCCTCTATAAGATGCAGGGGGAACAAATTTTACTTCCGGGTATTCCATTGTAAAAGCGGGACGAAACATATTTTGAAATGTTAAAGACATCCCTTTAACAATTTCAGGAATATATAATTTTTCCAATAATGTTAAATCTTTTAATCTCTTCTTCTGAATCATCGTAACCCCGGCTTTAATTAAATAACATTACTAAAATTGCGACCCAAATCAAATTAACTAACGAAAGCGGGAACATAACTTTCCAACCGATATTCATCAGTTGATCATAACGAAATCTCGGCAAACTCCAACGAACCCAAATAAAGAAGAATAATAAAGCTCCCATTTTTACAAAAAAAGCTCCGACTTGAATCAGTGCTGTCAATCCCGCCGATAATCCAACCATTTCAATATATGGGACTTGCCATCCTCCTAAATAAAGTGTGACAATCAGTGAACTTGCAATAATCATATTTGCATATTCAGCAAGGAAAAATGCAGCAAACTTCATACTGCTGTACTCGGTATGATAACCACCGACTAATTCAGGTTCTGCTTCAGGAAGATCGAAAGGTAATCTGTTTGTTTCAGCAAAAGCCGAAACGACAAATGTAATAAATCCGATAGGTTGAACAATCGCATTCCACATCCAACCGCTTTGAGAGGCTACTATATCAAGTGGTCTTAACGATTCTGAAAAAAGTAAAACTCCGGCAACGGAAAAGCCCATCGAAATTTCATACGAAATCATTTGTGCAGAAGAACGAACTCCGCCAAGTAATGAATATTTGCTTCCTGATGACCAGCCAGAAAATGTTATTGCATACACACCGATTGAAGTTAACGCTAACACATATAAAATTCCGATGTTAACATCTGCTACAACTAATTGAATGTTGTATCCAAAAAGTTCAACAGCCGGTCCTATCGGGATTACCGCATAAGTTCCGAAAGCTATAACAAGCGCCATAATTGGGGCTAATGTGTGTATCGGTTTATTTGCCGCATCGGGAACAATATCTTCTTTCAGCAAAAGTTTGAACACATCTGCAAAAGGCTGCAATAGTCCAGCATATCCTACTCTATTCGGACCTACACGATTTTGCGTCCACGCACTAATTTTTCTTTCAAAGTAAACCAGATATGAAACTGATAGTAACATCATGGTTACAATGATAAGTATTTTTACAAAAGTGATTATAATAATTTCTAATATACCCATTTTCAAATATCCCCTTAGACTTTTGCTGTATGAGTTTTAATTTTTAATTGAGCACCAAGTTCACCGATAACATCATAATTTAAATCTTTAAATGAATCAATAGATTTAGCTAAATCTGTAAATACATCCTCAGCCATTGAGTATTTGTATTTTGTGCCGAATGCATTTGCCAATCCCGATAAAATCCGCCATGTAGAACGTGCCTCAGTTTTCTTAACTTTACCCCATCTATCATATTCAGTTCCGAATTTATCTAATCTGCTCATTGACATTCCATCTAAACTTCTATCAATGTCAAATGTTGATACAGCCGGACGAATTCTTTGAACCCGACCTTCAAAGTTTACCCAGGTTCCATTCTTTTCAGCATACGTAGATGCAGGGAATACAATATTTGCGAACTTTGTCATGTTGTTAAAATTAGAAGCATGAACGATTAATAAATCAAGTTTTGCAATTATATTTTCAAGCTCAGGATTAAGTTTGATAAGATCTTCTTCAACAACATAAAGAGCTTTTATTTTTCCTTCATCAATGGCTTCCATTATTTGATCGAAATCCAATCCGTTACTTGATGGTTTAACTCCTACTAATTCTGAACCCAATGAGTTTGGTCTTTTATCTTCTCGAATTAAAATATCATCTCCCGAACCAGAAATAATTTGTCTTGGAAAATCAAGATGTTTTGAACCAAAAACTGATTTAGCAAATTTGGTTAATAAGAAATTATCTTCCACTGTTGAATAGGCAGAACCTATAAAAGCTACTTCATCTTTATTAAAAGACTTTAATTCCGAAACTGATGCAGCAAAAACTTCATCCCAGCCAACTTTGGTTAATTTACCTTCTCTACGAATGTGAGGACCATTCACACGGCTTTCATCATTGACAAACTTAAAGGTTTCTAATCTTCCGGTATCACACATCCAATAACTATTTACATTATCATTCTGACGCGGTGTAAGACGAAGGATTTCATTACTTCTTACCCACATTTCGATATTACAACCACGTGCACATCCCGGGCAAATCGTTTTTGTAGATGACATATCCCAAACACGCGATTTAAATCTAAAATCACGATTGGTCAACGCACCAACAGGACAAATATCAGTTACGTTTAATGAATAAGGATTGTCTAGTTGTTTCCCCGGGAAAGTTACAATCGTTACACGATCTCCTCTTTTGATAAAAGTTAATTGATTTTCACCTGCTATTTCATCGCAAAAACGTAAACAGCGCGAACATGAAATGCATCGTTCTCCGTCGAACATAACATGCGGACCTAGCTCAACCCGCTTATCTTTCTGTTGCTTCGTTTCTGTAAATCGACTTTCGCCAGCGCTGTGTTGATAAGTATAATCTTGAAGTTTACACTCGCCCGCTTCATCACAGATTGGACAATCAAGTGGATGGTTAATCAGAATAAATTCCATAACAGCATTTCTTGCACTCAAAGTTTTTTCTGATTGAGTATGAACTACCATACCATCAGCGGCGATAGTTGCACAAGCAATCACCAGCTTCGGCATTTTTTCTACTTCAACTAAACAAACACGGCAGTTCCCCGAGACTGATAATGAAGGATGCCAGCAGAAATGTGGGATATCTATTCCGTTATCTTTAGCGGCTTGAATAATGGTTTGTCCATGCTGGAATTCAATCTCTTTTCCGTCAATAATTATTTTAGGCATATCTGTATCCTATAGTTTTAACTATGCTGCTTTTGTATTATTATTTTTTGCCCGGATTATTAATCTGGCTAATTCATCTTCTTTTAATAATTGAGAACTTAATTGTAAGAGCTGCTCTGATGTAACTGAATCAATTCGCTCAACTAATTCGTCAACAGTAATGACTTTATTGAAGTAGAGCATTGAATTAGCAATACGAATCATTCTGTTTGAAGTATTCTCTAAACTTAGCAGCATACTCCCTTTTAAGTATTCTTTAACTCTTTTAAGTTCCTTATCTGAAACTTTCATTTCAGTCAATTTTTTCAATTCTTTTGCGACTATCGATATAACTTTTTCAACATATTTTTCACTTGTAGAAAAATAGACGCCAAATGCTGAAGTATCAAAATAAGAATTAACAAAAGAATTAATCTGATAAGTAATTCCTAATTTTTCTCTCACTGCCTGGAATAATCGTGAACTGCTTCCGTCTCCAATCAAGTTGGAGAGCATATTTAAGATTAATCTTTCCTCATCTTTATAACCGTAGGATGTTCTTCCGATTATACAATGAACCTGCTGAATTTCTTTCTCAATAACTTTTACAAAAGTTTGAGGTTCAATATTCTGAAATTTTCTTTTCCCTTTTGAATCACGATTTTTCACAACATATTTCTTTGTCAGTTCAACTATTTTATCATGATCAACAGCACCTGAGCAGGAAATGAGAAGATTTTTATTTCCATAATACTTATTATGAAAATCATGCAATTCAGTTGAGGTAAATCTTTTTATATTGTTCTCTTTACCGATAACAGGGTAAGATAGAGTTGACCCTTTAAATAATATTTCTTCAAATTTATCAAAGATCAATTCTTCCGGGTTATCGTGAATATCAAGCAGTTCATCTACAACAACGCCTGATTCTTTTTTTATATGACTTTCTTTGAATAACGGATTTTGCACCATATCAGAAATTACATCAAAAGTACGTTCGATATTTTTAGCGAGTCCCCGTCCGTAAAAACAAGTATGTTCTTTTGAAGTGAAAGCATTTAAATAACCGCCGTAAGCCTCAATCGAATCGGATATTTGTTTTGCAGTTCTCTTACTTGTTCCTTTAAATAACATATGTTCAATAAAATGAGAAATGCCGTTGTTATGCAAATTTTCATCGCGGGTCCCGACGTTAAACCAAAATCCCAATGAAAAGGATTGCAAATATGGAATTATCTCAGTGACAATTCTAATTCCGTTTTCTAACTCTGTAATCCTAATATTACTCAATAGCTTTAATATCCTACTTTCAAAATTTTAACTTGTAAATATAGATAAAGTGATATAGCTAATCAAGGAAAGCCTGTTTTTAGGATGACTAATTTTGAGATGGAAAAGGCTGTCTGTATTGTTTCCAAACAGCCTTATAAAAAGGAATTATTTTTTCATTTTTTCAAGATATGCTGCATAAAATGTAGCGATATTATTATAAGCCTTTGTTAATATTTGTTCATTTGGAAGGAAAACAACTCTAAAATGTTGAGTGCCGGGGACTTGTCCAAAACCGCTGCCCGGAACTATTACAACTCCGGTTTCACGAATTAGTTCTGTTACAAATTTACTATCCTCATATTCCATATGAAGTCTTGGGAATGCATAAAATGCTCCTTCAGGTTTAACACATGAAATACCGGGAATTGCATTTAGCATTTCAACAGTTATATCTCTTCTTTTTTCTAATTTTTTTATCGCTTCGGTAAGGTGGCTTTGATCACCCTCAAGGGAAATTTTGATTCCGTACTGTTCAGGGTGATTTGCTGAAAGTCTGGCTCTTAAAATTTTGTTTATTGCTTCGATATAATTTTTAAGAATTTCTCTTCTTCCGCTTACAATACCCCAGCCGATTCTGAATCCTGGGACCATATAATTTTTTGAAAGTCCGCCGAACGTAATACATGAAACATCTTTATTCATCGAGCCGATTGAGATATGCTTTTTACCGTCGAATAATAATTTATCATAAATCTCATCAGCAAAAATTACTAAATTGTACTCAAGGGCTAAATCAATAATCTGCTGTAAAATCTCTTTTGAATAGAGTGAACCGGTCGGATTATTCGGATTAATTAGAACAATAGCTTTTGTTTTATTATTAATTTTACTTTTTATATCTTCGATATCGGGCTGCCAGTCATTAGCTTCATCAAGGTAATAAGGGTTCTCATACGCCTGAAGTTTACTTTGGATTGCTGTATAGAGTGGATAACCGGGAGTTGGTGTTAATACGTTTTCCCCTTCATTTACAAGGGCTGTTAAACAAATATCAATTGCTTCACTTGCACCGGTTGTAACAAAAATATCAAGTACATTATCAATTCCTTTTCTGTTCGCTTCTCTTTCTATTGCATCCACAGCCTCTTTAATTCCCGATGAGGGGGAATAACCGTTTCTGTTTTCGAGCATTGCTTTATAAGTTGCTTCAACTAAATGTTTCGGCGGTTCAAAATCATATATGTTGGGATCGCCGATATTTAGATACAACATCTCTTTACCGGACTTGGCTACTTCGTTTGCTAAAACTACAATATCACGAACAGCGTATGTAATATTTTCTGTTCTAATTGCGGGGATAATTTCTTTAAGATTGTTCATCATCTACCTAAAAAATAATTTAATGTGTTAATAAAATTAAACCTTTTGAACGAGACTTTCAAAAAAATGCGCTATAAACCGGAGTGAAGTTTTTTACGCTGTAGTTCGAATAGGATAATTCCCGTGGCGACAGATACATTTAATGATTGCAGTTTTCCAGTCATCGGAATTTTAATCAGAAAATCACAATTATCGGCTGTTAATTTTCTTATACCTTTTTCTTCATTCCCGACAATTACTGCAAGCGGTAGCTTGGAATCGAATTCATAAAGATTTTTTGCATTTTCGAGAGTTGAACCGGCTATCCAAATCCCGTGTTCTTTCAATTCTTTAATCGATTGAGCCAAATTATTTATCATACAAATCTTTAAAAGACTTGCTGCCCCTGCCGCAACTTTTACAGCAGTCTCATTTAACGGAGCGGAATTATATTTAGTTATCAAAACTCCATGAACACCTGAACACTCTGCTGTTCGTAAAATTGCACCGAGGTTATGTGGATCTTGAATTGAATCTAATATCAGTAAAAAGGGGGTTTCACTTTCGGGAATTGAATCAAGTATTTCTGCAATTGTGTAGTATCTAAAGTTTTGCTTAACCGCTATCACCCCTTGAGTATTCGGGTCTGTTGTGAGCAATTTAAATTTGTCTGGCGATGTTATTACACATCTGATACTATTTTTTTTTGCAGCAGTTTGGATTGCATTAATTACACTGCCTGTTTGTCCAAAAAGAATATGAACTACATCTAATTTTTCGCCGGCATTGAGGGCTTCCAGTACAGGCTTTCTTCCGATAATCAGATTTCTCAAGGGGATTTCTTCTTTTTATCATTCTGATTTTTTATCGGGATTGGAACAAATTTTTTCAGCTCAGGATGTTTCCAATAATAAACTGATGCAACTACTCCTACTAATATCAATCCAACAGAAATCAATTGCGCTTCCGAAAGCCCAAATATAAGTCTCGGATTTAATCGAATGAATTCTACTAACAAACGTGCTATTCCTGAAAGGATTAAATATACCATAAATAATCTTCCCTGAACCCAATCACTTTTTCTCAATTTCCATAAGATGGAAAATATTAAGAGTGCAACTAAAAATTCATATATCGGTGTTGGATGAAGTGGTGTATTATCCGGCATTATTCCATCCGGAAAACCAACCGCATATTCACTTCCTTGAAACATTCTCGAAGGTTTTACAATTCCATTTTCATAATTTGTTCCCCATTGAAGTGTTGTAGGAATACCATAATCACCATCTCCGGCGAGATGGCAGCCGATTCTCCCGATTCCGTAAGCAATTGCTAATGAAGGTGATGCAGCATCAGCAACATAAAGGAATGATATTTTTTTCTTTTTTGAATAGATGTAAATACTGAGTGCTGCTACTATTAATCCACCGTAGAAAGTTAATCCTCCCGCAGAAAAAGCCATCCCAATTGGATCACTTAAAAATTCAGACCAATTTTCAAAAAGATGGAATAATTTACTCCCCACAACCCCGAATATCATTGCAAGTAGAGTAATTTCTGTTGCAAAATTTGAGGTTAAGTTTTTCCTCTCAAATTCTTTTGAAAGAATCATGCTCGCGGTAATAAATGCGATCCCGAGCATTAATCCGTAACTGTAAACTGTGAATGGCCCTATTGTAACAATTTCTGGAAACATTTTAATCTTCCTTAAAAGAATATAAATCCGGAGCGGTCGAAAATGTGCAGAATTTACGATTATTCTTTTTCTTCATGATAACTTCACGAAGTAACGTAATTTCTTTTTTAAAAATGTTGAATTCAAAAAGTCCGGCATTAATACTTCCGTCCTGTTTGATAATATTAATTGTATACTTTCCGAAAAGTTCTTCAAAGAATAAATCGGTATGAGCAGGCTGCGGTTTTACGATATAACTCATTCGCGTATTTAATCCGCGCAGACTAATATCAATTGTATCTTTACTTTTATTTACATCAACGGAGATCTCATAGTTGAGCGCTGAAAATTCTTTAACCGTCTCAATTGAAATTACATAAAACTGTTTCTTCTGCAATTTATCGTATTTGAAATAAACAATAGTTCGATATTCAGGCTCCCCTTCTTTTTTTCCGGGGGTAGCATTTTTCAGACTTTCAATCGATTTTTTTCTCGATTTAGGAATTTTCGGAACTTCGTCAGGTTTGCGTAACGGCATTTTAATTGCCTTTAATCATTGTTATTAATGAACTCAATGAATCTTCAATCGGAATTTCTGTTTGTGTTCCGTCTGACATATTTTTAACCGAAAATAAATTTCTCGTAAATTCATCTCCACCGACAAAAACTACAAATTTCGTTTTCTCACGATTCGCTTCACGCATTTGTGCTTTGATACTTCTTTGCAGATAATCATGTTCCACTTTAAGTCCTGAATTTCGAAGCAGATTTGCAAACTTTGGAATCAACAAATATTTATCTTTATCAAGCAGAACAAAATAGACATCAAGCGGTGACATTTCATTAAACGGCACTCCCTCATTTTCCATAGCTAAAATCAAACGTTCAATTCCCGCAGCAAAACCGACACCCGGTGTTGGTTTACCGCCGAGCTGTTCAATCAGATTATCATATCTACCGCCGCCGCAAAGTGCACTTTGTGAACCGACACTTCCACTTACAATTTCGAATGTTGTATGAGTGTAGTAATCAAGCCCTCTAACAAGAGCTGGATCAACTTCATACGGAATTTTATTATTGTCAAGAATAGTTTTAACGATATTAAAATGTTCTATACTGTTTTCATCAAGGTGATTAATCAAATATGGAGCATTTTTCAGAATTTCTTGATCTTCAGGGCTCTTACTATCGAATATTCTTAAAATGTTTTTATGAAATCGTTTTTTACTCTCTTCTGAAAGTTCATCAAAATGATTTTTTAAGTAGTCGCCGAGAATCACCTTATATTTTTCACGTGATTCCGGTATCCCCAACGAATTTATTTTTAAAACGAATTCTTTTAATCCAAGTTTTTGAATTATTGAATAAGCAATAATAATAATTTCAGCATCGAGCAAAGGTGATAAACCACCAATAGCTTCGGCACCAAACTGATGAAATTGTCGCAAACGTCCGGCTTGCGGGCGTTCCTGTCTGAACATCGGTGAAATATAGAAAAGTTTGTTTAAGGATTGTAAATTACCAAGTGAATGCTCAATATAAGCACGTACAACTGCAGCAGTCATCTCGGGTTTTAATGTAATCGATGTTTCGCTACGATCAAGGAAAGTATACATTTCCTTTGAAACTATATCGGTTTCTTCACCAATCGCACGTGAAAATACTGCTGTTTCTTCGAATATAGGAGTACGGATTTCTTTGTAGTTATAATTCGAAAAGAAATTCCTAATCAACTCTTCAATAAAATACCATTTCGGAATATCATTTGGCAGAATATCTTTAGCACCGGTAACAGCTTTAATCATAAAAATCAAACTTATAATTCGAAATAGGAATTCTCTTCTTCTTTAAATAACTCTATAATTTCATCTTTGGTAGATGCAGCAAGTAATTTTTCTCTAAAGTGATCTTTGGTCATCATCCGTGAGATTCTGCTTAGTAATTTAATGTGAAGACTCACAAGATTATCTTTACCTATAAGCAGGAAGAATAAAAAAACAGGCTGCCCGTCAAGAGCTTGATAATCAATAGGTTTATTGCTTTTTGCAAATGCACAAAGTATCTCGTTTACTGCATCTGTTTTGCCATGAGGAATGGCGAAATTTTTACCTACGCCGGTTGACATAATTTTTTCGCGTTCGTGAACTGCAAGTCTTACTTTTTCTAAATCAACAACTCTTGGGTCATCTTTAAAAAGATTAATAAGCTCATCAATAATTTCTTCTTTTGATTCCCCTACAAGATCATTAATTACAAATTTATCTGTTAAAAGATCTGATAATTTCATACGATTTTAATATATAGTAAATAAATAGATAGGCTAACTTAAGAAAGTTCAATCAGGATTTCAATGCAGAGGGGAAAGATTTCAACTATTTTTCAAATTAGTTGAATGACCTCAAAAATGATGAGGTTATTAATCCGTCTTAGTTTTTATCATTAATAAATGGATAGTTACCCCCACCGCAATAACAACGAGTAATAATCTTATGTAGAATTCTTCCGTCAAATAGAAAGCGGAAACTGAAATTGAAATCCAAAGAACAATAATGTTAATAATTTTAGTAGTTTTTGTGAGTCCCGTTTTCTCTTGATAGTTTTTCACGTAAGGACCAAGATATTTATTATTCTTTAACCATTCATTTGCACGTGGTGAACTTTTCATAAAACAGGCGGAGGCAAGAATCAGAAAAATCGTTGTAGGTAGAAGGGGAAGAAATATCCCGAGAATTCCGATACCGACTAAAAGGAATCCGCTTATAAGATAGAAATAACGATAAAGTTGCGGCATTTCTACAGTTTTTAAATCATTCTCCAATTTCATCTCTTTTTTTTGGGGATAAGAATAAAATTAACTCATTCAATATTCATCAAAATATACTTTTAACCAAATTGATTTAGTCTATCAGAAAATCGAAATTGAAAATATATAACCTCAATCACCGTTATCAAATTCGATCTTCAACGGTTTGCCGTTGCAGTTTACAAACTCAGCTTCGAGTTGAACTGTCGGATGATTTATTCCAAATTTTTCTTCCAGAGCTTTTTCAATTTTATCAATAATAAGATACGCCTGACTTACCATTTGATCTTGCACTGTAATGTGAACGCTTAATGCAATAAATGTTGATGATAATTTCCAGATGTGAAGGTGATGAATCCCTTTTATTTCGGGAAACGATTCTAAATACTTTTGAACTTCATCATGATTTATTTCTTTTGGAGTTCCCTCATTCAAAATATTTGCCGATTCTGTTATAACCGACCAACTGCTTTTAATCATTAAAAGACCGATAATGATTGAAGAGAGGGCATCAAGAATTGTCCAGTTGAAAAATAATATTAAAACTCCAACAACAACTATTGCGAGCGAATGAACAGCATCATACATCAAATGAAGATATGAACTTTTGGCGTTGAGGTCTTTTTTCGATTGAGAATGCAAAAGGTATGATGAATAAGCATTAGCGAAGAAACTTATTCCGGCAACAATTATCAATAATGTTCCATGCACTTCTTGAGGTTCTTGAATTCTTACAAATCCCTCAACGATTATATATACGCCAATCAACAATAGAGCAGATGAATTGATGAACGATACTATTATCTCCGAGCGAATATATCCGAAACTGCTTTTGGAATTTGCTTTTTTCAAAGCCATTTTTGATGCGACTAAACTAAGTATCAGCGCAAGTAAATCACCTAAATTATGAAGTGCATCCGAAAGAAGAGCAAGACTGTTACCGATTATTCCCCCTGCAATTTCGCCTATAACGATTACAGCATTAAGCAGAATTGCGATTATAAGATTCTTGCTCAGTTTTTCTATATGGTCATGATGATGTGTGTGCATTTAAATTAAAATTGTTATGAATCTGTTTTTTTGAGAATAAACTTAAACATGATTCCAATATTTTACAAAAACTTTATTTTCATAATTGTAGATTCATCCACCCAATTTTTTCGCTCTCTTATGACTAAGCGGATAAAAATCACGGTTTGAATTAAAAAGCGGTTATTCGTAGTGAGTCCACATTCTGATTACCTTAACAGTTTTTATCTCCTCAAAAACTTGATAGACTATTCTATGTTGTATATTTATTCTTCGAGAGTATGCCCCTGCTAAATCTCCAACAAGTTTTTCAAATGATGGGTAGGATTCAAATGGGTCATTTTCTATTATCTCCAATAGAGAAACAGATTTCTCTTTTAATCCGGCTGACTTTATTTTCTTTGCATCCTTTTGTGCCTGTTTTGTAAAAACGATTTTCCATTTTTCCATAAATTAGCGTTTTACCAATTTAATTCATTAGAACATTTTTCAACCGGTGTTTTTAAACCTTTTCTTATCGACTCTCCCATATTGGGGATTGATAACAAGTAAAGTGTTTCTTGAATTGAGCCCCAATCTTCAGCCGATATTAGCACGGCATTTTTCCTTTTCCCGGATATATGAATTGGCTCGTTTATCATTGAGACTTCATCGATTAGCTTGTATAAATTTGCTCTTGCTTCCGTTGCGGTGATCAATTTCATTTTGACATTTTGCTTTCTTTGTGATTTTGAATTCTAACGTACGTAATTATGTACGCATTGTCAAGATTAAATTTACAAAATTATCAAACTGATCCTATCTTGTCAGAGAAGTGGTTCTCGACAGCCCCGGGATTTTAGTTGATTTTCTATTTCTGAATAGGTTCTCCTTTAAATTTAATGGGAGGACCTATCTAAATAATAGGATTGGCTTATTTTTTTAAGGGTCAATCTATAAAAATTATAGGTTAAAGATGTTTTTTTATAGGCTCCCCTTTATTTTTTTATCGATACCGTTATTTTTTTATAACATTTCCTATAAAATTTATGGGTGGTGATATTTTTTAATAGGTTGCCTTATAAAATTTAGAGGTTGGGGATACTTTTTCCAAAGAGGTCAAGAATCATTTCTCAATCGGAGTAATTTTAGATAATTTCAACTCCACAATGTTATATTTTTGTTTTCTGTATAAGTGTTCTGCTTACTATTTGTGTTTTGGTTTTACTGCTTCCTCTGTCGAGGAATGGTTCTCGACAGCCGGGAAATAATTATGAGTCTTTTATATTCTTTGTGGTGAAGTGGTTCTTGGAAGACATTCGACCTCTGACCAGTTTTGAGTATCGGTATATTTGGGTGTTGCTGACTTTGAATTATTTTTTTTGTTGAGAATTATTTGTATTGTGGTGTAAATAATTGATTAAAATATCTTTATTAGCTTCGACGAAAGATTCAAAACTTTTTGCAGATAAATTAGCATCAAATTTAACATCTGCGAATGGCAGATAATCTCTTCGGAATTTACCGCTTTCCAATTCTTCAATGAACTTAGCAGCCGAAGCTTTAATCTCCGGGGATACCGTATCAATCCATTTCTTCATTGATTGTACCTAAGATTAATTAATAACTCTCTCTCATAGATTTTTCCCATGACAGTTTTTAACTTTCATCCCACTGCCGCATGGACACAGCGAATTACGCGGTAAACCTTTAAAATGATTTTTATTTAATCTTTGTGCCTGCTCCACATAGTCTATCTTCTCCAAAGATGGGATACGAAACGACATGGATGTATTGCCGCTCAGATTGGTGATTGCAAAATCACCCATTGTAATTACATCCATTCCGATTATCACTCCAAATGCTCCTGCAGCATCTGAGCACTCAGTAACTTTTACTCCGGAAATAACAATATTATTCGGGAGGTATATATTTACCAAATAAACATTCGCCGTACTATTTCCATCAGCATGAAAAACATTTGTCAGTCCAATGGGAATAAGTCCCATACTGTTTGCCGTACTTTTAGTTACGACACAATTAGTTGCACCTGTATCCCATAATGCTCTTGTTCTGTATATGCGGGGGTCATCAAATTTAATTTCTTGATCTGTAATTGGAACTGAGATACCAATATCGGTAATAATTTCTCTAAGCCTGCCATTGTTATTGACTGTGAATGCTGAAAAACTGGGGGTATTCATTATCGGAAGATTACTCGTGTTCGAAATGTCTGAGTATAATTTTCTTCACCGGGCTGGCATTCCTGTATTAAGAATGTACCTAAAGCATGCTCTTTGATACTCTCATTATAAGCTTCAATTTCGGTATCGTAAATTCCAATGATTAATTGTTCCTTTATTACTAAAAACTTTCCCTTATATTCGGAGACAAACTTATCTTGGTTAGCTATATAATATTCGAATTCTTTTTTTAACATCTTCTTTTTTGTGTTTTTTGTTACCATAAATTTAACTCCATCCAAACAAACAAACAAACCTTTTCCCGACACCTAATTATCTGTTGTTTAATATTAGACGCATGCACTTACCTATTTATTTACTATCGCAAAGTTTTTATCCATTTGATAATTACAGATTTTAAAATTTTTTTGCTATTAGTATAAGAAAATTTTCTTAAAATTTAACGTTGACTGCATCATATCACCCCTCATAAATCCTTCACACAATTCCTCCCCTTTTGGAGAAGCCGTGGTTTCGCTTTGTTTGGTAACACCACTTTTGTTCACTTCTTATATCCGCTGTCGAGAAATGGTTCTCGACAGCCGGGGAAACAGTTTAACAGCCGTACAGGCTATCCTTGTCGAACGGCATGATGAAATTTAATTTATTCCCTCATTAATCTTTCTTGTAATAGTTTTTGCATATCTCTGCGGCCATCTAAAACAGAATGAATAAAAACTACTTTCTCTATAATTTGATAAATAATACGATATGGTTTATAGTTCAGTTCCAGGAAATCATCTATACCAAGGAAACTCAATTCCGGAGGGACATGACCACGATCGGGATATTCTTGAAGAGATAAACATTTCTCGTACAATTTTGAGTATAATTTTTCAGCTTTTTCTTCCGAATCATTGAAGAAGACATATTGATAGATTTCAAACAAATCTTCTTCAGCAGCAGAAACAATATTAACTTTGAACTTCACGTTGTCCCTGCTTAAATTCATTTATCCGATTTCGAACATTTTTAAACGATTTTTCAATTGTTTTATAATTCCCCTTTTTGATTTCTCTTCCACTTAATGCAAGTATCTTTAACAGGGCAATACTCTCTTGTGTATTCTCATACACTTTAACATCTTGAAGAATAACTTTCGCTTCACCATTATGAGTAATAATTAATGTTTTCCGATTTTCCACAACATCCCGAACAACCTCGGAGGCATGAGTTTTTAGATAGCTGATTGGTTTTACATCTTCACTATATTTCATCTTATTCACTTTCATTTTGCGACTACAATGTAGCCCTTTAAGTAGTCTAATGCAATATCACTAGCGGGTTAACACTGGAGCAAATTTACATCGATACTCCAAACACCGAAATTGAAAAACATTCTTGGCCATCCAGATTTACCATTCTCATGTTAGGAGTTATGATAGGTTTTCTAATCAGTCACTCAGTTAAACCAAAAAAAATCATCGACAAGTAATAGCGTAATGCCTAAGCCGAAACCCAAAACCCGACTTCTTGAACTACTTAATATTTGTGATTTTAACATTAATATTTATAACTGATATCTTAGTTCACCAAGTTTTTTTATTCGCAAACAGAGAAATAGCGTATAAATAGAGAATATTGAAAAGATAATTAGCTCAACGGAATTCACATAATAAATGACTGATAAATATTCTTTCGGGATGTCACTTATTAATTTAATATTACCGACTATAATTGGAGCAACTGCTGTAAAATAAAAAATACCGATAACAGCAATATAATTGAAAAACATCCTCGGTCGTTTTACATCTTGATTAATTTTTCTTAACCAACTTTCCCACGAAAGAGCATCTTCAACTTTAAATTTCAAATTTATTTTTGATTCTATTAAAGATAAAAACGCTCCAGCTCTCATCATTCGATGAACTTCACCCAGCCATATTAAAAGGATCCAATAACACAAAATGGGATTGAAGACTAAAAATATCAATGAGGGTAAATAAGATTTATCCCATATATTTACTCCCGCAGCTACCACAACGCCAACGGTTCCGATACCAATACTTAGTGTTGTTTGTTGGCTCTTAATTGCATCTAAACTTTCATTTCGCAGCGATTTATATTCCTCGATTGTAGCATCTATAGAATCCATTTATCCTCACAATAAGTTCATATAATAAATTATACTCATAACGGCGTGGCAAATAACCGGCGCCCCAGAACAGCAAGGCCAAGTTATTGCACACACTTTAATGATTAGCTACCGGTGATTAACTTTCAACGCAATCGCTGGTTGCAACAATTTATTTAATTACACTGCAGCCGAACAGCAATGTTTATTTATTTCACTAAACTTAAGAGCAACACAAATGCCGCACACATCACGGCGACCGGTTGATTTGCCGTTTAGGCAAGTTATTGATTTTTAATAAGTCCCAATTGCAAGGTTCAACAATACTCATATAACTAGCATTTTTTCATATCCAAATATTTACAATAAAGTAGTTAATTGAAATTCTATAATTAAATACAAGTCTTTAGATGCATAATTAACGAGAATGATACTGATTTATTAAAGTGAACTATTTCCACTATAACTTTACAATTTCAAATTCTTCCCAACTTTGAATTTTATCTGCGTTGGCTATAAGCTCACTATCTTTATCGATTCTTGCTGAAACGTACTTTTTATTCGCAGCTTCAAAGGCATATTTCCCATTATATAAATCCTTTAGGTAAAAGACTTCCCATTCTTCAATCTTTGAACTACGCACACAAAGCATCCCATTATTATTCATATTTGCTTGAACATATAAATCATTAGTAATATTTCTCAGAGCAATTTTGTTCTCACCGAGCCTATAGATCCTAAAATTTTCTAGTTCAGTAATGGTTAAAGAATTAGCTTTTATTACGTTCCCTTTGTCAAAAATTAACGATATATATTTCCCATTAAAGGCTTTCAAGGCGATTATCTCATCTTTTAATTGGGACGAATCGCTATACCCAGGATCATCGAGTATGGGCCCAAATAAACGATGAAAAAGAGGACTAAGAGGTCCTCCGCCTGTCATTTTATGGAAAATCCATTTGTTCAATTTGTCACTAATTACTCCCATAAAAAACTCCATATTTCTTTTCAATTGGTCAGATTCTATACATTGTTCAAGTAATGTAAACTAAATTAATAATTTAATTATGTCAGAATAAATAGAATCAATTTTAAACATTCTTTTTGGTGCAATATTTGGTATAACCATATTGTTAATTAATACCTCAACCCACTCACGAGATGCTGTAATATTCTTAAATTTTATTACATTTTCACCATTATCTGAGTCGACCTTATACTCTTCAATTTTGACAATGATATTTTCTTTTTCACCCTTTAGTAATACTTCCAATTCGATATTTTTATTTTTAGAATCAATTTTGAGATTAACCATTTTACCATAGTCCCTTATAAAATTATTAACAAACTTTTTAGCCAATTCTGAAATGGCAGAATTTTTTATATTTCTAACAAAATTAATCATGGTAATTGCTTGCCCCATATCTAAAGTATATAAAAAAGTTGCTGTTCTATTTTTTTTTGAAATTCTCTTTTATTTTTCCATATTCTGCCTTAATAAATTCTGGTTCATATTTTCTTTCTAGTCTTCTTACTGTGAAGTGACCGGAAGCCATCATCTGGAAATGATCAGTAAACAAAACATTTATGATAGCTCCACCAGCGGCTCCGATTAATGGTACTGCTTGTGCGGCAGCTTTTTCGGAAACTTGAACCCCAAATCTTGTCGCAATTTGGACAATAAATCTTACAAGTGCTGGCGCACCTTCTTCAGTTAAACCTTTTTCGGCAATAAATTTTGCTGCTTCGGATATAGATTTCGCTAATGCTGCTCTGACTGCAAAATAACCAGTTTCTGTGCTATCATCTGCATTAGATTTTCCACCAAGGGCAAAAACTTCCAGGCAAGCTAATTTTGAAGTTATCTCATTTAAGTCTTCACCTTCACTTCTAGCAACATCAGCTATTGATCTCAACATTATTGTTGTAGAGACTGGTAACTCAATAGAAAGAGCAGGTAATCCAAATGCACCCCCAAGACCACCGCTTACACCACATAATAATTTGTGTAAACCATTTGATGAGGAGCCAGTGTATTTTAAATCCATACTTTGCAATGATAATTCCAATGCTTTTTTTAGAGCAATGTGAGTAATTTCACCAACTTTATCTGACCATTTTTCTGGCAGATATTCAAATGCTTTCTCTATTGGCATTCCAATTAAATCAGTCACTTTTGCAGTTAATGTTGGATTTTCAAGAATATCAACAACTCTTTTTAAGGTTTCAAAATCTTTTTCAGAAAGTTTCATAATGCCTCATATTTTATTTGCCTAACGACGTTGCGGTTAAGCTGCTGCCCAGAATAAGAATGCAGCAATGAAAAACCCAAGCCGATAATTATTGAAAAACTTTTTATTAAAAATACTTTGAACAAGATATTTGAAACGGAACGACCAACTCTAAAAATATAAAAAGCCGAATGCGAAAGAAGCAGTCAGCTTGAACCGCTTGTATGTTTAAAGTAACGCTAAAATAATAAAGAAAATATTCATATACTTGCGGAAGAGAAGGTTGAGTCGCTAGGCATCTTTAGCCTGTTAACAAGTTTCTTCCTTCCGTCAGGTTAAAATCGGGGAATAACTTGGCTTTTGAAGCCGCATTTTACAAGACTGATGTTACCTGGCAAACTGTTTATTATAACAAAAAAGGAGTTTTATTATGACTGAGTTCTTTCTTGGCATCGATATCTCCAAAGGTTATGCTGATTTTGTTCTCATTGATTCACAAAAAAATATCGTTGAGAAAAACTTTCAGCTTGATGATACTTTTCAAGGACATAATCTTTTATTTTCCTTCCTCGAATCTTTCTTCCTCAATAACCCGCAATCTAATATTATTGCCGCCGTTGAATCTACCGGCGGATATGAAAACAACTGGGTGTCATTTATTACAAAACTTAAAGATGACTTCCCGATTTGCATTGCCCGCCTTAACCCTTTTGGCGTTAGTCACAGTTCGAAGGCTGATCTTAAAAGAGTTATTACCGACAAAATCTCCGCACTTACCATTGCCGAGTATGTAATTAACCACAGAGCTAAAATATCATTTGTGCAAGAGGATTACTTTGCACCTCTTCGTAAGCAATGGATTTTTATTAAGTTGCTCGTTAAACAGAAAGTTCAACTCTACAACCAACTGGAAGCGCTTCTTTATACTGCTAATCCGGAACTGATTACTTTCTGTAAGCATGGCATGCCTAACTGGGTACTGGTTTTGTTAAAACAATACCCCTCGGCAAAATCACTCGCAAAAACTTCGCCATCTGTTATATCACGTATACCTTACATTACGGTGCAGAAGGCAGAGGCTATTATTAATAATGCAAAGGTTTCCGTTGCTTCTCAAACCGATCCGGTAACCGGAGCTTTGCTTAAATCCGTTGTCGAGCAAATTATATTTCTTGATAAGACAATAAAAACTCAAGGGAAAAAACTTACCGATAGTTGTACTTTCCCGGAAGTAAAACTGCTCCAGTCGTTCACGGGTATTGGCGCGTACTCTGCGGTAGGGCTATTGCTGGAAATCAGAGCTATCGAAAGATTTTCTTCTGCCAAAAAACTTGCGGCGTTCTTTGGTTTGCATCCGATTTATAAAGCCAGCGGCGACGGAATGGGCTGCATGAGAATGAGTAAAAAAGGACGGCGCGAACCGAGGCTTATTCTCTTTAACATTGCCCGAACTGCCATAAACTGTAACCCGCTAATAAAAGAAGTATATAAAAACAACTTGCAAAAAGGTAAATCCGGTTTGGCCGCCATTGGCGTTGTTATGCATAAAATACTTAGAATAGTTTACGGTATGCTGAAAACCAACACCGCCTTTAATCCGGACATTGACAGACGCAACACAGAGAATGTTGCTCTTAAAAAACCGAAAGTAGTTGTGCTAAAAAGCAGACGGTTTCAACAGTTTGATTCTTTGGCGCCGGTATCAAAAAAACAGAATAAAAAGAGAGAGGAACAAAAAGCCTCCCAAAAGGAATAACATTCTTATTTACGGGATTAGCTATCTGTCCCCCTCCGATAGGGCGTATATAAATATCGTCAATATTTCAAAGAACCTAATTGTTCTTTCGGGATAGCTGCGCTCCGAAAGTACTTAAAAAAAATTTAACGAACATCTAATTTCCGAGTTGACTTTAATCGGAATAACTTGTTATACAATTTATTTATTTGCTACCTTTATTACCTTTAATTTTGGCAATCATATTTTCTATGATTTCTTTTGATTGTTCTACTAGTTCTTTTATTCTTTTTTCAAAAAATTCCTTGCCAACTTTTTCACCAGTTGTTATATAAAAAAATAATGCTTCCCCAATTGCTTTTGTAAAAGCATAAGAAACCGATCCTTTTGTAACTAATCCAGCTCCAGCAGGAACCTTTCCCCCTATATTGGTGGCAACTGCTTTAGCCAAGTTGGCAAAAAGTAAAATAACACCAAATTCAAATAGGCAAGTCAAAGGATTTACTCGATGACCGGTCAAACCCACTAATTCAAATAACATTTTGACTTCATTCGCAGTCAAAACGGTAAAATCACTTATAGCTTCAACAGGTGCAGTTACCACTTGATGTGGACCCGGGACTAAATTAGGAGAGGCTGTAACAACTGCCCAAGAAGCATTTTGAATAGATGTTGAATTGATTACTGAATTTGAAAAGGGACATCTAAAAACTGAGAAATTATTGCTGAGTGCGAAATTTATTTCATTATGGTTTGATAATATTCTAGGAGCTAATTCCTTATCATTATTCTGAAACAGAAAATATTTCACATTATTTTTTTTTGCAAAATCGATTGAGGATTCATCCACAAGACAAAAATTAAGGTTTTTTATAAGTTTCTCATCTACTTCTTTAGCAATATTAATTTTTACAATATGTTCCTTAATAGATTTATCTATCTTTAATTGTTCTTCTTTTACACCAGCTTTTCGCTCAATTGCTAATGAATAATCAAATGAGCCCAACCATTTTACCATTTCTTGAATTTGAGCCGTATTTCCAACCAAGCCTATTAAAAAATTTTTATCGCACTGTTCATTAATCTCCGCCCAATTAATCTTTTTTACTTCATCCCAAATCTTATCCATTATATTTTTTCGATTTCTTTCTTCTTGTTGTTGTGTTCCCATAATATCTCCATTTGAAATTGTATAACGGCGTTGCCGATAACCCGCCGCCCAACACAGCAATGCAGATTAGAACGACAAAGCCAAAGATTTAGCAAACTGCACTTATCTTTCTTTGCAAGTGCAGTTTGCAACAATGTTAATTAATAGAACTACTTTGAACAACAAACTTAAAACGGAACAACCAACCCGATAATTTGTAAATTACCGAAAGCGAAAAGGCGGTCGGGTTGATTGGCTGGTTATACAAACTTTTCGTATTACTTAATCTTCATTCATTTGTCTAAATCTTTCTTTCGGATCATCAAAAGATATATCTTTAGGATCAAATTTTTCTGGATCAAACTCTCCGCCTAACCATTCAATCATTTCATTGTATTCTTCATTTTTAGGATCACTTAGGACAGACAATAAATTGTAATAACCACCAATTCCGCCACAATCTTCTGGTGGACAAGCCTTTTGACCATCAATACATTTTGGATATTTCTCGCCATCTGTCGCTTGTATGATTTTCTCAAATTTGATTGTGTGTATCCACGAATCTCCAAAATCATACTCATATCTGGCATTGCGATTATTCTCATTAAAATATTTCGATATTTTTACTTTATGGTCTGGCAAAACTTTTCTATCAAATGCATCATACTCTTCATCGGGGATTCCAATTTCGACTTTACTATTTGTTATTGGGTCTTTTATTGAAAATGAATGAAGATGGTAATCAAGCCAGCCCATAGAATCTTGAATAGCTACGTGTATATCCCAGAATGAATAATGAGAAGGAACTAATATCCTTCTCCAAATTGATGGTTCGGAACTGGTTAAAGTGATTTTGAATTGATACACTTCATTTATTTTTTTAGCCATAATTTTATCCAATCAATTTTTTCGCAACATAATTTAGTTAGTTTGTATAACGGCGTTGCGCCTAACCCGCCGCCCAGAAAGCTACGCAAGGTTACTTACAACCGCCAATAATTATTTAGTTTTTATTTATTTAGAACCCTTAACACAAGACTACCGAACGAAAATATAAACCCAAAAACACCAATTACCCCGAACCGTTTCAGCGGTCGGCGTTGAGGCGCGGGTTATATTGCGCATTAATTATATAAAACATTTAGTACTGCATTTGGATCTTTAGATAATAAATTTAATAAAACTAATGCCGGACCTTGCGGATATCTATCTCCTCTTTCCCAATGACGTAAGGTCCCTAAACTTATTCCAAATGAAACTGCAAATTTTGGTTGACTCATTCCAATTCTTTCTCTCAACTGTTTTACATCAATATGTTTTGGTCTAAATTCTCTGGCAGCTTTAGTATCTCCTTTTGAATATTCTATTGCTTCTTTCAATCCTTTGCTTATGCTTTTATATGCTTCACTCATTTGTTACCTCTTATAATTTTTTATTAATTCTTTTACCAATTTAGCTAATTCATTTCGTTCAGCCTTACTTAGATTTATCTTTTCATTTTTAGTGAATATTGTCATCAAGAATAAGGGAATTGTTTCATTATAGAAAAAATATATTACTCTGGAACCACCGCTTTTGCCTTTACCTTTTAATGCCCATCTTAGCTTTCTAATTCCTCCAGTTCCTTGTATTAATGTCCCCGCTTTAGGATTTGAAGATAAATAATAAAGCAATTCATCTCTTTCTTCTTCCAGTAAGATTTTTTCTGCTCTCTTTATATATTCTGGTAATTCGACAATTGTAATTAGCATATGCAAATATAATCCATTGGCTTACCTTAATCAAGATGAAATTATCTTAGTACTTTAGCAATATAACGGCGTTGCGCTTAGCCCGCCGCCCAACACAACTACGACGGTTTGAAAAACACAACTTTATTTATAAATCTGTTTTTTATTGCAATCATACTTTAAAAGAGAAATACTACTCTGAAATACCAAACCCAATTATTTTTCACTACGACCGCATCGAAGAGGCGGTCGGGCTGAAGTGCGGGTTATACCGCATTAAAAAGCATTATACTTTTACTCTTTAGTTTTAACTCCTTTGATAAGAAGCCATAGCGTTATTGAAATTTCGCCTATTGCTACAAGCAAAAGTATGGGATATTTTACAAATGAACTGTAACTTGGAATAAGTATGCCTATAGTACTGTTAATCATATATGCAATTCCTCCAATTACAAGTAATATCCCAAATATCCGAGGAATAAATTCCGACTTATAAACAAGAAGACCAAATGGTAGAAGCCAAAGACCCCAGAACATTTCTAATGGTAATGTTCCGTAGTCATTAATTTTAAGAAATAGCATTGCTAAATCTTGTCTCTGACTTAGTTCGAATGTTTTCAATATTTCGCCTTTTAAAATCATAAGAGAAGTAATATTAAATGCCTCCATTATGAAAACACAAGGAATTTGCACTATCACCAACGCAAACATAAGCTTAGCCTGATTCTCGTTTACCTGTTTGAACATACGATACAAAACCAAAACCAAAAACAAAAATATTGTGTTGCTAATAATATTATTAAGGAAGCCTGTACGAAATAATAATTCATTGAAAATCATATTATTGGCTGTAGAAACAGTATCACCAGGTACAATAATTTGTGATGGTATATACATAATACCATAGACGCCTGTTATGACCAAAAGAAGATAAAGTAAGCCAGCAATTCTTGCAGTGTTCTTTAGTGAACTCGAATTTATTTCCATACAATATGCTCCTTATAGTTTTTTAAATGCTCATAGCTTATTTTTAACTACAAGCGGTATAACGGCGTTGCCGATAAGCGGCGCCCCAACACAAGATTGCCGCATAAAAAACAACTGCCTATGATTAAGCAAACTGTGTGTAAATTTCTTCGAACACACGGTTTGCAAGTTAATTAATTAGAACGAATACCTTTAACAAGTTTGCCGAAACGGAACGACTAACTCAATAATTTATTAAATGCCAAATGCGAAAACGGCGTCCGCTTGATTGGCTGGTTATACCCCCATATGCTTACATTTATAATTCTTCTGGATTTAATATTTGAAAATAATCTTTAGCTATATTTAGAAATTTTTTATCTGATGAAACGAAATAATCAATTCGTGAATAATTGTTGGAAAATATTGCGGATGCTAATTGGAGTGAATCTAAAGTTCTTAGACTATATTTTAATCCCAGACTATCAAGCATAGATAAAGCAATATTTTTAATAAAACGGTCAACGGTAATTATACTTAACTTTTGAAAATCTTTGTCAACTAACTGAAAAACTTCTACTAAATTTTTATCATCAATTTGGTTTTCTCTATATTTTTTCAACAATGTAGAATGAAGTTCTATCTTAGTTATATCTGATGTTGTTAAGAATAATTCTTCAGATATTCCAGTTAAATATTGTGTGAATTTTTCAGTCCCTTTTTCTTGGTGATATATTTTGACTACTGCACTTGTATCAAGAAAAAGATTCATTCTTCTTCTCGTTCAGAAATAATATCATCAGAAATGTTTCCCTTTATTGGTTTAGTTAATTCTCTGACCTTTAAGAAGGACAACTCCCTAAAATTGATTTTGGGAATCACGATAACTTTTACTTCTGTTTCCTCTTTAAATGGTAAATCCTTTAGAGACAAGTATCCATCTTTAATTCTTGCATCTATTACATATTGATTCATTTTCTTTACCTTTCCATTATTTTATTTTAAATCTAAAGAATTTTGAATTCATTTACTACCAATGTTTACTTAGGGGTATAACTATTAACTATACTGCACTGAATTATTTGTTTAGGAATGATATGCTGCGTGCAGTTGCGGTATATCATTCCAATTGTTTATTATATGTTCAAAAATCTCAATAATTTATAATAGGGTCTGCTTAATTCCATTCCCTCAGTTTTTTAATCCAACGGACTTTTAACTCCAATCCCTCTGTTCAATACGTGTGTATAAATCATGGTAGTCTTAACAGACTTATGCCCCAATAACTCCTGAATTGTTCTGATGTCATACCCGTTTTCTAACAAATGAGTAGCGAATGAATGTCTAAAAGTATGAGGACTTCCGGGTTTTATTACTCCTGCTTTTCTAATCGCATCCTTTACCGCCCTCTGAAGTGTACTTTCATGTATATGCCATCTGTATATGAGCCCGGTCTTCTCGTCTTTAATAAATTTATCTGCCGGAAAAGCATACTGCCATCCAAATTCTTTCCCAGCATTAGGATATTTTCTCGCCAAGGCGTATGGGAGTATAGTTTCCCCCTTATTATTCAGTAAATCTTTTTTATGTTGTTTGTAAATTTCATTCAAATGCTTTTTCAAATCAGAAACTATAGAAATTGGCAGGGTAGTATGTCTGTCCTGTTCTCCTTTACCATCCCGAACAATAATTTGCTGATACTCAAAATCTATATCTTTAATTCTCAAATTGAGTGCTTCGCTCAAACGCAAACCGCTGCCATATAATAATGATACAATCAGTTTGGGAACCCCGTTGAGTTGATCTAAAATTATTGCAGTCTCTTTTTTAGAGAAAACTACCGGTAAATGTTTTATCCTTTTTAATCCCTTTAAATCATCAAGCCATCCAACTTCTTTATTTAATACTCTTTTATATAAAAATAGTATTGCCTGCAACGCCTGATTCTGAGTTGAAGATGAAACAAACCGCTTAAGAGTCAGATGATTTAAGAATTCCTCTATCTCGACTTTTCCCATCTCATCCGGATGTTTTTTGTTGTGGAAAAGTATATATCTTTTTATCCATGATGTATAAGCCTCTTCAGTTTTTTTGCTGTAATGATTAACACGAAGCTGCGTTTTTACCCGGTCAAGTAATTTCGGCTGTTTATTGATTTTTAAGGAAACGATATTGCTTTCTCTAATCATTCACAATTCCGAATAATAAATTTGAGTGCTATTTGATTAAAAAAGCTTGATGGATGTTGTTTTACTGAAGTCTGGAGTACTGAAGTTAAGTGTGAAATGTTATTACTCAAACTAATGAGTTCTACTTTTGAATAACCTATTTTTAACGAAGAAAATACCGGCACTGAATATTCCCTCTTAATGTTTATTCAAACATAATTATTTAAACATACAATTCAAAATAAATATTAAATCAAATAGAAGAATACTTAATAATTGACCTAAATTGCACTATTCAAATGAATAAATATTCTTTAATATTGATATTATTCCGCATAATTCTGAATAAATAGACTGTTAAGAGGATTGTGACGGCGGGGATATTCAATTTTCCCTTATTCTTGACGGATGGATTAAAAATTAAACTCTCTATCCTCCCCAATTTCTTAAATGTAGGGAACGATCGGGACTGTTCCCTGCAAAATAATCTTAAAACCGAATGATGGGAAAATGCGAAAAATTGGTGACTTTTCCATCAAAAGTCGTTATAGAGTCCTTATACACTCGATATACACTCCATATAAACCTCTACTGATTCCGCTCTGAATTCGCACTGCTTCCGCTCTACATCCGCTCTGCTTCCACTGAAAAATGGTCATCATGAATAAAGAAGTGTGATTTCTGTGGCATTTAAAGTTTCCCCCGAAAATAAATAAATACTTCAAAGAGTCTGAATGGCGGGTAACTCTATTGAAGTATTCACTTTCAATTAGATAAATTTTTCTTTATAAAAGCTCTCATAACTACCGAATTTCTTTTCGATTAATTTATGTAATACTTCGGTTGGAAACGGATTTTTATTAGATATAAAATAATCGATTGCACCTAATGCTGCCTTATTCGCTCCGCATGATTTACGTAATGAAATTTTTACAACTTCTCCCTTACAACCGGGTAAAGTCAAACTTTCATCTGTTATAATAATACTTTCTTCTGTAACCCTTTCAAATACCTTCTGAGCAATAGCCTCTTTTAATCCTTCTTCCGATGCAATCACAACTACAGATGGGTAATCAGCCCCTGTATATAATATTTCTTCAGGCGAAATAATAACTTCCGATACTGAAAAACCTGAACCTTGTGTAACAGGATTATCATTCTTCTGTGAAGTAAACAAACCGGATCTTACAGCAGATTCACAAAGCATTGCTGCCGCTGACTGTACTTTCTCGCCTGCACTTCCTGCGATAAAAAAGCTGATTGGTTTAGTGAGACTGTTATTAGCTTCAATTTCAATTCCGCTATCTTTTGGTTTAATCGATTTCTGTTCGGAATGATACTTCCCAACATAATTTTTACCAAACTCTATTCTTGAATCGTCAGATTTGATAATACCGAGAGCGTGACCATGTTTCTCAGCAATGTTTACCAGTTCACTCCCTTTAAGTTCATTTTTTGTAGTAGCATGTTCTGTGCAAAGCTCAAGTACTTCTACTATTGAAAAGCCATCATGACTAATTGCTGCTGCAAATACATCAACAAGGTCTTTATCTGATGCTACTTTTCGGGCAACAAATTCAGCTTTTGCCGATATTGCAACACTGCAAATATCAAGTGGTGGAATAATATTTCCTTGAGGAGTAGTTTGAGTTATGAAATCAATCGGAGAAAATGAGGATTGTTGTCCCCCTGTCATACCAAAAAGGAAATTATTTGCAATTAATACCGTAACATCAGTATTTAATAATGCGGCGTTAACAATGTGAAGCAGTCCAATCATTGAACCGCCGTCACCAATCATTACAATGGTTTTTAATTTTTTCTTACCGATAGTTTTATCGGCAACTGCAATTCCCGTTGCAAAAGCGGTTGATCTTCCGTGTGTGGTGTGAACTGTATGAACTTTATCGAATAATGCATCAATAAGTCCAATACAACCGATATCAGTCACCAGAACAACATCCGAAGGGGGATAATTTAATTTTTCAAGAGCTTCGTTAAGTTTCTTTGTTACGATTGTATGTCCGCACCCTTTACAATAAGGCATTACAGCCCCTTGAGTCATATATGTGCATTCGAGACCGTTATTCTTAAGCATGATAAACCTCCCCTTTAATAGCGTTTATTATTTCAGAAGGAGTTATCATTGCTCCAATTTTATTTATTCCAATTACTTCTTGATCTTTAAATAAATGCTGAATTACACTTCTATATTGTCCGTTCATATTTTCTTCGGGGATTATAATTTTTGTTTTTCCGGATGCGGCACTTTGAATTGTTTTTTCAGGAACCGGAAATAGACTATAGATTATCAAATGAGAAACTTTCTCTCCTTCCGAACGTGCATCTTTAACTGCTTGACGCGCTGTTCTTGCAGAAATCCCGAAACTAATAATCAATGTATCAGAATCAGCCTCAAAATCTTCTTCAACAAGAATCATTTCATCTTTATGAAGTTGAATTTTTTCTTCAATATGACGAAGCACTGCGAGTGTTTCGGGGTCATTTTTCTTTAATTCTCCCGACATATTATGAGCGGAACCGGTTGCTGTAACCTTTACATCTCCACCGACTTCAGCAAATTTTGATATTTCATCCGACTTACTGAAACCATACATTTTCCAATTTTTGAAGTCCGAATCATTTTCGTTAATATATTTTCTATCTTCAGATTTTAACTGATCGAGTCCTTCAAAATTTACACTTTCAGTTGTCATTCCGATTTCTTTATCGCTTAAAAGAATTACAGGTGTACGGTATTTTTCAGCCCAGGAAAAAGCTTTAACGGTTAATTCAAAACATTCACGTGGAGTTGTAGGATAAAGTATCGGGAAAGTATAGCCGCCGCTTGTGGCGTATGCAGTTAACAAAATATCCCCTTGTGCCCCTTGAGTCGCGCCTCCTGTACATGGACCTAATCTTTGAACAATCGATATCACCACAGGAGTTTCAGTAATTAGTGAATACTGAAATGTTTCAATCATCAATGCCCATCCGGGTCCTGATGTTGCGGTCATTGATTTCACCCCACGCATCGAAGCACCAACGCAATAAGCAAGTGCCGAAATTTCGTCCGGTGAACTTATTGCTACACCTTCAACATGAGGTAATAAATCAATCATTCCCTTATAAATACCGGAAGCCGGAGTTATCGGATAACCGGCAAAAAACTTACAACCGGCTTGTATTGCCCCTTCCGCAATCATTTGATTACCGTTGCGGAGTTTTATCTTTTTTTCATCAATCATAAATAATCCCCTAATTTTATTGACAAAATTACTTATTTTAAAATCGAGATGTAACTATCTTTTCCTTTTTTCTTGCAGCATTTTTTGAAATATTTACATTCAACATATTTTGGTCTATTATCAAGGCAGTTTTTCTTAATGAACAAAAGAGCATTTATAATTTTAACAGTTTTGTTATTCACATTCATTGCTGATGTTTTTCCTCAAGATGATCAGTCTTCATCTTTACAAATGACTTATTATCCGCATGGAGCAGTAAAAACCAAAGGGACTTACATAGATGGAAAACTTGAGGGGCTTTATACAGAGTATTATCCAAATGGTAGAGTCTGGAAAGAATGGAATTTTGTTGACGGTAAGGAAGAAGGAATTTCGAAGTGGTTTTTTCAGGATGGGCTTTTAAGCGTCGAATGGAATTACCGAAACGGATTACGCGAAGGGATTTCGAAATGGTATTACGAAACAGGCGAACTTTGGTCTGAACAATATTTCATTTATAACAAACTTGAAGGAATTACTAAAACTTTTTATAAAACAGGTGAACTTCAAGGCGATTGGAACTATGTAGACGGAATGCTGCAAGGTATTTCCAAAACATTTTATACATCCGGTAAAGTTGAAGTTGAAAGAAACTTTATCGATGGAATTCAACAAGGGAAAACTAAAGTCTTTCACGATAACGGCATAATCGCCTTAGAAGCAACTTTTGTAAACGATAAAATTGAAGGTGAAGTTTTTGTTTGTGATGCCGGAGGACTTGTTCGTGTGAAGGATTTATATAAGAATGGTGAGCTTATCGACAGAATCCGTTATGACTATCTCGGCAAACTTGAAGCATTAGAAAAATTCGAGAAATTCTATTATGATAACGGTTCAATGCGCGAAGAGTACTTCAAACGTAACGGAATAAAACAAGGATTCCTCAAAACATATTATGAAAGCGGTTTTCTTAAAGAAGAATGGAATTACGTAAACGATACTCTTCAAGGAAAATCTTTTTTCTATTATGAAAACGGAATAATGAAATCTGAAATCGATTATTTAAACGGAGTTCAAAGAGGCTTAACTAAAAATTATTTTGATACGGGTGAACTTGAATCTGAATCGATGTATGCCAATAACGAACTTAATGGAATAACACTTGTTTATTATAAAAACGGAAACCTTGCTGTTTCAAAAAATTATGAAAGAGGAAAACTCGAAGGATCTTACTTCAAATATCACCCTAACGGGGTTATGGAATATGAAGAAAATTACAGCGGTGGAGTTGTTTCCGGTATAAAGAAATGGTTCTATGACAATGGGGCACTTTCAAAAAACGAAATTTATTTCTGGGGCAAACTTGAAGGTTGGGCAAAAGAATTTTTTGTAAATGGTGATCTTAAGAAAGAAACATTCTATCGTGATGGGGTTTTAATAAACTCTAAAGAGTATAATGAATTAGGAAATCTAATTTCTACAATTGGTTATTAATGAGGTTTTATATGGTTAAATTATTCTTGGTGACAATTATATTTATTGCAAATCTTTTCCCTCAAGAAGGCGAAGTGAAAAAGTTTCATCCAAATGGAATTGTTAGTGAAATAAGTAATTACCAAAACGGAAAACTTGAAGGATTTGTCCTAAAATATTCAACCAAAGGGATACTTTCTGAAAAGTCATTTTACAAAAATGGTGTTCAGCTCGGTAAATCTTTAAGATACAGTGATGACGGTATTCTTGCCGAGTTATATACTTTTGATAACGGAATGTTCAACGGTGAATATAGAAGTTACTATGATGATGGTTCAATAAGGGAAAAAGGAATTTATAAAAATGGAAGTCTTGATTCTTCCCTCGTTACACACTATCAAACCGGAGAACTAAAGTCTATTTATTTTTTTGTTGAAGGAAGAAAAGAAAAAGAAGCAGTTGAATATTTCACAAATGGAAAAACTTCAGTAACAGCAGAATACAAGAATGATCTTCAAAACGGAAAAACTATCTGGTTTTATGAAGATGGTTCTCTGAAAGGTGAATTTTTATATAATACCGGACATCTAACCGATACCGCAAAAGAATATTATCAATCGGGCAAATTAAAATCACTTAAGTTTTATGAATTCGGTAAACCTGAAGGAACTCACTTAAATTTTTATGAAGACGGCAAACTAAAATCTGAAATCGTATATAAACTAAGCCGCAAAGAAGGTATCTCAAAATCATTTTACGAAAATGGTGCTTTGTGGACTGAACAAAATTATAAGAGTAATAAACTGAGCGGAGAGACCAAAATTTATCGTGAATCCGGAAAACTTTGGTATATAGACCTTTATGAAAATGGGGAATTAATTTCCTCAAAAGAGTTTGATGAATCTGGTAAACTAATCACGGAAACCAAAAAGTAATAATTTAATTCTTTCGTTTTCTTGAAAATAGTGGTATCAATATTTAGCTTTACAAATAAATTATGAATAATTAATCGGGAAACAAACTTGAGTAAACATAAAAATTTCAAAGTCGGACTATTACAATTAGCTTACACAAACGATTACGAATTCAACACAAAAAAAACCGTAAAGTGGGTCGCTAAAGCCGCTAAACAAGGGGCTGAAGTAATTTGTCTTCCTGAACTTTACCGCACCCCCTACTTTTGTCAAAAAGAAGATGTTAATCTTTTTGAATTAGCTGAAACAATTCCCGGACCTTCATCAATAGCATTTCAACAAGCGGCAAAAGAAAATAATGTTGCAATAATAGTTCCAATTTTCGAGAAGCGCGCCCCCGGTGTTTATCATAACAGCGCATTAATTATCGATGCAACCGGTGAACAAATTGGATTATATCGAAAAATGCACATCCCTGATGATCCGGCTTTTTACGAAAAATTTTATTTCGCTCCAGGTGATTTAGGCTTTCAAGCATTTGATACAAAGTTCGGTAAAATTGGAACTTTAATCTGCTGGGATCAATGGTATCCTGAAGGAGCAAGATTAACCGCATTAAAAGGGGCTGTAGTCCTATTTTATCCGACTGCAATCGGCTGGCATCCTTATGAAAAAGAACAATACGGCAAAGCGCAACGCGATTCATGGATAACAATTCAAAGAAGCCACGCTATTGCAAACGGTGTTTATGTTGCATCGGTAAATAGAGTCGGATTTGAAAAGACAGTCGAAACTCAAGCCGGACTCGAATTTTGGGGTTCTTCATTTATTTGCGATCCGCAAGGAGTTGTAATTGCTGAAGCTTCAACAGATAAGGAAGAGATATTAATCGCCGAAGTTAATCTTGAGCATCTTGAAGATATAAGAAGAAATTGGCCATTCTTACGCGACCGAAGAATTGATGCTTATAACGGCATCGATAAAAGATTTATTGATTAATCATTCATAAAAGTAATAATGCAAAAGAAAAAAATTACCTCTCAATTCAGAATGCCTGCTGAGTTTGAAAAACATGAAGCAACAATATTAGCATGGCCTCATAATCCGAATGATTGGCCCGGGAAATTTAGTCCGATTAATTGGGTATATACAGAAATTGTAAAAAACATAGTCCCCTACGAAAGGGTTCGGTTAATAGTTCGAACATCTGACCATGAAAAGCGCATAAAATCTATGTTAAACAAAGCTCATGTAGATATTTCTCAGATTGATTTTCTTCAATTTGATACCGACAGAAGCTGGATGCGCGACTCTTCCCCTTCTTTTGTAAAAGATGAAAAAGGAAATGTTAAGGGAGTCCATTTTTTATTTAACGGATGGGCTAAATATGATAATTGGAAAAAGGATGTATTTCTCCCCGAGTTTCTTACTCAAACGATTAACAAAAAACTAATTGCAGCTAAATACAAAAATCGTCATGTGGTTCTTGAAGGAGGCAGCATCGATGTAAACGGTAAAGGAACATTAGTAACAACTGAAGAATGTTTAATGGATGATAAAATCCAGGTTCGAAATCCCGGTTTTTCTAAAACTGATTACTCTGAAGTCTTCAAAAAATATCTCGGAATCTCAAATGTTATTTGGTTGAATAAAGGAATAACCGGAGACGATACTCACGGACATGTAGATGACCTTTGTCGATTTGTAAACCCAAATACTTTGCTTATAGTAAAAGAAGATAATCCGAAGGACGACAATTATTATAATTTAAATGAGAATATTGAAATCTTACTAGGTGTAAAACTTGAAAATGGAAGAAAACCGGAAATCATCACATTACCGATGCCTTCGGCTTTATGGTTTGACAAAATGAGATTACCGGCAAGTTATGCGAATTTTTACATCACCAATGGCTCAGTATTAGTCCCAACATTTAATGATGGAAACGACAGAAAAGCTTTAGGAATAATATCAGAATGTTTTCCGACCAGAAAAGTAATTGGAATTCATGCAACCGATTTAGTCTGGGGACTTGGGACACTCCATTGTCTCGCACATGAAGAACCGGCTTAAGGGCGTTTCTTGGAGGTCAAGAACCAATTCTCTTGACCGGAGTTTATTATTCCCCCAACCTGCTGTCGCGAAGTGGTTCTCGACAGCCTTGGGATTGTACTTCATATACAAGTTTCGGCAAAATATGCTGTTTTGAGTGTATGTTATACTTTAGAATTTTGTTAGATATAACATATAATGAGCTCTATAGCTTGTATAATGGGCTCAATACCTTATATAACGGAGGTTATATCTTATATAACGTGCTCTACATCTTATATAATGTACGTTATACCTTATATAACGTGCTCGATAGCTTATATAATGGACGTTATAGCTTATATAACGTGCTCGATAGCTTATATAATGGACGTTATAGCTTATATAACGTGCTCGATAGCTTATATAAGGGGTGTTATATGTTATATAACGGGCTGACAATTAAGCATTTTGGAGTCTATTTATTGCATTTTACCGTGAAAGGCTAGTTCTTGGACGTCAAGAACCAATTCTTGATCGGAGTTTATTATTCCCCCAATCTTGCTGTCTGTTATTCCGTGTCGAATAACATCAAGCATTCCACGCAAGTCCAATTCCTTAAAGAGCCGCTGTATAAATTTATTTTCAACTACATCTTGTCATTGGATTTTAGCATTTCCCATTCTTTTTGCTGAGAAGTTTGAATCAATTCCAGAATTGCTTTTTAGCTACAGCAATCTTACTGCTGAAATCATTTGCATTGCCTTAGAACCAACCGTAATTTGTTAACTGCTCAATGATTGCCGATTCTAATGTTTGGACTGTGTGGATACTTGTCGAAATGTTATCCGCTAATTGCATTCATTATTTTTATCTTTAATTCTTCTGAATAATCTTCCTCATTTACAATTGAACAAATAATTTCTCTTAATAAATCTTTATCTATTCTACCAGCGGCAGTATGCAAGCTTATAGTTTCCATTCTAAAAATGAAACGTTCAGTGGCTCTTAAATAGCCGTTATTAATTAGAAATTTTAGTCCAAGAGAAATAGCTATCCTTTTGTTTCCATCTTGAAAACAGTGACTTTTATTTGCCACAAAAAACAGATGAGTTAATTTATCTTCAAAAGTTGGGTAGTATAAATCATCTTTAATAAATTCAAGTGCCGATTCAAGAGCTGATGTATCAATTACTCCTTTCAAACCGCCGCCGCTTATTTCAACTGTTTTATGATGAATTTCAATTACTTCTTCTATTATTTCAATGTACTTAATGCTCATTCTTCGCTCTCTTTGAGACGTTTAAATACATCTTTAGCTTTCTCCAACTCTTTATCGAAATCAATACTCCTTTCGCCAAGAAATCTCTCAAAATCATCAGGGTTAACTGCTTGTAAATAGTGTTCAAGTTTCTGATGAAATGCATCTCTAAAATGCAAATCTCTTGACGCCATTTTGATTCTTGCTTTATCAATATGAGGTAACTGCGATGGATGTTCTGCAAAGTGCTTGAATATTTTATCTACTTCGAATGGAGATAATTTTCTTCCTAATTCATCTCTTTTTTGATTTAATTCATAAGCCAAACCGGTTTCAAATGAAGCAATTAAATCGAGAACCTCTGCATACATAGTGTCTCTAACATTTTCATTGCCTTTTAATCTCAATACTTCACGATATTCTTTTGCCTTTTCGCTGAATATATATTCATAAATTTTATCTGTGTAAAGAGCATACTTATAGTTACCCATTTCAACGCAATTATTAAGTGCGTCCGTAAATTCTTTACGGTATTTTGGTTCATTTATCGCTGAAAAAAGATAATCGGAATCTCTTCGATTGATATATTTTGTGCCGCTGCCGGTTTTCTGGTTGATCGTATCAATAACGATATCCAAAATTTTGCTCCTCAAATGGCGAGCTTTGTCGCTTTCGGCAAGAAGCATACCTAAATTAAGAAAGGCTCTGAAATTAAATAAACCAAGTATTGTTGTTTTGGTCGCCTTATCAATGAGGTGACCAAACTGTAACTTGAAGTCTTTCAATAACTTACCTCGTATTAAAATATAACCGTTATGCTTTAATTCATCTGAATATGTTTCCAAATATCTTTCTATCGTTCTCTCATCAATTTCAAAAAAATCGGCAACCATTTGCTTGGTGAATTTAAACTCTTCTTGAAATAATAATCCTTCTATTCCCAGATAATTTCGTATTCTTTCTAAAGCAAAACGATTGTTGAGTATATTCTGCCTTTCGATATTTGAATTTGTTAAATCTTTCATATATTCTCTCTGTTTAACTCTTATAATTTGCTACCGACATAAATGTCGGGAGCAGAAGGTATCTCTTTTATTTTCAAGGGGTTAGGTTGTCTTAAAATATTTTTCTCCATTAACAAACTTAATTTTTCCAGTTACTACTGCGCTAATTAACGCTGTTCTATATTGTTGAAGTAAACTTATCTCTTTTTCTGTTTTGGTAATTATGCCATCTATTCGTTTTGTTTCGGTTGCGATGTGCCGATTTACATTGCTCTTACCAAATCTTAAAGGTACATAAAAAACACATACCCATTGAAGCAACAGTTATATTTAGTAGCACATCATTTTAAAAAATACTACCGTTACTCATTTCTTAATCTATTTCTTTTGATATGAATGCTACATCATCTAAATTCTCCCAACCTGCTGTCGCGAAGTGGTTCTCGACAGCGTTGAAAAAGTTCTATTTTTCGTCAATTTCAACTGTCGCAAATTTCAGAGTTATTTGTTCTAAAAATGGTTTCAATCGTTTTTCAGCAAGGTCTATATATTTTTGTGAAATGTCGTAACCGACAAACTTTCGTTCTGATTTTATTGCTGAAACTGCTGTCGTTCCACTACCCATAAAAGGATCAAGAATTATATCGCCTTTGAATGAATAAAGTTGAATTAGTCTATTAGGTAATTCTTCGGGAAAAGGTGCTGGATGTCCAATTCTTCTTGCACTTTCTGCATTCATTGTCCAAATAGATTTTGTCCATTCCATAAATTGTTCTTTTGAAATAGAATTTTCTTTTCCGCCTTTTTCTCGTTTGTAGTCGCCTTTTGAAAAAACTAAAATATATTCGTGAATATCCCTTAAAATAGGATTTGCGGCACTTTGCCAACTCCCCCAAGCCGTTGAAGGACTTGCACTTGCAGCTTTATTCCAAATGATTTCACCACGCATATTGAAACCAATGTCTAACATCATTTTAGAAATGTAGTCGGAAAGTGGTATGTATGGTTTTCTGCCCAGATTTGCTACATTAATACATGCTCGACCACCATTGACAAGAACTCTATAAGTTTCTTTAAATGAGTTTTCGAGAAGTTGTAAATAATCTTTTAATGACAAATCCTCGTCATATTCTTTTGAAACATTGTATGGTGGAGAGGTAATCATTAAATGAACTGAATTGTCGGGCAATTCTTTCATGTTTTCGGCTGAACCAAGAATAAATTTATTCACCAATTCATCAGGAAAATCGTTTTCATTTTTTTCAAGAATTTTATTTCCTGCAAGTTCCGTGTATAATTTAGAGTTGTAAAACTTTGAACTGTCGTGATTAATTCTTCCGTTTGTTCCAAACGAACTTGTTTCTGTTCCTTGTGGTCTTTTCATTTTAGTTTCGGATTAAGGTTAAAAATTTTTCTGCCTTTGCAATCTCTGTTGTTTCTTGATTTGCAATTCTTATAATCTCTCCAAGTTTCAGTTTTGAAATCATTGAAGAAAAATAATTCATATCATTAGTTACAAGTTCTTTGCAGTTGTTAAACAGTTGTTCCCTGTCCAAAATAGTTTGAAAGCCTAATTTTGGTGTGTCTTTTACATATTGGGAATTTGTTGGATTAGGGTTTAAAGACCAAAAACCTTGAATAACGCCCGAAGTTTTAAGAAAGTCCACTTTTTTAATGTAGCTAACTGTAATTGGGCTATTGCCTAGAACAACAATGGGTATTTTTGTTGAAGCAATATCCGAAACTCGAATGTTTATTGCCTTTCCAATGGCTTTTAACATTGAGTCTGAACGAAGTAACGAAGGATTACCTTTATGTTGTTTGTAGTCGCCAATAAGTTCAACTTTGTCTGGTTGAGTGTATTTATAGTTAGAAACAACACTCATTTTAATTTCAAATATGAGCTTTATATTTTCAGGTTTTTGAACAGTGTTGTTTGTAGTGCAGAACGCAAGGTCTGCACTTGATTGTCTTGAAATTCCAAGTTCATCACATACGACACTATTTACTGCAAAAAGTCCTAATTCTTCTGCTATCGGTTCAAAAAGAGTTTTACTCCATTTTTCGGTGAACTGTCCAATAAGAGAGTTTCTACTTTGTAAAGTTTGTCCTTCTGCATTTGATCCTTTTGGAACGTATGCAAAGTATCCACCTTGTAGGTTGTAAAATAGTTGTTCGGGTGAAGCAAAATTTTTTAATGCTTGAGTAAAAAATTGTATTTCAATATCGTCGTTCCAAAGTGTCATTATGTTTTCCGCCTCATTAATTTAGTTTCAATTATTTTTGTCTACTTTCGCTCCGAGTAACTTAACCATAGCTCAAAACTTTATTCTATGAAATAATTTTGTTTACTTCACAGGGTATGTCTAATAAAATGATTGCATACTATTTTCTAACTACTCTTAATTAGCAGGTAACAGAAAAAAAAATCATGTTACCTATCCAAACTTAGTCAATATTTACAGTTTGACAAAAACTATCTGTTTTAGTTCTACCCCAAGCCGCTGTCGGGAAGTGGTTCCCGACAGCCTTGGAATTTTTCAATAGTCTTGCACCTTAAATAATTGCTTTGCAAGACGTAGGTTCAATCATACATTCATCAAGTTTACCAAGCAAAGATTTCCGTTAAGCGAGAAAATCTGTCTGAATGGAGTGAGTTATTTTCTCGTAGGAAATATTTGCGGTGTAGAGTTATCAAATGTCAAGTAAAGCAATTATTTAAAGTGCCTGCTTCTTTTGCCTGCCCCTTTGGGGGTTCTTTTCTTACGCTAAGAAAAGAACAAGACTTTTCTATAGTTTATCCCGAACTCTTTCGGGGCAAAGAAAAGTAAGGAGACTTAAAATAATGGCAAAACAATACCTCTATCCCAAACTGTCGAGAAGTGGTTCTCGACAGCCTTGGAAAAGATGCTGAAATAATTCGCCGCGGCGAACAGCATGACAATTCTCTGGGTTCAAGAAATGGTTCTCAACCGCCGTGCATTGTCTTGCTCATGAAGAACCGGTTTAAAATTTATTCAAATATAGATTGACATACTTAAAATAAGATATTAAGTTAAGTCATATTTATTAACGGGGTTTTTATGAAACATCTAAATCATCTCTGTTTAGTTGTTGTTTCACTATTTCTTCTCTCAATTCCGAACTTCTCACAACAAACACCATTTGACTTTAACGCATATAAAACATTTTTGCAGAACCATCAAAACGCATCATCAAACGATCTTCTTCAAGAATATCCGGCAGGATTGTTTGTCAGAAATCTCAATCAATCATTAGATAATGTTCTCTACCTTGATACAATTTATCAGAAGTATAATTTTACCGAATATGAGAAACAACTTCTTCAACAAAACGGGTTTGTAGTAACCGAAAGATTATCAATGCCCTCTTACGGAGGAGCGTTAGCAAACATATTTCACCAGGATCTTCCGGTTTATATTTCAGCAGATGCAATACTCCACACTATTCATATGTCTTATGACGCATTGCTTATGGATATCGAGGGAGAAATTTTAATTCCTAAGGTTACAGAATTACTTAATCAGCTTTCATTACAACAGCCAATACTTCATAACCGTTACACAAATATTACCGGAATGCAGATATGTCTTGAAGACTATGATGTTTATATAACTATAGCCAAAAAACTTTTGGGTATGAATGTTACTCCCTACTACTCAACTAATAATTCAAGAATTACAGAATTGATGGATTTAATCATCGCTGAAGGATTCATTTTTCAATATTCAATTTTTGGGGAACCTGAACATACTGTCGACTTTTCGCAGTTCAAACCCCGCGGACATTATGCCGACCCCGAAAATTTAATGCGATATCCGTTGCTTGAAAAGTATTTCAAAGCTATGATTTGGTTAGGGAGAACTGAAGTTTATCTTGCTTCTCCCGGTTACAATAATCTTACTCATAGTACTGCTGTAACAAGATCGGTGATAATGGCATCCTTAATTACAGAGGCGGCTAAAGAATCAAATGCCAAAACCATCTACAATGAGATGAACAACATCATTGAGTTTTTAGTCGGTGAGCAGGACAATGTAAATATTTCCCACATGGAAGATTTGCTTGAGTTAACAAATGTTACATCCTCTGCACAGCTACTTGATACTACTAAATTATTTGAATTTCAGGATTCGCTGCTGCGAAGACCATTTGCTTATCAGTTGATAAATTCGCAACTCTTAATAAGTAATCCTTTTATAACTGACAGCATAATTCCTGCATCTGCATTTATGCTGATGGGTCAACGCTTTATTATTGACTCTTATATAACAGCACAAGTTGTTTATGATAGGATTGTTTACAATGGACAAAAGGTTAAGCGAATGCTTCCCTCTACTCTTGATGTATTATTCGGACTTGGGAATGATGCTTCAGCACAATTATTAAAACCTGAACTTGACCAATGGCATTATTCAACAAATCTTATGGGGCTTCGTTATTTAATTGATGGTTATGATGAAGATTTCTGGAATGAAAATTTATTCAATAAGTGGTTACGAGGTTTACGAAAGTTAAATCCACCACCTCAATCAGAAAGAGAAAATCTTCCTTTGTTTATGCAATCGGCAGCCTACTGGCAGCAAAAAATGAATACACAATTAACGGGTTGGACTCAATTGAGGCATGATAATATCCTCTATGCAAAGCAATCATATACTTCAGGCTGGGTATGTTCATATCCTTATAGTTACGTTGAACCATTCCCGGAATTTTACAGCAATTTTTCTTCCTATGCTCAAAAGTTGCATGAAATTATTACACCGCTTCCATTTCCAAGTTCATATATTAAGGAATCAATTCTCCAATACGCAAATAATCTCAAAGGAGTTTGCGATACACTTGCAATTATTGCAGAAAAAGAACTTGGTGGGTTAGCATTGTCAGAAGCAGAAATTTTCTTTTTAAAGAGTATGCTTCGATATGAAACCGGCGGTTACGGTTCACTTTACGATGGGTGGTATTTTAAGTTGTTTCTTTACAGTGATAATCATTTTCAAAAAGAAGATTTAATAACGGTTGATATCCATACCTCAGGTATGAATGAGGTCGGCGACATGGTCGGTTGGGTGAAACATAGCGGAACAGGCAAAGTGAATATGGGTTTATTCGTAGCTCCTGATGCTAGCGGACAATCAATTGCATTTATTGGACCTGTAGGGAGTTATCATGAGTTCACAACAACTAATTTTTTACGTCTGACTGATGAAGAATGGAAAACAACCTATCTTGCTCAATCAAGCAGACCCGATTGGGTTAACAGTTATTTGGCAAACGGTGAGGGAGAATCACGTGGCAGCGGTGCTTCTTTACTTACATCAACAGATGATTCTAATCCCATTATTCAAAATGAAAAAGATTGGATAGTCCATCAAAACTATCCTAATCCTTTTAATGCTAGTACATTAATTCAATTTAGAATTCCGGCATCTTCAACTATTAATACAACAACTTTAGAAATTTTTGATATTCAAGGAAGAAGAGTTAAACAACTTGTAAATGAAATTCTTTCTGCAGGTAATTATGTAGTGAGATGGGATGGAACAAATCAATCAAACGAAACTCTACCCAGCGGAATATATTTTTATCGGTTGATAAACCAGGGTTATAAGAATATCGGTAAGATGTTAATGTTGAAGTGATTTGGTTAATTTTCTATTAATAAATTTTCCAAAACTACTAATTGAGAGATAAAAAAAGGTGCTGTTTACACAGCACCTTTTTTATATGACCTATCTTCTTGGAGGCTAAAGAGGCTCGATTTCTTCTTCCTATTTCAACAGAGTCATTTTTTTAGTTATTGTGAAACCTGCGGTTTCAATTCTGTATAGATAAATACCATTAGCAAGTTGAGATGCATCAAAATTCACTTGATGGTTGCCTGCATTATGGAATTCATTATTAATTAAAGTTTTAATCTCTTGACCGATAACATTATAAACCTTCAATGTTACGATTGACGGTTCGGGTAATGCAAACTGAATCATTGTTGATGGATTGAATGGATTCGGATAATTTTGGAATAATTCGAATGCATCCGGAATCTCATTATTTCCACCTGCTGAGGTTGTTCCATCAGGTGTTAATGCGATATCTATTTCGACATCACCGGTTTCACCATTAATGTCTATGCCTGATATGCTGACTTCACCGAAGTTGATTGTATTTGCGGTTAGCATATAATATCCATCCGTCAATCCTTCATGAGCATAAGAACCAACCGGATCAGAAATGGAAGCACTTACTATATGACCGTCTGCATCTGACACGAATGTAAGAACACCTTCTACTACTGCGCCTGAAGCTTCAAATGAATTGCCGAATAATGCTAAACCGGTTCCACTATTTGGTGCGATACGTGCATTAAGATAAAAGTTAATATTTCCAACAATACCTTCCTCTGTAACAACTATTGAATCAGCTAATCTCCAATCCATTGTTAAACTACCGTCATATTTGAAATATGAAGCTTTGTAACCGCGTGCTGTTGCGAGAGCAATATATAATCCCGGTTCTAAATTAGAGAAGCTAAAATTACCGGTTAATGAATCGGTAGCTGCCCAAATTTTTCTTCTTAGATTGTGGGGGTTTGGTGTAGTTAAGTCTTTTTTAACAAGATAAACATATCCCTTTAATCCTAAAACTGCTGCTGAATCATATACTGTACCGGCTACTCCGTTATTATATACAGGTTTTGGATTTAGGGTGAAATTGATTCCGGTTACATTATCAGAAACTACAATTAAATCAGCTTCATCAATTGTAGCTTTACCATCCCAAAATTCTGATTTGAAAGTATAATCCAGCGGTTGGGCGAATAATGCGATTGTATCACCAAGTCTGACGTTTAATGAATAATTTCCGAGGGAATCAGTTCTTGTACCATAGTGTCCAAATCCAAAAAATGGTATATGTATGCGATTTTTTACAAAAGCAGTTATTCTTGCAATTTTTGGGTTTAAACCTTCAGCATCTGTGACACTACCGGATAAAGTATAAATAACCGGAGGAACAACTGCTGATAATGAAATCGGATTCAGTGTAAGAGAATCATTCTCTGCAACTGTTACAATAGTTGCAAACTCAGGAGAGACTGCATTATCATAGTATTCACCGATATAAGTGCGGGCACAAACGAAAAGTTTATAATCTGAAATCTTAACACGGGCAGAGAAAAAGCCATTACTGTCAGTCTTAACTACGATAAAACTGCCTACACTATTCGGTGTTGGTAAAAGTTTAACTATGGCATCATAAATAGGGAGTGATGTAGTTTCATCTAAAACATAGCCATTAACTTTTCCATAAGTGTAGACCGGAACAGTGCGGGTAAATTCAACAATATTTGAAGGTAGGCTTTGGTTATTCCAAACCCCGGCAGTAACATAGTAACTATATGTAACTCCTGCTATTAAATGAAAATCAACAAACTCTTTCAGATTAACAAATGCAATTCTTCTAAACTGCTTTGATGTATCATCAGCAGGTGCATCTTTTTTATAAACAAAATATTTAACTCCGGTCGTTTGCGCATGTTCCCATGTTAGCTTAACACGACTGTTATCGTTGGTACCTGTAGCCGTCAAGTTTTCCGGTGGTAAAATTTGTGCAAAAACAAAAGTCCCGAAGACGAGAGTCAATAGTAGTGATTTTATGAGTCTCATAACCTCTCCTAGAATTAGTGAATAATTATTTTTTCAAGAGATTAGTTGCAAAAGGTGTACCAACTAATCTTACTTAAATTTGTTGTAAAAATTAATCCTTGAAATATCTGACTACGAAAATAATTCGCACCCTTAATGAATATTTCGTAGTTAAAAAATTGGAAACTTAAATTCGATGAAATAACCTGTCTGTCCATAGTAAGATTCAGCTCTAACATCAAAGGTATTTAGTACATTTTCAGTATGATCAAATAATAGTAAATCGATTTGTGTATATAACCAAATTCCTATGTATGAGGCAATTAAATAATTGCGCGTCTTGTATGCTTTATTAAAGGAAACATAATCTATTTGAATTTGTACTGGATCAATTGATCCGAGATAACTTCTTTCTTTTTCACGAGTTAAAAGTGTAAAATAGACTATTCCACCAAGATTTAATAAGGAGGCAGCCTCAATTAACAACCCCTTTGTTTTTTGTTCGATTGAATAATGCCCCCACCCCGGTATTAAAATCGATTTATAGATTGCAGCCGAATAATTATCATACCGACTTATAAGTGATGAAATTTCTGCATCTGATAGTTTTGAGCGGTCAATAAGATTTTCATTCGTTTCAGATCCCTTTGTGAAAAGATCATTAAATTCTTCTTTCACTGATAAAAAAAGTGACAATATCTTTGGAGCAACAGTGTTTGAATCAAGTTGAAGATTTGGATCATTCTTCATCATCTCTATAAAACATTTGCGGCTTTGTACTTCCTGACTAAGCGAGTAATGTGAAATGGCTTTTATTAAAAGCACTTCATTTTTTAATGCTGGAGTAATATTCTTATCCTGTAAAATTGAATCTGCAAGTAATATTGCTTCCGAATATTCAAAATTCTCAAATACAGAGGTGAGGTGAGATAAGCTATAATCCTGCGACTTTAATGAAAAATTCAACATAACTACAAGAAATAATAGTGGAATAAATTTCATTTGAGAAGCATCATCTTCTTTACCTGGCGGAATGGTTTCTCCAGATTTTCACTCTGATTCGTTGGTTGTGTTATAAGTTCATAGAAATAAATTCCACTACTTATACCAACAGCATCCCATTGTCGATTGTAAAGTCCCGATTGAAGAATTTCATCTTGCAGCACTTTTACAATATTTCCTAATACATCATAAATAGTAAGGGTAACTCTGCTTTCATTTTTAATTTGAAAACTTATTACTGTTGATGGATTAAAAGGATTTGGATAATTCTGTTCTAATAAAAATGATTTAGGTATTTCATCCATTAAATCTTCAGCAGTAGTTAGAAGTTGAAATTTTTCAATATCTCTGACGGACTGTCCAAATTCATTTTTTCCTCCAAAAACATATACATTATCACCTAACAACACAGAATTGAAATTTTTCCTTTTAATGTTCATGGGAGGAAAAAATTGTGATGTAATTGATGAGCTCCGAAAAATAAATTTTTCAACGGAATTGAGAGCAGAATTTCCTTCATTAAAACCACCCATAATAAGTAGTTCCGCATTACCGTTATTAGTTATTACCGCAGCTGCGTTTGTACGGGGCACAGTCATATTAGGAAATATCCGTTGAAGTGTTTTATCATTAAGTGAATATCTGAAAACCTCAGCAAGCACTGTATTATAATTACCGCCAAATATATAAAGATATGAATTGTAAATTATTGTTATATGACCGGATCTTAGCAAATTATTTGAAAACATTCCGGAATAATTGTACGTTATTTCCTTTTTGTTCAGGTTAAATTCCATGATGTAAGGATTTAATCCTGGTGAAGGATCTCCTCCCGTTGGTGTTCCACCAACCAAGTACAATATCGAATCTGCAACAATCCCGCTGATAAAAAATCGATTGTATTTTCTACTTGTATCAATAGCGGTAACTAATCCGGTTCGCAGGTTAAAGCATTCAAGGGTTCCCGCTGTGTGGTGTCCCGAACCGAATTCTCCCCCCGTATAGTAGATATTGCTGTCCGAAACAACTGCAAAAAAATGTGTTCTTCTACTCTTCATTTGGGTGACATATGTAAATTGTCCGGATTCCGGATCGAATTTTTGGATCCAATTAACTACATTTTGGGTAGAATCAGAGTATCCACCAAGAACATAAATTGTTGAATCAACAACTACTGCGGCTGCGCCTGTTAATCCCCGGGTCAAACTGCCGGAGACTGTCCACTGACCCTGAGCTGCTAATCTGCTTGTAGATAAGCAGAATAGAATTAACAGAAAATACTTTATGTTTTTTTTAAGGTGACTCATGCTTTTATATCGCAATAAATATGCCATGTTAAAATATTTGATTCAATTGAAATTCTTAAAGTTATATTTCAGAATGGAAGTTTCATTCTGCAAAATTTTCACACTTAAAACCGTATCGGGATAACCTTTACTTTTTAGAAGCACTTTATACTCCCCGGGGTTCAATTTGATTGGTTTTCCCAGAGGCGTTTCTCCTTTAAATTCACCATCAATAAAAATTTCTCCCCACGGATGAATTTTACAATCAAGATAACCAACCATCGATTCAAGATTCACCTTTAGTTTTGTGACAACTCCTTCTTCAATTTTTACTTCGGTTGAATAAACCGGATAACCAGGATTTATGAGACTTACTTTATATTTGCCGGTAGAGAGTTGAATATTTTCACGAAGCGGCGTAGTTTCATATTTCAACGAGTCAACATAAATAGTCGCCCATGGTAGACAATCGACAAATAATTTACCAAAAGATTTTTCAACAACCTGACTTTTTGTTGAGATAATTTCTGAATTCACCTCTTTAATCTTATCCGCTTCATTCTGAATTGGGCTTTCAACTTTAGTATTTTCAGCACCGGGTAAATCTATTGAGTTTAATTTATCGGAAAATACTAAGGAAGAAGTATCATCTTGAACAACTTTTTCCGGGAGTTCGCTATTATTTTTTAGATTCATCCAAAATAAGTTTTGATTAAAATAATAAACTGCGAAAACTATCATAGATATTATAACCGCTGCATAGAAATAATTCATTTTTATTTTTTTGCTGCTTCTTCGAGAGTAAAATTTATTTTCACCGGGAAGCTTTTCAGCTAAAGAATATACTGAATCGTCCCGCTCTGAAACTTCCTTCTTCAAAGTCGCTTTGAGTATGGGAATTATTTCTAAAGGAAATGATTTAAATTCTTCAAGTAAACTTTCATCAGTAAAATTTATAATGTTATTAAGTGTTTCATTTACATCCTGTCCGATAAACGGATTCTTTCCTTTAAAAACTTCATAAACAACAATCCCTGCAGAAAATAAATCACTTTTAGCCGTGAGTTTATGGCCGAGTATTTGTTCCGGAGACATATATCCGGGTGTTCCAACAACTGAAAATTGTGCTGTAACAAAATTTTCACTGCCTCCGGTAGCAAGTCCGAAATCACCAATTTTAAGATGACCGTCATTCGCTATAAAAATATTTTCCGGTTTAATATCCCGATGAACTATACTATTTTCATGAGCATATTTCAGTGCAGAAAAAAACTGTTTTACGATTAGAAAGCGGTCATCATTCCCTTTAATACCATCATTAAGAATAGTGCGGAGGTTTTTACTTTCAAAATACTCAAAGCTTATATATAGAAAATTTTCATGTGAACCGGATTCAATTGCAGAAATAATTCCAGGATGATTTAGAGTTTGAAGTAATTTAGATTCCCTCTTAAATCGAGCAATAATTGAAGGATCAGGAAGTCCATCAATTTTAAGGGTTTTAAGTATTACAATTTCTCCCGATTTTAAATCATCAGCGAGATAGACAGCAGAGTGGTCGTCTTTTTTTAAAACCGACTTTACTTTGAAATGAGCTAATTGAATACTTTCGCTAATATTCATCATTACTATTTATAATCCATCTGTTTCAACTTCAATTGAACCCATCTTACTGAAACGCCAAGAGACTCGGCAGTCTGAGATCTATTACCATTATGTTCTTCAAGTCTTTTCAGAAGTAATTGTTTTACAAAATCATCAATTGTTCCGTTAAAATTTAGATTATTTTCATTTTCTTCAATTATAATATGCTCTTCTTCAATTCTGTCACCGTCACATAAAATAAGTGCACGTTGAATTACATTCATAAGTTGTCGAATATTTCCGGGCCAGTGATACTTCTCAAGTTTAATGAGAGCAAATCTTCCAAGTTTAATTTCTTTCCCTGACAATTTTTGGATGAAATGTTTGGCTAATAAAGGAATGTCTTCTTTCCGTTCACGCAACGGTGGAACTCGAATCGGGAAAACATTCAACCTATAAAATAAATCTTCTCTGAAAGCTCCTGCTTTCACAAGTTGAGGAAGGTCTTTATTTGTTGCAGTTATTATTCGCACATTTATCTTCCGAACTTGTGTATCTCCGACACGAATGATTTCTTTATTTTCCAATACTCTCAATAATTTAGCCTGAAGAGCAACAGATATATCAGCAATTTCATCAAGGAAAAAAGTCCCATTATTAGAGGCTTCGAGAAGTCCTTTTTTATCGGCGGAAGCTCCGGTAAAAGCTCCTTTTTATATCCAAACAATTCACTCTCAAGAAGTGAGTCCGGAAT
>Ga0351877_1030_pt1 | contig 46804 bp, 40 predicted proteins | sample BONcelFGM3001D13_FD_206775 | JGI IMG/M metagenome (GOLD analysis project Ga0351877, IMG submission 206775) | Enriched cells from coal bed in the Powder River Basin, Montana, United States - BONCAT cells FGM rep3 HSBNCT.FGM.300.1.D13 ...
AGAAGATCCGGGAAAAATAAGGCACATAGTTGATATAGGCGGCGCAAGCCTTTCCATCGTGGATTTAGACGAAGACGGAAGGTTTCAGGGTTTTCGCACGAATTCACTTTGCGCGGCAGGAACGGGTTCTTTTTTAGATGAGCAGGCCGGGCGCATGAATCTGTCTCTTTCAGAAATGTCAGCTGAAAGAAACGTCGCTTCGCCGCCGCGAATAGCCGCCCGCTGCGCAGTTTTTGCAAAATCAGATCTCATACACAGGCAACAGGAGGGCTTCACAATACCAGAAATGTGGTCGGGACTTTGCAAGGGCATGGTATCGACAGCGCTTAACACCCTTTTTCGCGGAAGAAAACCGGCCGGCCCTACGCTCGTCGTTGGAGGAGTAGCGCTAAACCGGGAAGTTCTAAAATGGCTTACCGGAGAAATCGACGCCGAAATTATCGTGCCTCAATCGCCTGAAACTTTTTCCGCCAGAGGTCTTTTAAAAGCCACAAGAAAATTATCTTCTCCTATCGATTGGAATCTGACCCTCAAAAAAACCGATGAACGCACGGAACCCAGAAGACCCAGACTCGAACTTTCCCTCTCACAATATCCTTCTTTTGAATGTCCCAAAAATTATTTCGACGATGAAACGCAAACGGAAGTGCGGATACACCGTGACCTCAAAGGAGATGTCGTTGTAGGGCTGGACATCGGTTCGACGAGCACCAAGGCGGCCGTTTTAAACACAGCCGGCGACGTTGCGGCAGATCTCTACAGAAAGACTTCCGGAAATCCGATAGAGGCTACAAAAAAGATCTTCGCTACCCTCGTCCGCGCAGCAGGTGAAGGAAGTTTTCGCATAGTCGGCGCAGGGACCACCGGCTCAGGACGAAAAATGATAGGCTCTATAATAGGCGCAGATCTCGTGCTAAATGAGATCTCCGCTCACGTCTGGGGCGCCGTAACCCATGATCCGGACGTGGAAACCATCTTCGAAATCGGCGGACAGGATTCCAAGTTCATCTCCATTAGAGAAGGCGTACCTCACGACTCCAACATGAACTACGTCTGTGCCGCAGGCACCGGTTCTTTCGTCGAAGAACAAGCGGGAAAACTGGGGTTTAAACTAGACGAAATCGGAAACTCGGTAATGGGAACGTGCCCACCCTATTCCACCGATCGTTGCACGGTGTTTATGGAACAAGACGTACACGCGCTCATCCGCAAAGGCTTTGATAAAAACGAGGTGATGGGAAGTGTGCTCTATTCCGTGGTTCAAAACTATCTAAATCGCGTCGTGGGCAGACGCACCTTTTCAAAAAAGAAAATCTGTTTCCTTGGAGCAACCGCCAGAAACAAGGGACTTGTCGCGGCTTTTGAAAAACTAATCGAAGCGCCGATATCGGTATCGCCCTACTGCCACGTCATGGGCGCCTACGGCGTGGCAAAAAGAGTTTGGGATGACCTCCGCTTAAACAACCTAAAAACTTCGTTTGCAGGACTTGCCGCAGTCTTTGGCGAGGTAGAACTCGTGAGAGAGACATGCGAGCTGTGCGCAAACAGGTGTGCAATAACAAAAGCTCTCGTTACAGGAAATTCGAAGTCTGCACCCAGCTGGGGATATCAGTGCGGACGCGACCCGCTTGAAAAATCAATTCGCGTAAACGCCCATTTCGAGCCTTTTCGCACAAGAGAAAGGCTGTGGCTGACATCGGGATCTGTAAAAGATCTTCCCGAAGATGCACCGACCATAGGAATACCAAGAGCGCTTATGACCTACTCGCATCTGCCGCTTTGGCGAAAATTCTTCGGCGAGCTCGGCATAAAGGTGATACTTTCCAAAAGGACGCACGAAGGCACGCTGCCGCTTGCCGAAGATTTCATAGGCAGCGATTATTGTTACCCGATAAAACTGGCACACGGACACGTCAGGGAACTTGCAAAAGACGACCGCGTGGAATCAGTATTTTTGCCCTATGTAGTGCTTGGCGAACCCCATGACGATAATTTCAAAAGAAGCGTTTACTGTCCCTACAACATTTGTTTTGCCGCGATAGCAAAGCAGGCCGGACTCACCGATGAAGAAGGCAAGAAGATCATAGGTGCTATCGTCAATTTCCAATACTCCAAAAATACGCTTGTCGAAAAACTTCATGAGGCCATAGGACCTGTGTATCAGAAAGACAGACTCGCTATATCCGCGGCTTGGGACGCAGCACTTTTCGAGCAGCACTTGTTTGAAAAAAAACTGGTCGAAGCCGGAGAAAAATATCTGGCGGAAATGCAGGAAGAAGGCCGAGACGGCGTCGTAATACTTGGCCGTCCCTACAATACCTCTGATCTGGGCGCGAACTTAAACCTCCCCCGAAAAATAGCCGATCTCGGATTTACGGCCCTGCCCGTAGAGATGCTTCCTCTTTCAGATACGGTGATAGACGATCGCTTCAAGAACATGTACTGGAAGCTCGGACGAAAAATACTGCAGGCAGCTACCCTCGTCGCCTCGAATCCCAGACTTCACGCGGTCTTTATGACGAATTTCGGATGTGGCCCGGACTCTTTTCTCCAGACCTATGTCGAAAGAATAATGAAGGGAAAACCCATGCTAATGCTGGAACTAGACGAGCATAGCGCGGATGCAGGTTATATAACCCGGCTAGAGGCCTTTCGCGATGTCATCGCAAAAGCCGGCAACAATTCACGCGTAAAATCTGCGATAACGATAACCCGCAAAAGACCATCTAAAAAAGATTTCGACAATCTATGGCTGCCGCCCATGCATCCCTACGGTGCGCCGATGTTAGCCGCAGCCCTTAGAAGCGAGGGATATCCGGCAAAAACACTTCCCCAAGAAACGCTCGAGACCTTTGAACTCGCCAAGAGATACTGCCGCGGAACCGAATGTGTGCCTGCCCCTTCGACCATAGGCGCCTTTCTTGGCATCCTTAAAAAATCAAACGATCCCGCGCGCGAATGTTTCTTCATGCCAACTGCCAAAGGGCCTTGTCGTTTCGGACAGTACAGCACGCTGCACAGGATCATATTAGACGAGGCGGGATATCGCGACACGCCTATCGAATCGTGGGACGACGGCAGCGGAGACTTCGGACTTACGCTAAAGACCAGCAGAAAATGCTACAACGGCATAATCACCGGAGACCTCCTCTACAAAGCACGCTGCAGGTTAAGGCCCTATGCCGCAGACCGCGACGAATTCGACCGGAGGATGAAGAAAAATTTCGACACTGTCGTCGGCGTCATGGAAGCTGGCGAAAATCTGGATCAGGCACTAAGGAAAGTATCCAAAGACCTATCGTCGATTGAATACATCAAAATCCGCAAACCACTTGTCGGAATAGTGGGCGAAATCTACGTGAGAGTTAACGTCTTCACCAACGGCAATCTCGTTGAAACTATAGAAAATGCAGGCGGTGAGGCTTGGATGGCGCCGCTTGGGGAGTGGTTTCAGTATCTGGCATACATGGACAAGATACTTTCCCGCGAACGTGGACAGAAAATTGGAACGAGGATCAAAAACCGCTTAAAGAATGCCGTCATGCAAAAACGCGATCGGGTTTTAACCAAATGTCTGGAAGAGATCATAGCAGACCGTCTGGAACCGACGATCGCCTCCACAGTGAAGGCGGGCGAAGAAATATTTCCGAGACAGTTCGAAGGGGAATCGATACTCACCGTGGGTCGCGCCATCGAATTTGTCAATCAAGGCGTGGATCTCATAATAAACTGCGCACCTTTTGGCTGCATGCCGGGCACACTCACCTCGGGAATCTTTCAAAAACTCGAAGGTCGGCACGGAGTACCGATAGTGAGCCTTTTCTTCGATGGCGAGGCCGATTTAAGCCATCTTGTCAGGACATATTTGGCAAACCTTATGCGATCACAAAAATTTGGGAGGAACGTATAAAACCCGGGGACAGAAAACAGCAGCTAGTGGATGCCGCCGTGAAATGTTTTGCGAGGCACGGCTATCACGCTGCGTCCGTAAGCCATATAATAGAGGAAGCCGACATCGCACGCGGAACTTTTTATCTATACTTCAAGAGCAAACACGACATATTCAAAGAAATACTAGATGCTTTTATATCTCACATAAGCGCCCAGATCAATCTGGTGGATATGAAAAGCGAGACGAGCCCTCTTTTACAGATGCGCGCCAACATAGATCGGACGTTGAACGCGATAACGGAAAAACCGGAGCTGGCAAAAATACTCTTCAACGAAGCGGTGGGACTAGATGACGAAACGCAGTCAAGGTTAAAGGAATTTTATGGCCGGCTCATATCTATTATAAGGTCCGCAATTGAACGCGGCGTGGAATTTGGCATAATCCGCGAAGTTGATTCTGCAATAGCGGCTTGCGTAGCACTAGGCGCCATCAAGGAAGTGGTCACGCAGACAGCGATACTGGGCAACCTGAAAATTGCCAAATCGAATTTAATCGATGGCATGATGGACATATTTTTTGGGGGGGCATAGGAAGTAAAAAACTCTAAAACGGATTTTGAATGTTTGCTTTTTTAAAAAAATCCCCTCTCAATAATTTGCTTTAAAAAACATTTTGAGATAATAATTACTTCATGAAAAAAACCAACGCCATAGGCATTTTCTTGTTCGCTATCATGTTTTTTTTCATGATTGCGGCTCTTGATCCGCCGGTCGCCAGCGCGCAGGTGGGTTACAATCCGGAATTCTTGGGAAACGCCGCAGGTCCACCGAGGCCGGGTTTCAGTCCTAAAATATTTTTCGATTATTTCAATCAAAGCAGCGTGGGAGGAGATGACGTAGAAATAGCCCTCGAACCACAATACTGGATAAGGGGATTTACCGGCAGCATCGAGCAGGACTACATACAGTTTCTTGCACATCTGCCATTTGGCTATCGCTCACAAAACGACCATGGCACGCGCAATCCGGGCTGGGGCATAGGCACGCTCAATGCGAACGTGGAACACTTCTGGAAACTCATCGACGATGAAAATTCTACTTGGTGGTTCGACAACGGGCTTTCGGCAGGTTTTCCCACCGCAAGCGGCAAGGATGGGCTCAGGATAGGCGGCAATTCTTACTCTGTAACCTGGTTTCAGGAAAACTTCTTTAAATTAGACAGATGGATATTCTCCATATCCCCCATCTCGGTATCATGGACTTTCCGGGACAGCAAAAACAAAACCACCCCCGGCCTATCACTTAACGTGATGAACAGCGCTTATGGATATCAAGTGACCGACATGCTGGCCCTAGGGGTCACAACCGCATGTCAGCTGGGAAATCTCGTCGGCACAAGTGACGGCATCGGAGGAAGGCTTCCAAAGTCAAGACGCATCTATGTTGGGCCTGCGTTTCTTTTCGCCTTCAAGCACGACATGTCGCTTCAGATAAGCGGACTCATCGACGTCAACACCAAAAACGTAAATCGGGGACAAGGCATAAGCGTGGCCTTCTGGCATATGTTTTGACGTACAAAATCTCAAAACCGGTGCGATCAGTTAATAGTCATTTTTTTGACGCAAGAAGGGTTTTGTTTCACCCATTCAAGGATTTAAAAATATTTGTAATATCCTGTTTTTAAAAGAATTATCCTTTTATCATCGACTGGCACAAGCCTTGCTGTAATCCATCCTTAGCATACGAGTTCGGTATCATTTTGTAGAAGGGGGGTATCTGGTGAAACTAGTTGGTCACTTTATCCTATATGCTGCGATGCTGGCAGCCTGTAGTTGCGTAGCAAGCCTTGATGGGCCTAGCGGACCTACCTTACTTTCTGTATCTCCCACCTCGGGAGCCACCGGGGTTTCGGTGTCGGTTCAAATCGTGGCTGAGTTCTCCGAGAATATATCCCCTGCTTCGGCAACAACCGGAACGTTTTACCTCCGGGAAAATGGTTCGGATTCCAATATCGGAGGAACTATAACTGTCAGCGGCAGCACTGTTTCTTTTCAACCAAGCGAAAATCTAGACTATAGCAAAATCTACAATGCAACTTTGTCCGGAGATATAAGCAATCTTACCGACACCTCCATGGCCAGCGATTATGCATGGTCTTTTGAAACCGCCACTGGAACTGTGACCAAGTGGATAACGAGCTATGGTAGAACCTTGCCAGAAATTTTTTATAACGGCATCCAAACAAGCGACGGCGGATTCTTGGGAGTGGGCAGTGCCGAAGGCGATGATGGTTTTCTCTACGGCTTGGCCGTAAAGCTTGATTTAAGTGGCGAGATTGAATGGAGCTATTCTTACGGTAAATCCATAGCCGATCAAGTGTTTTACTCAGTCATCGAATCAGACGATGGATTTTTGTTTGCCGGCTACACGAATTCCTACAGTGCATTTGGTGACAGTAGCGCTTGGGTTGTCAAGGTTGACCCGGCAGGAGAGATTGTCTGGCAAAATGCATATGATATCGCTCTAGATGACGAAGAATTCAGGTCGATAGTTGAAAGCAGCGATGGGGAATACTTTGTATCTGGATCTACTTTTAGCGGCGCTGGAGGTCCGGCGTTACTTGCCAAGATAGATTCGAGCGATGGTTCCATTATTTGGGATGCTTCCTACGCTACCGGTTCGAATTTCAGCGCAGCTAATTCTTACCCCACCTCCGATGGAGGGATCGTTTTTACCGGCTTGTCCAAAACAAGCGGCATCGAGGGCCCTCTTGCGTTAGTTGCCAAGCTCGACATGAACGGCCTTGTGGTTTGGGATCAGGAGTATGGTGATTTGGTGGCTAAAGAAGAAACCGGCGTGGCTATAAGACCTATCACCGGCGGCGGATATGTCTTTGTGGCACAGTCCGATTCTTTCGGTTTCACAAACGGCGGTGGACTTATCGTGGAAATCGATGCCACCGGCACGATTCAAAGACAAAAGGTTATCGGAAGCGATGATGGAATTTTTCTAATATCGGATCTTGCGCTAACCGACGATGGCGGTTACCTTGTTAGCGGGGCTTATGACACTAATTACTCCTTTTATCACTCCGTTCTCTTAAAACTCGATTCTTCATTCGACGTTGATTGGCAAAAGAGTTATGGTTTTACGAATTTACACACGAACTCGCTTTTGGCAGGCATAGGCCAGACCGATGATGGCGGCTACATGTCCTTTGGATCTACATCTCAATACGGATATGGTGATTTCGACGCTTGGGCGATGGTTATCGATAGCGACGGCAACTGCGGAGACGACTGTGAGCTTATTGCCGATTCTAATTTTGTGGTAAATGATGTGGCTATTAGTTCCAAAATGTTGGGATTATTTAGAATACCATCCGTTCTAACAGAGATCCCGACAAACGTCATTCTAGGCCTGTCATCGCTCGAGAGCGAAACGCAATGTTTTGACTTTGACTGAGCCGTAAATTTTGGTTTGTTTTGCGAATCAGTCGTCTGCAAACTCAAACACCGGAAGTCTTCCAATCGCAAACGATCGCCGGGTTCATCCGTTAAAACTCTCCCTTGTTTTAAAAAAAATCAGCGCCGGAACTAAAAAAAGGTAAAAATCATAATGAAGGTAAGTATAATCGTCGATATAACCGTAAACCATGAGATCGCATTCCATACGCGTCCGTTGACATAGTCGCCCATAATATCTTTGCGATTAATTATGAGAATCATAAAAACGAGGATGGCTGGAAGGACCACGCCGTTTACGACCTGCGAAAGCACCATCATCTCAAACAATGGAAAGCCGGGAATCAGGACGACCCCCATTCCTATAAGAATAGTGGCTGTAAAAAGCACATAAAATTGCGGGGCTTCCTTGAAAGTTTTATTGACTCCCGCCTCCCAACCCAGCCCCTCGCAGATATAATAAGCCACAGCAAGCGGCAACACCGTGGCCGCAAAAATTGAGGCATTGAAAAGTCCGAAAGCAAAAAGCCATGAACAGTACTGCCCAGCTAAAGGTTCAAGGGCAAGTGCCGCATCGGCAGCGGTTTCTATCTTTATTCCGGCAGGGTGAAGAGTCGCCGCACAGGCGACTATTATAAAAAAGACTACGACGCCGGCCATGACACAGCCTACAACAGCGTCCCACCTAGAATAGCGGAATTGATCCACTCCAATGCCCTTTTCGACTATAGACGACTGCATAAAAAAAAGCTGCCACGGCGCTATTGTAGTGCCTATTATGCCTATTAGCATGTATATCCACGGAGCATCGAAGCGAAACTCGGGGGAAATCATCTCCTTACCCACCATTCCCCAGTCTGGATCGGCCATAAATCCCGAAACTATGTATGAAATGTAGAAGACACAAGCTACAAGAAAGACCTTCTCGACAGTCTTGTATGTGCCCTTGACCACCAAAAACCATACAAACAGCGCCGCAGCCGGCACGCTTATGTATTTGCTCACCCCGAATATCTCAAGACTTGCCGCCACCCCCGAAAACTCGGACATAGTGTTGCCCAAATTCGTAACCATCAGGGCGAGCATCGCGTAAAAAGTTATCTTCGCACCATAATTTTCCCGAATGAGATCGGCAAGGCCCTTGCCAGTAATGGCACCCATGCGAGCGCTCATTTCCTGAACAACCACGAGAGCAAATACCACCGGCACTACGGCCCAAAGAAAGGCATATCCGAATTCAGCTCCGGCGATCGAATACGTAGCGATGCCGCCAGCATCGTTATCGACGTTCGCGGTTATGATGCCCGGGCCCAAAACTGCAAGAAAGATCATAATGCTGCGCCAAAAGCCCTTTGGAGCCTTAGAGTTTTTGATTTGTTCAGCCAGCACCGTCACAGTCCGCCTCGCTTGCCCCAAGCCGCCTCAACCGCAACATGAAGCACGTCGTCTATCGTGATTATGCCCTCGAGCTCGTCTTCCTCGCCGACGACAGGCATCGCAAAGAGATTGTATTTGTCCATTTCGAAGGCAACCTCTTTAACCGAATCCTCTACACCAACCGAAGGCGGTTTTGTCTGCATCACCTCGCCTATTTTTTCCTCCACAGGTTCCATCAAAAGACTTCTATACGTGACCGAACCGACAAGCCTGCCTACTTCATCCAGGACATAGGAGGTGTAAATCGTCTCGGCCTTTCCTATCTCAACGTTTTTGATGAGATCGATGGCTTCATTTACCGTCATATTTTCGCGCAGACTTATAAATTCGGTGGTCATCAGTCCGCCGGCAGAATCTGATTCATGCTCCATGAGTTCGGTTATCTCGCGGGCCTTTTTGGTGCTGAGCATAGAAAGGATGGACTCGGCATCACGCTTCGGAAGCGCCTGAATGAGATCTGTGGCCTCGTCGGCCGGCATACGCTCGAAAAGTTCCGCAGCCGTCTTCTTGTCGAGTTCTTCGACGAGATCCTTCTGCCACTTCAATTCAAGTTCGGTTATGATATCCACCTGACTTTGCACATCGAGAGTTTTAAAGAGAGCAGCCCGTTGATAAGGGTCTATCTCCATGAGCATCGAAGAAACATCCGACGGAGGTATTTCCTTTAGTTGATCGATCTCGACGCTCAATTTTATAGTTCCGGTGGATTCCTGAATAGACAGCGGCTGGACATATTTCCACGATATAAGACTTTCGTTGGTTAGATAATCGGCGTGTCTGCCAAAAAACCCGATAAATCCATCTATGAATTTTTCCCAGCCCAGCCTGCGAACGAGACCTCTAAAACCTATATCGACATGGGCAAGTCGAAGATCGTTGTCCACGCAAAGAAAGTGAAGATCATTTACCCGAACGATTTTGCGATTAAAGGTATCAACTACTTGTTGATCGAGTATGCCCCTACGCAACGTGGCGTGTTTTTTTTCTTCATATACGTTCGAAGGGCCAAGTTGATCGAGCGGCACCTTGATTTGAAAACGCTCGCGTCCCATATAAACGTCTTTCCACGGAACGCGGTAAAATATCTTTTTGATGGTGCCTCTTGCGATTATAAGCGAGGTTATGCGCGGATAGGATTCGTCAAACGACGCAGTGAAGTCATAGGGATGCCCGATGTAGCGCCCCCGGCGATCCACAACGTCCCTTTTGACGATCTCGGTAAAGAAAGTGAACATGTCGGACCTTCTGCGATATCCATAGTCGATGCACCTATTACCCCAACTATTTGATAATGCAACAATATTCATCCATGGCAAAACAACACCATGTGAGCTTAAAGCACATCCACGACATCAGGCAGACGGATATCCGGACGATAAAGACCCACGGCCAGACCTTCGCGGGTGAGTTCCACAAGACGCCCGGCATCTTCTTGCGTCATTATCTCACGGCCTACCATCTCGCGCACCCGTCGTCTCAAATTCTTGGCATAGGAAATTTTTTTGTCTCCTGTTGGATCGATCTCCAAGCAGGGGGCCTTTTCCGGATCGGAAAGAAAATCGAGGACCGATTCCAAGGCAAGATCGAAATAATGTTCTCTACCTTCCTGTTCTATTTCGAAACGCGATTTTGAGGCATAGAGCATAAGGCTCGCGCGAAGCCCCCTCATTTTTTGTAGCATCAAAATCGAGTTAAAAATCCTCTTGTTTGTCGAAAACGAAAACAGCGTCTTCTGAAGAACTCTCTCGAGCAGGAGATCGAACTCCTCTATCTCAAGTTCGGTGATCATCTTGAGCTTGTCCCATGCAAAATCTGCGACTCCAAGATCAAAGCGCATTTCCCAATATGTATGCGACAGAAGTCTGGCGTCGTATGACAGGACTATCTTCACCGGTATGAAGTAGTTGTGAGCGACCACGTCCGCCGCCAGATGCGAGAGATAGCCGTAAGCGGCCGCACGTTGCCTGTCGGTTTCCGCCTCATGAAGTATAAGCCACCCCATGCGCCAGTTATGGCAGTGATGAATATACCCCGCATATTTCTTGCCGATGACGATGTCGGGACTGGCCATGCCGTAAATGAAGGCCTCGGGAAACTTTCTTATTATATCGCGAATAATCGGTGCTATCGCAGCTCCGGCCCCAAGCGCACCCATGGCCAACTCCACATGAGTACCCGGCCCCCACGCAAAAGCCGACGATGGAAATAAAAGCGCTGCAAAAAATATCAATATGACATGGACAAGAAGCATGAGCGTCATTATAGTCATCCGGCGTTGCAGGGCAATTTGTATTTGCGAACAAATTAAAGGGGAACAACATGTCAGAAAAGGATCAGGTTTTAAGCGAAGCGATGAATTTTCTGGAATATGCAAAAATTCTCGGCGTAAGTGAAGTGACCAGACAGCCACCCAAATTAGAACTACACAACGAGGAACTTTCAAAGACCCGCAATCTCGAAGAAATAAGCAAAGTCATAGGCGATTGCAAACGCTGCAAGCTCTGCAGCGATAGAACCAACATCGTCTTCGGCGTGGGCAACAAAAACGCAGATCTGATGTTCATTGGCGAAGGTCCCGGCCGCGATGAAGACGCTCAGGGCGTTCCTTTCGTCGGTCGTGCAGGTCAGCTACTCACAAAAATAATCGAGGCAATGAAGATTTCTCGGGATGATGTCTATATCGCCAACATCGTGAAGTGCCGCCCCCCCGGCAACAGAAATCCCGAACCCGACGAAGTGACAGCCTGCATGCCTTTTCTCATAAGGCAGGCCCAGCTCATAAAGCCAAAAGTCATCGTCTGCCTTGGAAGCGTGGCATCTCAAAATCTTTTAGGGGTGGAAACAAAGATAACTTCCCTACGCGGCAATTTCACCAGTTGGCAGAACATCCCGGTGATGCCGACCTATCATCCTGCTTTTCTGCTTAGAAATCCCAACATGAAAAAACCCGTATGGGAGGATATGCAAAAGGTAATGGAAAAACTGGGTGTTTCTCCGGCTTGACTCAAACGCACCCGCTAGTGCTTCGACAACTTAATTTTTATCGATAAAATCGATGGAAATTAAGTTGATCGAGCACTTGTGCCGAGTCAAAAGATAAAAATTAAAATGCCAAAGGCCTAGGCTTTTTCCGTATCGAACATATTTTTGTAATATTCGTCGATTTCCGAGGCGTCCACTATCCTATCTGTTATCTCATCGACTATATTCGAATTGCTGTTTCTTATGTCATTGCCGACCACATCCCAAACCTTGCGCCTAACCGTAATTTTGAATTTTTCCTTCTTCACCGCAGACCAACCATGGCGCACAAGCCCGTCCAGGTCCGCCTTATCGCTTGCCTGACTGCTTGCAAGGGCTTCATGGGCAAGGTCAACGAGCTTTCCGTCCTTGCGCTCTTTACGTTCCTTCTCCGCCCCTTGTTCAATGACATCCGCGCGGACACCTGCAATTTCCTCATGGCCTTTTTGAAACAAGCTGTTTATCAATTTGCTAATCGTCATATTTCCCTCTGTCGTCTCCTTTATTCCCCGTTGCGTTCATCATCGTTATCGCACTTTGGTGAAAAATGTTGCGTGATAATCGATCCATAAATGAAAAAAAAATTCAGGACCAGACTAGCCAGATGACGTATTTGCTTGTTTTATAATGTTAAAATGGTTTTTTGCTGGTTTTGTATTCTTTGATTTTTTGACCATCTTTTTATGAAGAAACTTGAAATAACATGTTAAATATCGCGACAGGCTCGCACAAATTATCGTCGTTTTTTCGACAATATATCTATCAAAAGCCCGGCCTGCGGCGAAAGAGCTCTCCTCTTGTGTTTTAGTATGCCGATATTTCTAACTCCCACAAGTTCTCTTATGACGACTTTCTTTTGACCCTTTAGCGTATGTGCATCGGCGGAAAGTCTCGATATAAGCCCAATGCCCATACCTTCCCTCACGAGAGAGCATATCGCGGCAGGATAGTGCATCTCCATATTCACAGTGGGCACTACGCCGCTCATTCGAAAAACTTCCTCTATCACCTTCCTTGAATAGGACGTTGCCGGATAGAGTATGAGTGGTTCTCCCTTGAGATCGCGTATGGAGATTTCCTTTCTTGCAAGAGAAGATTTTCTGGGAACTACGGCGACGATTGAGTCCTTATACACATTGATACATGAATAATCGGCCTCAAGGCCGTTTGTAACCAGCACTGCAAAATCCAGCTCGTGATTATCGACCTTTTCGAGAAGCTCTCCTGTAGCTCTCACGACGGCTTCCAAGGCTATCCCAGAATAGCGGGATTTAAACTTCTTTATGAGACCCGGCATAATCGTTATGGCCGCAACGTCTATCATGCCAAACCTCACCGTTCCTGAAACAAAGCCCGCCGCCTTTAGCACACCCTGCGAGATATCTCTTATCTGCGAAAGCAAAAGATTTGCCTCATTATAGAGGTATTGACCTGCCGGGCTTGCTATTTTTCTGTCATTTCTATTTAAAAGCTCTACGCCCAGATCAGCCTCAAGCACCTTAACTTGCTGGCTCACCGCCGATTGGGTGAGGCCGAGTTTTTTGGCTGCCGCGGAAAAACTTTTTCTTTTCACCACCTCGCAAAATATCTCGAGCTTTCTTATGTCCATAAGCTGTCCTTATATCTAATAGTAATACAATTAATTTGACTTATAACATTCGCCGTCTATATATCAACGAAATTTTTTAAAAAGGAGAAAAAAATGACACCGACAGGAAAAGCGATTGACGTTGCAAAACCGGAAGGAAAATTGGGTATTTTGCTCGTGGGGTTAGGCGCTATAAGCACGACCTTCATAGCGGGTCTGGATGCCATAAAAACAGGTCGAACGAAACCGTTTGGTTCGTTAACCCAGATGGGCACAATACGCCTTGGCAAACGCACCGAACACAATAATCCCCATCTAAACGATTTCGTGCCGCTTGCAAACCTTGAAGACGTGGTCGTAGGCGCTTGGGACATCTTCGAAGATGACGGTTATGTGGCGGCATCCAAGGCTGGAGTTTTAAATACGACCGACCTCGAAGCGGCCCGTTCGGCCCTTGCAGCCATAAAACCGATGCGCGGGGCTTTTGATCGCGAATGGGTGAAGAGGCTCGACGGTAAATACATAAAGACCGGCAAGACCAAGCGTGACCTGGCAAATCAGATCATGGACGATATAAAGAATTTCGAAAAACAAAGCGGCGCCGCTCGAACCGTAATGGTCTGGTGCGCATCTACCGAAGTGTTCACGCCGATGTGCGACGTTCACAAGACGCTCGCAAACTTTGAAAAGGGACTCGATGAAAACGATCCGAAAATTGCGCCCAGCATGATTTACGCCTATGCGGCGATCAAATCCGGCGTCCCTTACGCCAACGGCGCTCCGAATCTATCGGTGGATACGCCGGCACTACAGGAACTTGCAAATGAACACCGCGTGCCCATCTGCGGCAAAGATTTCAAGACCGGTCAGACCCTCATGAAGACTATTCTTGCCCCGGGCCTTCGTTCCAGACTCCTCGGCCTAAATGGCTGGTTTTCAACGAACATACTAGGCAACCGCGACGGCGAAGTATTAGACGATCCGGGCTCGTTTAAATCAAAGGAAGAAAGCAAGCTCTCCGTCCTCGACACCATACTGCAACCCGAAATCAATCCCGATCTTTACGGCAACGTCTATCACAAGGTGCGGATCAATTATTATCCCCCTCGCGGAGACGCCAAAGAAGGATGGGACAATATCGATATATTCGGATGGATGGGATATCCCATGCAGATAAAGGTGGATTTCCTCTGCCGCGACTCTATATTGGCCGCACCTCTCGTTTTGGATTTGGCGCTATTCCTGGATTTCGCCAAACGCGCAAAACTTCGCGGCATACAGGAGTGGCTGTCGTACTACTTTAAATCACCGATGGTTGGCGAAGGACTCTACCCCGAACACAATCTCTTCATTCAGGAGATGAAACTCAAAAACACGCTTCGCTACATCATGGGTGAGGAACCTATCACGCATCTGGGCACGGAATATTACAACATGTAGCCGGGATTGCTGATTTGGCGGAGGCGTCAAACCGTCCTTACCTCCAGAAGCCTCGTTATATCGTCTTTCTTTCCGTGTGCGCCGCTTGTGATGACTATCGTATCGCCCTTTTTTATCAGACTCGAATTAAGGGCGCTTTCGGCGGCGCAGCGGAGGGTTTCATCCACACTGGAAAACGTAGGCGTCACGATAGGAAACACACCCCAGAAAAGTTGCATTATCCTCGCAACGTGCTCGTCTTCGGTGGGCGCTATTATAAGAGTATAAGGACGAAGACCGCTGACAAAGAGGGGGGTGCGGCCGGTCCTTGTGGGAGTGACTATCGCACGCGCGTCTATCTTGTCTGCGATGGTGGCGGCCGCGAAGCATATCGTCTGCGCCTGAAATTCTTTTTTGTCGCTTTTTTCGCAGGGGGCGTTCGTTTCGTGTATATCCCGTTCAGCCCTTTGAGCTATGCGCGCCATCGCCGAAACAGCCTTGGCGGGATTTTTGCCTATGCTAGTCTCCTCGGAAAGCATCACGGCATCGGTCCCCTCCCAAACAGCCATGGCGACATCGGTCGCCTCGGCACGCGTCGGCATAGCGGATAACACCATAGATTCCATCATCTGCGTAGCCGTGATCACGGGTTTACCCGCGTAGCGGCATCTCAGTATAATGTCGTTTTGAATCGCCGGAAGTTCGTAGAAAGGCATCTCTATACCCAGATCGCCGCGGGCTATCATCACCGCATCGGCGGCCTTTATTATTTCGTCTATCGCGCCAAGTGCCTCGGGTTTTTCTATCTTGGCGATGACCCCGATTTGAGGCGATTTTTTGGAAAGTATCTTTTTCAAATCCTTTACGTCTTTCGCAGTTCTTACAAACGACAAACCAACGTAATCCACTCCCAGAGCTATGGCTAATTTGAGGAGCCTTAAATCGTTTCGGTTCAGCGATGAAACAGGCAAATCCACGTTCGGCAAGTTTAAACCTTTTCTGGAACGTATTTCGCCTCCAGCCACCACCCTGCAAGTCAAATTCAAACCGTCAATGGAAACGACCTTCACCTCAACTAGTCCATCATTTATAAATATCCTCGTTCCCGCAGTTGCCGCCTTCGCTATAAACTTTTCAGGCACGGGAATTTTATCGCCACTTTGGACGTTGCTTCCGCAGGCAATCGTTACGATAGAGCCTTTTTTCAACATCACCGGTTCTGATTTGAGCTCGCCAAGTCTTATTTTGGGACCCGGTAGATCGAAGAGTACTGCCGTGTGCTGTCCCATTGATTTTGCGACGGACCTTACAAGCTCCACCGCACGCGCATGCTCCGCTTCGCTGCCATGCGCACCGTTTATCCTCATCACATCGACGCCTGCGGTTATCATAGCCCGAAGCTCGGCCTTGTTCATACTAGCCGGCCCGATGGTGGCTATTATTTTTGTCTTATTTGAAAAAACCATAATCCCTCCACAGGTAATACGAACAACTTAACTGTTTAATCGTAAACGAACACCATAAAGGCATCTCTAAAACCCAATTTATTGCGAGACTATTTCTAAGAGGCAAAGCGACGAGGAGCTACTTTGTCGTGATAGATCGCTGCGGGCCTTAAAGGCAGCGTAAAATTAAAGCTCGATCCTTTACCGGGACGACTTTGCAGCCACATCCTGCCCCCGTGAAGCTCGACCAATTTTTTCGATATTGTAAGCCCCAGCCCCAGCCCTTCATGCTCCCTTGTGGAACTGCCATCGACCTGCGAAAATCCTTCGAATATCTCCTTTTGTTTTTCTCGGTCTATGCCAATGCCGGTGTCTTTCACTGAAATTTTCAACATTTCTCCACATTTTTCAGCCTCGATGGATATCTTGCCCCGTTTTGTAAATTTCACGGCATTGTCGAGAAGATTTTTCACGATCTGACGCAGACGGTTTTCGTCGCCGTAAACGCCGGGCGTAGCATCGCCTATCTTGATCTCGATCGAAGTGTTTTCGTTGGGCTTTAATTCCTGCGCCACCTTGGATACAATTTTTGCGAGATTTAGCTTCTGAACATCCAAAAAAACCCTATCTACTTCAAGCTTCGAAAGATCGACCATCGCAGTCACCGTATCCAAAAGCCTGACTCCAGATTGGCGTATTATCGAAAGATGCTTTATCTGCTCTACATTCACCTCTCCATCGCCGCCTTCGGCCATAAGCTCGGAAAGCCCAATGATGCTTGTAAGCGGCGTGCGCAGCTCATGCGACACGTTCGCCAAAAGCTGCGTCTTAAATTTCGACGTTTCCTGAAGCTTCAGATTCTGTTTCACGATCGCCTGATAGAGATTCGCATTGTGTATGGCGATGGCGAACTGCACACCCATGAGCTTTAAAAGATCTATTGTCTCGTCGTCATAGCTGCCTTTTTTTCTCGAGCTCACATTTATGACCCCGTAGAGCCTGTCGCCCACAAACAGCGGTAGACAAATCTCCGCGCCAAATTGGACAAACCAGCGAAGGCCTTCGGATTTTAATTCATACATGGATTCGATACCTACAACGTCCTTTTTTGTAACCGGCGTTCTGTTAGTTTCCAGCCATTCGAGAAAGCGCATCACCTCGCCTGCGTCGAACGAAAATGGTTTCACGCCATAGGTCGCCTTCATAAGCAGCCTGTTTTTGGAATCGCGAATGACAAGCGATGCACCTTCAGCGTCCACCACCTTACACACTGCGGAAAGTATCGCCGGATATAATTCGCGCCTGTCGTTTATGGAGTTGAAACGCTCGAGATAGACCCTAAATATCCTACGGTAGTCATATTGAGGCATTCTCAGGATAAATCGCCTAAAAAACGAGCAAAAGGCCTCCCATCGCAAAATGAGCATGCTAGCTAAGAGCAGAAGACCTATAACTGACGCGCTTATTATCAACGCTGGAGTGGCCGCGGACCAAAAATGAATTGAAAGTTGTCCCAATTTAAAAGCTCCCCCGAGTTTTCTATGATCGCATTATACGTATATTTCAACGAGTTGACAATATTTTCTACATCAAAACATGAAATTGTTCGACGAAGTTCCTGTTTAAAAGGAACTTCCTGCTTGACTACAAATATAAGCCGGAGCATCATCGCCCCCAAGTTGCCAAAAACACTCAAATATCGGACCTAAACAACCATGAAAATCAAAAAAACCATCTCGTTTCTGACATTCCTGGCAGTTTTATTTATAAACATCTCTTTATGGGGGGCAATCAGCCTAACCACAGCACGCCTTGACGGAACTCTTCGGGCCATAGAACAACACTATCTCGAACCTGCCCGTATCGATCCCAGAAAGATGCTCAAAAACTCGATTGAAAATCTTCAAAAAAGCGTACCTGAGGTCATGGTCAGCTATAAGGGCTCGGATACTTTGACCTTAACTGTCGGACATGCCACCAGAAAGTTTTCATACGCACAGGTAAACGACCTCCCATCCCTCAAAAAATTTCTTCATGATGTGTGGGCATTCATCGCGGCCAATTACACAGGCGATGAAAAGGCCGAAGACATCGAAACCGTTCTTTTAAATGGAATATTGGATTCTCTAGACCCCCACTCTGGTTTTTTATCGAAGAAGATCTACGACGAATTCATGATAGGCACGCGAGGCAAATTCGGTGGAATCGGAATTGTGATATCCGTTCGCGACGGCATGCTAACCGTCATAGCGCCCATAGAAGGCACGCCGGCGTACAATGCGGGTGTAAAAGCCGGGGACCGGATAGTACAGATCGACGATGAATCCACGATAAACATGTCGCTCACCGATGCCGTAAACAAGCTGCGCGGAGACCCCAATACCAGCGTAGTCATAACCGTAGAACGCGAGGGGAAGCCGTCACGCAAGCTGGGCCTTACACGCGCGATCATCAATATAGATAGCGTTAAACACGCCACTCTCATGGAGGGCGACAAAAAAATAGGATATATCGGCATAAGAAGTTTTCAGTCCAATACCTATAAGGACGTGGTCGATGCCCTTAAAAACATAAAGTCCGGCCGAGAGCTGGATGGGCTCATACTCGATATGCGCAACAATCCCGGCGGGCTTCTAAGCTCAGCTGTGAAAATAAGCGATCTCTTTTTAAACGACGGGGTCATACTTTCCACAGTTGGTCGCGGAAACGTCGAGATGGAAAAAGATATGGCCAACGTTTCAGGCACGGAACCACCCTATCCTGTGTTGATACTCATAAACGAAGGCTCGGCCAGCGCCTCGGAAATCATCGCCGGCGCTTTGCAATACAACGATCGGGCGATCGTGGCGGGGAGTGAATCGTTCGGCAAAGGATCGGTACAGACAATCATAGAAACGGGCGGCGGCACAGCGCTTAAAATGACGATAGCCAGATATCTTCCGGCTGGAGAGTTCTCGGTACAGTTGGAAGGCGTCGCTCCAGATATTGAAATACTTCCGGCTGTCGTCGATAAGGAACAGATCAACTTGTTTCGCGATAAAACTTTAAGCGAAGCAGATCTAGAGAAACACCTTGAAAAAGATACCAATTCAAAAAATCTGCCGAAGCCAAAATATCTGCTTAGATATTTGAAGCCGAAGTCGGGCGACGAGGATTTAGACGAGATATCGCGCAGGGAATATTCCAAGAAACCATCGTTCGAAGACGATTTTCCGGTTCAGTTCGCCACAAAATTTCTAACCTTAGCCGGAAAAAGCAGTCGAAATGAAATGTTAAAAACCGGCAAAGGCACAATAGACGGGATGAATGCGGAGGAAAACGCGAAGATCAAGAAGGCCTTGGCATCGCTTGGCGTGGATTGGTCGGAGGCTCCAAAAACGCACGCAAAGCCGGGGCTTCATCTCGGAAGCTCGATTTATTCCGGAGAAAAAATTATTTCGCGTGCAAGGGCCGGCGACAAGATAGAGCTTAAGCTCGTGGCCACCAACTCTGGCAAAGGTGATTTTTCGCAATTGGTTGCAATAGGACAATCCGAGGACAACGCCTTTTTGTCCGATCGTGAGTTTCCTTTCGGACTTCTAAAAGCCGACCAGACCAGAAAATGGAGCATCCCCATAGAATTGCCAGAACATCTCCCCACTCAAGATTTGGTCATGGCGGTAGAATTTCGGGAAGAAAATGGCAATGCTCCTGAAAAAACCGAAGTCGTAATTCCCGTGCAGGGCCTTGAACAGCCGGTGTTCTCTTTTTCATACTCCGTACCAACCAAGAATTTAAGTAAAAATTTTGAAAGCGGCCAATCCATACCCTTCGACGTTGAAATAACAAATCTGGGAAAAGGAAAAAGCAGCGAGGACACCTCGGCTGCCATAACCGACAAGTGCGACGACAAAATCTTCATCGAAAATGGAAGGGTAAAACTCGGAGTCATGAAACCCGGCGACAAAAAGAAGGAAAAATTCCGTTTCCACACTTTAGCAGGTTATGATCCTTCGAAGTGTAAAATGGTCCTTTCCATAGTTGATGCAAAACTGGCAACCGGCCTTTCAAAAGAACTGGACGTAAATCCTTCCACCGGCACCATAAGCCCGCAACCGGGCACGGTGCTATATCCTCCCAGCATAGAAATCGGCGAATATCCTTTGACCACGAAGAAAAAGATCGAGAGAATAACCGGAAACATAGAAAGCAAAAACGGAATATTCGATTACTACGTTTTCGTAGGCAATAACAAGATCGCCTACGAAACCAATCCCAAAGGTCTCAATAAATTGCCATTAGCTCTCGACATAGAGCTCAAGGAAGGATCAAACAAGATAATAATAGTTGCCAGAAATCCTGAAAAAATAGCCCGATCGAAAACGATAGTAATCCATAGGACCAAAAGCAAATGATCGTAAATCACAGCTCGCATGAATTTAGTGAAAAATCTTCGCGGGCGGTTGTTGCGCTTGGCAACTACGATGGAGTGCACCTAGGACATCAAAAACTTATCCGGACAGCTCGTGACGAAGCCGACAGACTTGGCGGAATACTCGTGATCTACACCTTCGATCCTCATCCGGTAAGGGTGCTGGCTCCAAAATCATGCCCCCCCCAGCTACAGACCCTCGAACTTCGTCTTGAAACGTTAAAATTCTATGGCGCCGATCTGGTAATTGTGGAACCGTTCACCCATGAACTTGCGCAGATGACGCCAGAGGAATTTTTCACAAAAATAATAGTTGAAAGGATGGGGGCAAAATCCATCGTTGTCGGATATGATTTTACGTTCGGACTGCACAGACAAGGAACCGTGAAAACGCTTGAACATCTTTGCAAAAATCGCGGCATCGGCCTTGTAGTCGTGGAACCACAATTTCTAGACGACACATTAATAAGTTCCACCAACATAAGAAAATTCGTGGCTGCGGGAGACGTGGGGGCAGCTGCAAAACTTCTGGGCAGACCCTACCTCATACGTGGCACCATAATTTCCGGACGAGGAATAGGCGGAAAACTTCACGCCCATACGGCCAACATCGAAACCAAAAATGAAATCATCCCCCAAAACGGTGTTTATATAACCCGGACAAATATTTGGGAAAACAAAGAGGCCGATCCGCCAAACTTTGCAAGCTACGATTCCATAACCAGTATAGGCGATAACCCAACCTTTCCCGAAGCCGGATTTTCAATAGAAACCCATCTCATAGCAGCAAACGTGGACGTACTGGAAATGACCGCCGATATCCTTTTCATAAAACACATGCGGGCTCAATTGGCCTTCGATTCGACAAAACTTCTTGCTAAACAGATCCAAAAAGACATAGACGCGGCAAGGCGTTATCACCTCTTGCACAAAGACTGTTAATAAAATGGCGAAAAATTTCAAACGACCCATCATCATAGCCGCAATAATCGCAAAGCAAGAAAAACCATCGTCTGCCATCGCAAAAGCCCTGCGCGGGGTGAAAGGCGATATTAAATATGTTCCTATAAGAATTTCGTCAAAAGACCTGAAAAATATCGTAAAATGCATGAAACTTGTCGACATTCCCGCTGCCACAATATCTCCCACGCTCAGAAAGAAGGCCTTTTTACATTTAGATCATAGAGACGAGTCCTCCATAAAAGCCAAAGAATCCGATTTGATCATAAAAAAAGGACAAAACTACGTAGCTTTCAACGCAAAAGGCGTTGCTAAAAATAAAAACCGTCATTATTCCGAACTCTGCGCCATTTTATTGACTTCAAACTTAGAACTATAACTCATTGAAATCATTGGCCTATACATAAAATAATCGCCTCCGTCCCCTAAAACTCAGGTTTAAATTACCCCCTCTTGCTAGGACTGACACCATCGATTACAACAATTTCCGCTTATAAATCAAAATGATATCTTTTTTCAAAAATACTGCCTTTTGCTGGCATAAAACTTGATATATGAAAGTGAGTACGGCTTCAAAAAGAGGAAAAAACGAAATGAGCCTAAAAAAAGACATCGAATCCATGGTACTCGTGGTTGACGATGATCCGGCCTACATATCGCTTTGGAAACGAATTTTACCCGAAATTGGCATTATGAAATTCATAGCTACGACAAATCCGAAGGAGGCGTGGAAGATACTCACCTCCAATCCGTGCAAAACGCTTATAAGCGACATCATAATGCCCGGTCTTTGTGGCTACGAACTCGCAGAACTGGCCCGATCAAAAAATTCCAACTGCAAGATAATTTTAACTACCGGATTTGGCGCCGACCTTTCAAGGTTCGATCTTAAAGAATCCAATTTTCACATACTTCACAAACCCTACAGCAACCTGGATGAACTCAAGCGTTTTCTTCTCCACGTCGTCACAGGAGAAGAATCTATGGAAAGTTTTTCCGAAGATTCTTTTTCCGAAAACTCTGATTACCCTCAAGTTGTCGAGTGGAAACTATAACCCATCGCCTGTCATTGATCACCGGTTGTCAAATCTTCTAAATCATCTTCGAAAAACTGGCCGGCGCGATCGGCACCGCCGGTGGTAATATCCTGCGTGGGTCTGGCACCAAAGATGGCTGACCCTCCGGCTATCTGGGCGATGTTTGCACTTGGAAATCCATCCGGTTTTTCAAAGTCCATATCTCCAAAATCTTTTGTGGCCTCTTTCATAAAGCTCAAAAATATAGGGGCAGCCGTGTTGCCTCCGGTGACGCCTTTGCCTATGGGTTTCACCTCATCAAAACCCACCCACACGCCGGCTGCAAGTTTTGGAACATAGCCTACAAACCACGCGTCCGTTTCGTCGTTGGTCGTTCCCGTTTTGCCGGCCACGGGTTTGCCAAGCGCTTTCACTCGCGTGCCAGTACCGCCCTCGACAACGCCGCGAAGAAGATTCGTCATAAGATATGCCGTTTGAGGCGTGATGACATTTCCCGCCGGTATCTGTTCTCCATAAAGGGTTTTTAACTCGAGGTCGGTGAGAATGAGATTGTCAGCGGCCATAGCCGCATTTCCCTCGCGAAAAAGCATCGGGTTTAACCCGCTTTTGTCAGCCGCCCCCATATCCTCCGAGGGTTTATCCTTGAGCGGCGGAGTGTCTAAAAACTCTTTCGTCTCAATCGAATTTTCCCAGAGCACCTCTCCGATAGAACTCGTTATCCTAAACATCGATTTTTGCGGAACGAGTTTTCCATGATTGGCAAACGCCGCATAGGCCGAAACCATCTCGCTTAAGTAAACCTCGCTCGATCCAAGCGACATCGAGAGATATTTTTCTACCGGAGAGGAGATGCCCATTTTTCTTACAAAGGCGGTGATGTAGTGTATGCCTATATCGTAGGATATTTTTACCGTCGGTATGTTTCTGGAAAACTGCAGGGCATTTTTAAATGGCGTGGGACCCTTGTATTCGCCGCCGTAATTTTTGGGAGCCCAAACCTTTTCCTTTCCTCCTACTTGATAAATGACCGGCGCATCGAGGATCACCGTATTGTAGGTGTAACCCTTGTCGAGTGCTGCTGCATAAACAAACGGCTTAAACGACGAACCGGGCTGCCTTAACGCCTGCGTGGCGCGGTTGAATTCGCTGGTTCGGAAGTCGTATCCACCCATCATCGCTTTAAAAAAACCCGTATCGGGTTCCATCGCCAGAAGGGCAGACTGGATCTTCGGTTCTTGCGCAAGAGCAAAGCCGCCATCGGAAAGTCTTTTGGCCAGTATCACATCACCGACCTTGAGGATGCTTCTTGGATCCTTTATATAGGCGCCATCGTCGGAACCAAGCCACTTCGTGGAAAACGTCTTGGCCCACTTCAGATTTTCAAGTGCAATGACTTCCTGATATGGACCTATTCTGATATTCACATCGTTTTCGTTAAAACCGGTTACAATCGCTTCGTAGTTCTGCCCTTCAATGAATTCTATGACGATCTTTTCCACCCGATCTCGCTTTGGAGGCCAATAAACAACTTCCCCGCCCTGACGCCTCATGATTTCGCGAGCGAACTCAAAAGATTTTTTATCGATCTGGTCGGGAGAGAGGTGTTCTATAGGTCCGCGATAACCCTGTTTTCGATCCAGGTGCTCTATCCCTTCTCTGACAGCATCGTAGGCCGCATTTTGCATTTTGCGGTCGAGGGTCGTGTAGATCTTAATGCCCTTGTGATAGAGAAAATCATCGCCGTATAGTTCCTTTACCAGTTTACGAACGTATTCAGTAAAGTACGCGGCTTTAGGATCGTTGAAGTCCTTGTCTGTACCCGCCACAAAGATGTCGAAGGATTCGTCTCGCGCGGCTATGGACTGGGCCTCGGTGATATGGCCTTCATCTAGCATACGCCCCAAAACGTGCTCCTGCCTCTTCCTGGCTTCTATTGGATTGTTGACCGGCGAAAAGGTCGTTGGCGCTGTCGGCAAACCCGCTATCAAGGCTATCTGGGCGAGCGACAAGTCGTTTAGGTCTTTTTTAAAGTAATTTCTCGCGGCCGCAGCAACTCCGTAGGAACGATTACCAAGATAGATTTCGTTTAGGTAAAGGGTGAGGATCTGTTCCTTGGTGAGATATCTCTCAAGACGGGTGGCTAAAATGGCTTCCTTGATTTTTCTCTTCCAGGTCTTTTCGCGCGAAAGCACAAGCGATCTTGTAATCTGCTGGGTGATGGTGCTTCCGCCTTGGGTGATCGCTCCCGCCTTGATGTTTGCGACAAAGGCCCTAGCTATCGATTTTATGTCGATGCCTTTGTGCTCGAAAAAACGCGAATCCTCGGAGTCTATGAAGGCATTAAAGACCTGTTTTGGTATCTCATCGTAGGGAAGGAACTTTCTGCACTGTATCCAAAATTCACCGATTTTCACGCCGTCTGCGGCAAACACTTCGCTAATGACTGGAGGATGGTAATCTTCCAGCTTTTCGATTTCGGGGAGATCTCCCGCAAAATAAAAATACACCCCTGCGATTATCGCTATACCTAAAAAAGCGGCCCCCAAAAGGGCGCCCACAACGAACCTGACGGCTCGGAGAGCTTCTAAGAGGGCCTTAGCCACAGTGGATAGGATTTCACGAAACATCTTGTGCGAGAGAGGGGACTCGAACCCCTACAGCCTTGCGGCCACAAGAACCTGAATCTTGCGCGTCTGCCAGTTCCGCCACTCTCGCTCGTGCTGGAATTGCCCCGGGAACGGATGCCCGTAGCATTTAAGGCATTGGAGATCAACGGTTTTTACGGTTTTTGTCGGTTTTGTTCACCGATCTATTTCGGAATCTTCTTCGAACACGTTCAGGCTGTCCTCTTCATCACGAAGCATGGCGCCACAGTTTGGACAAACCGAATCGTCGCCCGCAAAGGCTCCACAGCTGGGACAGGTCTCGGGATTGTCGAAATTAAGCTCGTCTATATCGGTCATAAAGGCCTCCGATTGTTGGCTTCCGAATCGGGCACCTCATATACGCGCAGCAAATAATGTCAATCTGAAATCAATGAACAATTTAATAAAAGCGCTGAAGATGACCACCGGGCTGATATTATTTTGTAATATGCGTTCCAGTTTTTCCGCGCAATGCGGCCAAACATTGAGAAGTCGATGTTATTATTACCTTTTTACCACCATTTTGTAAAAACTTCAAAGCCGCCTCTATTTTTGGCTTCATGCTCCCTTCCGCAAATTCGCCATTTTCCATAAGCTTATCAAGCTCGCCGGTAGTCACGTTTGAAAGGGCACGTTTTTGAGGACCGCTCCAGTCCGTATAGACGAATTCTACTGCAGTAAGGATCACGAGCGTATCCGCACCTATTTCGGTGGCAATAAGCGCGCTCGTGAGATCTTTATCTATCACCGCCTCGGTGCCATAAAGGCTGTTGTTGCGGTTGATTCCCACCGGTATGCCACCGCCTCCGCCTGCTATCACTATAAAACCCTTATCGAACATCGCTTTTATGGGTTCAACCTCTATGATACTTATCGGTTTGGGACTTGGCACAACCCTTCGCCATCCGCGACCGGCATCCTCCTTCATCGTCCATCCGCGACCGGCGATAAGTTCCCGCGCCTCCTGTTCGGAATAAAACATCCCCACAGGTTTCGTGGGATTTTCAAAAGCCCGGTCGTTCACATCCACCATGACCTGCGTGATTGTGGTGACGACGGGCAGCTTCACGCCGCGCTTCCTAAGACAATTTGTAAGGACCTGCTGTATCATGTAGCCTATGCCGCCTTGGGTGTCGGCGACGCATATATCCATAGGCAAGGGATAAACCGTTTTTCCGGCGATTTCACTCCTGAGTATGGCAGCGCCTACCTGAGGACCGTTGCCATGCGTGATTATGATGTGGCCAAAACCGTTTATCACAAGTTCCGCGACATGCTCCATCGTTTCGACCGTAGCGTAGAGTTGTTCTTGTATGGTGCCGCGCATGCCGGGCTTGCTGATGGCGTTTCCACCCAGCGCTATTACCAAACCACCTTTTTTGGACATATCTCCTCCGCAAGAAAAAAGTTATTGGTGCCTCTCCGGAACAATCGATCATTTAAATGGGAGCACCCCTCATCAAAAGTTCGGAGAACAGCGTGGACAGATAACACATAATAATGAACCAAGACAAGAAAGATGAAACAACCTGTCAAGATTGACAAACACCCAACTTAAACGCGGCAAAAAAGCTCTCAGTTCACTCGCGTATTGAGGAACCTCGACAATCATGTTGCCTTCAACTACTTACTTCGGTAACATTTTTTATGAGGCAATTCGTATCCAATAAGTGCGAAGCCTTCGCACCAATTGAGCTGGTCACACTATGTTGAACTCCTCAAGATCGACGATGATGTTGAACGTGCTTTCTATGAGAAGCAGGCCATTTCCGATCATTTTGTTGACGTCAACAAAATGGTCTCCCTGGGTTCAGGGAGCGAACGAAGCATCGAGGACATCATGCTGTCCCGGTATGCCTGCGGGGGAAAAACGGTATATAAGGAGGAATCATGAGCGAACAAATTATGAAATGTCCAAGTTGCGGGGCTGATATCAAGCTGACCGATTCTCTTGCCGCATCGCTTAGCGCGCCGATTCGGAAACACTATGAAAAACTCATGCTGGAAAAAGACAAAGATGTTTCCGATCGCGAGAGAGCTATTCGGGAGAAAGAAAAATCTCTGGCCGATGAAAAAGCAGCCATCGAAGAAAAGATCGCCGGCAAAGTGAACGAGCAGTTAAAATTAGACCGAATAAAAATCGCAGCAGAGGAATCTAAAAAAGCGAAACTTGCCATGGCGACAGATGTTGAACAAAAGACAAAAGAGCTTGCCGAGTTACAGGAAGTATTAAAACAGCGAGATACTAAACTTGCCGAAGCTCAAAAAGCACAAGCAGATCTCTTGAAAAAGCAACGCGAGCTAGACGATGCCAAGCGCGAACTGGAATTGACCGTTGAGAAACGGGTGCAGAGCGGGCTTGTTGCGGTTCGTGATCAGGCAAAAAAAGAAGCGGAAGAGGATTTGCAACTCAAGGTAAAAGAAAAGGAGCAAACCATTTCTTCGATGCAAAAACAAATCGAAGAACTCCGGCGCAGGGCCGAACAGGGGTCGCAGCAGTTGCAAGGCGAAGTGCAGGAGCTTGAAATCGAGGAGCTGCTTCGCACGAAATTTCCTTTCGACACCATTGAACCCGTGCCCAAGGGTGAGCACGGCGGGGATGCCTTGCAACGAGTAGTCAATTCCCTGGGCCAGATCTGCGGCACGATCATCTGGGAATCGAAACGCACCAAGAATTGGAGCGATGGCTGGCTTCCAAAGCTTCGAGAAGATCAGCGCGCGGCGAAGGCTGAAATTGCCATCATTGTCACGCAGGCACTGCCCAAGGATGTCGATATATTCGATCATGTCGATGGGGTTTGGGTGATACATCCAAAGGTCATTTTGCCGATTGCAATGATGCTTCGTCATTCGCTGATTGAAATAGCCACCGCTCGTCAGTCCTCTGAAGGTCAGCAGACAAAAATGGAACTGGTTTACCATTACCTTACCGGTCCGAACTTTAGACAAAGAGTTCAGGCTATCGTCGAGGCGTTTTCGTCGATGCAGGATGATCTCATGGCAGAAAAGAAGGTCATCACCAGACAATGGTCCAAGCGCGAGACGCAGATCGATCGTGTCATGCAATCCACAGTTGGCATGTATGGCGACTTGCAGGGGATTGCAGGGAAAAGTTTGCCTGAGATAGAGGCGCTTGAGACGGTGGCGTTAGAAGCGCCGGATGAGAAGAATGTTGAATAAGGTTATAGGTCTATATTATTTTTGGAGGCATGATTACTTCTTGCGGTTGGTATATTAGAGACGAGTGGGCATCTCTAAAAATGCGAGCCCCTATTTTTATATTGCACGTATGTGCATATTAGATTACATTTTCGCCCCGTGAGACCAAAAAAACCAAGATGGATAAGATGCGAAACCGGAGAACGCTGTTTCCGCCCGATTTGCACTTCAAACAAGGAATTAGAGGGCGTGGTGGTTTCTCTCGACGAATTCGAGGCAATGCGGCTTAGCTACCTAGAAGGTCTCGATCAAACCGAAGTCGCAAAAAAGATGAAGGTCCACCGCTCCACAATTTCACGAATTCTTGAAACGGCCCATAGCAAACTAACCGATGCGTTGGTCAACATGAAGGCGATAAAAATCGATGGCGGCTGTTGCAAGATCGTGACGTCCAAAAAAAAGGGAAAGAGATGAAGGAACTCTATAAATTGCTGATTCTGCTCGCGGGCTTTCTCATTTGCTGGTTTTTGCCTGTCGGTTATGGCCGCTTCGATGCCTCGATTATCGAAGCGCTCGCTCTCGTTAAATGGTATGCGCAAGAACACGTAATCCTCTGTCTCATTCCGGCTTTTTTCATCGCAGGTGCGATCTCCGCTTTTGTGAGCCAAGCCTCGGTCATCAAGTACTTTGGCGCGAAGGCGAACAAGTTTTTGGCCTACAGCATCGCCTCGATCTCCGGCACCATTCTCGCAGTTTGTTCCTGCACGGTGCTGCCGCTCTTCATGGGGATCTATCGGCGCGGTGCGGGGCTCGGACCAGCCATAGCCTTTCTCTATTCAGGTCCGGCAATCAACGTGTTGGCCATCATCCTCACTGCGCGCGTGCTGGGCCTTGAACTTGGAGTGGCTAGGGCAATCGGAGCCGTGGTTTTCAGCATCGTCATAGGCCTTTTCATGCACCTCATTTTTCTAAAGGAGGAGCGCGCCAGACATGAGGAGGGAGGCCTAGCCATCGGTCCCGAAAAGGCCGGTCGGCCTATATGGCAGGAAGTTGTGTTTATCGCATCGATGGTCGCGTTTCTCGTTTTTGCAAACTGGGGAAAACCGCAGGATGACTCCGCAGGGTTTTGGCATGTGATCTTTGCTGTTAAATGGTATCTCTCCGCAGCATCGCTTTTCGTGCTCGCCAGCTCCATCATCCTCTGGTTCAAACGCCGGGAACTTCACAACTGGGTAATGCTCTCGTGGGGTTTTGCCCTGCAAATCCTGCCGCTACTTCTAGCGGGCGTCTTGATAGCGGGTTTTTTGCTCGGCCGACCCGGACATGAAGGGTTCATTCCTTCTCATTATATAGAGAGCTTGGTCGGCGGCAACTCCCTTGGCGCAAACCTCTTTGCATCGGTCGCCGGAGCGTTCATGTATTTCGCGACGCTGACGGAAGTGCCGATCCTGCAAGGGCTCATAGGCAGCGGGATGGGCAAGGGACCGGCACTCGCGCTACTGTTGGCAGGTCCGGCGCTGTCTCTGCCCAACATGCTCGTGATAAGAAGCGTCATGGGAACCAAGAAAACTATCGTTTATGTCTTGCTCGTTATCGTAATGGCGACGACAAGCGGATTGATCTTTGGAACTTTTTGGAGTTAAGGAAAGAGGGATGAAAAACATGAAAAAGATACAGATACTAGGCACCGGATGCCTCAAATGCGCCGAACTTTACAAACACGCGAAACAGGCAGCCACGCAATCGGGAATAGAATTTCAGATAGAAAAAATTTCCGACATAAATAAAATTATCGAACTAGGCGTGATGATGACACCGGCATTGGTCATTGACGGCAAGGTTGCCACCTCAGGCAGCGTCCCTTCCGTCGAAGAGATATCAGCTATGCTGTCAGGAAAAGGAGAAAACCCCGCATGAACATAAGGGGATTTCTAATAACCGCCCATCAGCTCGCGTTGCCCTCCATCGGCGCGGCCTGCGACGTACTTCAAGTACGACTCGGCCGGCCTCTGTCGGGGCGCCTTGCGACCTTCAACGGTTTGCGGTCCTCCAAAGGAGGACATCAAATGCTGAAGTGTCAATGCGTGGGTACCGCGCATTGACCATCTGGACGATTCTTAGAAATCCCCAAAACAGTAGTTTTTAGAGGTGAACATGAAAAGGATAATAAAAATAGCACTGCTTATTTTCGTGGCGGCCAGCGCGGCTTATCTGGTTGCAAATGAGCTGGGCTGGCATGAACATGGATTTGAAAATATCGGGTCAACAAACGGCTCCCAAATAATCGACGAGAACGACGAAATCAAGGGTTCAGCCGTAGTGGTCTTTTATTTTCACACCTCGCGCAGATGCTTCACCTGCAAAGCCATAGAATCGAGCATAAAAGAGGTGCTCGATACCAACTTCAAACTGGAACTAGACGACGGAAAAATTCTGTGGCGGCCGGTAAACCTGGACAAACCAGAAAACCGCCACTTCATAAACGATTTTTCCCTCTCAAATCCCACAGCAGTGATCGCAAAAATAGACGATGGAAAAATAGGCAGCCACAAAGAACTCGATTTGCTCTGGAAGATTGTCCGAAACAAACCGGTGCTTAACGAATACATCAAAAGCGAAACTTCCGCATTCCTCAAAATGGAAAAAAACTAAATGGACACCGTTATTATAGCTATGGGAACAGCGCTGTGGCTTGGCATCCTCACTTCAATCAGCCCCTGCCCGCTCGCAACGAATATCGCGGCGATATCCTATGTCGGTCGCAAAGCGGAACATCCAAAATATATTCTTTTGTCGGGCCTTATCTACACCGCAGGCCGGGTTGTCACATACTTGACCCTTGCCATAATACTCATCAGAGGCGCACTCTCGGTACCGACGGTCTCGTATTTCCTGCAACAACATCTAAATAAGATACTGGGCCCGGTGCTCATCATCGCGGGCATGTTTCTTCTAGATTTAATATCGATCAAGTTAAGGAGCCGGGGCATAGGCGCAGGCACACAGGAACGGATCGACAGGATGGGCATCTTGGGAGCTTTTCCTCTGGGTATCTTGTTTGCAATTTCGTTTTGCCCGGTTTCGGCGGTGCTCTTTTTTGGCGGACTTTTACCTCTTGCCGTCGAACAGGGTTCAAGCACTCTGATTCCAATAATCTACGGCGTGGGGACTGCGCTGCCTGTTCTTGTCTTCGCACTGCTTCTGGCCGTAGGCAGCCACTGGGTCGGGAAGGTTTTTCATAAGGTATCGAAAGTGGAGATTTGGCTTCGCAGATTTACCGGAGCGATATTTATCGGAGTGGGAATATATTTTTCCGTCGTTTACATATTTTTGAGCTTTGAAGGGCGATGGTAGAGCGATGGAACAAGGGACTTGGGACCCGGGACCGGAAAAACCACGAATCACGGGTTACGGGTCACGAGTCACGGATTTTACGGTTTCAGAAAGGTTTCTTATGACGCAATTTAAAGTATTGTTTCTTTGCACGGGCAATTCCTGCCGCAGCCAGATGGCCGAGGGTTTCACCAGAAAACTTCACGGAGATATCATCGAGCCGTTTTCAGCCGGCATAATCGCCGGCGGAGTGGATCCGCTTGCAGTTGAGGTGATGAAAGAAGTGGGCACAGATATCTCGAAACAGCACTCAAAAACGATCGACGAAATAAAAGACATCGCATTCGATATCATAATAACTCTGTGCGACGATGCGCGCGAGAGTTGTCCGCTTTTTTCACATCCGGCAAAAAAGGTTCACCTAGGCTTCGATGACCCTCCTTTCCTTGCACAAAATTCCACCACGAAGGAGGAGGCCCTTTCGCATTACAGGCGGGTCAGGGATGAAATAAAAAATCTCGCGGAAAATTTACCCGGACTCGTTCAAATGTGCCTTCATGGCTCATGCGGTTCATGCAGCTGCGGGCGCGAAAAGACTGCCAAAGAAGGAGAATAACGATGACCTGCGAAACGACCATTGCGAAAAACGATAAAGGTCTTGGAACATTTGAAAAATATCTCACCGTTTGGGTGCTTCTATGTATCGCCGGAGGTATTTTTCTCGGCAAAGTAGCGCCCCAGTTCGCAAAGACTTTAGACGGCATGGCCATATATATAGGCGATGCACCGGTCGTCTCCATACCGATAGCTGTTTGCCTTTTTTTCATGATGTACCCAATCATGGTAAAAATAGATTTCGCCGATGTGATAAAGGCCGGAAAAAGCACAAAGCCCGTCTTGCTGACGTTATTTATCAATTGGGCGGTAAAACCCTTCACCATGTACGCGATCGCCCTCTTCTTTCTAGGCACTGCGTTTTATCACCTTATCGGACCGGAGGCCGTAGATATTGTAAAAATGCCCTTCGGACTCGACCTGCCCGTCGGAGCGCATCACGGCGCCGGAACCGTGGTCATAGTAGATGGAATCAGGATGCTCGAGGTGCCGCTATGGAGAAGCTATCTTGCCGGATGCATACTTCTGGGCATCGCTCCCTGCACGGCGATGGTCCTCGTGTGGGGATATCTCGCAAAGGGAAACGACGGGCTGACCCTCGTAATGGTCGCCGTCAACTCTCTAACCATGCTCGTACTCTACGGTGTACTGGGAGGCTTTCTGTTAGGCGTGGGAAGGCTACCGGTGCCGTGGCAGGCGCTCGTGCTTTCCATATCCATATACGTGGCGCTGCCGCTTGCAGCGGGATACATCTCGCGCACTTTCCTGGTAAGGCTCAAAGGCATAGACTGGTTCAATGAAAAATTTCTGCATATCCTGACACCGATGACGATAACAGCCCTGCTCATCACGCTCGTACTTCTCTTTTCGTTTAAGGGAGAAGTTATACTCGCCAATCCGCTGACAATATTATGGATCGCCATTCCGCTCTTCATCCAAACGAACCTCATTTTCTGGCTGGGCTACGGCCTCGCCAAAATCCTGAAACTCAGATATCGCGACGCCGCACCAGCCGCCATGATAGGCGCCTCCAATCATTTCGAGGTGGCCATCGCCACCGCGGCGATGCTCTTTGGACTTTCATCAGGCGCAGCACTCGCCACCGTCGTCGGCGTGCTAATTGAGGTTCCGGTCATGCTGCTGCTTGTCAGGATATGTCTTCGGACGGAAAGATGGTTTAAAAGCTCGGAATGAAAAAATCGTCGGCAGTACATTCAACACTTCATTAGGAAGGATCTAAAAAATTCTATTCGGCGTACCCTTTTTCCTGCTTTTCCATATCCTCCTTGCAACGTATGCATACCTCCGCCACGGGACGAGCTTCGAGCCGCTTTATATTTATTTCCTCGCCGCAATGTTCGCACACGCCGAACTCGCCGTCTTCGATCTTTTTAAGGGTTCTGTCTATTTTACGAAGCAAGACAAGCTCTCGGTCGTGAAGCCTTAGATTCATCGCCTGATCGGCCTCGGTCGAGGCGAGATCCACTTCATCGGCAAGATCGGCTTCGTCAAAACCTATCCCCTCTTCTCTCATCGTTTCCGCCGAGCTGATGATCTCCTGTTTCCTCTCCAGAAGCACCTTCTTGAAACGATCGACGTCTCTCTTTCTCATGCACAACCCCCTTTTGAAGGGGCGGACTATTTCGTAAAAGGCATCGGCTGTCAACATAAAGGTTTGCAAGTGCCCGTAAAGCCTGTTAGTTCAATCCGGTATGGCCCGAAAAAAGAGAAATCTTGCTCCAGTTTCCGAAATTGTCGGAAATATAACAAAAAAATTCGGTCCCGGATTTAACGCCACGGTATTTAAGCTACAGTCCTTGTGGATCGAAACCGTAGGGGAACACGTAGGGATACATTCCGAACCTATAAAACTTTACGGCAAAAAACTCGTCGTAAGGGTCGAGCATTCTTCATGGATGCATGAGCTGTCCTATCTAAAACCGGAGATGATCGCGAAAATCAATTCGATATTGGGAACCTGCCAAATAAACGACGTAAGATTTATTTCGGGAACTGTCTGGAAATCACCAAGCGGAATGCGCAAAAAAACACTCCCCGCCGAAATGACACCACTTACCAGTGACGAGGAAGAATTCATCTTGAAGGCGGCAGCCGAAATAAAGGATGATCTGGTGCGCGATGCCGCACTAAGGGCCATGAGAAGAAGTTTTACGTCCGAAAAAAAGGTTTGAAAAATGCAGCTTACCGAGGAATTTTTTCAGTCTGTCGGAATAACGATCACGCAACCCGCGAAAGGACACAGATACGGCGAGGAAAGCATCGACCTCGCAAAGTTCTGCAAGGCCCTGCCTAAAGATCGCGTTTGTGAGTTTGGATCGGGCTCGGGGGTGATCTCCATCTACCTCGCAGCAAGATGGCGCCCTTTTTCAATAACCGGCGTGGAGATACAAAAAGAACTCTTTGAAATCGCGGGCGCCAATCTTCTTAAAAACGACCTAAAGTCTCGGGTGCGCTTTATAAATGCCGACTATCGCAATTTTGCCAACGAGACTCCCGGATCTTTCGAACATGTCGTCGTCAACCCGCCATTTTACGCCCAAGGTTCGGGCAGGAAAAGCAGCTGCCAACAGCGTCTTCTTGCAAGACATGAAATCCACGGCTCTCTAGCCCAGCTACTCCAATCGGCGCAAAAAGTTCTCACGCCAGACGGCATGCTGTGGATGATATTTTTGAATTCAAGAAAAGACGAACTTCTGGCAAAATCATTCGACGCCGGATTTAGGCTCGAAAAAACGGCTCCTTCATCCAATTCAACATTCTTGACGGCATTTTCCTTTCACGGGCCTGTGAAAAGGCCCTAACCCTGAAAACACTTGATGATCTCGTCGGCGGGGATGGCTCCGTCTCTTATGATGCGCATGCTGTGCTCGGCCAAATCGACCACGGTAGAACCTTTGGATGGGTTGCATTCACCGCCGTCAACTATACAGGAAAGCCTCTCTCCGAAATACTTCTGCACATGCTTCACAGAAAGTGACGGCGGAAAACCCGAAAGATTTGCGGAAGTAGTTGTAACGGGATGACCAAACGCCGCAACTATCGCGGACGCAACCGGATGAGATGACATGCGTATGCCTATCTTGTTCGTATTGGTGACAAGCCCTTTGGGAATGGCTTCGGACGCGTTAAAGAGAATTGTAAGCGGACCCGGCCAGAATTTGCGCATCAGGCGCAGCGCGCCATCGGAAACCTCCGATACGACCTCGCGCAACATCTTTAGATCAGAAACCAGTATGGAGATCGGCAGGCCGTAGTCTCTGGATTTGAGATCATAGATTCGCTTCACCGCCTTGCGGCTGAGCACATCCGCTCCCAAGCCATAAATGGTCTCGGTTGGATAGGCGATGACCTGCCCGTCTTTCAAATATCCCACAGCCCTTTCGATATCGGGAATTTCCGGGGCTTTCGGATCTATGCGTATAAGCTCAGTCATAAGTTAATAAACTATTTTAAAATATCTTCGTTGGCCTTTTCGACCTGCTCGACCATGTTTTTTTTATGTTCCTCTAGTTTTTTTGCAAGGTTGTCGTCGGAGGTTGCAAGTATTTGCGTCGCGAGTATCGCCGCATTTTCGGCACCCGTTTTGCCGATACTGACAGTCGCCACCGGCACACCCGAAGGCATCTGAACGATCGACAGAAGGGAGTCCATTCCTTTAAGCGACGACCCATCGAGGGGAACGCCTATCACCGGAAGCGTGGTATGTGCGGCAAGAGCCCCTCCCAGGTGCGCGGCGTAACCTGCCGCAGCTATGATGACCCTAACTCCCCGAGCTCTTGCTTCCGCAGCAAGCGCCGCAGCTTTATGAGGGGTGCGATGCGCCGACGCGATGACAAGCCTGGCGGGGATTCCAAACTTCGATAGAATGTTCATGCATCCCTTCATAACGTCAAGATCGTTCGAACTGCCAAGCACCACCAAAACCTTTTCGTTGCACATATTCAAGTCTCCTAATGCCCGAATATCAACCTACGGCCTTTCTGCCGATATCTTTTCTGTAATAAACTCCATCCCAATTTATTTTCTCTACGACCGCATAGGCATTTTTCATTGCAAGGCTCAGATCGTCCCCAAGCGCCGTAACACCAAGAACCCGGCCGCCGTCGGTGACCGTTTTTCCATCTAGGAGCTTCGTGCCCGCATGAAAAACGACCGTCTCATCGGAATCTATCGCATCATCCAGACCCGAAATCACCTTGCCTTTTTCGTAAGATGACGGGTACCCACCGGAGGCCATGACCACGCACCCGGCAGGCCTTTTATCCCAAACCATGTGAACCTTATCCAGGTTTCCTGAAATAGCGCCTTCAAACACGTCCACTATGTCGGAGCGAAGCCTCATTAGAAGCACCTGAGTTTCGGGATCGCCAAAACGCACGTTAAACTCTAAAAGTTTTGGAGCACCGTCTTTTATCATAAGACCTGCGTAAAGAGTTCCCACAAAAGGCATTCCACAGGTCACCATGCCCCGCGCGGCGGGAAGCATTATCTCTTCCATAACCTTTCTGACAATTTCATCTGTGACCACACCGGCAGGAGAAACAGCACCCATTCCACCGGTGTTTGGGCCCTTGTCGAAGTCAAAGGCGGCCTTATGATCCTGAGAACTTGCCAGAGGAAGCACATGATTTCCGTCACAAACCGCAATAAACGACGCCTCTTCTCCCTCGAGAAAATCTTCCACCACAACAACTCCGCCGGCGGTCCCAAATTTCTTGTCCCGCATGATTTCTTCTAAAGCCTTCAAAGCTTCCTCATGTGAATTACAGATGATGACTCCCTTGCCCGACGCCAAACCGTCGGCTTTAATGACCATCGGGATTTCATGAGACTTCACGTAACGTTTTGCGGCTTCAATATCTGAAAACGTCTGAGATGCGGCGGAGGGGATGTTGTATTCTGCGCAGAATTCTTTAGTAAAGGCTTTAGACCCTTCGAGAGCTGCGGCCTCCCGGGACGGGCCATAAATTTTAAGGCCATGTTTTTTGAAAGCATCGACGATACCGGCAACGAGCGGCATCTCCGGACCGACCACCGTAAGATCGATATGATTTGATTTTGCAAAATTCAAAAGACCGCTGAGATCGACAGCATCTATCGGAACACATTTGGCTAACCTGGCAATTCCGGCGTTGCCCGGGGCACAGTAGATTTCCTTCACTCTATCGGATTTTTTAAGTGACCACACGATAGCATGTTCTCTGCCACCGCCACCTATTACAAAAACCTTCATCTACCCTCCCTCGGGAAGGTGGAAGCTATAGAACAGTCAAACCCGCAAAATCAAGTCATTAATGGGGATCTCTAATAACCGCCTATTTCGGAGCTTTTTTTGAAGTTTCACCGTGGGACGAGCTTACCATCTCGACCTTTCCCTCGCTGTCGATCACAGCTTCCGAGACGGCCATGAGGCCGCCCGGATCGGACGCTGACACCTCGATTTTTATGGGCCACAGACCTACGCCCGAGGAATCGCCCTTGACCGAAAAACGCAACACCCCGCCTTGAAAACCGTCCAGCCAGCTATCTAGTGAAGCGCCATGTCCGGCTCTTATGGTAGCCCGGTAGCTTAGTCGGTCATCGGCAGGATCCTCGAAATCGAGTCTAACCCTTCCCTTTTTGCCGTCAAATTTTATATCGGCAAGAAAACCCTGCGGCCTCTCGTTGGCATTGAAAAAGAAAAACCCCATCTCGCCTATCTTTTTAAATCCCTTGGTGATATCAAACGATACGAACATGTCCCGGCCGCCATAGTTTTTCAGAGGCACGAGGGCAAAGGCATGCGGCCTTCTCATGTCGAGTCTCTCACCTAAAAAAACATCATCTACGACAGATTCCGGCAGAAAACTTTCGGAACCTTCGGGCTTCATTTCCATCTTTCCATCGCTAGAATTTCTTGCCGTAGCAGCATTTATCGATTTACCAAGACCAATCAACATCGTCCTGGGGCGATCTTTTTGCATCGGAAATTCAAAAACGGAAAGGACCGGCGAGTCTTTGTCGCGAACCACAAAACCCGAAGCAACAAGCGCAACCGTTTTATTCACAAAATCGAAATTAGCGCGGAACACTTCTCCCGGCTTCGTCACCACATAGGTTTCACCGCCCTGAATAATCTCACCCATGAAGATTATCTTGCCGAAGACATTTTTGATTTCCCCATCAAGACAGCCCCAGCCGCCATCGCCTTTAAGACACGCCCCAAAAAAGCGCTTGCCTCCGGAAATCGCCGTCATGTTTATAACCTGAACTGCCCCCGTTCGCGAAACGGATAGATGCACATCTTCAAAATCGCCATCGCCGGAGATCACCGGCAAAAATTCGAGCGACATGGATTCATCGGAGGATGCCGATTCTGCTATTATGTCAAAACCCAAAACTCTTTTATCCTTCCTCCATACAGAGCCACTTGGTACCGTGCAGGAAACCGCGCCCGCTGCAACAAGAGGAAGCGCGGACATCGGCGATATATCGTGAACGGCGTCAACCTCACATTTCATTTCTTTTGAATTTTCAATCCAGGTCCTTTTTAAATTCAAATCGGCTGGCATCGGCTGGCCTTTTAAAAGACAATGGCTGGCGGATGCCACCTCAGAAGGCATCTGCGAAGCGATCTTGGGATATTTAACGTATCCCTTTTCAGTGGTGGCTATAAGATCCGCTATATCTCCTACTGCAAGTAATTTTCTGGGTTGAGCTGACGCAGGCGCATCGCAGGTTTGAAATTTGAGAGATCCGCTAGACGTGATGTTTTTTGCCCTGATATAAGCAAGCCCACCGGCTTCTCCGCTTACTCCGCTTATAAACAGCATCGCCTGATCTGGAGAATCGGGCGCCACCACGACGCTGTCCCACACGTTGCTCCAGGGAAGTATGACCGCCCGGGTCTTGGAAAGTTCATAAAGCCTTGACGAACTTGATTTTCCGCGACGATCACCGTAGGCAATCGCCTCACCTACGTCTATCTCCACACCTCCGGCTATGGAACCGGCATGATCGCAGTAGTTGACTATACCATCTCCATCATCGTCTTCGCCATCTGAAGGATTTAAAACTACACAGACTGGAAACTCCGCATCTCCAACGCAGCGAAACTGGCCCGGCACTATACAGGTCCCAACCGCCACCGGACATTCTTCTCCCAAATTTTTGATATCGTCCATCATGCCGTTACAATCATCGTCTGCACCCATATTGGCGCAGGTTTCGGGACGAGGATTTTTAGGAACGCAGGTGGTGACACGTCCATCAAGACAGTTTTCGATTACGACCTTGCACTCGCCAACGCCGCAGGTGGTCGTTCCAAAACCTTCATCGACCTCGCCGCTACAATTATCATCGATGCCGTTGCATAATTCCGTCCTTGGAAAAACCTTCTGAACGCAAGCGATGCCGCCGTCTTGCAGACATTGGTACATACCCTCCTTACATATTCCGTATTTATCGGAGAGAGTGCAGACCTCACCGGGAAAAACCTCCAGTACGTCACAGCCTTCGCAGATGTTTTCCACTCCGGCACCAAGACTGTTATGATAGCAGCCGCGCACCGGATCGCAGGCATCCCTCGTACACTTATTGCCGTCATCACAATCCCTGCGAGCGCTGCCTACACATACACCGTCGAAACAGATATCGTCTATCGTGCACGAATTTAGATCGTTGCATTCAAGACCGTTCAGGACCGGAGGATGATCGCACTTACCCCTCGTACACACGCTGAGAGTACAGGGGTTGCCGTCATCTTTGCAGATTCTACCATCGGATTTCTTGGGTTCTAGCACGCAGATCATTCCACCGGGCTCACCCTGATCGCAGGCCCACATTCCGTCCGCACATTCATCTCCGCCGGAAATGCGGCAGGGCGCACCCAGCTCGCCCGGCAATTCGCCACACCCTCCGCAGATGTTTGCCACTCCATTATCCACGATTCCATCACAATCGTTATCCTGGCCATCGCATCTTTCGGGCATTGGAGATATTTTCTGGGCGGAACAGACAGGAAGGCCTGCCTCCCGGTCGCATATCGTCGTACCTTCTCTAAAACATTCACCTAGAAGGCCGTTATCACAGGCAACCCCAAGGCCAGCCGCGTTGTCGATCTCACCGTCGCAGTCATCGTCAATAACGTTTCCGCAAATCTCGGGTGCAGGTTTTCCGGCGATCGCTGAACAGATAAGTTCCCGCCTGTCTTCGCTACACACCATTTTGCCTATTCTACGACAGCCCCCGACTCCGGCAAAACATTCCCGGCCGAGCGCTTCAAAACCCTCATCGATGCGGCCATCGCAATTATTGTCTATGCCGTCGCCGCAGAACTCGACCGTGGGCTGGCCCGGCACACACTGAGGAACGCTGCCGTACGAACATGCAGACACCTTTCTTTCGCAGGCCCCGACTCCGCAGGTTATCTCCCCAAGCCCATCATCTATGATTCCGTCGCAATTGTTATCTTTGCCATCGCAGATTTCTGGGGTTGGACGACCGGGCACCGCATCGCAATGGGATTCAAGCCCGGATTTACTGCAAACGAGCTTTCCTTCTCTGGCACATTCACCAAGACCGAAAGTACAAGACGAGCCCGCGTTAAAGCCCTCGTCTATAAGACCGTTGCAGTTATTATCTAGACCGTCACATCGCTCCACCGCATCCGGATGTATCTGGGAATTTCTGTCGTCACAGTCTCCTCCACAGGTGGTATAGCCGTCACCGTCCTTATCAAAGCCCTCGTCGATGCGGCCGTCGCAATTATCATCCTCTCGGTTGCATATCTCCACACGTTCGCCGGGTTCCACAGAACCAATGCAAACCGGGCCTGTATCGCGGCAGTCTAGCATCCCTCTCGCGCAGATTCCCAATTTTCCGGTATCGCAGGGCTGATTACAGGCAACACACTCGGATTTTTGAGGGTCGTAGGCGTATCCGTGGGCGCAATTCTCCCTCGTCGGCGTCTGCGCATGGATATCAAACACGATTAGACAGAAGATTAAAACCAATATTCTTGAAAATAGAGGGCTCGTACGCACCTCCTAAAAAACTCATGCAAACAACTTCAATGCCTAAAGTGCCTATGTCCGGTAAAAACCATGGCCATTCCGTGTTCGTCGGCCGCGGCTATCACCTCCAAATCTCTCAGGGAACCGCCCGGGGAAACGCTCGCTGTAGCACCGGCTTTTGCCGCCACATCGACGCCGTCTCTAAAAGGAAAAAACGCATCCGAGGCGACGACCGAGCCTTTAAGCGATGAAGCGCATTTCATTATTGCCAAGTTGGCGGAATCTATGCGGCTCATCTGGCCTGCGCCTATTCCCAAAGTTCTGTCATCGGTGGCAAATACTATGGCGTTGGACTTTACATGTTTGCAGACCCGCCATGCAAAGTTGAGGGCTTCAAGTTCCTTTTCCGTTGGCGCACGCTTCGTGACCACCTTTGCCACGCGGATATCTTCGCAAAGAGCGTCTGGCTGCTGTATCAAAATGCCATTTCTAACGTCCCTTATGTGCCAGCCTAAGTTCGCAAGTTTTTCGCGTCCGAGGTTCGCAACTTCCAAGAGCCTTAAATTCTTTTTACCCGAAAGCACCTTCCTGGCATCATCATCGAACGCAGGAGCCACCACCACTTCGAAAAAACTTTCAGAAATAAGTTTGGCCGTTTGCAAATTCACGGTGCCGGTAACGCCTATAATTCCCCCAAATGCCGAAACAGGGTCGCAGGCTATCGCCTTTGCAAGCGCATCTTCAAGCGAGACCCCGGACACTGCAGCACCGCAGGGATTGGAGTGTTTCACAACGACCGCAGCAAACGACGCATCCGAATGTTCAAGAACCATCTGCAAAACCGCATCCGCGTCCATGATGTTATTGTAGGACAACTCCTTGCCCTGAAGCACCTTGGCATCGACTATGGAAGCGTCGCTAGTTTTTGAAATGCGTCTGTAAAAGGCAGCATTCTGATGCGGATTTTCACCATAACGAAGATTAGAGACAAGCTCACAGGCAATGCCCATCGCCGACGGCATTGAAAGAGGCTCCTTGGAATCGGAATAAGCGGTGAGATAATTTATTATGGCGCTATCGTAAGAGGCCGTTTTCACGAACGCCTTCTTAGCCAGCCTAAACTTCGTCTCCTTTGACAGGCTGCCTCCGGATGCCTCCAGCTCGGAGACTATGGAAAAATAATCCGCAGGCTCAACGACCACAGCCACATCTTCGTGATTTTTGGCCGCAGCCCTGATCATAGTTGGGCCGCCTATATCGATATTTTCTATGGCGTCCTCGAAGGAACATCCGGGTTTGGCTACCGTTTTTTCGAAAGGATAGAGATTCACGACCACCAGATCTATGGGACCTATGTCGTTCGCCTTCATCTCGTTTATATGACTGTCGTTTTCGCGTATTGCAAGTATTCCGCCGTGTATTTTCGGATGCAAAGTTTTAAGTCTGCCGTCGAAAATTTCAGGAGAACCTGTGTATTCCGAGACATCTATGACGCCAACTCCGCCTTCTTTGAGTAGCTTTGCCGTACCTCCGGTGGAAAGTATTTCCACGCCCAGCCGTGAAATGGATTTTGAAAACTCGAGCACTCCCTCTTTATCGTGAACGCTTATGAGCGCCCTTTTGATCTTATTCACTTCACCTCCGTTCATTTCACAAATTTAGACGAGGTGCCAAGGAAACTTTTTATATCGTCATCGATAAACCTAAACCCGGCGCCCACAAACCACTCAGGCCTCGGACCGGTTGGATTTAAAATATCGTCCGCACCGGCGCTTAAATAAAATGACCTCGTTATATTTATATTCGCATCGGCTTTAAGATGCGGTTTCTGCCCAAATCTCGTCGAAAAATCGTACGCTGAAAAGTGCACCCCAAACGGCCCGGGCATATAATCAAGACCGAAGCCTCCGCTGGATTCGATGATGCCGCCGCGAAGTTGCAGGTCGTAGAATTTCTTGGCCAGCTGCGCCGAAAAACGCAGCTTCTGCCGGTCGATAGTCGAGGTCTCGGTTGTAACCGTGGTGGTATTTGCGCCTACGGTGACATCTGTCGTCCTCTGAACATGCGATGCTCTTGGATCGGGATCGCTGACCAAACCAAGGAGCAACGCCTTGTCGGGTGAGGGACGCAGCGAAAGATCTACGTAGTGTTTAAAATCGTTGGTCTGGGTGAGAAACTCGGCCTTGTACCCCACTTCGGTTTCAAGGGTTTTAAAACCCCCAAGCGCCTGATTTAGACTATCCATAGCCTCGTTTAGCTTTTCGACAGTTTCGTCGTCGTTGACGAGCTTTCCCAGAGTCCCGTCGCCTTCGTTTATCTTTCTCGTTATCGAGGCTATACTCTCCATCGAATCCTCAACATCTTTTTTGCCCCTAGCTACGACTTCGCGCAGCTCGTCGGTCATGGCCGCGAGATTTTCGGCTATCCTGTCGATATTGCCCTGATTGGAAACGGTAACATCCTTGATGGCCTCGGCAAAACGGTCGAGATTGGCAACGACGCGATTTATGGGATAATCCGGCGAATTGCCAATCATTCCGTCAAGAGAGGACGTCACCCGTTCTATGTTGCTGGCGATGGTGCTAAACTGGCTTATCAAAGAATTTATATCTCCCGTCCTGGTCGTATGTTCTATGTGCTGCCCCTTTGAGAGCATCGGCATATTGGAATCACCCGGTATTATTTCTACATAAGTTTCTCCCAGAAACCCCCTCGTGCGCAAAACAGCCTCGCTATTTTCAGGCAGCCTCACCTCTTTAGAAAGGTTCAAGATAACTTCGGCCTGTCTGGAATCGAGCAGCCGAAGTCTTTTAACGACTCCTATCTTCACTCCGGCCAATTCGACCGGCGCCTTTGGTTTAAGGCCCGTGGCATTTTCGAAAACCGCGGAGATTTCATAGGCACTTCCTGACACGGATGTTCTATCGCCCACGCGTATAGTCGCCCACGCAATAAGGAGTATTATCACGGCGGCAAATACTCCAACCTTGGTCTCTATGGCAACTTCCCTCACCTTGCCTCCTGTTTAGAAAAACAACCGGCTAGGACATCTTGCGCCCGCCGGCCGATAGGAAATCTATTACTTCCGGGTTTTTTGATCGGCCAAACTCCGCCGGCGAACCAGAAGCTACTATCCTGCCATCGTGTATCATTGCGATCTGATCGGCTATGCGAAAAGCCGAGTCTATATCGTGACTTATAACCACAGATGTAACCCCCAGCTCTTGTTGCATGGACAAAATCAGGTTGTCAATAGCGAGCGTCATCACAGGATCAAGCCCTGTGGTGGGCTCGTCGTAGAGCATGATCGACGGTTTAAGGGCTATGGCCCGGGCGAGCCCCACCCTCTTTCGCATACCACCAGACAGCTCCGAGGGCATTTTATTTTCAACTCCGGAAAGCCCGACCAGACGAAGTTTGTCGCTGACGATGGCATGGACATCCGGCAACCTGCCTCCGCGACTACCCTCAATGATCGGAAAGGCCACATTTTCATAGACATTCATCGAATCGAAAAGCGCGGCGTTTTGAAAGAGCATGCCAAAACGTCTGCGAAACTGCGTCAGCATATTTTGATCTAGCCCGGAAATGTCAGTTCCGTCAACGATCACCTTGCCGGAATCGGGTTTTAGAAGCCCTATTATATGTCTCAACAAAACGGTTTTACCCGACCCCGATGGCCCTATAACCACGGTAATTTTTCCCTCCGGCGCAGAAAGATCAAGACCCTTTAATACGCCGTTGTCACCGAAGGATTTGTTAAGAGCTTTTATCTCAATCATCTGGTCAGTTGGAAATATATTCCAATATCCATGTGGTTAGAAAATAATCTGTTGTGAGAATCGTGACAGCCGACGCAACGACAGCCCGCGTGGTTGCCCTGCCTACCCCCTTCGCCCCACCTTCCGTATGAAAACCGGTAAAACAACTTATCGCAGCTATCAGAAAACCAAATACCGCAGCCTTGATAAGACCTCCCCACAGGTCGTCTGGATCGACATGGTGATAAAGTCTTGCCATAAACGGCCCCTCGTCTATGGACATGAGATATATACCCACGAGGTATGAACCCAAAACTCCCACGAAATTGTAGAGCATGGTGAGCATGGGAACCATGATCGTACAGGCCACAATTCTCGGTGCCACAAGATATTGCAGCGGATTTACAGCCATGGCTTCAAGCGCATCGATCTGTTCGGTAACTCGCATCGTGCCGATCTCTGCGGCCATAGCCGAGCAAGCCCTCGCAGTGACCATTATTGCGGCGAACACCGGGGCAATTTCTCTGGTAAGGGACATCGCAACCGTCGCACCCACCATGGTTTCCATATTGAAAAGCGCATAAACCCGGCCGGTCTGCAAAGCAAACACCGCCCCGGTAAAAAAAGACGTGAGCACAATTATCCAGGTCGATTTCACTCCCACGAACTCCATCTGCCTTAGATATTGCTCGAAGCGAAAAGGAGGACGAACTATCCATAAAATCGTTTCCCAGACAAATCCACACCAAGCGCCAAACGCCGAGAGCACCACGAGCACCCTTTTACCGAGGGGATCGAAGACCGGAAACGCCCTTTCCATTATATTTGTAAATATCTGCATATCTCTTTGAAGCTACTCCACATATACGCGGGGCATTCGCTTCGATATCCCGCAGAGAATTTCATAAGGTATAGTTTCGGCCCACGATGCAAATTCTTTTAGGGTTATTGAATCATCGCCCTGTTTTCCCAAAAGCACTACGGAATCGCCCACCGCTACACCATCGAGATCGGTTACATCAACCACTATCATATCCATCGTAACCCTTCCCGCGACAGGCGCCCTCTTCCCCTTTATGAGCACCGATGCTTTTCCGGTCACCCTCCACGGATAGCCATCCGCATAGCCTATGGGAACGATGGCCAGACGGGTTCTCTTTTTGGTGATAAACACGCCCGAGTAGCTCACCCGGGTACCGGCCGGCACCGACTTCAAGAGAACCACCTTGCTTACAAGCCCCATAACCGGGACGAGCCCGTCTTTAAGAAGAGAATCCGCACCCTCGCACTCTCCGAAAAGAGCAAGACCGGGCCGCACCCAGCACTCTAAAGCGTCCAAAACATAGCTTTGCCGACCAAGAAGCGCCGCCTGACTGTTTGCAACATGCCATATCGGAATTGGGCCTAGCATCTGTTCTATCGTATTTTTGCACCTCATAAACAGATCGTGCTGTCCCCCAGAAATTTCGGCATTTCCAGCGTCCAAGAAATGGGTCATCGCCCCTTCCACATAGAGATTTTCGCAGGACTTAATACCTTCGATCAAATTCTGAAGCGATTCAGGTCTAACACCTAGCCTGCTCATGCCGGTATCGACTTTTATA
>Ga0351877_1029_pt2 | contig 46396 bp, 40 predicted proteins | sample BONcelFGM3001D13_FD_206775 | JGI IMG/M metagenome (GOLD analysis project Ga0351877, IMG submission 206775) | Enriched cells from coal bed in the Powder River Basin, Montana, United States - BONCAT cells FGM rep3 HSBNCT.FGM.300.1.D13 ...
CGCCCTGCTCGGCTGGAACCCGGGCACGGAGAGGGAGAAGTTCACCCTCGAGGAGCTCGTCGAGGCCTTTGACCTCGGCGGGATCAGCCGCTCGCCCGCCATCTTCGACGTCCACAAGCTCACCTGGCTCAACGGCCAGTTCATCCGGGAGATGCCGCTGGAGAAGTTCCACGCCATCGCGCTGCCCTGGATCCGCAAGGCCGTGAAGCGCGAGGACATCGATCTCACGAAGATCAGCCGTGTCCTGCACGAGCGCACGGAGAAGCTCTCCGACATCCCCGGCCAGCTCGATTTCATCGACGCGCTGCCCGACTATTCGCCGGAGCTCTACGTCAGCAAGAAGATGAAGACGGACCCGGCAAACTCGCTGGAGAGCCTGAAGGCGATCCTGCCCATGCTGGAGTCGCTCACGCAGTGGGATCATGAGACCCTTCACCGGGAGATCTTCGGCCTGATCGAGAAGAGGGGGGTGAAAAGCGGGCTTATCCTGTGGCCGCTGCGCATTGCCCTGTCCGGCAAGCAGTTCACGCCCGGCGGCGGCGTCGAGCTGGCCGATGCGCTCGGCCGGGAAGAGTCGCTCCGCCGCATCCGCAAAGGCATCGAGCTGCTCGAGAAAAAGATTTCCTGCTGAGGCCCCCTGACATTGAACAGGGAAATGCTTGACAAGCTGAAGGATACCCCGTACCTTATTGCAACCAAGTAAGAATCGCGTGACAACCCTGACGACAATGGGCCGTATCATGACTGGGAAAAACAGGATGAACGAATTGCTTACCCTTCTGGGCCTAGCCCTTCTGGGCCTTTCCAGCCATAGCCTCCGCCCGTCGGTGTCAGGGAGTCCGTAACAGAGCAATCACAAGGAGTCACCTGAAGGCCATGGGCAAAACCCCATGGCCTTTTTTTATTTTTCAACAGGGGGAAACCATGAAAAAGAAGCGCGAACGAATCCTGATCTTCGACACGACGCTGAGAGATGGCGAGCAGTCGCCGGGGTGCAGCATGAACCTGGAGGAAAAACTCCGCATCGCAAGACAGCTGGAAAAACTGGGTGTGGATATCATCGAGGCGGGATTTCCCGTTGCCTCCGAGGGAGATTTCCTTTCCGTCCGGCAGATCGCCCGGGAGATTCGGGGTTGCCAGATTGCAGGTCTTTCCCGGGCAAATCCGAAAGATATTGACCGCGCCTGGCAGGCCATCAAGGAGGCGGCCAACCCGCGCATTCATACCTTTTTGTCCTCTTCGGACATTCACCTGAAGTATCAGCTGAAAAAGACGCGAGATCAGGCTCTGAAAGAGGCCAGGGCCGCCGTCGCCCATGCCCGGGGCTACACGACCAACGTCGAATTCTCCCCCATGGATGCCACGAGGACGGACAGGGATTACCTCTGCGATGTTGTGGAAGCGGTGATCTCCGCGGGAGCCACGACGATCAACATTCCGGACACCGTGGGGTATGCCCTGCCCGACGAGTTCAGCGCCTTGCTGGCCTATCTGTTCGACAAGGTAAAAAGCCTCAGCGATGTCATCGTATCCGTGCATTGTCACAACGACCTCGGTGTCGCCGTCGCCAATTCCCTGGTCGTGCTCAAGCACGGTGTCCGGCAGATCGAGTGCACGATCAACGGCATCGGCGAACGGGCCGGAAACACGGCCCTGGAGGAAGTGGTCATGGCCATCGAAACGCGAAAGGACCTGCTGAATTACCGCACGGGCATCCGGACCAGGCACCTGTACCAGACCTCCCGGCTGTTGACCCAGATCACGGGCGTTCCCGTGCAGCCCAACAAGGCCATTGTCGGCGCCAATGCCTTCGCCCACGAATCGGGCATCCATCAGGATGGCCTCATCAAGGAGAAGGGCACCTACGAAATCATCAAACCCGAAACCGTAGGCTATTCGGATACGCACCTCGTGATGGGCAAGCACTCGGGCCGCCACGCCGTACAGGAGCACCTCAAGAAGATGGGGTTCAGCCTCGGTCGGGCAGATCTCGACCGGGTCTTCGCCCGCTTCAAGGAACTGGCCGATGTCAAGAAAACCATCTATGATGAGGACCTGGAAGTCATCATTCACGAGGAGATTTACCGGGCGGAAGACAAGTACAAGCTGGTCTACCTGAATGTGGTCAGCGGGAATGTGGCCGTCCCCACGGCGACGATGCAGATGGAGATAGACGGGAATCACATTCAGGAAGCCGGCTTCGGGGTTGGTCCCGTGGATGCCACCTTTGCGGCAATCCGCAAGATCACGAACACCGACTACTACCTCGAGAGGTACGCCGTCAATGCCATCACGGGAGGGACCGATGCGCAAGGGGAAGTGACGGTTCAGCTCAAGTATAACGGGCACCGTGTCTTTGGCCGGGGTGCCCACCCCGATATTATCGTTGCCTCCGCCAAGGCCTATATCAATGCCCTGAACCGTCTCGAGTGGCTCAAATCCCGCAACCGCAAGGTCGAGATGAAATAGAAACGGGTTTCGCTCACAAGAAAGGATGTAAAACACCCATGGGAATGACGATAACGGAAAAGATCCTCCGCGATCACACGGATCTGAAGGAGCTTCATGCCGGGATGCTGATCCATGCCAGGGTGGACATCGCCCTGGGGAACGACATTACGGCCCCCCTTGCCATCGAGGAATTCAGGAAGGCAGGAGGGACCGAGGTGTTTGACCGGGACCGGGTGATCCTGGTTCCCGATCACTTCACTCCGAACAAGGACATCCAATCGGCAACCCAGTGCAAGGTCCTTCGGGATTTCGTCAAGCAGCAGGATCTCTCTCACTCTTTCGAGGGGGGCACCGTCGGGATCGAACACGTGCTCCTTCCCGAGCAGGGGCTGGTGCTGCCCGGGGATCTGGTCATCGGCGCTGACAGTCATACCTGTACGTATGGGGCATTGGGGGCCTTTGCCACCGGGGTCGGCAGTACGGATCTGGCGTCGGTCATGCTGACGGGAGCGGCCTGGTTCAAGGTGCCCGAGTCGATGAAGATCGTCCTTCATGGAAGCCTTCGCAGGTGGGTCTCGGGAAAGGATCTGATCCTGTACCTGATCGGCCTGATCGGTGTGGACGGGGCGCGCAACAGGGCCATGGAGTTCACCGGAGAGACGGTCGCCCGGCTCGGGATTGCGGATCGCTTCACGATGGCCAACATGGTCATCGAGGCAGGGGCCAAAAGCGGGATCTTCGTCCCGGACGAAATCACGGAGGCCTACGTCCGGCAGAGGGCGAAACGCAAATGGAAATTCTACGATTCCGACCCCGATGCGCACTACGCAAGCACCCTGGAGATCGACGTGAGCGAGATCGAGCCCCAGGTTGCTTTTCCCCCTCTTCCCTCGAACACAAGGGGGATCCGTTCCGTCGGCGACGTCCCGATCGATCAGGTCGTCATCGGTTCCTGCACCAACGGGCGCATCGAGGACCTGCGCATTGCCGCCGGTATCCTCAAGGGACGGGAGGTTGCTCCCTCAATTCGCCTGATCGTCATTCCCGCCACGCCGGCAATCTATCGTGCGGCCATACAGGAGGGTCTCATCGAGGTCTTTCTCGATGCGAAGGCCGTAATCAGCCCCCCCACCTGCGGCCCATGCCTGGGCGGCTACATGGGCATCCTGGCCGACGGGGAGAGGGCCGTGGCCACGACGAACCGGAATTTCATCGGGCGCATGGGCCACAGGGGAAGCGAGGTCTACCTCGCAAGCCCGGCCGTTGCGGCCGCTTCGGCGGTCCTGGGGCGGATCGCCGGCCCCGATTCACTTTGATCCTTTACTTTCTCAGGAGGACAACCATGAAATTCAGAGGAAAGATCTGGAAGTTCGGAGACAATATCGACACGGATGCCATCATCCCGGCCCGTCATTTGACAACGACCGATCCCGCGGAGCTGGCGCGTCACTGCATGGAGGATCTCGATGCACAGTTCGCCGGGAATGTCGGTGCGGGCGATATCATCGTGGCCGGTGAGAACTTCGGTAGCGGTTCCTCCCGGGAGCATGCCCCCATCGCGATCAAGGCAGCCGGGATTGCCTGTGTCGTTGCCCGGAGCTTCGCGCGGATCTTTTACCGCAACGCCTTCAACATGGGCCTTCCGATCTTCGAGTCGACCGAACTGTGGGACCGTGTTGCGACGGGGCAATCGATCGAGGTGGATGGCGATGCGGGAAGGATCATCATCGCCGGCTCCGAAGCTGAGCCGCTTTCCATCGAGCCCATTCCCCCCTTTATGCAGGAGCTGATCCGGGATGGCGGCCTGATGCGGCACATTGCCCTGAAAAAACAACATGCACAAGGAAGGAAATGATGGACAAACAGGTGTTCATGATTGCGGTATTTCCCGGCGACGGGATCGGTCCGGAGGTCGTTCGGGAAGCGCTGAAATGTCTGGCGGTGATCTCCGAAACATCGGGGATCTCTTTCCAGACCCGGGAGGGGCTTATCGGTGGGGCCGCAACGGATGCATGCGGGATGCCCCTGCCGGAATCGAGTCTGGCTCTTGCCCGGGCAAGCGATGCCGTGCTTCTCGGCGCCGTGGGAGGGCCGAAGTGGGAAGCGCTTTCCCATGACCTGAGGCCTGAAAGGGCGCTGCTGGGCCTCAGGGAGAAACTGGGGCTTTTCGCGAATCTGCGTCCCGTCACCGCCCATGCCGCTCTGATCGATGCCTCGCCCTTGAAGACCCACATCGTCCAGAACATCGATCTCATGATCGTCCGGGAGCTCACGGGCGATGCCTACTTCGGAAAACCCCGCGGTATCCGCATCGAAGAGGGCCAAAGGGTCGGTGTGAACACCATTCTTTACACGGAGGAGGAGATCCGGAGAATCGCCAAAGTGGCATTCGATCTGGCGATGGCTCGTGGCCGCAAGCTCTGTTCCGTGGACAAGGCGAACGTGCTGGAGAGCACCCAGCTCTGGCGCGACGTGGTGACCGAAACGGGACGGGAGTACCCGGACGTGTCGCTTTCCCACATGTACGTCGACAACTGCGCCATGCAGCTGATTCTCAACCCGGCTCAATTCGATGTGATCGTAACGACCAACATGTTCGGCGACATCCTGAGCGACGAGGCCTCCATGCTGACAGGTTCCATCGGCATGCTGCCTTCGGCCAGCCTCGGCGAGCGTGCGGCGTTGTATGAGCCGATCCACGGTTCGGCGCCCGATATTGCAGGTCAGGACCTGGCCAACCCTCTGGGAATGATTCTGTCGGTGGCGATGATGCTCCGCATTTCTTTCGGAATGCAGGCCGAGGGAAAACGGATCGAAGAGGCCGTCCGGTCCGTTCTGAAAGAGGGTCTGAGGACCCGCGACATCCATCAGGACGGCAAAAAGCTGGTGGGAACGGCGGCCATGGGGGATGGGGTCGTGAAGCATCTCCGGGTGCTGCTGGACCGTTAGGCGATTTCTACAGGATAGAAATCCCTTCAGCTATACAGGATCAGGTCTTGAAAATCCCCCTTTCATCCCCCTTTTGCAAAGGGGGAAAGAGGGGGATTTGTTTCCTGCCTTCGTCACTGGATATTCCGCGTTGGATATTGGATATTCATCTTTTCTCTTCCCCGAACCCGAGGGTTTGTGCCCGCCGATCGAGCAGCGACCGATACATCGCTTTTCGCTTGTCGGAGAGGAAGCTCCTGCCGAGGAGGTCCAGCCAGAGGGGGTGGGCGCTTTCGAGATCGCGGATCGTCCTTGAGATGGCCTTGTCCATAAGACCAAGTCTTTCCTTGGCGTAATAATCCATGAAATCCTCCCGCGTCAGTCGGTTCTTCTTGCCTTTCAGCGGCAGGGCCAGTTCTTCCCCTGAATCAATGATCATCGTGGAGTTGAGAAGATCATAGACCGGCGACAACTCCACTTTATCGTTCTTCCTGATGAGGGAAAAGTTCTTGAGGTGTGCGTCCTCGTTCCCGGTAAGATAGTTGAACAGCGTGAGCTTGAAGAGCTTGAGTTTTTCGAGGGCCGGGAACGTGCAGAACCGGTCGAGAACCGATGCCACCTGCTCCATGGAAGAGCCGTATTTGGTGTCCCGATCCTGTCCCAGGAGTTGAGCGAAGTCCTCGAGAGGGACCCTTCCCGAGCGTCCGGTTCTGTCGAAGCGCCGAATGAGATAGGAAAGGGCGCCGTCCTTTGAGTGGATCAGGCCGTGTAAGGGAACATCCAGTCCCGCCGCCTCCGCAAGCCTCATCGTCAGATCCTCATTTTCGGGAACTTCCGGGTACTCGAACATCTGGGGCTTGATGATGTAGCGTCCCCCGGACTCTACGATTTCAATTGCGCTCTTTTCGACATTGAGAACGGCGCTGAGTTTCGGTTGTACGCCCTGGATGGACATCCTGCCTGCTCGCCGGATCGCCTCCCGCCGCTGCTGTGCCGCCGTGTAGGGAAGATCTTCGAGGCGTGTGAGCTTTCTCGAGAGCAGGCGCAACCCCCGCTGGGAATATCGATCCTCACCGCAGTCTTCATAGTTGATGGGGCAGCGGTTCATCCGTTCGCCTCCCTGACGGTGACGGCGCCCACGAGATCCTCACCTACGGCCACAATCTGGCTGAAGTAATCGTGCCGGTCGATCTTGCGGCGCTTCAGGAGGGCTTCCAGGAGAACGCCTTCCGGCAGCAGGCCGTCGAAGAAAGGCGGAAAGCGATCGAAGTCGAATCTCCGCTCCCGGACAGGCATAGTCAGCGAGACGGGCAGGCCGGAGTAGTCGTCGGAATAGGTGAAGCGGTAAAGCTTCCCCTTTTCGATCTCCTCCAGGACCCCGGCAGGTTTTCCCTGCATGAACACATCAGCCTTTTTCATCGGAATCCTCCTCGAGCGGACTGATGAGGCGTATCCGGATGTTCAGGGCATCGAGGACCTTCATAACCGTGGTGTAGCGGACCGAGTTCTTGCCGTGCTCGATGTCATAGATCACAGTCTTCCCAACGCCTGCGATTTCGGCAAGCCTCTCCCGCGACAGGCCGCTCTTCTTCCGGTGCCTCTGCACGATGGCGCCCAGTGTCTCTTCCATGTCCAGCTCCGTTCATTTACCGCCATGGCGGTAATTACTCAGCCCCTGACCTCGCATAAGCCCTGTGATGCAATGAGACATCCTTTAATTACCGCCATGACAGTAAATAATCAAGTATTTCTTTGTTTGTGATTCATCGGATGCAATATTTGTGATATTTTGCCGCTATAGCGGTAATTACGGCAAGAATTCAATGCGTCCGATGAGGGAAGTTCAACTTAAAGAAAAGCGGACCTTCATTTAATGCGAAAAGACAAGAGCTGCATTGATCCCTGGTACGCATAGCATTAAGGTTCGTTTTTTTTGCGATGTGAGAGCCGGGTTTCACTGACCGTCCTGGAGCAGGCGGAGGCCCTGTGCCCGGAATGGGCAACGGCATGATGAACGGCACATAAAAAAGGGGTTGTGCCTTTCGCGGGCACAACCCCTTTCGCTTTCCTGGTGCCGGAGGTCGGAATCCCTTCGGCGGGCGGACTTGTCCTGAGCAGGTCAAAGGAGGACAGGCTCGCCACGAGGGACGGGGGATCTAATCCGGTATATTACGGGGAAGCGGCTTGCCCTGCTTCACAATGTCCACCGCTTGAGCGAACCTCTTATGATAGGTCGTTTCCGTCAGGGTCGTCGCGATGTTGACCGTGACCCTTCGTTTCGTGACAACGGTGACTTTCGTGTTATTCCTGTCCACGGGCTCAATCCACGCCCCCATGACCGCTCCCCACGAAACCAGGTTCATGCCGCTGCTGGTCAGCATGTACCCCTGATCCCTGTGCTCTTCAATGGCATCCGAACCCTCCCACCGGAACACTGTTTTTGAGATTTCCCATGCCTGGTCGGCCGTGACGGGGTACACCTTGGTCGTGCCTTCCGACCCATCCTCCTTGACCTTCACCACATCGTTCATCGTGGCGCAGCCGGTAAGCAGCACAAAAAATGAAAGGAACATGATGCAGGTTGGAATGAATCCTCTTTTCTTCATGCAGCAACCTCCCTTGGTGGTCGTCATAGCGCCGGCGTGAAGAGACTCTCGGCGTCTTTCTTGATGCTCTCGTGATACATCCAGCCCCAAAATGGTTTCGACTGATGGTACATCAGCTTCCTGGCGGTGACGTCGACGACAACCGGAAATTCGTAAGCCATCCAATGCTTGGGCCAGTAAGAATCGAGGAATTTCACGGCATCCGGGGAACAACCCGATGCGACGATGACAGGGTATACGACCAGCGGCTGGAACGCATTTCTGGCAAGGTAGCCCTTGTTTCTCACGGCGTAGTCGAACACGTTGGGGCTGAACGATTGCAGGTGGGCAGCCGTTGCGGGTTCATTGAGGCACTTGATGCCGCAGAAGGTCGTCACGTGCCCGATTTTTGACAGCTCGAGCTTCTGGCGCCTGAAGGATCTGTCGAGATTGAGAAGGGGGGGTACGTCGATTTTGTCAAAAGTCGCCGCTTTCATCTTTTGGTCAATACTCTCCAGAAAGCGCTGGAATGGGGGTCCGATTGCACCTTGCGTCGATGCCGCGGTTTCCTGACCCGACAACCCCTGTAAATCCTTTCCGCATCCCGTGCAGAATTTACCGCCTGGCTCGTTCTCCACTCCGCAGGAGGCGCATATCTGCGTGACCGTCATGCCTTGGGCAGGTGTCGGCTTCCCGCATCCTACGCAGAATTTCGACTCGGGGGGTACATCGGCGCCGCAACCGGGGCATTTCGGCCCGGTTGTTTCTGCACTGACCGCAATCGCATTCCCGCATCCGATGCAGAACCGGCTGTCGTCGGGGTTCTCAACTCCGCAACTCGAACACTTTGCCATGAATCTTCTCCTTCCGGGTTGGACGATCTTGTCTCGGGGCGGTTGCTTACATCGCTTGAAGCTGTTTTTCCTTTGTGAGGATCTGGTAGCCTCGGAATCCGACAAAAAGGAGCAGTAAGCTCATGATGGCGCTGAGGGACTGCCCGGAGTAAAAATTCAGCAGGGCTCCGATCACCCCGAAACCGAGCATGAGCATGTACGAGATCCGCGCATTGTTGGTCTGGCCCTTTGCCAGTTGGGCCGCGGCAAATAGCGCATACCCGCATAATCCGAGATCGGCGACAACCATGATCCAGAGCAGCTCCGTATTGGCATACATGCCGAACATCGACTGCAGGGTATTGATGGCGACGAAGCCGAGCAATGCGGAAACTGCAAAGATCGTGGCTCCACCCCAAAGCAACTTCTTCAATAGAGTACTTGTTTTATCGTCCAATACGGCAGTGCCGGAAGTTGACCTGGAATCGGGGGGCGGCGGCGGGGCCGTCGGTTGCAGGGAATTGCCGCAGTTCTTGCAGAATTTTCCCCCTTGCGGGTTCTGTGTCCCGCATTTCGAACAGGTCGGTGCGGGCTGTTCCTGGGGGATCGGTTTTCCGCATGAAGCGCAGAATTTGCTGCCGTCGGGATTCACGGTACCGCATGATGTACAGTTCGGCATGATCTCCTCCATCGATTTATGGTGAGCTCCCGCTCGTCGATTGCTTATGCTTCCGTGCTGCTGCCCGTGTCCGCAGTACTGCCCGCGTCGTAGGTGTCGGCCGTCGTGGAGGCGCCGGTATCGACTCCGGGATCGGGCGATGTATCCACCGTGGAAGACGTATCCGGGGCGTCGTAGGGCTCCGCAGTTACCGAGCCGCTATCCACATCCGTATCCGCTGCCGGTGCCGAATCTTCCACCTCGGCCGAGACTTCGACTGCCCCGTCATCCTCGCCGGGCTGGTCGGCCAGATGCTGAGAGTCCGGAGAAACGACGGCGGAGGCGTTGACCTGGTCCGAAGAAGAGCCCTGACCCTTTGTGTCCACCGTGTCCATGCGGCCGTCATGGTCCATGTCGGTCGCGATGTCCTCTGAAACCCCGTCCCTGTTGATATCGGCCACGAAGTCGTCGCCGACCTTGGTGACAAGGACCTCGTCGTCTGCCAGATTGTCGCCGTCGCGATCCACACCCGCCCATGCGGTGGAAGAATCCGCAGCCCCGGTGCTTTTAATTTCCGTGACTCTCGCTTCAGTCTCGGGTTTGGATGGCTCCCCTCCATCAGCGACCTCTGCCTCTGCCTGCTGCTCTTTTCCAGAAGGCTCCTGCTGAACGCCCGTATCGGACGATGCGGTTTCCGCGGCCGTCTCGGGGGGATCGACAACCGTGGCCCCTTCGGCCTCTGCGGACGGGGCGACATCGGTTTCCATGATGTCTCCCGGTTCCACAACAAGGGAATCCATCGGTTCAAGGGGCACTTCCATGCCGTAGGTTCCGAATGTCGTCATGATGTACGGATCGTTGAAGGAAGTGAAAAGGGCCTGCTCCGGCGATTCGAGATCCAGGAGGCCCAGCGCGGACAGTATTTCCTCGATGATGCCCGGTTCCTCGTAGATCGTTTCCATTTCGCCCGTGGCCGGGTTCACGCGCCCGATGGACTCGACCGAGCCATCCTCGTTGTAGCTGATGAATGTGTCGTTAACCCCGTCGCCGTTTGAATCGACACCCCTCACAACCTTGTCGACGGTGCCGTCGTTATCGAAATCCAGCAGGAAGAGGTCCATCTTCCCGTCGCCGTTCGAATCGAACATCCGCGACCCGAAACCGGGGGCGGCTCCCTCCGTGGATTGCGCATTTCCAAACAGCGACAGGTTCTGCTGAGTATTCCCCCCGAACAGCTGCATAAGCCCTCCTTTTCTTCCTCAACGCATAAGGTTATGCCGGATCGTCCTCCATCGTACTCGTTCGCGAAAGATCCTCCCTGGCCTGCGGCAGAATAAGCCTGAATTTGTTCTTGCAGCGGTTGCATTGCAGTTCCGCGGCCGACTTTGCTGCGATCCTGTCGAGAGGTATGCTGAACGCCGCGCCGCATTTTGGACATTTTCCGTTTATCGTTTTTACTTTTTTGGGCTCGCCCTCCCTCGTTTCCGGGCCGGGACGCGCAACCGTCGTACTCGACCCGCTTGGGGACGTCCCCTGGCTTTTGCTCGCGATGGGGGCCTCGTCCGGCTTTCCCGCGCCGCTCACCGGAATGGTTCCCGCGACACGAGACATGTCCATCTGGAATGGATTCTTGCAGGAGGGGCAGGTGACCTTGACGACCTTGCTGTCGGGAATCTTTTTAACCTGCACTGTCAGCTTCGTCCCGCATTTTGGACATGTGCAGGGTATGCCCTTCGCTGTGGGGATCTTTATCGTAACGCTTTCGGCGCTCCTGGCCGTTTTCCCGCCGTCATCCTTCTTCTTGATAGAGCCTTTTTCGTCGAACAGCTCGCTCATCGCGATCCCGCTGCCCGACTCCACCTTTCTTCTCAAGATCTCGTATTGGGGCGAGTTATAAAATGATTGAAGCTCCTTGAGCCGCGATCCGAGATAGGGGGTAGGGGAGCCGAACTCGCTCAGCTTCTGCGCCCCGGAATCCTGGGTCATCTGCTGTTTTACCCATTCGTCCAGATTGACATCCTGGAGCTCGCGCCTTGACTTGAAGTACAGCAGGAAAAGGACTCTCTTGGCTATGTCGAAGTCGCCGACGACAAGGAGAGCCGCGCGATCCGCCGTCAGGTCGGCAACCCTCATCCAGCTGGAGATGACCGATTCCATGCCCTGCTCCACGATTTTGAGCGGATTGCTGAAGTAGCTGATCAAGCCGTCGGACATGACGGTGCTCCGGTGCTGTCCGACGAGAAACATGCTGACGGTCGTCCAGAGCGCATGATTGCTGATGAGATGTCCGAGTTCATGACCCAGCACGAACAGCAGCTCCCGGTCATTGAGCAGGCGGGGAAGAAAGGTCCCGATATTGACGAAAGAATCCTGATCGGAGCCGTATGTGGCGGTCTGGTATCCCCGGTCGGCCTCGATGTAGACGGAGGGCATTGTTTTCATGCCGATTCTCCGGGCCGCGATATACGCCAGTTCGTAGACCCGGGCATATTGCTTTTCGGACGTGAGAATGCTGTTGAAGAGCGACTCGTACCAGGGTTTCCCCACTTTTTTGGAAATCATCTGGGCCGTGGAGGTCAGGCTCGTCGATTGCCGCAGCACGTTGTTCATCTGCTGCATGGAGGGGTGCTCGAACTCCAGCGGCGGGATCTGGTAGGTCAGAGAAATTCCCCGGAGGGTTTTGCAATCCGGACAGAAATAGTTCGTGTCCATGATCGGCCGTCCGCACTGATGACAATGGATAAAACCGGCGCCGCATCGCGGACAGGTTGACTGGCCGGACGGAATCGACTCTCCACACCCGAGGCATTTCCTTCCCGCCGGATCCGTGGAAACCGGTTTTCCGCATTGATTGCAGAAGCGAGCGATCTGGGGCAGGGAGGCCCCGCAGTGGACACAAAACATACCCAAGTCCTCAGCGCCTGTGGATAATGCCCTGGTTCAACGATGACGGCCTTATCGTGTCTTTTGCGGAATAGGACTCAACCGGTCATGGCTTACAAGCGCCGCGGGTACAGCCGCTTGTCACGCCCTGTCAGCCCGAGAAACCTTTGCTTGAAAGCGCTGTTGAATCAGTTCGCCGATCCGGGCACGCTGCTCGTCGTTAAACCCGTCAAGCCAGAGAACCATCGCATCGCCTGACGCGGGCTTCAACGTCCAGTGCACGCCTTCCCGGCGGGAAAAATCAATGTGGCCGATATCTGCCCAGGATAGTTCTTGTTGCTTTACGCCGTGTTCGGTGCGGATTGTCGTTGGCGAGATGTAGATCACCTGCTCCCCGAGCCGGCGATAGCGCCGAGTATAAGCTGCATAGCAGATTGCACCGAGCAGCAAACCGCCTGCGGCTAGAATAGCCCAATGGTCTATCCCGTAGAACAGGTACATGACAGCGGGAAATGAGACCATCACAATGCCGGATACGATGAGATTTTCGGTTCGCGCAACCTTGCTGCTCGATTCGAATCGGACCTGCATGTGTTCACCGAAAATCAGAAGGGGGGTATCGAACAAAAAACCCCGCACTCTTTCAAGCAACGGGGTAAGCTTCACTCGTCCATGGCATGTCTCGCGGTGGTTGAAGGTTCAGACCCGGATCCAGTAACGATGCCATTTGTCATATTGGATGGATGAACGTATTATTAATTGCCGGATAGGGCAAGAGAATTTTGAGGGTTTGCGGATAAAATATGCCGCAGGGGATGGTCCGTAAAAAAAGAGGGGGCACGCTCCCTGTCTCGGGCTCGTAACCCCCTTTTCTTTCCTGGTGCCGGAGGTCGGAATCGAACCGACACTCTCGCAAGGAGAGGGGGATTTTGAGTCCCCTGCGTCTACCAGTTTCACCACTCCGGCGTGTGGGTTTTGATTATCCTTTCGGGGCCTGCAAAGTCAAGAAAATTGTATTGACAACGCCAAGATGCGTGTGCTAAACGGAGTTCTCTTTTTCACCGAGACGGGGCTGTAGCTCAGCTGGGAGAGCGCTTGAATGGCATTCAAGAGGCCAGGGGTTCGATCCCCCTCAGCTCCACCAGGAAAATACAAGGAGTTACATCTTATCGGATGTAACTCCTTTTTTTCTTGATACCCTATTGATACCCCCGGCCCCCTTTCTTCCCCTTGACAATCTCCCGCCTCCCCAATATTGTGGCATAGATCTTGAAAATTCAGTGTTTGCAGCCGGTTCTAGCACCCGCCTCAAGCACAGGCCGGGGAGTTGGCTGCAACGAGGCGGATTTACAGGACCGCCGTCTTTCCATTCGGCAGCAGGGGGAGTCGCCTTGGAAAACGAAAACAGGCCGATACACTCGCCTGTCGATGAAGCGGGCACCTGCCAGCCGCTGATCACAGAACTGATGAACAGCGACGCGTGGCTGCGCGCGCTCGTGGATGAGTCCCCCGTCGGCATGTCGATTTCCCTGGACGGCGTAACCTTATACGCCAACCGGGCCTGCCTTCGCATGTTCGGGTACGACGACCTTTCGGAAATCATCGGCACCCCGCAGTTGACCCGCGTGGCGCCCGAGAACCGTGAAATGGTTGCCGGGTACATCCGAACCCGCGCCCTCGGTGAAGGGGCCCCCGCAAGCTACGAGATCACGGGCCTCCGGAAGGACGGCGTCCCCATCCCCCTGTCCATCGAGGTTACCCGGATCCGTCTCATGGAAGTGCCCGTCTCGGTCGCGTTCTTCGCGGACTTCTCGGAAAAGAAAAAGATAGAGGGAGCCCTTCGGGCAAGCGAGTATCGCTTCCGCAGTCTTGTCGAGTCGATCGACGACTTTATCGCCGAGATGGACTTGAACGGGCGGTGCATCTATGCCAGCCCCAGGGTGTACAACCTGATCGGTTACTCGCCCGAAGAGGTGCTCGGCAAAAGCCCCTTTGACTTCATGGAACCCGCGGAGGCAAAGAGGGTGTCGAAGCTGCTTCGCCTGAGTGCGCAGAGAGAAGAGTCGTTCTATGCTATGGAACTGACCCTGATCCGCCGGGACGGGACCCCCGTGATTTTGGAAGCTTCGGGCAATCCGTTTTTCGACGGGCACGGGAAACTCATGGGCTACCGGACGATCACCCGCGACATCACGAAGCACAAGCAGGTTAAAGAGGCCCTGATCGCCGCCGAGAAAAAGTACAGGGACATCGTCGAGAATGCCGTCGAGGGCATATTCCAGACAATGCCGGAAGGGAGAATTCTCGACGCCAATCCCGCCATGGCCCGCATCCTGGGTTACGAGTCGGTAAGAGAGCTGACGGAGGCGATCCGGGACATCGGCCTGCAGATCTACCAGGATCCCGGGCTGCGTGCCGAACACCTGCGCTCCCTGGAGGGGCAGGTGTTCGGCAGAGTTGAGATTCAGGTACGCCGGAAGGACGGTACAGCGGGATGGCTGTTCGTCAATACCCGTGTCGTTCGTGACGGCGAGGGCAAAACCCTCTACTACGAGGGCTTTGCCAAGGATATCACCGAGCGCAAGTGCCTGGAGGAAAAACTCCGCAAGGCCAAGGAGGACCTGGAAGCCCGCGTGGCCGAGCGGACGGAGGAGCTCAACAGGCGATCCGCCAAGCTCGAGGACCTGAACGTCACCCTGCGGACCATCCTGGACCAGCGGGACCAGGTCGGCAAGCTCCTCGAAAAGCAGGTGCTTGCGAGCATCAACCAACTGGTCAAGCCGCTGCTGCACACGTTGAGGACAACCCGCACCGCGGCCGAGAGGGAATCCCTGCTGAACATGATCGAGGCAAGCCTCGACGAGGTCGTCTTGCCGTTCACCAGCCAACTGACGGGGGAGAAGGTCAGGCTGACCCAGTCGGAGTTGCAGATCGCCAATTGCATCCGCCAGGGCATGCGCTCCAAGGAGATCGCAGCCCTGCTCAGACTCTCGAAGGGCACGATCGACTTCCACCGCAACAACATCCGCCGCAAGCTGGGCATCAAAGACAGGAAAACCAGTCTCCGGAGCCAGCTTCTGTTCCTGCCCCCCAAGATATAGGGCTTTACCCTATATTATTCCCACACAAATCCCATATTTCCGCATGAGATATTTCGCACTCTGATATTCAGATCTTAGACAAATCTGTCGGTATTCCTTACGAACATGCTCTTTTTCCTGATTTCTTATAATATTCAGGCACCTATACAAATATCTCCCCATCCGGCAGGCGTACAACTGTCGGCATTTCTGACACTATTATCCATGCTAAAATGGAATACCTGAAAAAGAATCCATTATTTCATGCAGATATGCACTGGCATGCAAAGTGGATAGCTAGTGGCTTGCTACAAAGGGTGGTAAATCTATCGGGGGGCGGGGTTGTGATAAAAAAAATTATAATCGTATTGGCAGCAATTTTCCTTTTGGTCAGTCCGGTCTATGCTGATTTTACATACAAGTACGAATATGTTTTTTCATACGGTGTACCCGGTGTTTTACCCGGCAGCGGTACAACGCCCTGGCTTACTGCAACGTTCGTGGACGGAGTGTTAGATAACAAAGTCACTTTGACCATTGCTGCGACGAATCTAACAGGTAGCGAAAAAGTCACGGAGGTTAGATTCAATTACCTTTACGGAGTTCTGCCGACTGATGTTGGTCTCCTCAATATTTCCTATACAGGGGGCTTGGGCACCTATGGAGTGGATGCAAATACTTATTCTCCCAATGCATATACTGGGGATGGCGTATCCGGCTTCGATATCAAGATTTCATTTAAGCCTAATGATGCATTGATTCAGGGTGAAACTGCGATATTCGAGATTACACGCGCGGATGGCAACTATTTGTATGCATCGGATTTTCTCACGATGGGCCAGACCTCGAAAGGCGGATATTATACGGCAGCGCATATCCAGGGCATCCTGACTCCGACTGGCGGCCAAACAAGTGATTGGGTTACTTCGGTCCCCATCCCACCAGCTCTTTGGCTGTTGGGGTCAGGGCTTGTGGGATTAGTTGCCATAAGGAGAAGGAGAATCAAGTAAACGATTACAGTCTTCACTTAACACTTAAAACTTTAAACGTAACACGCCGCTTTAGCGGTCTGGCTCCTGGGCAGCGAGTTGTTGGGGTTGGTCGCATTCCGCCGCCGCTTCAAGAAGTAACGACGACGCACTGCGCGCGTTGCCTAAACCGTAACACGTAAAACGTAACACCAGCCGCCCTGCGGCGATGAAAACGAACTCTGTACTTAGCGTTAGGATTGAACAGAACAAATCGTAGACGATTTGAGAATAATCGAGAAGGGGGGGCTCAGCGATATGAAGAGAAAAATTCTAACGGTGTTCTTCTTGGCGGCATTCTGCCTCATGGCATTCCAGGCCAATGCTGTAGCGTACGTCAACATTCAATTCATTAACCCTGGAAGCGGGGGCTATCCCCTGGCTGAGAATTACTCGGGCTACATGGGGGGTGAATCCTACAGCGATGCGGCCGGGACCTACGAATTAAGAATGCAGGGTGTAGCAAACACATTCTGGGGCTTCTGCGTTGATCCAGCAACAGGTTCATTTGAGTATAAACCGTACACCCTGCAGGCCATCACGGATCCGATAGAGAAAGCCGCCGCATGGCTTGCGAACTCGTATCAGTCAGGGTTGCTGAGCACCATGTATACGGGGCAATTTTCATCGCAGTCTGAGCTTGCTGCGGCAACTCAGACGGCGATCTGGGAGCTCATTCTCGACACCGGGTTAAACGTGTCCCCGACGAACGGGAATACTTACACCTATAACTCTTGGGCAACTCTCGCCCAGAATCTTGTGAATGAGGCCTACAGCAATCATCAGAACTTTGATGCTAGCGGGTGGCGCTGGGCACATTCACCCGAGGGAATTGGACATGTCCAGGATCTGCTCATCCCCAACGTCCCCATCCCCGGCGCAGTGTGGCTGTTGGGCAGCGGCCTTCTGGGGCTTGTGGCAATTCGGAGAAGATTTAAATAAACAGAGGGAATCCTTATTGTTGGCGGTGAACCAACGAAACTCTTTTCGTAAAACGTAAATCCTGAAACTTAAAACTCATGCCGACAGGCATGATGAACTAACAGAACTGCTATGGTGGCAATACGCTTGTGATGAGGACCCGCTGACCCATTTCCTGTTCGGCGTAGTTGTTGGCCAGTAAGCTTATCGGCCTAGGCGCAATCCGCAGGAGAAGGTAGTAGAAGACGTTGGTCTACTAAAATAATTTCAATGAGTGCAATTTTTTTGAAGGGAGGATTACCGTATGCCCCAAAAGTCTCTGTTTCTTGCCTTACTTATGGCACTCCTAATAGTGCCGGCGACGGTGCAGGCATCAGTATCTACGTTTGATAGCAGTCGCGACGGATTTTCTGCAACTTATTATAATGTTAGTTCTAATTCTTTTACCGAAAACACTAACATATGGAGCAGCACGGGGGGCAATTCAGGCGGCTACATTTCAGGAAGTCTGTTTAATGATGTAACTAAAGGCTTCTATGGATTTTCTAACTATACATCCGCAAAGTACGGGAACTTAACAGGACAGACTCTTACGACAGATTTCAAAATTGATGGAGCGGTAGCAGCACCAGCGGGATACTCTGTGCGGTTCTATATCGGGAGCTATACATCGGGATATAATTATTGGGTGACAAAAGACGCCTATGCCTGGAACCCAAACAGTGACACATCGTGGACCACTCACACGGTGTCAATGGACTCATCTAATTGGGTAGCCTGGCCAAACCAAAATGCAGGATCTATGACGTGGGCGCAAATTCTTGCGAGTTACAATGATATCGGCCTTGTCTTTGCCGATGGGAGCGGAAATTTTACTAACAACAACTATCTGTCGTTTAAAGGTAGTGGGACAATTGGAATCGACAATTTCGGAGCTGTTCCTCTGCCTCCGGCCGTTTGGCTCCTGGGCTCGGGACTGATTGGTCTCGTGGCAATGCGCCGTCGGTTCAAGAAGTAAGCGAAGGAAAACAACTTGGCTAAGAAGCAGGTTTACAGACCTGCCTCTTAGCTATTCTTATGCTTCAACTCCTCTTTTTAATCGGCACATACGTTGCGAAGTAATTGTACAATGTACTTGGTATCCAGAGTGTGTTTAAGGGTGTAAGCGAAAAGAGGGATATTGTAAAAGACGGGCTGAATATTTATAAGCTATATGTTGTAAATCTCACGAGGGAGGGGGAAGCGATGAGAAAAATCAAGTTGTTGATGTTGTTGTTAGGTGTTGCTTGCATGGTAACTTTTACTGCACCAACATACGCCGCCATGAGTTACACCGATGAAACAACCTTTTTAACTGCGATTCAATCGGGTTATTACCTTGAAGATTTCAGCGCATATACCTATGGCAGTTACAATTCTCTAGACCCCTTGAGTTTGTCAGGCAACGGTTATGCTTGGAGTATGTCCAGCCCAGGTAATAGTCTTTATTCTAGCGATAGTGCTATGTCAACGGGAGCAGCTAATATGCCTATAAATATTAGCTTTACCGGTAATTCTGTTACAGCGGTAGGTGGAATTTTCGGACCAAGTGAGACTACGGGAGATTTTGTAGCTGGCAACATTAGCCTGACACTTAGTGACGGGACATCTTTAACCAAGTATGTGAATATCGGTGATTTTCTTGGTTTTACTTCTACCGTACCAATCACCTCGATGACTATCTATGCACCCGATTCTGTTACGTTTACACAGGTTGATCATTTCTATGTTGGAACTGCTGGGACTGTCGTCCCCGTTCCCGCTGCCGTTTGGTTGCTCGGGTCAGGTCTGATCGGGCTCATCGGTCTCAGGAGAAGGTTTAAGAAATAAGCCAAGAAGGTTGTAATACGAGAAAGGCAGGGTCAGAAATGGCTCTGCCTTTTTTATGCATTTCAATTGTAAATCTACAATCGTCCTCGTGCAATCGGAGCAAAGACTTGTAGGTGCTATACGTAACCCGGAGATTGTTCCAGGCCATCACTCGCCGCCCCTGGGTCAAGAAGCAGCCACTGCAAAGAGTCCAAACATCAGCCCTGACCAGATCAACAAGGAGAACGCCATTGATGTATGATGCTGCGGAATCAAGTGATCTGAACACGATCTAAAGGGCAGGAATACGCACTGGAGCATCCGCTTGTTGATTTTAAAAGTCTATCCCCTCCATTCTAATGATACCAACCCGGTAGAACTGCTTATAGTCAACGTGCTGTGGTAGGGATAGCCAAAATGGCATCCTTTTTTGTTGGAAATCTGACAATCCCCCCAGACCCAAAAGTCTTGGCCTACTTAAAACCTAAAACTTAAAACTAAAAGCGTCGTAAATAATTAAATTTACGACGCTTTTCTTATTGACATCGGTGACGGATTTCGTTACAAATTTGACGGTTTTTGCAGGGATTTTGCATAAGAAATAACCCGGAGGAACACAGGAGAGAAAACCCGACACAGGGTCGATAAATCAGGTAGAGGACAGGGAGACGGCATGATTAGCGGCGCACATCCAGCCCGGACTAGTCACAGCCAATGATCGACTCCAGTCCCCCTACGCTCTGCTCATGCAGCAGAACTGTTTCTTCCGTTTCTTAAAACGTAAAACTTGAAACCTAAAACTCGCCGCTCTGCGGCGATGACACGCATTGTATTTGTACACCCACAAACCCCATAACTATCCCGCCAGATGTTACGTTTTTTATTCTTTCATGTAACTGACAAAGCGGAGCTTTATCAATTGCCCTTAAAACTTAATCACCTAAAACTTAAAACGCCACGACAGTGGCCTGTAACTGAGAGAGCGGAGCTGTATCTAAAACAGTTCCTTAGTTCATTGGTTAATTAGTTCGTTAGTTAAAACCACTGCGCGGCGTAACACAAAGAGTGTGAACGCGAGGGCCAACGCGCTAGCGGCCATTGCCCTCGTGAAGCGAATGTGTTATATAATCGCTTCATAATATGATGCGATTAGGATAGGCAAATGCCTCAATACATATGGGAACGCCCGGCCTGGCCGGACTTTCGCTGGAAGAATGATAAGATCCTGGTGATGCTGGGAGAATGTCGTCTGCTGCAGGGGAAGCTCCTGGGCAAAGTGGCAGATCTCGGTTTTGATCTCGGATCACAGGCGCAGGTTGAAATCCTTGCTGAAGAAACTTTGAAAACGGCCGCTATCGAAGGGGAGTCTCTTGATATGAAGGCCGTCAGGTCGTCCGTGGCAAGGAGGCTTGGCCTTCCTTCAGCAGGGCTCAGGATGGATCGGCATGTGGACGGCCTCGTATCCGTACTGCTCGATGCCACGCAACATCATGATAACCCTCTCACGGAGGAACGACTGCGTGGCTGGCAGGCAGCCCTTTTCCCAACCGGGTATGCAGGGATGCACAAGATCAAAGTCGGGCAATGGCGGGGGGCCAGGTCCATGCGAGTGGTTTCAGGCCCCATCGGCCGTGAAAGGGTGCACTTCGAGGCGCCGCCTGCAGACAGGATCGCCGGCGAAATGCGTCGCTTTCTTGAGTGGTGGGAGCAAAGCCGGGGCAGTGTGGAGGGTTTACTGCGGGCGGCAATTGCCCATTTCCGCTTCGTCACCATCCACCCTTTTGAAGATGGCAACGGCAGGATCGCTCGGGCGCTGACCGATATGGCACTGTCCGAGGACGACCGTCAGCCAATGCGGTATTACAGCATCTCCGCGCAGATCATGGCGGACAGAGAGGCCTACTATGATATCCTCGAGCGCTGCCAAAAAGGAGACAAAGATATAACGGAATGGCTCATCTGGTTTCTCGGATGCTTTTCCAGGGCCATCAAACGATCGGAAGGTCTTCTCTCTGTAGTTCTCGATAAGGCCGCGTTCTGGAAAATGCACGTCCAGGCCCCCCTGTCGGAGCGTCAACGAAAGGTGATCAATCGAATGCTGGATTATGGCCGGGGCGGCTTTGAGGGCGGGATGACCACGAGAAAATATGTCTCTCTCGCCGATGTCAGCCGGGCCACAGCCTTGAGGGAATTGAATCAACTTCTGGACCTCGGAATCATCAAACAAAATCCCGGTAAAGGCCGAAGCGTAAGCTATGACCTGGCCTGGCCCGTCCCGGAAGGCTGATTTTTCTAAAACCTAAACCGCTGCCCTGGCAGCGCGACTTAAAACTTAAAACTTGAAACTTAAAACTCACGCCCTTTGGGCGTGCTGCTTAAAACTTAAAACCCACGCCTTTGGCGTGTTACTTTGAACTTAACACTCGCCACTGCGTGGCGCTGAACCAATCGAACTCTTCTATGGTTGAACTCTTTGTCTTCGAACTAATAGAACCAATGGAACAAATAGAACTAATCGAACTGTCTTATCGTTGAACCAATAGAACTAATAAAACCAATCGAACTAATAGAACTGTTTTGTTTTCACTTAAAACTTAATACTCCGCGAAGCGGTCACTTAAAACTTAATCACTTGAAACTTAAAACTCCGCTCGACATTACGTCAAGCGGCTGCCCCCGGCAGCGTCAGTTTTCGAATGGTTTATTACTTGACTCTGTCAATATGCCACTATAACATGACGTATTATGACACCCTATGTTGAGCGAGACATCGGACCGGCAGTCCTGGAGGCGCTGAAGCAAATGCCTGTAGTGGTCCTGAGCGGCATGCGCCAGACAGGCAAGACCACCTTTCTCCAGCGTCAGTCGGGATTCGAGGAGAGGCAATACGTCACGTTCGACGACTTCGGCCAGCTCGCTGCCGCAAAGTCTGACCCGGACGGGTTCATTGAACAGGCGGACACGCTGACCATCGACGAGGCCCACAAATGCCCCGAGATCATGGATGCGATCAAACGCGCCGTCGATAGAAAACGGAATCCCGGGCGGTTCCTGCTTTCAGGCTCCGCCAATTTCCTCGTCTTGAAGGCCCTGTCGGAAAGCTTGGCTGGCAGAGCCCTCTACTTCGTCCTTCACCCCTTTACTCGCAGGGAACTCAGCGGGGCCGTAGGCCGTGAACCATTCATCAAAAGCTTCTTCGCGAACCCGGCCGTGCCGCGCAACCCTGTGTTCTCGCGCATCAAACCCGCGGAGGTCTGCACCGGGGGCATGCCGGCCGTGTGCCTGCGCGAAGTGAAACCGCCGGCCATGTGGTTCAAGGGGTACGAACAAACTTACCTCGAGCGCGACGTGCGTGACCTGAGCCGCATTACCGACATGATCTCCTTTCGGAATCTCCTGCGGCTTGCGGCGCTGCGCACCGGCTGTCTGCTGAGCCCGAGCGAACTGGGCCGTGACGCAAAGATCAACGCGACAACAACCGCCCGGTATCTTTCTCTTCTGGAAGCATCCTTCGTCGTGTATCGCCTGCCCCCCTTCCTGAAAAGCAGGGCAAGCCGGCTCATCAAGTCTTCGAAACTATACCTGAGCGACTCAGGCCTTGCCGCCTGGCTTGTCGGTATCGATCCGGGCTCGGCGCCGCAACAGGATTCCCTGTATGGTGCTCTCTTTGAAACCAGCGCAGCGCAGAACCTCGCGGGCATCCTCGACTCGCGCTGGAATGAGGCGCGTCTGCATTTTCTTGCGGTCCAGGGCCGATATGAGGTCGATTTCATCATTGAGGTGGGACGGCACTGCATGGCCCTCGAAGTCAAATCGGGCGCGCGATGGGATGAGAAGGATCTCTCGGGCCTGAAGGCATTTCTTGCGTCAACCCCCGACTGCAAAGCGGGCATCCTGTGCCACAATGGAAATGACGCCGTGAGACTCGGTGAAAAGCTTTGGGCCCTGCCCCTGGGCCTTATCCTCTCGTGATCGCACTGCACCGCTGCCTAAAACCTAAAACTTAATACTCACGCCTTTGCCGCGTTGAACCAATCGAACCAATGGAACTAATAGAACTGTTTTGTGCTTAAACCTTAATCACTTGAAACTTAAAACTCCGCGAAGCGGTCACTTAAAACTCACGCCCGTGGGTGTGTCGAACCAACTGAACTGTATTTCTTACTTAACACTGAATCCTGAAAACTGAAAACTCACCGAAGGTGCTAAAACTTAAAACTCCGCGAAAGCGGTCGAACCAATAGAACTAATAGAACCAATAGAACTAATTGAACCGCATTTATTACTTAACACTTGAAACTTAAAACTTTCTACTTCATATCCTGCATTGTAGTGCTGCTTTCCCTGGCAGTCGTTGAGGCGCCCTCTTTTCTGATCGTCTCCGACCAGCCCGCCAATTCCGATGCCGTTGTTCTCTTCCTGGGTGGAGAAAAGGGGACGAGAGAAAAGGAAGCCCACCAGCTTCTCAGGGAGACATACGCGGACTGCCTGATCATCCCGGCACGCGGACAGGTCCAGAAAATCAATCCCGACGGCAAACTCATCAAAATTGATCTTCCCCTAAAACCTAACACGTTAAACCTAAAACCCGCTGCGACAGCAGCGTGGCTCGAAGACACTCACGAGGAGGCCCTCATTGCCAGGGGAATAATGGAGGGCCTGGGCATCAACTCCGCGATTCTCGTCAGCGCCCCCTACCACATGCGCCGCATAAAGATGATCGCCGAAAGCGTCTTCGGGAATTCCCCCCCTTTGGAAAAGGGGGGAAGGGGGGATTTGGATTCCTCGGGCGGGCGTTATCGGTTTACTTTTGTACCCACCCGCTACGAAGCTCCCGGTGACGGCGTTTGGCTTCTCAACGAGCGCGACCGGAAGTTTGTGCTGACTGAGTACACGAAAATCGCCTGGTTTCTACTCTACAGTCCCTTTGTCTGACCCGCCGTTACACGGCGTCGAACCAAAGAACCGTCTTCTTGAACTGTCTTTTTCTTTTCCCGAACCAATCGAACTAATCGAACCAACAGAACAAACAGAACTGCATTTCTTGCTTAAAACTTAATCACTTGATACTTAAAACTCACGCCCTACGGGCGTGCTGCCCACCCGTCACGAAACGCCCGGCGAAGGATTCTGGCTCTTCAACAGCTACGAGCGCAAGTTCGTGCTTGACCGAGTACATGAAGATCTGCCGGGTTCTCCTTTGCTGTCCTATTGTCTGTCGAGGGAGAGAGAAGCCAAGCTACAGGGACAGTCGTATTACTTCATTAGTTAGTCCAGACCCCATCTAATGCAGACACCCATAATCAGCAACGGCTACACCCTCCTGACAGGCAAGATGGCCCAGAGAGGTTATCTGGGCGTTCTCGACCAGGCGGTCGTCTCTGGCAGTAACTTCTTTACAGCCGTAATCCTGGGCCGTTACGTCGCGCCGGCGGAATTCGGTGTTTTCGTGCTTGCCTGGACGACCCTGATGATTGCCCTGTCGGTGCAAAATGCCCTTGTCTGCACGCCGATGTCCGTTATCGGGGCCCAGAAGCCGGAAAGCGAGAGCGCGACCTATTGGGGATCCCTGATGATCTTTCAGGTGCTTCTGGGCATTGGCATCTGCCTGATAATCGTGGCGGGATACGTGTTCCTGAAAAATATTCCCGGATTATCCGTATCTCAGCCGTCTTCGTTTCCCCTCATTTCGGCAACAATCCTTTCCTGTTTTTTTTTGCTCGGCCAGGAATTCTTCAGGCGACTGCTCATTGTCAGGCTCGACCTGAAAGAAACCCTGATCAATGATGTCGTCACACATTCAATACGGATCGGCGGGATGCTGTTCCTATTATACGCAGGCATCCTGAACACGATAAACAGTCTGCTGATTATCAGCGCCGGTTTAGCCATCGGAGCGGCCTTCGGGTATTTCAGACTGTTCAACGCCATCGCGGTCTCAGTCGGAAAATTCAGACACGATTTTTTTGAAAGCTGGCGTTTCGGGAGGTGGGTCCTGGCGGAAATGCTGCCGTACACCCTGTCCGTGCAAGGCTACATTTATCTCACGGCCCTTCTTATCGGCACTCAAGCGACGGCGGCGTTGGGAGCATCGCAAAATATCCTGAACGCAACGAACATTCTCCTTCTGAGCTTCTCGAACATCATGACTCCCATAGCAGCCAGGCGCTACAGCACAGGCGGCAATAAAGCCCTGACTGCGCTCATGATGAAGGCAGGTCTTTTATTGGCCGTCCCGATCCTTGGGTTTTACATTGTTGCTATGGTTTTTGCGGAGGAGATTCTGAACTTTGTATACAAGCTGAACTATGCAGGGTATGGGTCACTTATTATTATCTGCAGTCTGTATTTCATCGTCAGCTATTTCAACCGGATGCTTCAGGTCATGCTTTACGCAAAGAAAAAACCCGATATCGGGTTCTGGGCTAAGATGCTTTCACTTGCTGTCATGGCGGTCATTGCCTATCCAATGATCGAGATCTTTGGCGTATATGGCGCCGCAACCGGGACGGTCATATCGCAGATCGTTATTCTTTTCGGCTTGCTTTTTTATCTTTTTGGAGCGCGGAGAAGTGAAAGACCCGTCTAAGTCCATCGCATTGTTGATTTATTATCTCATTGCGAAGCGATTGCCTACTCAACCGGTACCTGGCTGGCGGATAGGCTACTACATCCGCAGGAAGCTCGTTAAGCGCATATTCGCTTCCTGCGGCAGGAATGTCATCATCAAGCAGCATGCCTATTTCGGTACAGGGACGGGGATAAGAATCGGCGACAACTCGCAAGTCGGGGAGAGATCAGTGATCGGCGCCTACACGAAAATCGGCAAGGATGTGATCATGGCGCCGGAAGTCATCATCTGGTCGGTAACCCATCGCTTTGATCGAGTGGAGGTCCCCATCAACAGGCAGGAAGGCATAGGTTTGAGACCTGTTGAGATTGGCGACGACGTCTGGATCGGTCAAAGAGTGATTATCATGCCCGGGGTGTAAATCGGCAGCCATGCCGTCATTGGTGCAGGGGCAGTCGTAACGAAGGATGTGCCAGAATAGGCGGTCGTTGCGGGCGTGCCGGCGAAAGTTATTAGGATGAGAAAAGAAAAGAGTCAATGATTCATCACAAGAGTGCTATTTTTGATTCTGACTGCATATCTGCGGCGCGACGCGCTGTAATATGCCTCATTATTCTCGTCTTCTATGTCTTTTCTTTTTCTGACATTGGCATATGCGCCACATACTATGTCAGTTCATCGACAGGAAAAGACACCAATTCTGGTTCGTCTCCGCAGTTACCGTGGAGGACGCTGGGCAGACTTGAAAAGGCGAATTTTCTTCCAGGCGACAGCATACTGCTCAAACGAGGCGATACGTGGCTGGAAAGTATTGTCTTTCCTGGGTCGGGGACGAAAGAGAATCCGATATCGATTTCCGCATATGGCGATGGAGAAATGCCGGTTCTTAGCGGGGCTACTCTCGTCAAAGAATGGACTACCACGGATGGCAATATTTTTGTGTCAACCTATGCGGGGGTATGCAGGGGGTTTCTCGAAGATGGAAGACCTCTGAAACGCGCATCATCGGCTCGCCTTGAAGACGGCCAATGGTTTTATGATGGCTCGATCCTATTGTATCGGCCGTCCAAAGGAAAAGCTGACCTTCATCGTGTTGAACGCTGTGCGAGGGGCGCCTTGCTTACCATTCGGGAAAAGGAATATCTGGTTGTCGACGGTATTGGTTTTTACGGCGCAAATTCATTCGGTATAAGGCTGGTGGATTGTTCCAACATAGTCATCATGAACTGCAAAGTATCCAACAACGGCCAGGATGGCATCAGTATCCAAAGAATGCGGCCGGAGCTTTTCTGCAGAAATATCAGGCTTTACAGGAATATTGTCGAGTGGAATGCGAATGGGATTTACATTACCGGGAAAGGCGATGGTTTCAAAAGTTCCGGATATCGGGAAGCGGAAATAATCGAAAACATAATTACGTATACAAACCACAAGAATATCTGGGGTCATAATACGAAGGACGGACATGCCATAGGGATTCAGAACAGCAGTTTCTGCAGAATAGAAGGAAACAGGGTAACGGACAATTATTCGGGCATCGCCTTATGGACATCCGAAGCCTATGAGTCAAGGAGCAACATCTTCACAAGAAATTTTGTCGCGCGCAATCATCTTTACGGTATTGTGCACGGAGCAAACGGGCAGAACAACTCCCATAATAATACCTTCTCTTTCAATATCATTGTAGATAATGGGCATTGGCCTGGTAAATGGGGCGGCCTCAGGATCAATAGACGCCAGGAATCGGGAAATTATTATTACAACAACACGCTTAGCAACAACGATATCAATATATATCTTTATTCCTTTCCGGATTTTCACATTGTCAAAAACAATATTTCCTTGAATCCTGTGAAATATCACGCATGGCTGGACGATTCTGCAGGCCGGAATAATGTCATAGACAACAATTGTTACTACCCGGCAGGTACGGACGCGTTTTACTCAAAAGCCACGAATGAAACGACGTTCATGGAATGGAAGCACCGTACCGCGCAGGACACAAAATCTATCGTATCGAACCCTTTATTCAAAATGACGAAGCCTCTCAATCCGCAGGACTTTTGCCTTACGGCTAACAGCCCCTGTATCGGACGTGCGACACGGGAAGGGCTGGATTTAAGTAAGGATTATCTGGGAAACAGAAGCAAGGACTTGGGCGCGTGCGGCTTTCCAACCCATCAATAACCTGAATTGATTTGTTTCTATACGGCGTGCTGGATTTCATCACAATATTGGCGATAATCGTTATTTTCATCGGTAGCCGCATTATCCCTGGCCCGAGGGAATGGTGGGCCTCTATATCCCGTCGACCCATGATGGCAGTGCTCATTGTATTATCGCTAGTGTCTGTGTTTCTCGGTCAACCAAGAGGGATGCAGTCTATCGCCGAAAATCCCGTCGACACGATCAGGCTTGCACGAATACTCCTGCTGGGGATTCTCGCTGCCACATCAATTGTAGCCATCTGTTTAACCAGGAACCGGAGGGCGCCATCAGGATGGGGTATCATCGGCATGGCTGCCTATGCCTTGCTTGCAATGGGCTCATGCGTATACTCGAATGCTCCGATCCTCACCCTCTGGAAGGGATTCGAGGTTCTTGCGATTACTCTCGTAGTGATGCTGATTGCCGTCATGATGAAAGATGCCGATGACATTCAGCATGTCCTGAACATAATTTATATCGCGCTGAGTTACTTAATCATTTCATCTCTTGGAGCTGCCATCTTCAATCCTTCCGAAGCCTTTACCACAATGGCAGTTAAAGGGCCTATGGCATTTTCGCTGCAAGGTATCTATCCCTTTGTGAATGCCAATACGCTATCGCAAGTATCCGCAATCGTAAGCGCAATCGCATTGACATGGATGGTCAGATCAGACAGAAATTACAGTGCGATAGGGCCATTTATCGTTTTTCTTGCATCATTTGCATGCCTGATTCTATCGCATAGCCGCACTTCTATTGTTGCCCTGCTGCTTGCGACATTTCTTATCCTGTTCGTATACCGCAGGATAATGATGTTGCTCTCTTTGTTCTGGATTACTACTCTCTTTGCGCTGTCCGGAATGATAATCAACTATGTCACTCCGTATATCATGCGAGGGCAGAAAATGGCCGTATTTGCCACGCTGACCGGCAGGTTGGAATTTTGGCCGGAAGTGCTTAAGAAGATATGGGAAGCGCCCATTCTCGGGCATGGCTTCTATGCGAGCCAGCGTGTGATGTGGAATATTTCCAGTGTTGATAATACGTACCTGGAAGTCGTTCTCGGCATCGGCATCGTGGGTCTGTTCATTCTGTGTATACCGTTGCTGAGTATTATTGCAAATCTCTGGAATACGCGGCCATGGAAAAATAAAATCAGTCTCAATTCGTCAATCCGATTCCTTTGGGTTCAACTGGCCAGTATTTTTATCATACTATTCATTCGCAGCTTTACGGGGCCATCGTTCCAGAATCTTCACATAAACCTCATCCTCTTTGCCATCCTTATCATAGGCGCTTATCGTTTACGTACAATAACAAATTCGATTCTCCTGGGAGATCAAGGTCAGGTACCCATTCGCAGTGCGAAAGGGATCAATAATGTAAATAATGCCGAGCCGGCATCATCGAAGGGCCTCTTACATGCTGGCACGACCTGAACAGACGACCGCCGATATTACATTCCGAAATTCCATAAAAGTGGGCGAGTTCCTGATCGCCTTGTTCCAGACATTTAATCAGCAGGGGGTACGCTACTGCGTCCTTCATTCTTATGACGGTCTTCCGCATTATGCGCCATCCGACGTCGACATGGCCGTTGCTTCCGGAGACCTCGGTCGCGTCGAATCGATTATCTTTCAGACAGCTTTAACATTGGGTTTCAGGGTCGTCCAGAAGCTCTATTATGACGTACCGATGTGTTTTTTTTATGTGATTGTATTCAGGGATGATAACGGTGAACCGGGTTACGTCCAACTCGATTTATTAACCGACGATTCTGGTGTCGGACGATACTTGCTGGATACGGAGACACTTCTTGGCGGAAGGCGGCCATTGTGCGGTTTCTGGATACCGTCCCTTCCCGTCGAGGCCTGTTATCTCCTTATTAAGAAAGTTGTAAAAGGGATACTCCTGCCGGAGCATGAAAGAAAGTTGAACGACATATACAGACAGGACCCTGAGGCGGTTGAGCACTTTCTAAAAAGGGTATTCGGGACCGGCAACCTGGGAATTATTAAGGACCTTATCGCCGGCAGGGATGAGGCAACCAAAAGAATACTTATCGGGAAGTTGAAGAATACTCTATTTTTGCGCTACACGCTCTTGAAGCCCCACCGCGTATTCATGAAAGCCTTATGGCTGGTCAAGCGAGTCATAGAACGCGTAACGTCACCAACAGGTCTGATCGTTGCTTTTGTCTCTCCCGATGGAGGTGGCAAATCGACAGTCGCCGACAATATTTTAAGAAGGCTCCGGTTTGCATTCCGAAACTCCACGCGGATACACTGGCGGCCCTATTTATTGCCGCCGCCGCGGAAACTATTCACACCGCACAAATGGCGTGAACCGGAGCAGCCGAACTATGAGCCTCACAGTAAACCCCCGGCGGGCACATTGAACTCCACATTCCGCTTTATCTACTATTTTCTGGACTATGTTCTCGGATTCATTCCTAAAGTTCTATGGCCGAAGATCCGCACGCATTTGGTTGTAATTGAGCGTTATTACTATGATTTCCTCATTGACACAAAGAGGTACAGGCTCAACATATCAGCTATGCTGCCCAAAATTCTGCTAAAGGCAGTTCCAAAGCCAGACCTCCTTTTCCTGCTCAGCGGGCGGCCGGAATCGATTCATCAGAGAAAGCAGGAAATCGGTCTTGATGAAATCAAACGACAGCTTTGCGTAATCAACGAGATTGCAGGGAAAATCCCAAATGCGCACATTATAAACGTCGATCAGTCGCTTGAGGACGAGATCATACAGGTGGAAGACATTATCCTAGATACGCTTCAGAAACGCCTATTGAAGAGGGTGGGCCGCAGTTAGGTGGACAAGCGGATTGCCGAGATTTGTCATTTACTGCCGCATAGCCGCTATCAGAAGGGTGTGATAGCCGGTTTTCAGGACAAACAGGTTATCGACGGGTTCAGGAAATGGGTTGAGAATCTGAGAATCGACGATGTCGGGAAGGCTGACAAATGGGAGAAGGACTCATTCGACCTGATCATAACCTATTTTCCCGGCCGACTGAGATCATCAATTATCAAGGATACATTCTCTGCTCTCCGCAACGGCGGAACCGCCGCCTTCCTGGTCCGTTCTCGCGCCTCAGCAAGCTCAGTAAAAAATACTATTTTAAATCAGACTGATAGTCAGGGCTTAGTTCTGGAAGTATACGGCCTTACGCCGTCGCTTGAGGATGTTCGCCTGGCAGTGCCTCTTCAAAACCGCGCCTGTGCTGCCGCATCTCTCGCCCTTTACCAGCCGAGTCTGATGAAAGCCAGGATCATGAAATATGCGGCTTATTTCCTTGGCAGGGCCGGCCTTTCCTCTCTCTGGGCGCCCTGCAAGCTTATTATATTTCAAAAAGGCAGCGCTGGATCACTAAATGGATTGCCCTTGCTTACGAAGAAGCTCTTTAGACAGCCTGTCGAGTATGCGCTTTTTACAGGTACGCCGGGCTACCTGAGAAAGTCCACTGTACAAATAATGGACCCAACCGGGGCTATACTCGGTTATTGCAAGATCGGGGACAATCCTCAGACGAGAGACGTACTGAGCAATGAAGCTGAACTGCTTCGGTTTGTTAACGCTCTTTCCCTCGGCAATGCTCAAGCGCCGGAAGCGCTCTTTGCCGGCGATACAGGGGCTGCCGCATACCTCCTTATCCAATCCACAAGAAAGGGGCACTTGTCTGCCGGTCCTCTCATCCCCGACGTGAGGCACCTGGACTTATTGACGAAGCTCATGGGTCAGACGAAATGTGAGTCTGCTTTTCGGGCGAGTGCATGTTACCGAGAGGTGAACGACCGACTTTCGTCGGTACGAGGGTATGCAGGCGAACAACATTATCAAGAGATCAAGGACGCTCTCGAGTGGTCCTCGCACGTCCTGAACAGAGAGCGAATAATGCTCTGCCTCGCTCACCGTGACTTTACCCCGTGGAACACCTATGTCTCGGACGGGAAGCTTTTCGTCTTCGATTGGGAATTTGCCCGGCCGAACTGGGCACCCCTTACAGACGCGTTTCATTTTATCCTGCAAAAGGGAATCCTCGTTGACAAGGCCCAGCCGGATACACTCTGGAACAGATTAATGTCCGAATCTTCAAAAGAAGGGCGCTTCGTCAGACAGTGCGCATCCACAATTAACGCATCAGGCGATACATTGCTTGTACTTCTTGCTTTTTACCTGTGCGACATGACGACTATGTATCTGTTTCATTATGGGCAGGAGGCCGAGACGCCGCCCGATGGAGTCAGACTCATCAGCACATGGAGAAAGTTATTACAAATGACACAGGAAAGAAGAGGCGCTTGATAGCTTGAAGGTTCTGGTATCCGCATATGCATGTGAACCGGACAAAGGGTCCGAGCCGGGTGTCGGCTGGCAGTGGGTGATCGCAATCGCGGCCAATCATGACGTGTGGGTGTGTACAAAAGGAAACAACAAAGATAATATAGAAAGAGAACTTCGCAATAAGCCCATTCCTAATTTGCACTTCATCTATGTTGACCTGCCCCAATGGCTCTCTTTTTGGAAAAAAGGCCAACGGGGTGTGCATTTATATTATTATCTATGGCAGTTTGCGGCATTCTTTCACTCCATCAAAATCCACAGGAAGATTGGCTTCGATATCGGACATCATATAACTTTCGTCAATGCATGGCTCTGGACATTTTTAGCGTTGATGCCAATACCATTTATTTGGGGCCCAATCGGAACAAACAGAAAGCTTCCTCCTCAACTTCTTCCCAACATATACGAACGTGCCAAGAATTTGCTTCGCTACAGTTTTCAGATATTAATACGATCGATTGACCCTCTCTATTGGATCTCCGTCATTCGCGCCGATGTGATTCTTGTCATCAATAAGGATACTCAAAATATCTTTCCTCTACGATATATTGCCAAACATAAAATTGATATTGAACCTGCGATTGGCACAGATCCGATCCACCACAAGAGTAATAGAGATAATATTTTCAATGTCTTATTTGTCGGTCGTTTTATATTAATTAAAGGTGTGCATCTAGCAATGGAAGCCTTTGCCATATTTTCGAAAGAAAAAGAAAATGTTCGTTTCACATTAATCGGCGAGGGATTACTGGAAAAGAGATTGCTGCATATAGTCAAGGAGGCCCGCATTGAAGATAAGGTTTCTATTGTTCGATGGATGCCTCGTGAATTTGCTATTGCAGCAATGTCAAAATCAGACGCCTTTCTGTTTCCTACCATGGAGGGCGCTGGCATGGTTGTTCTTGAGGCGATGGCAGCGGGGTTGCCGGTGATTTGTTTGGATTTTGGTGGACCCAGCACAATGGTAGATGACAAATCAGGGATTCGAGTTGCCATAAAAAGTTACACTGAGACAATTGCGGCTTTATCCCGTGCGCTTGAATTTCTCTACAATAATCCGAGGATAAAAGACAGTATGGGATCTTGCGCCGCGGAGAGGGTAGCTAATTTGTATACTTGGAGCAAAAAGAGTGAGATCGTAGATAAGTATTATAAACATATTATATCAACGTAACGGCATTTTGAGCTATTATTTAATGATTGTCTTTGAAGTCAATGTTTTTTGCCTCTGAATAGTTAGGTGCTTGCACACGCTGCGATAAATATTAATCATATCTGCGTTCAATATAATTGATAGTTTCGTTGGACCCATCTTGAAAATATTACTCGTTCACAACTATCTCAGACCGCCCAGTGGCGAAAATACGGTATTCGAGCAGGAAAGAGATCTGCTGCGGTCAAAGGGCGATGTCGTCATAACCTATACGAGGCACAATAGTGAAATTGGCGGCATGCGTACAGCGAAGAAGTCTCTCATCCCTATCCGGGCCTTCTGGTCATCAGAGGCCTTCAATGACATCGTTCGCACAATCAAGAACGAAAAGCCGGACATCGCCCATTTTCACAATATCTTTCCCCTGATCTCTCCATCAGCTTACCACGCATGCAAAAGTCATAATATTCCAGTAATTCAGACACTTCATAACTACAGGATTGTTTGCCCTGGGGCGTTCCTTTTTCGTGAGAATGCCGTGTGTACTGAATGTTCCGGTATGCATTTCCTTCCGGGAATCAAGCATGGCTGCTACCGCAATTCCCGGGTGTTTACGGCAGGCATAGCCGGCATTGTCCTTTTTCACAAGCTAATCAGGACCTGGCAGGAGTCCGTAGACCTTTATTTAGCCCTGAGTGAATTTGCCCTCGAAAGATATAAAGAAATGGGATTTCCCTCCATAAATTATTTTGTCAAACCCAATTTTCTCCAAAACCCCATCGAACCAGAATACACTGACGACGGATATGGCATATACATTGGACGGCTAGGCGAAGAAAAGGGCATAGACTGTTTGTTGTCGGCACTTAGTAATTGTCCCACTATCAATTTTAAAATAGTAGGCGATGGTCCGCTTCGAGAACACTTAAAAGATATAATATCTGATTTGGGACTTCACAACGTCGAATATCTCGGGGCTCGGGCCCATGCGCAATGCATGCAAATCCTACTTAAGTCCCGTTTTTTTGTACTGCCGTCGCAGTGTTATGAAGGCATTCCCATGGTCCTGCTTGAAGCGATGTCTGCCGGCAAGCCTTCCATCGTGTCGGATGTCGGAGTATTGCCGATGATGGTGAAAAATGGGGTTGATGGTCTCGTCTTTCAGCCTGGCGCCTCTGCCGCCCTTGCCGAAAAAATAACGTGGCTCACCGGTCATGCGGAGGATGCGCGTGAAATGGGGAGAAAGGCAAGACAGGCATTCGAGCAAAATTACATGAAGGAAAAGAACTACCAGATATTAATCGATGCTTACCGAAAAGCCATTGAAATAAACCACTTTAAGAAGAAAAAATACTGAAGTGAAGCGAATCCGTATCGCCATCATCGGCTCACGCGGCATCCCCGGGAACTACGGCGGCTTCGAGACCTTCGCGGAGCGGCTCAGTATCGGTCTTGTTAAGCGGGGCCACGAGGTTACTGTATACTGCGCCGCTTCTTACAGCAATACCCCGGAGAAATTCTATCAGCAGGTTCGGCGGGTAATCGTTCCCAATGTACCCCTGAAGTCGCTCGACAAGATCTCGAATTCTTTTCTCTCCTGCCTGCTTGCGACGTTCGCTCGGTATGACCTGATCCTGTTTCTCGGCGTATCCCCCGTACTGTTCGCATGGCTTCCACGGATGGCCGGCAAAAAGCTCGTCATCAACATCGATGGCCTGGAATGGAAGCGGCAGAAGTGGAACAGATTGTCGGCATCTTATCTGAAGTTCTCCGAAAGCCTCTCGGGGCAGTTATGTCACAGGGTCGTCACCGACTCAAAGGTCCTACGGGAATACTTCAACGAAGAATACGGCAGGGATTCAACCTACATTGCCTACGGAGCAGATGTCGGCAGATTCGCGGACAATGGCGAGCTGGCAAAATATGGTCTGGAGAGAAACAGGTATTTCCTCCAGGTATGCCGGCTGGAGCCGGAAAATAACGCCCACGTGGTCATTTCGGAGTATGTCAAAGTAAAAACGGATTTGCCTCTCGTCGTTTTGGGGGGTGCGCCCTATGGCCAGGAGTACAAGGAGAATTTGAAGTCCCTGGCCGACGGCAGAGTAAAGTTCCTGGGCGGTGTGTACGGGAAAGACTATGACGTCATCAGAAGCAATGCATTATGCTACGTCCACGGCCACGAGGTCGGGGGCACCAACCCGGCCCTGCTGGAGGCGCTCGCGGCCGGGAACTGCGTGGCAGTGCTGGATGTACCTTACAACCTCGAAGTGATCGGAGAGGCAGGGCTATCCTTTTCAAAAGAGCCGGGAAGCCTGTCGTCTGTCCTCCAGAGCCTTCTTGAAGATCCGCAGACAATATCGATCTGTCGGGAGAAAGCGGTTGACCGAATAAAAACGCATTACATGTGGGATTTCATCATCTCGGAGTATGAAAATCTGTTTTTCGAATGCGTTGGATGAAATGATCTATGACCGTAGATTTCAGGATAATCGGTGCCCAATATGAAAAAACCTGATCTTTCGATTCCGTCGATTCAGTTGTCTTCCATTATCAAGATCGGCCTGCTCGGCCTGCTGATCCTGATCCCATATTATTCCGCCCTGAGTTATCTCGTGGGGTTGTGGAAAGGCGATGATTATACTTACTGCTACCTGATTCCCCTCATATCTCTCTACCTGATCTGGGACAAGAGAGAGGAGCTGGCAAAGGAGGAGTCTGCGCCTACGTGGAAGGGCCTGACTCTTGTCGTCATTGCCATCGTTCTGTTCTTCGTGGGCGAGCTGGGCGGCGAGTACTACAGCATGCATATTTCTTTGTGGTTGCTCATCATCGGGCTTTGCTGGCTCCTGATGGGGTCGCAGAAACTCAAGGTACTGGCCTTTCCGTTGGCCATCCTGCTGACGGCGATTCCCTTCCCTTATTTCGTTTACGCCAACCTGACACTTCGCCTGAAGCTGATCTCTTCGCAGCTGGGCGTCTGGATGCTTCATCGGTTCGGCTTCTCCGCCTACCGCGAAGGCAATGTCATCGACCTCGGTTTCACGCAGCTCCAGGTCGTGGATGCATGCAGCGGCCTGCGCTTCCTGATCCCGCTCTTTGTCCTGAGCATCATTATGGTCTATTTCTACCGTGTGTCGATCTGGAAGAAAATCATCATTGTCCTCAGCACCATTCCTCTCACCGTCTTCACGAACAGCCTGCGGATTGCCATGACAGGCGTACTGTACAAGAGCTGGGGGGCTGCCGCCGCGGAGGGCTTCTTCCATGGATTTTCCGGTTGGTTCATTTTCATGTTTTCATTTGCGATTCTTATCCTGGAGATGTGGGTCTTGAACAAGATCGTTCCCGGGGATGTGAGGGGCGGAGAGGCACCCGACGGCGCGCAACCGGCGCCTGCGCCTGCAGGTCAGAAGGTGCCGGTTCATGTGCCGGTGTCGCTGCTTGCCACGCTGAAGCAGCCCCAGTATCTAACTGCGCTCATTCTTCTCTTGCTCACCTCCGCCATCGCATACGGCATCGAATTCCGCGAAAAAATCCCGTCGAGCAAGCCCTTCAGCCAGTTCCCCCTCAAGGTAGGGGAATGGTCAGGAACACGGCAGTACATGGAGCAGTTCTTTATCAAAGAACTCGATCTGACAGACTACGTCATGGTGGACTATCAAAATGCCGCCAAGCCGGTTAATTTCTATGTTGCCTGGTACGAGAGCCAGAGAAAGGGCGAGTCGATCCACTCCCCGGAGTCGTGTCTCCCGGGCGGGGGTTGGATCTTCAGCCAGGCAGGAAAGTCTACAATCTCCCTATCGAACGGGAAAACGCTCCCAGTCAACCGTGCCATTATGGAGAAAAGCGGTTACCGGCAAATTTCCTACTATTGGTTTCCCATGCGTGGGCGGGTGCTTACGAGCACCTGGGAAGTGAAGCTTTACACCTTCTGGGATGCCCTGACGAGGCAGAGGACCGACGGAGCGCTGGTGCGGGTGATTACGCCGGTCACCGCGGGGGAGACTCCTGAGGACGCGGAGAAACGATTGCAGGCGTTTACGAAGGAGATAGTGCCGATTCTTGATCAGTATTTGCCGCGGTGATAGTTTTCAGTTTTCAGTAAAGACAGTGTTCAGTTAAAAAATAGTTTTAAGTCAAGACAGTATTCAGTTTTCAGTAAATCCAAACTAATAGTATTCAGTGTTCAGTAACAGCCAGTATTCAGAAAATCGAAAAATAGTATTCAGTGAAGACAGTGCTCAGTGTTCAGGAAAGACAGTGTTCAGTAGATCCAAACTAATAGTTTTCAGTGAAAAAAAGAGAAAAGATGGCGTTTAGATCGTTTGAAGATCTCGAAGTTTGGAAGAGGGCGTGTGCGCTGGCGGTGCGCGTCTGCAAATTGCTAAGTGGTTGCAGGGATTATGCATTCAAGGATCAGATGACGAGGTCCGCACTATCAATAGCGTCTAATATCGCGGAAGGTTCCGAGAGAGACTCGAAAGCAGAGTTTATCCGCTTCCTGAATATAGCAAAGGGCTCTGCCGCTGAACTGCGGACTCAATTATACATAGCAGCGGAGGCTAAGGTTATTCATGCCGAAGAGTCAAAAGAACTTATCCGGGAAGTTAAAGAGTTGTCCAGCATGATGCACGGTCTGGTCAAATCAATTCGTAAATAGACAGTGTTCGGTAGTCAGTGTTCAGCTACATAGTTTAATCAGAGATTTAACACTTTTTTTTGTCTTCCCGTCCCCTATTTCCTGCTGAAAACTTCAAAACTGAAAACTTAAAACTTCTTAGATGATCTTTCTTTCTACATTATTATTATCAGTTTTTATAACGATTGCCCTGATACCGTTGTGCTGCAGGGTGGCGGTGCGGGCGCATGCGCTCGATATGCCCGATGCGCGCAAGGTGCACCCGGTGCCCATCCCCCGCTGCGGAGGGGTAGCCATGGCGCTGGGGGCGATTGTGCCTGTTCTCTTCTGGGCGCAGATGTCAACGCGGTTGTCGGCCTTTCTGACCGGCTGCGCCGTCCTGTTTGTGACTGGTCTCTGCGACGACTTCAAGGGGCTGGGCTACCAGGCCAAGTTCATGGCCCAGGTGCTGGCCGCCCTGATCCTGGTCCTCTATGGCGGGATTGTGATCAGCGATGTGGGAAATCTCCTGCCAGGCGACATGGACTTTCCCGGCTGGCTTTCGGCGATCGCGACGGTCTTTGTCGTCGTGGGAGTGACCAACGCGATCAACCTGGCCGACGGGCTCGATGGGCTGGCGGGCGGGATTTCGCTCTTAATCTTCCTCTTCATCAGTTTCCTGGCATACAGCGTGGGCAACATGAATGTCGCCATCATTGCGCTTAGCCTTGCGGGGACACTCTTCGGCTTTCTGCGGTTCAACACGCACCCGGCCTCGCTCTTCATGGGGGATACGGGGAGCATGCTGCTGGGGTTCTCGGCCGCGGCGCTCTCCATCATGCTCACCCAGGGGGGGACAGCCCTTAGCCCCGTGCTGCCGCTCATCCTCCTGGGATTCCCCATATTGGACACCCTGACTGTCATGGCCCAGCGCATCTCCGAGGGCCGCTCGCCCTTTGCGGCTGACAAGAACCACTTCCACCACCGGCTCATGCGGGTAGGGCTCTACCAGACCGAGGCGGTCTTTGCGATCTACGTCATCCAGGTGCTGCTCATCCTCTTTGCCTGGTTATTCCGATTCTACTCGGAGTGGTTTTTGCTTTTGGGCTATGGCCTGCTCTCGGCGCTGATCGTGGGGTTCTTCACGGTGGCCGACCGGACGGGCTGGAGGCTCAAGCGCTTCGACATCATCGACCGGGTCATCAAGGGTCAGTTGAAGAAACTCAGGGGGAAGTGGCTCGCCATTCGCATCTCATTCCGGGTGGTGGCAATCGGGTTTCCTCTGATGCTTGCGGTCCTCGCGTTTCTGCCGGCGGCAATCCCATCATATCTAGCATACCTGGCGGCCTGCCTTGCGGGTGCATTCGCCCTGGTGTGGGTTCTCAAGAATGAATGGCTTGGCCGGGTGTTCATGCCCTGCCTCTACGTTTTCATTCCGCTTCTGGTCTACGCAGGCGAGCTGGGGGCTGCCCAGTGGCTCGACCCGCGCGCGGTGAGGCTGCACAACCTTCTGTATCTCGTCCTTGTATTTTTTGCCGTGACTACCCTCAGGTTCACGAGACGGAAAGGGGGCTTCAGGATCACGCCCATGGACTTCATCGTCGTGGTGCTGGCCCTGGCCGTAACCGCGCTGCCGAAGGAGATCGTTCCCGAGGAGGCGGTAAAGAGCGTGATCCCCAAGATCCTGGCGCTGTTTTTCGGGTATGAGGTTCTCACGGGCGAGCTTAGGGGCGAGATGCGCTTGCTCACTGCCGTAACGATTGGCACGTTGGCGATTGTGGCGGTTAGAGGGATCCTTTAAAGAGTTCTGTTGGTTCCATTAGTTCGATTGGTTCTACTGGTTCAACAATACAGTGCGAATCGCAGCACCATAGTCCTTGTGTTTATGGATGGCTTTATTTACAATGCCTGGCAAGCAGAAAAGGGAAGATTGACAAATGAAAAAAGAATTTACGGTCATCATTGAGCAGGACGAGGAAGGTTATTTCGTGGCGGAAGTTCCCGAGCTGCCAGGGTGCCACACGCAGGCCAAATCGATGGATGAATTACTGAAGCGAACCCGCGAGGCAATCTCGCTATGTCTCGAGGTCTATAAAGGTCGTCGCACAAAGACCCATCTCATCGGCGTGCAAAGGATCGCCGTATGAGCAAACGTCCATCTCTGTCAGGCAAGGCGATTATCGGCGTTTTGAAGGAACATGGGTTCGCCGTCAAGCGACAGAAGGGAAGTCATGTATTTCCGGGCCATCCTGACGGGCGCGCGACGGTAGTCCCGTCCATGCGGGCGAGACAATCGGCCCTGGTCTCTTTGCAAAGATTTTGAGGGATACGGAACTGTCGAAAACCGATTTCATCAAGCCCTCGAAGAAATAATGTACCGGCTCATTCACGTTGCTGACCCGGCATCAACCTGCCCTATTTCATCAGCCATTTCCATTCAACAGTTCGACAAATACAGACAATACAGTTCAATTGGTTCACAAATACCGTTCCATTGGTTCTATTGGTTCACAAAATCAGTTCCATTGGTTCCATTAGTTCAACACGCCCTCAGGGCGTGAGTTTTAAGTTTTCAGTGATTAAGTGTTAAGTAAAAAACATGTTCCATTGGTTCCATTCGTTCTATTGGTTCGATTTTTTTGGGAATAGAAGATGAAACAAAGAGATAAATATAAAATGCCTGGAGGGAGTTGGAATGGCTAAGAGAAACCGGGTGGTCGTTCTGTGCGTTGTGCTGTTTATTGCCTTTGCTTTCGGCTGCAGTGGGCCGGAGGAGAAGAAGCTTAAGTTTCTCAACAAGGGCAAGGAACTTTACGAGAAGGGGCAGTACACGGAGGCGAAGCTCGAGTTCAAAAACGCCATCCAGATCGACCCCAAATACGCCGAGGCCTACTACATGCTGGGCATGGTGGAGATGCGCACGGGGAACCCCCGCGGCGCCTTCGGCGGCTTCTCGAAGGCCGTCGAGCTCGACCCGAAGAACCTCAAGGCCCACCTGGAGATGGGAAAGCTCTTCCTGGGGGCCCGCATGGTGGACAAGGCCCAGGAGGAGGCATCGCTCGTTTTGAAGGAGGAGCCCAAAAACGAGGAGGGACTGCTGCTGCAAAGCGCCATCTACCTGGCAAATAAGGACTCCGGCAAGGCGAAGGGCATCCTCGAGGGGCTCGTTGCGCAGGGGGCGACAACCCCGGACGTGTACCTGATGCTTGCCCTTGTGTCGCGGCAGGCAGGCGATGACAAGGGCGAGGGGGAGGCCATCCTGAAGGGGATCCAGGCAAGCCCGAAGGCCGTCAATCTCTACATGGCCCTGGCCGAGTACCACGTGCGGCACAAGCGCCTGGCCGAGGCCACGGAGGCCGTGAAGAAGGCAATCGAGGTCGACCCGGGCAACGTGCGCCTGCGCACCGCCCTTGCAGGCCTTTACTGGGAGGCAGGCAAACAGGCCGAGGCGGGAGAGGTGCTCAAAGCCGTAACCTCCGCCGACCCGAAGAAGGAGGAGGCCTGGATCGAGGTTGCGGGCTTTTACCTGCAGCGCCGAAAGGTCGACGAGGCCGAGCAAACACTCAAGGCCGGCATCCAGCAGAATGAAAAGGGCGTCAAGATCCGCTTTGCCCTCGGTGAGCTCTATGCCAACACGGGTCGGGTGGATCAGGCCGTGGCACTTCTGAAGGAGTGCCTGGGCCTTGCGAAGGATGCGGCAAGCCCCGAGGCCATCCAGGCCAAAAATGCGCTGGCCAAGATCGCGCTGGCCCGCCAGGATTTGAACGAGGCCAGGAAGTACGCCGACGAGGTGCTCAAGGAGAGCCCCAAGAACACCGATGCGCTCTTCACCCGGGGAACGGTTTACCTGCTTCGCGGCGAGGCGGCAAGCGCCATCCCGGATTTCAGGACGGTCGTCACGGAGAACCCGCAGTTCATCCCGGCACACATCCGGCTGGCCGAGGCGCACGCTCTCAACGGCGAGCCCAACCTCGCCATGGACACTCTGAAGGCGGCCCAACGGATCGACCCCAAGTCGCGCGATCTCAACCGGGCCCTTGCCCGGCAGTACGCCATGCAGAGAAATTTCAGGGAGGCCGAAGCCACCCTCCGCAAGATCCTGCAGGCAAACCCCAATGATCTGGAGGTGCAGGTCGAGCTGGGCGATCTTTTCCTCGCCATGGGGAATTTCAAGCAGGCCGAGGCGCAGTATGCGGAGGTGAAGCGCAAGTCGCCCCAGCTTCCCATCGGTTACATGAAGATGGCCCAGGCTTTCGCTGCCCAGGGAAAGTGGGACAAGGCCGTGCCGGAGCTCGAGCAGGCGCTACGGGCAAACCCCCGGGCCGATGCCGTGGCGGCAACCCTTGCCCAGGCCTACGTGCGGACGAAAAAGCCCGCCATGGCCCTGGCGCTTGCCCAGGAGCGCATCGCGAAAAACCCCAAGGATGCCTTCGCCTACAACTTACTCGGCGAGATCGAGCTATCCCAGCGCAACTTCCCGAAGGCCGAGGAAGCCTTCCGCAAGGCCATAGAGATCCAGCCCCTCTGGCCCGCCCCGCACAACAACCTGGCGGGGCTGTATCTTGCGCAGGGCAAGAAGGACGAGGCTATCCGAGAACTCGAGGCCGCCGTCAAGGCAAACCCCGACAACCTCGCGGCCTACCTCTCGATTGCCCAGATCTACGTCCGGGGCAAGGACTACAAGAAGGCCATGGAGACCTACGAGAGGGCGCTGGCGCGCAAGCCCGACCTGTGGGTTGCGCAAAACGACCTGGCGTTTCTCATGGCCGAGACGGGGGGAGATCCGGACAAGGCAATGGGCTTTGCCCAGAAGGCGCTCACCCAGCGGCCCGAGGAGCCCTCCGTTCTCGACACGGTGGGATGGATCTACCTGAAGAAGGGGGATTCGGCAAAGGCCATCGAGACCCTGGATCGCGCAAGGGCGAAGGCCGAAGGCGACCCCAGCATCAACTACCACCTGGGGATGGCTTACGCCAAGGCGGGCAAGAAAGAACAGGCCAAGACATACCTGAATAAGGCTCTGGCTGCGGAGCGGGAGTTTGCCGGAAAAGAAGAAGCTGAACGAACTTTAAAGGGAATGTAAGGTGTTCGTTCAGCTTGTTTTAAGTAACCGCTGTCGCGGGGTTTTAAGTGATTAAGGGAAAAAAGTGTTAAGTTTTAAGGGGTTAAGGTTCAGGAAAAGCAGTGTTAAGGGTTAAGTTTTAAGGGGTTAAGGGAAGAAAAGAAAAGGAAAGAAAAGGAAAGAAAAGAGAGATGGCGTATAGGTCATTTGAGGATTTGGAGGTCTGGAAACGCGCTAGCAACCTGGCTGTCAGGATTTATGAAGAGTTGAGAACGTGCAAGGATTTCGGACTTAAGGATCAAATGACGAGAGCAGCTGTTTCGATAGCTTCGAATATTGCAGAGGGGGCTGAGCGGGACACCAAGCCCGAGTATATCCGGTATTTGCATATCGCTAAAGGATCAGCCGCGGAACTGAGAACGCAGCTGTATATCGCTTCAAAAATCCAAGTTATATCCGGGAATGTTCAAGTGGAGTTGACCGATGAGCTGAAGGAAATTTCGCGCATGCTTCATGGAATGATCCGGACGTTTAGGAAAAGCAGTGTTAAGGGTTAAGGGAACAGGTTGACAGGGGTCTATCGATATGATAATCGTAAAGCGATTTCATGATCGATGGAGGACTCGATGGATACGGTAACGGTTTCGACCAAATACCAGGTAGTGATTCCCCGGGAGATCCGGGCATCACTGGGCATCAAGCCGGGGACCAAGTTCCAGGTTCTGCGGTATGACAATCGAATCGAAATGATTCCCGTCAAACCGATGCGCGAGATGCGCGGGTTCCTGCGCGGCATCGACACCAGGATTGACAGGGAAAAGGATCGCGTATGAACCTGGTCGACTCCTGCGGCTGGCTGGAGTATTTCTCCGATGGCCCCAATGCCGATTTTTATGCAGAGGCAATAGAGCATACGGACACTCTCATCATCCCCTCCATCTGCATTCTGGAAGTGTTCAAGAAGATACTTGGTGTGCGCGGTGAGGATGCCGCGCTCGAGGCTGTCGCCCTCATGAACCAGGGGGAGGTTGTCGACCTTGACGTCTCGACTGCCATCTCCGCCGCGCGGATAGGCTTGGAACTGAAGCTTCCCCTGGCGGACAGTGTCATCCTGGCAACGGCAAGATCGAGAAACGCGAGGATCCTGACGCAGGACGCCGATTTCGAGGGACTTGAAGGCATTGCATACATCAAGCGGCAACATAGATAGGGTGAGCGAAACGCGTAGATGTAAGTTGGCACCTTGATTCAAAGAAAATGAGGTCGATTGGTTCGGGAAAAATTGAAAACGGTTCGCGGAGAAGTATTTTAAGGAGCGGTGTTCATGAAGAAAACCCTTGTGATGGTAATGGCGTGCATTGCAGTCGCTTCTGTTGCTGTGCCACTCCAGGCTCAGGAGACGGCCTCCCAGTTCGGCCCAGATTACCTTGTCGGCCCGGGGGATATCCTCGAGGTGTCCGTCTGGAAGGAGGAGGCTCTGACGAAGCAGGTGGTCGTCCTGCCCGACGGGAAGATCTCCTTCCCGCTCCTCGGCGAGGTGCAGGCGGCCGGCCGGACCCTGCCGGACCTCAAGCAGGAGATCACCAAACGGCTCGTCAAGTACGCCCCCAAAGAAGAGGTGAACCTCGAGGTCAAGCAGGTCAACAGCATGCTCCTGTACGTAATCGGCCGCGTTAACCAGCCGGGCCGCTTCGTGCTCAACACCAATGTCAACGTGCTTCAGGCCCTCTCGATAGCCGGCGGTTTGAACCCCTTCGCAAAGAGAAACGACATCAAGATCTTCCGGCAGGAAGGGACGACGACGAAGGTCCTCCCCTTCCGGTACGATCAGGTCACCGACGGTGAGAAACTCGAGCAGAATATAACCTTAAAGAGAGGGGATGTTATCGTGGTACCGTAATGGCTCGGCATGCCTTACGGCATGAGTTTTAAGTTTTAAGTGCTTAAGTTTTAAGTAAGAAATACAGTTCCATTCGTTCTATTGGTTCGGCATGCCTTACGGCATGAGTTTTAAGTTTTGAGTGGTTAAGTTATACACCTTCGGTGAGTTTTAAGTTTTAAGTGCTTAAGTTTTAAGTAAGAAATACAGTTCCATTCGTTCTATTGGTTCGGCATGCCTTACGGCATGAGTTTTAAGTTTTGAGTGGTTAAGTGTTAAGGGAAAAGACGGTTCGTTGGTTCGGAAAGACAGTTCCATTCGTTCTATTGGTTCGATCAGTTCTATTGGTTCGGGAAGAGAAAAGACAGCTCGTTGGTTCGTCTGTTCATTAGTTTGTTGGTTCAGGGGGGGGAAAGTTGAAACCTGCTGTTCGTCTTCTGTTTGTTGTGCTGGTGCTGATTGTCGTTCTTCCCGGTGAAGCAATTGGTGACGAGTTCAAGGTGGTCCCGTCTCTTGCCCTGAAGGGGGGCTATAACGATAACATCCTGTATACGACATCCGACCCGATTCGCAGCTGGGTGACAACCGTCTCCCCGGCCCTTACCCTGACCAACCGCACGGAGAAGACGGACCTGATGCTTTCGGGCCTTGTGGACGTCGTGCGCTACCACGAGGAGTCGGACTACAACAGCGAGAACCAGTATTACAAGGGCAGGTTCGGGTATTCGTTCAGCCCGAGGGCGAGCGTGCAGGCCGAGGGGGGCTGGTCCCGCGATTACCAGCCCGACCGCGACATCGAGACGACGGGCCTTGTGCTGGGCAACAATCAGCGCGACCGGACCTATGCGGGGCTTTCCGGCAATTGGGTCCTGACGGAGCGGCTCTCCGCCGGCGCATCCTACTACTTCGAGCAGGACCTCTATGATACCCCGGAGATATCCGACGTGACACAGAACCTGGCGAGCCTGGGATTTACCCATCTGCTGGGGCTCTCCACGAAGGGGCGCCTCAACGTAGGCTACGGCAGCTTCCGTTACTCAGCGCAGGACACGAACTCCGCCTGGGGCACAGTCGGCATCGAGCACAAATTCCACGAGCTCTGGACGGTCATCGTGGACGTGGGCGGCCGGTTCGCCCGGACGAAGTACCAGGCGCAGGAGCTGCAGTTCGTGCCGCCGTTTTTCCTGGTGCCCGTCACGGTGGACAAGGTCTCCGAGGTCTGGAGCGGCGTGGGCAAGGCCTCCGTCAACTACAAGGGGGAGAAGACGACCCTGTCGCTCTCCGCTGGCTACGACTTGGCGCCGTCAAGCGGCGTGAGCGGCGCCACG
>Ga0351877_1032_pt1 | contig 46133 bp, 38 predicted proteins | sample BONcelFGM3001D13_FD_206775 | JGI IMG/M metagenome (GOLD analysis project Ga0351877, IMG submission 206775) | Enriched cells from coal bed in the Powder River Basin, Montana, United States - BONCAT cells FGM rep3 HSBNCT.FGM.300.1.D13 ...
AAATTGTACTACAATGTCCATTTTCTTCGCTCCAAGAGCCATTCTTGTACCTATCTCCTTAATCCTTTCCATAACAGAGGCGAACATTATGTTCATAATTCCGATACCTCCAACAATAAGAGAGATACTTGCTATCGCTCCTAAAACAATATTGAAAACGTCCTTTGTCCGTTGTTGTTGCTTGAGCAGTAATTCAGGCACGGTTATCTCAAAATCCTTCACTCCTGTATGGCGCCTTGTCAACATCCGGCTCAAAACTTCGGTAGTTGTGGCAAGCTGTTCTGTCTCATTTACCTGCACCACTATTCTGTCCAGCTGATTGTAATTTGTTACGGTGTTGCTTGTTGCATCGGAAGTGTTTATAACAATTCGTCCCATACCACCACCTCCGAAAAAACTTACCGTGCTTACCTCCGAAACCATTTTTGTATTAAGGAGCGCTCTGTTCTGATATCTTAACAACAATGTCTGAACTGGAATATAGATGTTGTCGTTGTAGACGTTCACACCCTTCTCCTCAAATCCGGTGAGGGTGACATTTGTTTTCTGGAGTACGCCTATTACCTTAAGCCAGATACCGTTAAATTTTATATACTGGTTGAGTGGATTGATTTTACTAAAGAATTTCGCCCGTATGTTAGCACCTATAATACAGACTTGTATGCCATTCTTCTCCTGATACTCATTAAAAAAAGCTCCCTCCACCAAAGGAAGATTATATAAATAAAAATAGTCATTTGATACCCCGACTAGTTTGGCGCTATATTTTACGCCATTGAGCATTGCGTTTGACGTGAATGATATTTCGGGGCTAATTCTCTTAACCGATGGGAGTGTCTCCTTTATGGCATCTACGTCGAGCATATTCAATCCTCGTGAGAATTTCTTCTGCTGTTTTTCTCCCTCTTCGCTTGAAGAGGATTTGTCTGCAATTATCGGATTAATAATAATATTGTTGACTCCAACCATTTTCATCTGCTCCATAATCTCCTGCTTTGCCCCCTTTCCAATGGCAAGCATAGCTATTACTGCTGCAACACCGAATATAATACCAAGAGCCGTCAGAACCGACTTTAGTTTATTGGAAACTAGCGATTCTATAGCAATTTCAATATCATGAAAGTACCTGTATATAAATTTAAACATTTTAATTTCTGTTTTGAGGACTTTGCTGTAAGTTTCTTCTAGGTCTGGCAGAGGAGGTGTCTCTGGTATTAACCTCTCCTCTTGGCTGTCTGTTTCTGTTGTTTTGGAATTGATTCATCATTTCTGGCGTAATGTTCATTGTTCCTCCTCTTTTTACTTTGGCTTTTTCTGCCTCCATCCTAATACGCTTCTCCTCCTCCTTTAATGCTTTTATCTTATCCTTTATTACAGATATCAACTCCTGCCCAACTAAATTAAACCTTTCGGCATCTTCAGGAATGCTTAGATAAATCTTTTCTCCTGCATTAAGGCCATGTTCGATAATGACATCGTTCTCATTAGAGTCTCCTAAAACTACAATCTGTTTTTTCCTGTTTTTCATATAAACAAACGGGATACTGTCTGTCCCGGCCTGAACACACTCCATAGGAATATAGATAACATCTGGAATAGTTTTGGTAATTATCTTGTTACCAGTTGTCATTGACGGTCTTAAAATCGGATCGGATCCCTCTACCTCTATGTTTACCTCAAATACTTTAGCATCGGCATTTGGTAATTGCTCACCAATGTTAGCAACACTTCTTACAATTCCGGAATAGGATTTATCGGGAAATGCATCTACTATTATCTCAACTTTTTGGTCCAGTTTAACTTTGCTTACATCAATTTCGTTAACATAGGTCTTAGATATCATAGAGGTCATATCTGGAAGTGTGGCAACTACATTATCCCACGGATTTATTGAAGAACCAATTTTTCTTTTTGACCCTCCTCTGTCCCTTTTATAGATAATCATCCCTGCCGATGGTGCTTTAATAACGAAATTTGACAAGACCTCCTGAAGGTCACTTACTTTTATACGCTGATCTACAAGGCTGGCTTTTAAGGATCTTATATCTGATTTTGCCTGTTCTACCTTTAAGCTATAGCTTCTTTGAGACTGTTCCAGTGACCGCTTTGCTTTATCGAGAGAGAGTTCTGCCTGACGTATCGTTGTTGGAGGTTCATATTTAGACTGCTGCAGTGTAATTTCTGCCTCTTCAACTGTATATGTGAGATTTTTCACATTATCCCTTAAGTTGCTTAGATTTACGGTTGTGTCAAGAAGCTTCATCTCCATATTGGTTTCTAATGACCTCAGCTTTTCAAGCTCTTCCTTTAGGCTGTTATCAAAGGATGTTCTGTCAAGAGTAGCCACATAGTCGCCTTGTTTAACCTCTGTCCCTTCCGGAACCAGATCGGTTATCTTAATCTCCATAGACCTGAAGTTTCTGCCCTGTGCCATCTCAGGACCATAAATTTCGGTCGACTGTTTTGCCTGTAACTCTCCTGTAGTAGTGACAATAATGTCAAATTGACCTCTTATGGATTCAACATAAAGGATTGATGCGTCCTTTTTTGATACAATCTTGTTTATCACAACAAGTGTAATGATTGCTGCGGTTAAAACTATACCGCTGATTATAAGTGTTTTCTTCATTAGAGTTTGATCTGATTTCTCATTATTAAGGGTTACCTGATTTCTATTTTATATACTACGCTATCCCAAACTAATTTCGTTATCTGCAAATTGGTTGAGTAGCTAAGATCGAGACCTATGTTGGGATCATAACAGAAATATTTTACACTACGTTTTCTGTTAATTTGTGTTATTAAATTCAAAATTAGCAATTATTGTTATACACAGCTATAAAGAGTGAGTCAATGAAAAATAGAATTCGCAGCTTTAGCTGCAAAGCCCCCTCCCGGGAGGGGGTTTGGGGGTGGGTAGAAAACGATGGGCCCCGGGCCCATAAAAAAAGCACCTGCATCCTGCAAGTGCTTTTTTTGTGGGCCCAGCTGGGCTTGAACCAGCGACCCCCTGATTATGAGTCAGGTGCTACTAACCAACTGAGCTATGGGCCCGAAACGGACTGCAAAAATAATAAAAATCTCTTAACTCCTATTATTAAATACAGTCACTATTTCAATTTTTTCAAACTTCTTTATCAGACTTTGATTTCTACTTCAACTCCGCTGGGAAGTTCAAGCTTCATCAGTGCATCAACTGTTTTAGGAGTTGAGCTGTAGATGTCCAGCAGACGGCGGAAAGAGTTCAGTTCGAACTGCTCGCGAGCCTTCTTGTTAACGAAGGTAGAGCGGTTTACGGTGAAAATCTTCTTGTCTGTAGGGAGTGGAATAGGGCCACTTACAACAGCACCGGTAGCTTTTACTGTTTTAACGATCTTATCTGCCGATTTATCAACGAGCATATGATCGTAAGATTTTAGCTTAATTCTTATTTTTTGGCTCATATCTTTATTTTTTTTCTCTTTTTATTCGTCTAAGTCGTTATCAAATTTCTTTCCGCCGGCCTTCTCAATAACCTCTTTTGCAAGATTAGCAGGAAGTTCGGTATAATGAGAGAACTCCATTGTGCTGGTAGCGCGTCCGGATGATAGAGTACGAAGTATAGTTACATAGCCAAACTGCTCCGAGAGGGGCACTTTAGCCTTCACAATCCTTGCATTACCTTTCGAGTCCATATTGTTTATCTGGCCCCTGCGTTTGTTAAGGTCACCGATTACATCTCCAAGATAATCTTCCGGTGTAACAACTTCAAGAGACATAATAGGCTCCTGAATATAAGGGTGCGCTTTAGGGCAAGCCTTACGGAATGCCTGTCTTGCACAAATTTCAAACGAAAGGGCATCTGAGTCAACTGCGTGGAATGAACCATCCTTAAGAACAACCTTAAGGGATGTTACCTCATATCCTGCAAGAACACCATTTGAGAGAGCAGCTTTGAAGCCCTTTTCAACAGATGGTACATACTCTCTTGGGATATTACCGCCTTTTACCTCATCTATGAATTGAAGTCCGGAGATACCTTCATCTGCAGGTCCTATCTCAAAAATGATATCTGCAAATTTACCTCTACCACCGGTCTGCTTCTTGAACACCTCGCGATGCTGGACAGTTGAACGGATAGCCTCTTTGTAGTTAACCTGAGGAGCACCCTGGTTAATCTCCACTCCAAACTCCCTCTTAAGACGGTCTACGATAATCTCCAGGTGGAGTTCACCCATTCCGCTGATTACTGTCTGCCCTGTCTCGTGGTCTGTACGAACTGTAAATGTAGGATCCTCTTCCGATAGTTTAGAGAGGGCCATTCCCAGTTTGTCAAGATCTTTTTGAGTTTTTGGCTCAACTGCAAGACCGATAACGGGATCCGGGAAAGACATAGATTCCAGAACGATTGGTTTGCTCTCAAGACACACTGTATCTCCGGTGCGAAGCTCCTTGAAGCCCACTGCAGCGCAAATATCGCCAGCCTCTACAAATTCAATTGGGTTCTGTTTGTTTGAGTGCATCTGGTAGAGACGGGCAACTCTCTCTTTCTTGCCGGAGCGTGTATTCAGGACATAAGATCCCGAATCCAGTTTGCCGGAGTAAGCTCTGATGTATGCCAGACGTCCCACATATGGGTCGGTTGCAATCTTGAAAACAAGACCGCAGAAAGGCTCTTTGATATCTGTTTTACGAATCTCCTCTTTCTCGGTGTCCGGGTTGATACCCTTAATGTCACCGATGTCAAGGGGTGATGGCAGGTAGCGCATCACAGAATCCAGCAGATATTGAACGCCTTTGTTTTTGAATGATGAGCCGCACGTCACAGGTACAACCGCCATATCAATGGTAGCTTTGCGAAGTGCATCTATAATTTCGGTATCGGATATAGAGTCAGGATCGTCGAAGAACTTCTCAAGAATTGCATCGTTATACTCTGCAATTGACTCAACCAGTTTTCCTCTCCACTCAGCTGCCTCTGCAACCATATTTGCAGGCACCTCTTTTACGACGTAGTTTATAAGCTCTTTATTGTCCTGGTCGTAATAGTATGCTTTATTTGCTATAAGGTCAATTATTCCTTCGAATTTATCTTCAGCCCCGATAGGAAGTGCAATCGGAACTGCATTGGCACCCAACTTGCTGTTTATCTCTTCGACAACAGCATAGAAATCGGCGCCGGTACGGTCCATTTTGTTTACATAAGCCATTTTGGGAACGTGATACTTATCTGCCTGGCGCCAAACAGTCTCAGATTGAGGCTGAACGCGGCCAACGGCGCAGAATGTGGCAACAGTACCATCAAGTACACGAAGAGATCTCTCGACCTCTACTGTAAAATCTACGTGTCCCGGAGTGTCTATAAGGTTTATCTGATACAGGTCTCCATTGTAGTCCCAGAAGGCTGTAGTCGCTGCAGATGTGATTGTTATTCCCCTCTCCTGCTCCTGAACCATCCAGTCCATTGTTGCGGCTCCGTCGTGTACTTCGCCGATCTTGTGAGTTTTACCTGTGTAAAAAAGAATTCGTTCGGATGTAGTAGTTTTACCGGCATCAATGTGGGCCATTATGCCGATATTTCTTGTATATTTTAAATCTCTTGCCATTTATTTGGATAGTGGTGCTATTTGGTGCTTAAAAACGGAAATGTGCAAACGCCTTATTAGCCTCTGCCATTTTGTGCATATCCTCTTTTCTCTTGTAAGAAGCACCCTCGTTGTTATAGGCTGCCATAATCTCTGCGGCAAGTTTGTCGGCCATAGTGTGACCGGAACGTTTGCGTGCGTACATAATAAGGTTTTTCATCGAGATTGAAATTTTCCTTTCGGGACGCACCTCTGTAGGAACCTGGAAGTTTGCTCCACCAACCCTGCGGCTTTTAACCTCAACTTGTGGTGTTACATTCTCTAATGCTTTTTTCCAGATTTCTAAAGGAGCCTTGTCAGAATCTTTCATCTTTTCGCCGATGATGTCAAGCGCATCGTAGAAGATGCGATAGGCGATACTCTTCTTTCCCTGAATCATAAGGTTATTCACAAATCTTGTTACATAAGAGTCGTGAAATTTTGGGTCGGGAAGCAGAATCCTCTTTTTAGGCTTCGTTTTTCTCATTTACTTAAATTTGATTTTGTTATTACTTTTTCTTTACCGCAGCTTTAACTGCGCCTTTCTTAGGCCTCTTCGTACCGTAAAGTGAGCGGCTTTGCTTACGTCCGTCTACACCTGCAGTATCAAGAGCACCGCGAAGGATGTGATAACGAACACCAGGAAGATCTTTCACACGACCACCGCGTACAAGCACAATTGAGTGCTCCTGAAGGTTGTGACCTTCACCCGGGATATATGCGTTCACCTCTTTCTGATTTGTAAGGCGTACACGAGCTACTTTACGCATAGCTGAGTTTGGTTTTTTAGGAGTTGTTGTGTAAACACGTACACATACTCCGCGTCTCTGAGGACAAGAGTCAAGTGCGCGAGATTTACTTTTCTCTACGATAACCTCACGTCCCTTGCGAACTAACTGTTGAATTGTTGGCATAATTACTTGTTATTCTTAGCTTTAACTATTTTCGTTATACAAAACGGGTTGCAAAGGTAAGACTATTTTCCGTAATTACAAACAACTTATTAACATTTTACGACCAAAATATGAGCTAAATTTGCGGTAGAAGACAAGTTTACTCATTTCATAAAACAAAGTAATGAAAATTTCACCAAAATCTCAGGCTTTTATTACACAGGAAGAGCATTTCGGAGCTCACAACTACCACCCTTTAGAGGTTGTTTTATCAAGAGGAGAGGGGGCGTATGTATGGGATGTAGACGGTAAGAGATATTTCGATTTTCTCTCTGCCTACTCTGCAGTTAACCAGGGTCACTGTCACCCAAAGATTGTAAAGGCACTCACCGAGCAGGCGCAGAAGCTATGTCTCACATCAAGAGCCTTTTACAACGACACATTAGGCCCTTATGAGGAGTTTATGCACAACTATTTCGGATACGACAAGATCCTTCCGATGAACTCAGGTGCAGAGGCGGTTGAGACTGCACTTAAGCTCTCCAGAAGGTGGGGATATTCAAAAAAGGGAATTCACGAGAATATGGCGATGATAGTAGGGTGTGAAGGCAATTTTCACGGCCGTACAATATCAATTGTCTCACTCTCCACAGACCCGGATTCATACGCAGGTTACGGCCCATTTACTCCGGGCCTCATTAAGATACCCTATAACGATGTATCTGCACTGGAAAAGGTGCTTACAGATTATGGGAAAAACATTGCCGCATTTCTGGTAGAGCCAATTCAGGGCGAAGCCGGTGTCTTTGTTCCGGATGACGGCTATCTAAAAAAATGTTACGACCTGTGCAAGAAGCACAATGTTCTATTTGTTGCAGATGAGGTTCAGACAGGAATTGCCCGTACCGGTAAGATGTTATGCTGTGACCACGAAGAGATACGGCCGGATATAGTTATTCTGGGTAAAGCCATCTCCGGAGGGGTACTTCCGATATCTGCCGTACTTGCAGATGATGAGATTATGCTTACCATAAAACCGGGAGAGCACGGCTCTACATTCGGTGGATTTCCGCTCGCAAACCGTGTGGCTATGGCAGCACTTGAGGTTGTTAAAGAGGAGAGACTCACAGAGAGAGCAGCTGCACTGGGTGATATCTTCCGCCGGGAGATGAGAAATTTTGACTCACCATTCATAGAGTTGGTAAGAGGAAAGGGGCTGCTCAACGCTATTGTTGTGAAACCATACAATGGCAAAGAGGCGTGGGATGTATGTGTTGAAATGGCCCAGAACGGACTCATTGCAAAACCAACCCATAAACACATTATAAGATTTGCACCTCCTTTGGTGATAACCGAAACTGAGCTTATGGAGGCTATAGAGATTATTAAAAAGTCTTTCAGAGCATTGGAGTAAGTTAAAATCAAAGCAAATTAATCAGAAAAGAGATAATGCAATCTACATCCAGAATTTTAATGGTGAGACCCGTGAATTTCGGGTTCAATGAACAGACATCTGCAAATAACGCTTTCCAGCAAAGAGGGCACGAGAGTAATGCTCGCGAAGGAGCAATTAAAGAGTTTGACGAGTTTGTGCAACTTCTCCGCTCGGCAGGAGTTGAGGTTTTCGTTATTGAAGATACACCCGAACCACACACCCCGGACTCAATATTTCCGAACAACTGGTTCTCGGCTCACGAGGGGGGTACGCTGGTGCTCTACCCGATGTTTGCCCCAAACAGACGCCTTGAGAGAAAACCCGCCGTGCTGGATTTTATCAGGAAAAACTTCCTGGTCAAGAGAGTAGTAGACCTAACAAAATTTGAAGAAAAATCTCTTTTTCTGGAGGGTACAGGCAGTATGATATTTGACAGAGACCATAACCTGGTATTTGCCTGCCGCTCTGTAAGAACAGATGAGACAGTTCTTGAGGCATTCTGCGACGAACTGGACTACGACTACTTTCTGTTCAATGCCTCCGACTCTGCCGGGAACCCAATTTACCACACAAATGTTATGATGTGTATCGCGGGAAGCTTTGCCGTTGTTTGTCTGGATGCCGTTAAAGATATAGATGAGAGGCAGAACCTTATCGCCCTTATTGAGGAGAGCGACAAAGAGATTATTGAGATATCTCTGGAGCAGATGGAGAAATTTGCTGGGAATATGCTGGAGGTAGAGAGTAAAACGGCCGAGTCTATTTTAGTAATGTCAAAAACAGCCTACAACTCTTTAACTCAGGATCAGGTAGATAAAATTGGGCAGCACTGCAAAATTGTTGCACCAAACCTTACAACCATAGAGAACAACGGAGGTGGATCTGCCAGATGTATGATGGCCGAGCTCTTTCTAACTCCTGTAAAATAGAGGTCTACAAGAGCGCCTCTTTAATAAGACCGTTTCTGTATGCACTCACAAGGTGTAGAAGATCGTCAATCTGTTTCTGAAGCTCGGCACCAATGTCGGTATCCCTTACCAGCATACGTTTGTTGCTGAACTCAACTACGGTTGTCTCCGAGATTATATCATCTCCATCCCTTATTGCCTTGGCTGTTGTTACAAAAGGTTGGTGTTGCGCCAGTTGCAGCCCGTGTGAGTTGTAGATTAATGTGTATCCGGCAATTCCGGTCTCAGATTGGTAGGCTTTTGAGTACCCTCCGTCTATGACCAGAAGTTTCCCGCCGGCCTTTATCGGAGACTCCCCCTTGCCGGTTTTTACCGGGATGTGGCCGTTAATTATGTGAGATTGCGCCTCTTCAATTCCAAACTCCTTTAGAATCATTTCGCAGATCTCTTTATTGTCTTTAAGATAATAGTAGTGACCCTTCTTCTCTTTATGGGTCTCTTTATCTGCAATAAAATACCTCTCGAAGGTGGCCATCTTCTCCTTGTCAAATGGTGGTGAGTAGGGGCCGCACCATAGATACCAGATAAGATCTCTCCCGGTTGTTTTCCCCGGCTTACCCCTCTCCTCAAAGAATGCCTGTCTTACCAGTTTGTCTATTTTATCGAAAAGAGCCTTGCCGCTAAGCTCTTCATTGCCTATCCGAACCTTTTTGAGGGAGCCATCTTCATTAAGCGGAACTGAACCGTGATATAGCAGATTGGCGTTTCTTACCAGATAGAGAGAGCCGTTATTGTACATACACCTCATATGTTTTTTGAGCTTACCGCTGGATAGGAAATAGTGCATCAGTTTATCCACAACATCCTGCTCCTCCTCTGTGAGTTTATAAGGATTAGCCGGATCTATGGTAGGAAAGTTGGTATCCTTTAGCGGGTATTCCACCCCATTGATCATTACTGTTCCCTTTTCGTAGTTTATCAAATGCAGCTGCCTGCGATCTTCCATTCCAAACTCTTTGTTGCGATCTATAACAGCCCCCTCCAGTTTAAACTGAATAACGGTTATGGCCTTATGCATCTGGGATATAATCTTGATATCTTTGTTCTTTACCGGTTCGTCTTCATTTAATTTTGGTTTGAAGAGCGAACAAGGGTCATCACTGTAGCACTCCATTGCAAATGAGGCCAGAGGCATAAGATTTATTCCGTAACCCTCCTCCAGTGTCTTCAGGTTTGCATAGCGAAGCGACATCCTCACCACATTTGCCATACACGCTTCACTTCCCGAGGCAGCACCCATCCAGACAATGTCGTGATTCCCCCACTGAATGTCAAAATTGTGATAGTTGCAAAGCAGATCCATTATTATATGAGCCCCCGGTCCTCTGTCATAAACATCCCCTATAACGTGGAGTGAGTCTATAGTAAGCCTCTGGATAAGGTTGCAGATGGCTGTAATAAAGTGCTCTGCACGACCGGTAGAAACGATTGTCGATATAATTGAGGATATATACTCCTGTTTGTTGGGCTCTGCAAATGATTCGTGGAGCAGCTCCTGAATAATGTATGAGTACTCTTTTGGGAGAGCCTTTCTCACCTTTGAGCGTGTGTACTTGGAAGAGACATTACTGCATACGCTTATCAGCTGCACAAGTATTACCTTGTACCAATCGTCAATCTCTTTGCCCTCCCTCTGCTTAATAACATCAAGCTTCTCCTGCGGATAGTAGATAAGAGAGCAGATCTCCTTCTTCTCCTGTTCCCGCAACCTGTGGCCGAAAATCATCTCAACCTTTTTGCGGATTACCCCGGATGCATTCTTGAGAACGTGGCGGAAAGCTTCGTGCTCTCCGTGTATATCGGTGAGAAAATGCTCTGTCCCTTTAGGCAGGTTCAGTATTGCTTCGAGGTTTATTATCTCTGTCGTAGCATCAGAAATTGTTGGAAAGCTTCTGGAGAGGAGCTTCAGGTATTTGAGATCTTTCATTTTTCAGATTTTTTTGCATATATTAGCAGTAACCAAAGATAATAAATATTATGAATTTTCAACTGCCGGTTTTACCTTATGCCAAAGATGCACTGGAGCCAGTAATTGCCGCTGGAACAATTGAGTTTCACCACGGGAAACACCACCAGACCTACGTTACAAACCTAAACAACCTTATCAAGGGAACAACCTTTGAGAATATGTCTCTCGAAGAGATTATTCTTAAATCTGACGGTGCAATTTTTAACAACGCTGCACAGGTTTGGAACCACACCTTCTACTTCTACTCCTTTAAAAAAAGCACACATCCTGGAGTACCTAAAGGAGCACTCGCAGGGGCAATTGATGCCGAGTGGGGCTCATTCGAAAACTTTAAGAGTGAGTTCTCTGCAGCTTCTCTCTCGGTTTTTGGCTCCGGATGGGGCTGGCTGGTTAAAGACTCTGCCGGTAAACTCTCCATTGTTAAAGAGAGCAATGCAGGCAACCCTCTCACCAAAGGGCTTACCCCAATATTAACCTTTGATGTGTGGGAGCACGCCTACTATCTCGATTATCAAAACAGAAGGGCAGACTACATAAACGCTTTGTGGACAATAGTTGACTGGGACGCAGTTTCTGCAAGATATTAGCGGGTTGATCTGCTTTAGCGGGTTGCTTTACTGAGTACCTTTCGCTTCATTAGCAGGGACATCATAACTGTTCTTACAACCAGATGAACCATATAGGCGAGGTAGAGTGCGTGAAGGCCCATAAAACTCTCCATCATAAAATAGGAGATAAAAAAGGATGCTGCAGATAACAGCATTGTATCTCTTATTGCAACAGAGGCGGTAGCTCCGATGAATATGCCGTCCAGGATAAAAGCGACACAACTGAGCACAGGCACAGCCAGAAGCCAGGGGAGATATGTTTTGGCAGATAGTAAAACATCGCTGTTATTGGTCATAAGCCGGAAAATAGGCTCTCCGGCAAATGCGTATACAAAGGTCGAGACAATGGCAATGATAAATGTCCAGATAAACAAAACTCTTATAGCCTTTTTAAGCATATTCAGCTCCTTTGCCCCAACTAACCTTCCTGTAATTGCCTCTCCTGCATAGGCAAACCCATCTATGAAATAGGAGTAGAGAAGCATCAGCTTCATCATTATTGTGCTAACGGCAAGCAGATTGTCTCCATATCTGGCAGCAATGCTCGTAAATCCGGAGTAGACCAGCAGAAGTGAGGTGGAGCGAAGGAAGAGGTTCCCGTTGAGAACGAAGAATTTTTTCATCTCCTTGAGCTTAAGACTCGCCTTCACATTTATGTAGTGGAATAGCTTTTTGTAGTAGACATACATTAGTGTTAGAGCCACAATGAGTCCAATATATTGAGATAATAGCGTGCCCAGTGCAATTCCCGGGATACCCATCTTTAGACCGATACCGAAAATGACACTAAGGATAAGATTCAGAACATTAACCGTTACATCCACCACCATAGGGCTGATGGTGTTTTGCATCCCAATGAACCAACCCTTGAATGCAAACAGAGAGAGCGTTGCGGGAGCTGCCCAGATCCTGATAAAGAAATACTCTCTTGCCAGAGACTCCACTTGTGGGGTGCAATCTATAATAAGAAAAGCGCTCTCCAGATATACAAGCTGGATTGCCCAGATAAACATTGCTGCCAGAACAGCAGTCCCTACTGCCTGAACAAGAACCCGGAAAGCATCCGAAAAATCTCTGCGACCGTAGGCCTGGGCAGCATAACCACCTGTGCCCACCCTTAGGAAACCCATATTCCAGTAGAGCAGATCGAAGAGCATTGTGGAGATGGCTATTCCGCCTATACTTGCTGCGTCGCCCAGCCTACCGGCAATTGCGAGATCTACCATTCCGACCAGTGGTACCGTAATGTTTGCGAGTATGCTCGGGCCGGCTAACTTAAGAATTCGTCTGTTCATCGGTATTTATCCTCCCCTTCAAGCATACTAAGATATGAAACATACCTCTCTTCTGTGATAGATCCATCCTCTACGGCAGCTTTTACGGCACAACCCGGCTCGTGAGTGTGTGTGCACGGAGCAAAACGGCAGTGGTCCAGCAGCCGGAACATCTCCGGGAAGTAGTGACTCAGCTCCTCCTTTGCCATCTCAATCAACCCGAAACCCTTTATACCCGGGGTATCAATTATAAATCCGCCACTGCTAAGAGGGTGAATCTCATAAAAAGTTGTTGTGTGTTTCCCCTGTTTATGGTAGTCCGAAATCTCTCCGGTCTTAAGTGCGAGCATTGGGTCGAGAGAGTTTATCAAAGAGGATTTTCCCACACCCGAAATTCCGGAGAAGAGGGAGAGCTTACCTCTACACTCACTCCGTACACTCTCTATATTGATACTCTTTAAACCCGACACCTCAATTATTTGGTAGCCGGCACTCTCGTTGTATATATGGCGGAACATCTCCAGGGATTGATCATACTCTTTTGTGAAGAGGTCAATCTTATTAATGATAATCTTCACCGGAACCTTATAGGCCTCGCAGGTAACAAGAAAACGATCTATGAATTCAAATTTTGTTTGAGGAAAATTGAGGGTTACAATAAGAAAAACCTGATCCAGATTGGATGCAATTATGTGTGCTTGTCTGGAGAGATTTGTAGATTTGCGGATAATATAATTTTTCCTTGGTAAGATCTCTGTAATAACTCCCCTCCCTTCGTCCTCACTCTCATATAATACGCGGTCTCCCACTGCAACCGGATTGGTGGTTACTCCCTCCTTTAGACGGAGCTTGCCCCTTAATACGCAAGTAATTAAACTCCATTCGGGGAGGTTACTCACCAAATAGTGACTGCCGGTGTGTTTAACGACTGTAGCCTGTTCTGTTTTTTTAATTTCCACGGCCGCGAATATACGAAATTGTTGAAAAAGGGTTAGCTTTGCCAAAAATAATTCTTTTTATATGTTTAGCATTAGCGAGATAGATTCAATAGTTGAAAAGAGTATTTTCTCTCTGGAACTTAAGGGAGAACCCGATGAACTTTATGACCCCATTAAATACCTTATCTCAATAGGAGGCAAGAGATTACGGCCAAAAATTGCAATTCTCACATACAACCTCTTTAGTGACAAAATTGACAGATTTATAATTCACCCGGCTATGGGTCTTGAGATCTTTCACGGCTTTACACTTATCCACGACGATATTATGGATAAGGCAGATCTTAGACGCAATCAAGCCACCGTGCATAAAAAATGGAACGATAACATAGCTATCCTGTCCGGAGATGTTATGTGCATTAAGTCATATCAATATATATCCGATGCGCCTGCTTTAAAACTTAAAAGTGTATTGGATCTCTTCTCTTTAACAGCAGCGCAGGTTTGCGAGGGGCAGCAGTATGATATGAATTTTGAGAATCTTTCGTTTATAGCGATGGAAGATTATATATCGATGATAGGGCTTAAAACGGCTGTGTTAATAGCTGCTTCGGCGAAGATTGGGGCAATAATTGCAGATGCACCTCAGAGTGTATCGGATGCAATTTACAACTATGGTTACCAGCTGGGGCTAGCCTTCCAAATTAAAGACGACTATTTTGACAGTTTTGGCGATAGTGCACTCTTCGGTAAAAAAATTGGCGGAGATATTCTTTGCGGCAAAAAGACCTGGCTTCTGGCAGAGTCACTCAGAAGAGGAGACCTCAACAAAAGAAAGGAGCTTCAAGATCTGCTCAATAACAAAACGATTACAGACAAAGAGAAGATAGAGAGAGTGCTCTCAATCTATAATGAGCTTGGGATTAAGGAGGCAGCCGAAGAGGCGATGACCTTTTATCATAACAAAGCGACAGAGGCTTTGAGTAACTCCGGGCTTAACAAAGAACAGAGAGCTCGCCTTGCCGAGTTTGCAGACTCTGTCATAAACAGAGAGAAATAGATCTTCTATATCCAGTAACAACAATCAATTTTGAAAAAAGATATGTCTTTCAGCACCAATTGCAATAACATTTTTGACAGATGCGTCAATGATTATCATAAAACCGACAATGTAGAGACTCCGATCTCAAATCCATATTCACAAGGGACTTTAGAGTGGTTCCTCTACTCAAAAAACTGGATTGACGCAGTACAGTGGCACCTTGAGGATATTATCCGCGAGCCGGGCATAGACCCTGTAGATGCGCTTGCTATTAAAAGAAGAATAGACAGCTCAAATCAGGAGCGTACAGATATGGTGGAGATGATAGACAGCTACTTTATGGAGAGATTCTCCAATGTAAAAGTTGAAACCGGCGCCACCATCAACACCGAGACCCCTGCCTGGGCAATAGACAGGCTCTCAATACTGGCTCTCAAGATTTACCATATGCGTGCAGAGGCCCTTCGGGCAGATGCCACCGAGAGCCATCGCAGCAACTGCAAGACCAAACTTGATACTCTGCTCACCCAGCGGGAAGATCTCTCCACGGCAATAGATAATCTGCTTAACGATATAGAGAGTGGGCGAAAATATATGAAATTCTATAAGCAGATGAAGATGTACAACGACCCTTCACTAAATCCTGTACTCTATGCGGGAAAAAAGGCCTGACCATATCCTGGTTTTGCGATTCTCTGCGCTGGGAGATGTGGCAATAGCCTCACCACTTTTAAAGGCCTATGCTGCACACAACCCGGGCACCAAATTCACAATGGTATCTTTGCCAATGCTTGAGCCCCTGTTTGAGGGAACCCCTAACATCTCATTTTTCCCGACAGATTTCAAAGGGAGGCATAAGGGATTCAAAGGGATTCTCCAACTCTACAAAGAGCTAATTGCACTTAACCCAACCGCTGTTGCAGATATAAACTCTGTACTCAGAACCTTTATCCTGAGGGTACTCTTCTTTATCTCCTTCACTCCGCTCTCGTTTCTGAGAAAGGGTAGGTGGGAGAAAAAAAAACTCACAAGGAGGTACTCTAAAAAATTGGTGCCCCTTCTCACTACCCTACGCAGATACGAAAAGGTTTTAATATCTCTGGGTCTTAAAGATCTGGGTTTTGCCTTTGCGCCTGTTGTCCAAAGTCATAAAAAGAAGAGCCCGAACGCAGAGCCTGAAGTAGAGAGTACACATTACAAAATAGGGATAGCTCCGTTTGCTAACCATAAAGGAAAGATTTGGCCTCCGGCTGCGATGGAGAGGCTCGTTGAGATGCTGAGTGAAGATGAGAGATTTTCGGTTACCCTTTTTGGAGGGGGCAAAAAGGAGGTTGCGATTTTAAAATCCTGGGAGATGAAATATTCCGGAGTTAAATCTGTTGCAGGAGAGCTCTCATTCGCGCAGGAGCTTGAACTAATCGCCGGGAGAGAGCTTATGCTCACGATGGACTCCGCCAATATGCACTTTGCCTGCTGTATGAGAGTGCCGGTAATCTCAATTTGGGGAGCAACTCACCCCTACCTTGGATTCTACGGCTGGGGTCAGGATATTGAGATGGCTGTGCAGAGCTCAATTGAGTGCCGCCCCTGCTCATCATCAGGTAAAAAGGAGTGCTTTAGAGGTGACTACGCCTGCCTAAACGAGATAACTCCCGATATGGTTTTTAAAAAGATAGTCAACTTTTTTGAACAGAGATTGTAGTATTTGTGGAGACCGGCGAGTTTCAAGAAGATGATTGGAGAAAGACTTTGTCTGGAAAATTAAATAGAATTTTTAGAAGATGATTGAAGAGAGAAGTAGTTTGGGAATTTGTGCCAAGGATATTGAGATAATGGCTCCGGCCGGCAATTTCGAGTCTCTGACGGCCGCAATTCAGGGTGGAGCCAACTCGGTCTATTTTGGTGTGGGTAACCTCAATATGCGCTCCCACTCGGCAAACAACTTTACCATAGAGTCTCTTCAAGAGATTGCATCCATCTGCACAAGTGCAGGTGTTAAGTCATATCTCACTCTCAATATAGTACTTTACGATAACGATTTGGAGCCGATGCGCCAAACAGTTCTGGCGGCAAAGAGGGCGGGAATATCTGCAATTATCGCCTCCGATATGGCAGTAATACTCTATGCAAGAGAGATTGGTGTGGAGGTTCATATCTCGACTCAGCTCAATGTTTCAAACATTGAAAGTGTCCGCTATCACGCTCGTTTTGCAGATGTTATTGTTCTGGCAAGAGAGCTAACCCTGTTTCAGGTGCGGGATATCTATGACACAATTATAAAAGAGAGGATAACAGGCCCTTCTGGCGAGCTTGTAAGGCTGGAGCTCTTCTGCCACGGGGCACTCTGTATGGCAGTTTCCGGGAAGTGTTACCTAAGCCTGCACGAGTACAACGCATCTGCAAACAGAGGCTCCTGCTACCAGCTGTGCCGCAGGGGGTATGAGGTTACCGATATTGAGACCGGCACCTCACTGGAGGTAGATAACAAATATATTATGTCACCAAAAGATCTCTCCACGATAGCATTTGTAGATAAGATAATCGGGAGTGGAGTGAGAGTTCTTAAAATTGAGGGGAGGGCAAGAGCTGCCGAGTATGTTAAGGCGGTAACAGCCTCCTACCGTAAAGCTGCAGATGCAGTCTGTGATGGGAGTTACACCCCAGAGCTTAAGGCAGATCTGGAACTAAACCTCTCAAAGGTATTTAACAGAGGGTTCTGGGACGGATATTACCAGGGGGCTAAACTGGGGGAGTGGAGCGATGTATATGGCAACAAGGCCACAAAGAAGAAAGTTTATGTCGGCAAAGTAACCAACTTCTTCTCCAACCTCTCTGTAGCCGAGGTACTTATAGAGACAGGAGAGCTTACCGTAGGAGATGATGTTTTGATAATCGGCCCATCTACAGGAGTATACGAGCATAAAGTGAACGAGATAAGAGTAGAGCTCAACCCTGTACAGGTTGCCACAAAAGGTGAGTACTGCTCAATACCGGTGGAGAGTGGGGTACGGCTTCGCCGCTCAGATAAAATCTACATTTGGAGATAGTCTTATGGAGATGAATGAGAGTAGCAAACCAATCCCATCGGATAAAAACAATCCGGAGCTGCCCGACAAACGGGTTATTGAGTTTATTGAGGAGCACCATCTGGTAACCCTTACTGCCGGTGACGGTACAGATATGTGGAGCTGGCACGCCTTCTATCACTTCTCCCCAAAGGAGATGCTCTTTGTCATAACATCGGAAGATAAGACCAGACATATACAAATCTTTAAAAAAGGGGCATCCGGTATTGTATCCGGAGCGATAGGGCTCGAGACAGAGACCATCGGGCTAATTCGCGGGGTTCAGTTTCGTGCGACTATGGAGCAGTGTGACGGCCCATTTTTAAACAACTACCGCCTCAGTTACCTGAAGCGGTTTCCTTATGCAATCCTAAAAGGGGGCGATTTGTGGCTAGTTAAAATCTGCGAACTAAAATTCACAGACAACCGTCTTGGGTTTGGCAAAAAAATAATCTGGAAACGAGGGGAACCTTGCCAAGGATCGTGGGGCTTTGTTTAAAATGAGCTATTTAGGCCAAATTCCTTTTTTATAAGATGTACTGAGTCTAAAAGCTCCCAACCGAAAAACTGAATCTCCTCCTTTACCAACTCACCGTTAACACATAGTTCAACCTCTCTTTTAAAGGGGTCTCTTCCCATATGGCCATAGGCGGCAGTCACCTCATAGATAGGTTTCTTGAGCGAAAATCGTTTGATAATGCTTGCAGGACGAAGGTCAAACAGCTTTTGAACCCGATCTGCAATTACGCTGTCGTTTACAAACTGCTTTTTGTTGTCTCTAAAAGCTGTTCCGTATGTGTTTACAAAGATGCTCACCGGGCGTGCTACCCCAATTGCATAGGCCAGCTGAACCAGAACCTCATCTGCTACTCCTGCAGCTACCAGGTTCTTGGCAATATATCTTGCAGCGTAGGCGGCAGACCGGTCAACTTTACTAGGATCTTTGCCGGAGAATGCTCCTCCGCCGTGAGCCCCTTTCCCGCCGTATGTATCTACGATAATCTTTCTTCCCGTTAGGCCGGTATCTCCGTGCGGACCTCCAATCACAAATTTCCCGGTTGGGTTAACGTGCAGGATATAGTCATCCTTAAACAGCGCTTTTGTCTCTTGGGGAAGCCTCTCCAAAATTTTTGGTATGAGTATGTTCTTAACATCACTCTTTATTCTCACCTGCATCGAGTCGTCGGTATCAAAATCATCGTGCTGGGTAGATATAACAATGGTGTGTACTCTGTTTGGGGTGTTGTCGTCGTTATATTCGATGGTAAATTGTGACTTTGCATCGGGACGAAGGTATGGCATAAGAGTGCCCTCTCTGCGGATTTTTGCAAGTTCTAAAAGGGCAATATGAGAGAGTGTGAGCGGAAGAGGCATATACTCCTGAGTATCGCGGCAGGCATAACCAAACATCATCCCCTGGTCTCCCGCCCCCTGCTCCTGAGGATCTGCAACCTCTACTCCGCGGTTGATATCTGCAGATTGTTCGTGTATTGCAGATAGGATTCCGCACGAGTTTCCGTCAAACATATATTCGGCTTTTGTATACCCTATGCGGTTTATTACTCTGCGTGCCACCTGCTGGATATCTACATAGGCGTCAGATTTAACCTCCCCGCCGATAACTACCAGCCCTGTACTGACAAATGTTTCACACGCCACTTTAGATTCTGAGTCCTGACAAAGAAACTGGTCAAGAACAGCGTCCGAAATCTGATCGGCAACTTTGTCGGGATGCCCCTCTGAAACAGATTCCGAAGTAAATAGATAAGACATATTATAAATAATTAGAGTTATTAAACACTTTACCTGATGTAAGAGTTCAACAGCTAAGCCATACTAAAAAGTTACCGGAAAGCCCAAAAAGAGAAATTAAAGCAGATAAGGGCGCGATATGGAACGTTTTAGCATTTTTTTAAAGTGGTTGCAAGCAGTCAAATCTCTCCACATAATTTGGGCGCAAAGATATGAAAAAAAACTTATTAACCAAATATTGACAATTTAAATTATCACAACACTATATTGCTGAATTAATGATAGATACCAAACATAAACTTTATTTAAGAATTTGTTAAATAATTAGAATTAATTGTAAGTAATCGCTGAGAAATTGCTATTTTTGTCCAAGAATACCTAACAAATTATTTAAATATTTATGAAACAAACGATTAAGCAATTTGCCCTTACGGCTTTGAGCTTGTTTGTAGCTTTTGCCGCTATTGCACAGGTTACAACATCCTCTATGAGTGGTCGAATTACGGAGGCAAATGGAACTCCGGTTATCGGAGCTGCCGTTGTTGCAGTCCACACACCTTCCGGATCCAAGTATTACTCAATTACCGACAATTCAGGAAACTATCGTATCCAGAATATGCGTGTCGGCGGCCCTTATGCCGTTGAGGTAACATATCTTGGCTTTGGAACAATCAAGGCGGACAATATGAACCTTCGCCTTGGAGAGAACTTTGTCTATAATGCTCAACTTGTGGAGGAGGCTTTGACTCTTTCTGAGGTTGTAGTATCTGCAGGTATCAGAAATCCTATTCTAAATGCCGACAGAACCGGAGCATCTATGAACGTAAGTTCAAGAGAGATAAACACTCTTCCATCTATCAGCAGAAGTATTACAGATTTTACTAAAATGACTCCTCAGGCAAATGGTACATCATTTGCCGGACGCGATGGTCGTTTCAACACAGTAACTATTGACGGTGCTGCATTTAACAACAACTTCGGTCTCTCAAGCAGTGCTATGCCCGGGGGTTCATCTCAGCCAATATCGCTGGATGCTATTGAGCAGGTTTCTGTTAATCTTGCCCCATTTGATGTTCGTCTCTCACAATTTACCGGTGCATCTATAAATGCTGTAACAAAGTCCGGAGACAACAAATGGAAAGCTTCTGTCTATACATATCAAAGACCTAAATCTTTTACGGGAGAGAAGGTTGGAGAATCAATTGTTAAAGGAGCACGTGACAGAGACTCACAGATGTGGGGTGTTACTGTTGGTGGCCCGATCATTAAAGACAAACTATTCATCTTTGCCAGCTACGAAACTGAGAAGGAGAATAGCCCAAGCAGTGGATGGGAGCCAAGCACAAATGGCGTAGTAGACCTGACAAACAGAGTTTCACGCACAACAGTAGCAGATCTTGAAAGAGCAAAGAACCACCTGTTATCTACATATAACTACGATCCGGGTGATTACCAAAATTTTGGTTCATTCCCTTCTACCAACTACAAGATTCTTGCACGCTTGGACTGGAATATTGCGAAGAATCATAAATTTGCATTCCGTTACAACAGGTTGAGAAATACAAGTACATCTCTTACAAATGGAACATCCGGCCCGCCTAATGTGCCAAGATCAAACATCTCCAGGGTATCGGATTATTCAATCTCATTCTCAAACTCTTTCTACGGGAACGAAAATGCAATTGACGCTTTCGCAGCTGAGTTAAACTCAACTTTCGGGAACAAGATTTCAAATAAACTTCTTGTATCCTATACAGCAACAACTGACCCTAAGAGAACAAGTAACAGTGACTTCTTCCCATTTGTAGATATCTACAAAGACGGAAACCCATATATGTCATTCGGATACGAACTCTTTACATATCGTAATCAGGTAGAAAACAACACATTCTCTGTTGTTAACAACCTTACTTTAAACCTTAACAACCACGCTATTACAGCAGGTATCTCATATGACAACATCTATGTAAACAACTCATATATTCGTGAGGGAACAAGCTACTACAGATATGCATCACTGGATGACTTTATCAATAATGTAAAACCGGCAGGGTTTGGTGTAACTTATGGTTACAACGGTGCAGATCCAAAAGGTGTTGAGATGAGCTTCGGTCTTGGTAGTTTATATCTGCAAGATGAGTGGCAGGTTAACAAAAATCTTAAATTGACTTATGGTTTTCGTGCAGAGCTTCCAATGTACCACAACAAGCTGATGGATAACCCTGCAATCTCTGCTCTTACATTTAAGGATGGATACAAAATGGACATCTCTACCTGGCCGAACTCAAAGATTCAGGTTAACCCAAGAATAGGTTTCAACTGGGATGTTAAAGGTGACAGAAGTCTTCAGATTCGCGGAGGTACAGGTCTGTTTGCCGGGGTACTCCCATTTGTGTGGTTTACAAACCAGCCAAATGCTTCCGGTACAGTTCAGAGCCCGGAACTTGGAATAACGGGAGCAAATCTTCCTGCAGATTTCCGTTTCAATAAAGATTTCAAAGCACAGGTTGCAAAATATCCTGCTCTCTTCCCTCAGGCAGTGAGTACAACTCTTGCCTCAGGAGCTGCTCTTGCAGAGGTTAGTAAAGACTTTAAAATGCCAAGAGTATGGAGATCAAATCTTGCAGGAGACATTGAGTTACCTGGAAATATGATTCTAACCCTTGAGGCCCTCTTTACAAAGGATATCAATGCAGTTGTTCAGAAGAATATGAACCTTCCGGAAGCTAACAGAGTATTCTCGGGATCTGACAGAAGGGGTTATTGGGTCGGAAACAAAGTTATAAGTACAGTTGGATCTGCTATGGTTTTGGATAACTCAAGTGAAGGTTACCAATCATACTTTACTGCCCAATTGACTAAAAACTTCTCATACGGTCTATCCGGTATGGTTGCATATACATACAATATCTCTAAAGATGTATCTGCAAATCCAGGTTCTACAGCATATTCGGCCTGGACAAGTAATCTGGATGTTTACAACCTGAATGACCCTCAGTTAAGTTACTCAAGTTTCTCTGTTCCTCACAGAGTTGTTGGATCATTGTCATACAGAATTGAATATCTAAGACATCTTGCAACTTCAATTTCACTCTATTATAACGGATCTGCAGTGGGTCGTTCTACCTATGCATACTCTAATGATATGACAGGAGATGGTGCAGCTTCAGATATTCTTTATATTCCAAATAGCGCAAGTGAACTTACATTTGTTGATGTTGCAGGTAAGATGACAGCAGCAGAGCAGAGTGCAAAATTCCAGGAGTATATAGATTCTGATGCCTATCTGAGTAAGAGAAAAGGACAGTATGCAGAGAGATTTGGTGCTGTTAACCCTTGGAGAAATCGTTGGGATGTTAAGATTATCCAGGATGTATTTGCAAAATTCGGTTCAGACAGGAAATACACACTTCAGTTAAGTCTTGACATTGTAAACGCAGCAAACCTTCTAAACAAAGATTGGGGAGCATTCCAAAGAAGTGGTTTGGCAAACTCATACGATGTAATTATGCCATTGACATACAAAGGAGTAAACCATCTTGGTGCACCAACCTATACTCTAAATGCAACAGATATTGCGAACTTTGATTCTAAAAATAAGATGATCAAATCTGTTACTACAGGAAGTACTTGGGGAATGCTATTAGGAGTTAGATTGCTATTCTAATTTTCTAAAACAAATAATTTTAAGGAGGCTGTCTTAACTGGCAGCCTCTTTTACTTTTGTATCCAGACCCAAATAAATGCTGGGTATCCCCCCGTTTACAATCTGTTTTTGTGCCGGCAATAACTTTGTCTTGCGGTATCAGCCCGGAAAATCCTCCCCACCTACGGCGGGTCCCGTCCCTTTTCGGGAGCCAATGTTTTCCTTAGCTGATACCGCATCGCCATTGTCGTTATTGTCGGCACAAAGGAGTAGATGGGGGTAAGAACCTAAATTTTCCTGCCAGGAGATGCGTTCAATCCTATTTTAAAATTCTCCTTTGCTGAGCTTTACAATGCATAAAATTAGGGCGACAGTTTTAATAAGAAATCAACGTGTGAAATATGCTTTCCTGTTGTGAGTCAATTCAAGAGTTTTGAGGATGGACTTGCCCGATGTGCACAGGGTTGCGCAGGCCCGCAACGTAACAGAGCAGCAAATAGGTTAGGATTTTCCGACTTTTATCAAAATATATAGTATATTTGAATACAATTGGGCATAAAAAGCAGGTAAATAATTAATTTCGGGACAGAAGCTGTGAATCTTGTAAAGGTAGGGAGGAGAGAGAAGGGTAGTGCTGCAGAGGATCTCGCGCTGGAGTTTCTCTTGAAAAGAGGGATGGTGCTACTCGGGAGAAACTGGAGGGTAGGACATAAAGAGTTGGATCTTTTAATGAAGAGCACAAATGAAGCAACTGAAGAACAGAGGCTGCACGTTATTGAGGTAAGGTCTCTTTCGGAACCAAATTTGCAACTGCCTTTTGAAACGGTTGACATTAAAAAACAGCGGGCTGTTATATCTGCAGCATCTGCCTACATATACAGAAACCAAATAATGTGCGAAACTCAGTTTGACATTGTATCGGTTCTATTTGAAAAGGATGGTAATATAAGGATAGATTATCTACCCGAAGCCTTCAACCCTAAATGGTAAAGAATTAATATTATAGCATATGGCAAACAATCATTACTGTATAATTATGGCCGGGGGTCCGGGAAGCCGCTTCTGGCCTGTGAGCAGGAGTCAGAAACCGAAACAGTTTCTGGATATTCTTGGTACAGGGAAAACCTTCATTCAGCAGACTTTTGAGAGGTTCGCCAAGATAATACCATCTGAGAATATTCTGGTGGTTACATCTCATCTCTATAAAGATCTCGTGACGGAACAGCTGCCTCAAATTCTGCCGGAGCACATATTATTGGAGCCCTACAGAAGAAATACCGCACCTTGTATGGCATATGCAACCTATAAGTTGTTAAAGAAAAATCCAAATGCATCTGTAGTGGTTACCCCGGGAGATCACCTTATCTTCAATGATGAGATATTTACCCAAACTATTGACAATGCTCTCAGGTTTACAGATAAAAATGATGTTCTTATTACTCTGGGGATAAAACCATACAGAGCTGAGACTGCCTATGGATATATTCAGGCCAATAAAACCAAGCATATCAGCATTAACGGGAATGTAGCCTATAGTGTAAAAACATTTACTGAGAAGCCCACAGCCGATTTGGCGGAGGTATTTGTAAACAGTGGTGAATTTCTTTGGAATTCAGGAATGTTTATAGCAAATCTTAAGACTCTTGTGGAGGAGTTGGAGTCTCATCAACCCGATATTGCTCATCTCTTTGGAGAGGGAGAGAGTCTCTATTATACGACACAGGAGGCTCCGTTCATTAACAAGGTATATGAGGAGTGTAAGAGTATTTCTATCGATTACGGGATAATGGAGAAGACAGAGAAGGCAATAGTATATCCTGTCTCATTTGGTTGGTCAGATATCGGAACCTGGGAGTCCCTTTATGGTTTAAACAAGAGAGACGAAGATGGAAACTTTGTAAGGGGTTCGGAGAGGTTGTTGAAAAATGTTACTAACTCAATAGTCTATTCGCAAGACGATAAACAGGTGGTTATAGCTGCAAATCTGGATAACTTTATGATAGTAAATACCGATGATCTGCTATTAATTTGTCCGAGGGATGAATCTGTAATCAAAAGTATTTTTACAGACCTGCCACTTTCTAATTTGGGCAAATATCAATAATATATATATATTTTATGACGGGAAAATTGGTAACAATTGATGTAAAATCGGAGATTGGAAAACTGGAGGCGGTTTTACTTCACACACCTGGTGCAGAGGTAGAGAATATGACGCCAAGAAATGCTCAGCGTGCTCTCTATAGTGATATTTTAAACTTATCCATTGCTCAAAAGGAGTATGAGCAGGTTTCCGGGGTGATTAATATGTTTGCAAAAACATATCAGATAAAAGATCTGTTGGTTAAGCTATTGGACAACCACACAGAGAGAGAGGCATTAATAGGTAAGATTTGCGTAAGCGAAGGGGTGACAGACTATTTTGAAGATCTGATGGATATGTCCTCAAAAAATCTTGCTCAGGTGCTTATTGAGGGGTTGCCGGCAAAGATAAACACCCTATCTGCTTTTCTAAAAGATGACTATTACGCTCTTCCGCCTCTTTACAACTACTACTTTACAAGAGATGCATCTGTAACTATTGGCAACAGAATACTTATCTGCAAAATGGCAAGCAGTGTTAGAATGCGTGAGTCGTTAATAAATGAGGCTATTTTTCGCAAAAAGAGAGTCTTTGACTGTGAATTGATTAACTCTCACGATTTTCAACCAGGCAATAACGATATCTATATGGAGGGGGGCGATATCCTCATTGCCAGGGAGGATATTCTTCTGGTGGGGAACGGCCCGAGAACCAGCAGTCAGGGGATAGATATGCTCATCAACAGGCTCTGCCGCACAGGGTGTAAAGAGAGGATGCACATTGTGGTACAACAGCTGCCCGAAACTCCCGAGTCATTTATCCATCTGGATATGGCATTTACACTGTTGGACACCCATACTGCAATGGTCTTTGAACCTCTTATTCTGGGAGAGAACCAATACCAGACAGTCCATATAACTATTGATAATGGTAAAGTTTCCAAAATAAAGTCGGTCTCCAACATCCCCTCAATTCTTAAAAAACTGGGTATGGAGGTGGAGCCGGTTGTCTGTGGAGGGAGTGCAGATGAGTGGAATCAGGAGAGGGAGCAGTGGCACAGCGGAGCTAACTTTTTTGCCCTGGAGCCGGGAAAGGTTATCTCCTACGCAAGAAATGTACACACACTTAACGAGCTGAATAAAAACGGATTCGACATATTCACCGCTTGGGATGTGATTAACGGGAAGAGCGATGTTAAAAAGAGCAAACAGTGTGTAATTACAATAGACGGTTCGGAGCTGCCTCGCGGTGGCGGTGGCCCGAGATGTATGACAATGCCTCTGAGGCGTGCCCCGGTAAAGTGGTAAATTTCCTACTATTATCGGGCTTAACAATTGCCTATCAGTTTCCAGATACCCTATCAGTTTCCAGATACCAAATAAGTTGACAAATCTCCAATAAAAATTATATGAAAAAAGTGCTATCTCTGCTATCTATGTTGCTCATTTGTGCTGCAACATATGCCAACGGCGTGGTATTCGCCTCAAGACCATCGCTATCTCCCAATGGAGAGACCATCTACTTCTCCTACTGTGGAGATATCTATTCGGTTCCCACATCTGGAGGGGTTGCCCTGAAGGTGGTCACAATGGGTGGTAACGAAACGAGCCCAAAAATATCGCCGGACGGCAAATATCTTGCTTTCTCATCGAATGACCAGGGAAACAACAATGTCTATATTGTACCTGTAGCCGGGGGGGAGATAAAACAGCTCACGTTTCACGACGCATCTGATGTCCCGGTGGGGTGGTGCCCTCAATCTAAGAATATCTACTTCGAGTCCAACAGATATAACACAATAAGTACATACTCTGTATCTGTTGAGGGAGGAACTCCGGTAAGACTCTTCGCTCACTATTTCAATACAATAGCAAATCTTACACAAAACCCGCTCACAGGCGAGTTCTATTTTAACGAATCTTCTGAAAGTTATCGCTTTGCAACCAGAAAGGGCTATAGGGGAGATCACAACCCGGATATTAAATCCTGGAACCCTTCCACAAAAGAGTATAAAGAGCTTACAAGCTACAAAGGAAAAGATATCTGGCCGATGGTGGATGCCCGCGGCAATCTCTACTACGTATCGGACGAGAAAAACGGTGAGGCCAACATTGTAAGACACAGCGACAATAAATACCTCACCTCTTTTAAAGAGTCTATACAATATCCGTCTATCTGCTTTGACGGAACTAAGATTGTCTTTATTAAGGGCTACAAAATTAATGTTCTTGATATTCAAACAGGTAAAACTTCTTTGCCCTCTATAGAGCTTGCAGATAACAGAATCGCAAACAAGGGTTCAATTCCCCTTGGTCGGCCGCAGAGTTACTCTCCATCTCCGGATGGTAAGAAGCTGGCTTTCTCATTCCGGGGTCTGCTCTTTGTGTCAGATATAAAAGGAAGCTTCATTAAACAGTTGCCGACTCCGCAAACAGAGCGGGTAGATGAGGTGCTCTGGTCTTCGGACAGCAAGAGTCTCTACTACACCAGAACCAACGGCGGATGGACCGGAATCTACACCCAAAAGGCAGATCTCTCCCAGGGAGAGTCTGCTGTTTACACTCCGGAGTCATCCATAAGGTCTTTGACTCCATCTGCAAAGAGTGATAAAATTGCATTTTTAAGTGGCGGGAAATCTCTTATGTTGCTGGATCTCCCTACCAATAAGGTAACAGAGCTCTCCAAGCACGAGTTCTGGGCATTTCAGAGTTACGGGCTTAGCTTTTCTCACGACGGAAAATATTTGACCTATACTGCAGTAAATCTTTTTGAGAGAGATGTTTTCGTCTACGATTTTGTTGCGGCAAAGAGTATCAACATCACGAACTCTGCAAACTTTGAGAACGACCCGATATTCTCTCCCGATGGTAAAAATCTCTATCTGCTCTCCAACCGCCTTAACTCTGCATTTCCAAGGGGTGCAGCCACGCAGCTTTACAAGGTTGCGCTGGATAAAGTAGCGGCACCTTTTGAGGCAGATGAGTATGACAAACTTTTTGGGGCTAAAGGGGCAAAAAGGGACTCCTCTGTAGTACTGCTTCTGGAGAATATCCAGAGAAGGTATCTAAGTGTGGTAGGCAGAGGGGAGCAGAACTCTCCGTTTATACTCTCCCGTGGGGAGAAGAGCTATTTGCTTTTCAATTCAAATCACGAGGGAGATTGGGGCTGTTATGTTCAGGAGCTTAAGGAGTGGGACCAGAAGCCTCCCCAGAAGCTCAAAGGGGTCGGGAGCGTATCCTCTTTCAGGAGCACAGCGAAAGAGCTCTTTGCAATGGACAGAGAGTCTCTATATAAGATAGACCCGGCAGGGGCAGCGGCAACCAAAGTAGATCTCAAATTCACATTTGAGAAGAGCAATATGGACGAGTATCGCCAGATGTTTTTTGAGGTTTGGGCTTCCCTGGAGCAGAATTTTTATGATGTAAAATATCACGGAGTAGATTGGCGTGCCAAAAGAGACTACTATCTCACCTTTTTGCCATATGTAAACAGCAGGGATAATCTTCGAACTCTTTTGAACGATATGCTCAACGAACTGAACTCTTCGCATATGGGATTCAGCTCTGCCGGCAAGGAGGAGGAGACTTTAACAAGGTATGTTACTGCGGCTACGGGGCTTATCTTTTCTAATGAACAGCCATATACGCTTGAAAGAGTGGTTGCGGGCTCCCGTGCAGATTATTCAGGGAATCCGCTTATAGGTGGCGACAGGCTTGTTGCAGTAAATGGGGTTAGGGTAAATGAGAGGGTGAGCAGGGAGTTCTATTTCACATCTGCAACCCTTCCAAAGGAGATGATTTTGAAATTTGCAAGAGCCGGTGTTGAGTTTGATGTTAAGCTTCACACAATTGGAAGCGGAGATTTGAGGTCACTTCTCTATTCTGAATGGGAAGATTGGAACAGGGCCAAAGTTACATCAATGAGTAAGGGCAAGATTGCCTATGTTCATATGAGAGATATGTCACCGGAGTCTCTGGAGAGGTTCATTATCGAGATGAACACAGATGCTGTTCATAAAGAGGCTCTTATTCTGGATCTTCGGTTCAATAACGGTGGCAATGTCCACAGAGAGGTGATCGATTTCCTCAACCAGAGGGAGCACTACCGCTGGAGCCACCGCGACAACCCCAAAGTTTCTCACCCGAATGTGATTCCGGCAAACAGGCCATTAGTTGTTCTGATAAACGAAAGGAGCCTGAGCGATGCAGAGGTTACCTCAAACGGTATAAAGGCGCTCAAGATGGCAAAGCTCATAGGTACAGAGACCTACCGCTGGATAATCTTCACCTCCGGCGCCCGCCTGGTAGACGGCTCCTCTGTGAGACTCCCTGCCTGGGGATGCTATACCCTGGAGGGCAAAGACCTCGAATTCGAGGGGGTTGCACCCGACATATACATCCGCAACACCTTCAAAGACAGGCTTGAATCAAAAGACCCCCAACTCGAAAAAGCCATAGAAGAGCTGCTCAAAGAGCTGCAGAAATAGTTGCATAAGTAGTTTCATAAAGAGACTGCCACCTGCATCGTTGTTAGCGGGCTTTGTTTAACAGAAATTATTACCTTTGCGGGCTGGGAGTTACCGGGAATTAAGATCTGCCCATATAGTAAATAATAAGAGATGAAAGAGAAAATAGAGAGGCTGCTTGCCGAAATTGAGGAGCTAAAGGCTCAAAAAGAGCAGGAAATTGAGGAGATCAGAGTAAAATTGCTGGGCAAAAAGGGCTCTGTAACTCAGCTTTTTGATGAGTTTCGGGATGTTCTTCCTGAGCAGAAACGTGAATTGGGGCAGGTCTTGAACAAGCTCAAAGTTGCTGCAAACCAAAAGATTGAAGAGCTAAAATCTTTTTTGGAGGAGAACCAGCAGCCGGTAGAGTCAAAATATGACCTCACAAAGCCGGGCGACCTTGTTGAGCTTGGCGGCAGACACCCTATATCTATTACCAGAGACGAGATTCTTTCAATTTTCAATAAGTTCGGCTATGTTCTTGCAGAGGGGCCGGAGATTGAAGATGACTGGCACGTATTTGGGGCACTTAACTTCCCGCCCGAACACCCTGCCAGAGATATGCAGGATACATTCTTTATCTCCGCCGGAGAAAATCCTGTTCTTTTGCGCACTCACACCAGCTCTGTGCAGGTGAGAGCAATGGAGAATATGAAGCTGCCTATCCGAATCGTTTGCCCCGGAAGGGTTTTCCGCAACGAAGCGATATCTGCACGCGCCCACTGCATCTTCCACCAGGTGGAGGGTCTCTATATAGATACAAAGGTCTCATTTGCAGATCTTAAACAGGCGGTCCTGCTTTTCGTTCGCGAAATGTTCGGCGAAGATGCCCAGATTCGCCTTCGCCCATCTTACTTCCCTTTCACAGAGCCAAGCGCCGAGGTGGATGTAAGTTGTAACATCTGCAAAGGTAAAGGGTGCAATATTTGCAAAGGAACCGGTTGGCTCGAGATTATGGGCTGTGGAATGGTTGACCCCAATGTGCTGGAAGCAAACGGCATCGACAGCAAAGTCTATACCGGCTTCGCTTTTGGAATGGGCATAGAGCGCATCGCAATGCTAAAGTGGCAGGTGAAAGACCTTCGCCACTACTTCGAAAACGACATCCGTTTCCTCAAAGAGTTTGAAACAGTTATCTAGAAAGGAGCTGCAAATTTAGCTTGCAATTTAGTCTATAATCTCAACAAGCTTTAATTTAAGTGATAGGCAGTACAGTTTTGGGATTATATTTTTAAAACGTTTTTGATGTAAATTTTGGAGCTTGTAAAATTTTTATTACTTTTGCAGTCCCAAATGCGGAAATAGCTCAGTTGGTAGAGCATAACCTTGCCAAGGTTAGGGTCGCGAGTTCGAGTCTCGTTTTCCGCTCTAAAAATACCTCTCCGCGTAATGGAGAGGTTTTTTTTGAATTAAGTTGATTGAAATGCTCGGGTGGTGGAATAGGTAGACACGCAGGACTTAAAATCCTGTGGGCAGAAATGCCCGTACGGGTTCGATTCCCGTCCCGAGTACTTTTTCAACTGCCAGTCTTTTGTGAAACAATTTGTATATCAAATAGATAGAAAACGGCATTGTTCTAAATATCAAAATCTTGATTTTTAGAAACCTCAACAACAGCGAGTTACACAAAACACTAACAGATCAAAATTCGTTTAACCTCTTCATAGCTTTCGTGCATAAGCGAGGCAATGTGCCAATAGGATGCACCTGTTTCCTTTCTAAGCTTGAAAATCAATGAATTGCGTTCTGGCTTGGTCAATTCGAAAATGGTTTTTCCACATAAGTTGGAATTCAGGTACTCCATAATATTTATATAAGATTCTTTTGGCCATAAATCCTTTCCTCTTTTTCTAATTTTATCAATATCTGCATTATAACCATTTAATGACCTTTCAAATTCTTCTTTCGACTCAAAAATGGACTCAATAAATGCAGAGTCAACTTGAATTATATTTTGAAGAGAATTGTTTATGTTAAAATAGCTGAGAAATGAACTCCATTTGTAATCTTTGGGAGCTTTGCAGATGTTGGCTCTTAGGGGATTGCTCACAATATACATTATACTTTCAAGGATATCTTCATCTGAATACTTTTGTGCGCTCCCAAAAGGGGTTTTAAAAAGTTTATCAGATAATCCATTTTTCCTATTGTACCAATGAACAAATCCCACAAGGAGTGAATTCATAAATTTTGTAAGGTGTTCTGTAATAAGTATAAAATGAACGTGATTGTCCATTATTACGTAAGCCAGAATTCTGCTTCCATATTTGACCGAAGTTGAATTGCATCTCTTTAAGAATTCAACTCTTTCGGAATCATCATAGAAAACGGTTTTCTTTCCGTTACCTCTTAGGTAAACATGAAAACAACCAGATTGAATACGTTTTTTGCTTTGTGGGTCTTTCTTTGATTTAATCTTTCCCTTCTTTCCCATATGTCTAATTATTAAAATTTAAAGATTCTCTTTACAATTTATGCTATAATGATCAAATTTATTTTCTTTATAGACTTCCTAACCAGCCGGATTACACATAATCTATAAACTCAAGACAAAATCCGGGTTATTGCAAAAATATATATGGTTCTATTAGAAAGAGGTTGGTATTAAGTAAATATTAATTAAAATCAGATATTTCAATCGAAAAAGTTTAACTTTGCAACTGCCAGAGTTTTGTGAAAACATCTGACAAAGAGGGTGTTAAAAATCAAGAAATTGAAATATAGTGTTTTTTGATTTTTCAACCATCAGATATTTAATTAGTTACTCAAAAGACTAGCAGTTATGTCCCTAAAAGAGATCTTCAGCGCCTTTATCGTAATGTTCGCAGTAATTGACATACTGGGTTCGGTGCCTATTATTATAGGGCTAAAGGAGAAGAAAAAGAGCTATAGCGCTGTAAATGCATCACTTATATCGTTTGGAATATTGCTGGCGTTCCTTTTTGTGGGGCAGGCGATGCTTGGGCTATTTGGAGTGGATATCTCATCTTTTGCCGTTGCGGGTGCTTTGGTGCTGCTGGTGCTGGCCATTGAGATGATATTTGGAATTCAGATATTTAAAGACGATGGCCCAACAGAATCTGCAACCATTGTTCCTATTGTTTTTCCGCTGATTGCCGGTGCCGCATCGTTTACTACGCTGCTTTCGTTAAGGGCAGAGTATGAGCTCATCAATATTATTTCTGCTCTCTTTTTAAATATTGTGGTTGTCTTCTTTGTTTTGAACAATATAGATTATATTTCGAGGAAGATTGGGAAGGGGGGTATTTACGTATTGAGAAAATTCTTTGGAATTATTCTGCTCGCAATTGCCGTTAAGCTTATCACCTCCAACCTGAATTCACTGCTCACCTAAAATCCCGGCTCACTTATACACATAGCTCACAAAAAAATCCGGGAAGAGTGTTCATATCTTGTTAATATATTCGCCTGGGCTATTGCAATTATAACTTTTTATTGTATCTTTGCAGCCCGCATTTTTTGTGCGGTTAGTATTAATTATTTAAAAAACACCAAATTAAAAACCAATGCCTGGATTAATTGGAAAGAAAGTCGGAATGACTTCTGTTTTTGGTGCCGATGGAAAGAATATTACATGCACCGTTATTGAGGCTGGTCCGTGTGTTGTTACGCAAGTACGTACAGAAGAGAAAGATGGTTATGCCGCTGTACAGCTTGCCTATGACGAAAAAAAGGAAAAACACACCAGCGGTGGCCTGTCGGGTCACTTTAAAAAGGCAAACACCACACCTAAGCGCAAAGTCGTTGAGTTTAAGAACGACTTTTTAAAGGAGTTTCAGCTAGGTGACACTGTTACCGTTGCAGATGTATTCGGACACGATACATTGGAATGGGTAGATGTTGTAGGAATATCTAAAGGAAAAGGATTCCAGGGGGTTGTGAAACGCCACGGATTCAGCGGAGTTGGCGGTCAGACCCACGGTCAGCACAACAGACTTCGTGCTCCCGGTTCAATGGGCGCATCATCTTGGCCTTCAAGAGTATTTAAAGGAAAAAGATTGGCCGGCCGTATGGGTGGCGATCAGGTGAAAATACAGAACCTAAGAGTTCTAAAGATTATTCCAGAGAATAATCTTCTGATAGTTAAGGGATCTGTTCCCGGTGCTAAGGGTTCATATGTAATCGTGGAGGAATAAGCGTATATGGAATTATCAGTTTACAAAATTGATGGAACAGAGTCAGGAAAATTGGTGACTTTGGATCCCGGTATCTTTGGTATAGAGCCAAACGATCACGCTATTTACCTTGATGTGAAGCAGTATCTGGCCAACCAGCGTCAGGGAACTCACAAGACAAAGGAGAAGTGGGAAGTGGCATACAGTACTAAAAAGGTCGTTCGTCAGAAAGGCTCAGGCGGTGCTCGTCACGGTAGTATTAAAGCAAACATCTATGTAGGTGGTGGACGCGTTTTCGGACCGAGACCAAGAGATTATAGATTTAAGCTTAACAAGAAGTTAAAACAACTGGCACGTTTCTCTGCACTCTCTTATAAGGTGAAAGAGGAGTCGTTGACAATTATTGAAAACTTCTCAATGGAGGCTCCAAGAACTAAGGACTTTATGAAGATTCTTAAAGGTCTTAAGATTAACGATAGAAGAGTTCTATTCGTGCTTCCGGAGAATATAAGTAATATTTATGTCTCTTCACGTAACCTGCAAAACGTTAAGGTAATTAACGTTAACGAACTTAACACCTATGATGTGGTTAACGCTACCTCACTTATCTTTATGGATGGTGTTCAGGATATCCTGCAGGGGCAGTATGGAAATAATTAAACCGTGGAACAATGGAAATTTTAATTAAGCCTATAGTAACAGAAAAGATGACGATTCAGGGCGAGAAGTTGAATCGTTACGGTTTTGTAGTTGACCGCAATGCCAATAAGATTGAGATCAAGGCTGCGGTTGAGGAGATTTACGGAGTTAAAGTGTTGGATGTAAATACAATTAACTACCACGGAAAACGTAAAAGCCGCTTCACTAAAGCGGGATTATTGTCAGGTCGTACCAATCACTTCAAGAAAGCGATTGTAACATTGGCCAGTGAAGATAAGATTGATTTCTACAGTAATATTTAAGTCCATGGCAATACGTAAATTCAAGCCGGTAACACCCGGTACAAGACATAAAGCAATAAGCGCATTTACTGAAATTACCTGTGATAAACCGGAGAAGTCGCTATTGGCGCCTATCAGCAAATCCGGTGGTAGAAATGACAGGGGAAAGATGACAATGCGTTATATCGGAGGCGGTCACAAAAGAATGTACCGTATGATTGACTTCCTTAGAGATAAGGACAATTATACAGCTACAGTAAAGACCATCGAGTACGACCCTAACAGGAGTGCACGAATTGCCCTGGTTTTATATGCAGATGGAGAGAAACGCTATATAATAGCTCCTAACGGAATTAAAGTGGGTCAGGTAATAGCATCCGGACCCGGAGTAGCCCCAGAAATTGGGAACACTCTACCTCTTTCAGAGATCCCGTTGGGTACATTAGTTCACAACATTGAGTTACGCCCGGGACAGGGAGCCGCAATGGCCCGCAGTGCCGGAACTTATGCTCAATTAACTGCAAGAGAAGGAAAACACGCTATCCTTAAACTCCCTTCAAGTGAGATTAGGATGGTACTTGTTACCTGCCGTGCAACTGTTGGAACTGTATCCAATTCAGATCACAATCTTGAATCGTTCGGAAAAGCAGGAAGAAATCGCTGGTTTGGCCGCAGGCCTCGTGTTCGCGGTGTAGCGATGAACCCTGTAGATCACCCGATGGGTGGTGGAGAAGGACGTGCTTCCGGAGGTCACCCTCGTTCTAGAAAAGGCTTGCTTGCTAAAGGTTACAAAACACGTAATCCTAAAAAGACAACCAAGAAGTTCATAATTGAAAGAAGGAAAAAATAACGGATTAAACTGAAAAGAGAATTATGAGTCGTTCACTGAAAAAAGGACCATACATACAGGCAAGTCTCGAGAATAGAGTACTTGCTATGAATGAGGCTGGTAAAAAGGAGGTCATCAAGACCTGGTCAAGAGCCAGTATGATATCGCCGGACTTTGTAGGCCACACTATTGCTGTTCACAATGGCAACAAGTTTATTCCGGTGTATGTAACCGAGAATATGGTAGGACACAAACTTGGAGAGTTTGCACCTACCCGCACCTTTAAAGGTCACTCGGGTAATCGTTAATTTATGTTAATGAGTAAAAGAAATTCACAATAATGGGAGCTCGAAAAAGAGAATCAGCCGAAAGGCGTAAAGAAATAAAGAAGCAGACAGCAATTGCATCGCTGAATGATCTTCCTACCTCTCCTAGAAAGATGAGACTCGTTGTAGATATCATCAGAGGAGTTGAGGTAAACCGCGCTTTGGATATACTTAAGTATACCAAAAAGGAGGCATCTATTCGTTTGGAAAAACTGCTCCGTTCGGCAATAGCCAACTGGGAAGCCAAAAACGAATCAGATCGTAAAGAGTTGGAAAACGGCAATGTATGTGTTCAAACTATTATGGTTGGACAAGGTCGTTCTCTAAAGCGTATCAGAACAGCACCACAAGGTCGCGCAGCTAGAATTCGTAAGCGTTCTAACCACGTAACTATAGTGTTGGGCAAGAAAGTAAAAACCGAAAAAGAGGAGCAATAAAATGGGACAAAAGACAAATCCTATATCAAACCGACTTGGTATTATCCGTGGCTGGGACTCTAACTGGTACGGTGGAAAAGACTATGCTGCGAAACTATTGGAAGATTCAAAGATTCGCGAATATCTTAATGCTCGTCTTGCAAAGGCAAGCCTTTCTAAAATCGTGATAGAGAGAACTCTTAAACTTATCACAGTAACTATCCACACAGCCCGTCCCGGTATCATTATCGGAAAAGGTGGTCAGGAGGTAGATAAACTGAAAGAGGAGTTGAAAAAAATCTCTAACAAAGAGGTTCAGATAAATATCTTTGAAGTAAAGAGACCGGAGATTGACGCAAATATTGTAGCCAACAATATTGCTCGTCAGGTAGAAGGTCGCGTATCTTATCGTCGCGCCATTAAAATGGCAATGGCATCTACAATGAGAATGGGCGCAGAGGGAATCAAGGTTCTTGTGAGCGGTCGTTTGGGTGGAGCCGAGATGGCAAGAAGAGAGCTTTACAAAGAGGGACGTACACCACTTCACACATTCCGTGCAGATATCGACTACGCACACGCTGAGGCTCATACCAAAGTAGGTGTAATCGGTGTTAAAGTATGGATCTGCAATGGCGAAATATTCGGAAAGAGAGACCTCTCTCCAAATATGGGAGTAACTGCAGGACCATCATCTGCCCCACAATCCGGACGTAACAACGATCGTCCTCGCAGAAACAACGACCGTAACAACGATCGTAGAGGCGGCGGCGGACCATCCAGAGGCGGAAGAGGCGGCAACGCCGGAGGTAATGCCGGAGGACGCGACAGAGGACCACGCAGGGAGGAATAACCTTGCCAAGCATCGTGGGTCTTTGCTAAATATCAGAAGATTAGACAAAAAGATAACCAACTTTAGTTGGTTATCTTTTTTTTTGAAAGTTTCATCTGTTAGTGTTTTGTGTAAGTATTTGTAGCCTAATAGATTAATTTTTGCGTTTTTCTTAATTGGCCAATTTCCTATTTTTAAACACTTATAAACCAGCTTGTTTCACATAACACTGCCAGTTGAATTTTCACAGCTTCGCGCGGGTAAAGATTAAACTAATTGCAGTTTTTTTAGTCAAAGGTCTATAACAATTAAATCAATAATATGAAAAAGTTTATTCTAACTATCACAGTGGTGATGTTCGCCATAGGTGCAAGCGCTCAGATGCAGCCGGCTCAAAGACGCAATGTAGATCCTGCAACATTTGCAAAAGAGAGAATTGCAGATATTGCAAAGTATGTTACCGTTACCAAAGAGGATAGCACCAAACTTCATAAGGTTTATGAGGATATGCAAAAAGAGATGGCATCTGCAGGCCAGGATAGAGAAAAGTTTATGAAGATTCGGGAGACATTTCATCCAAAAATTGAAGCTGCTTTAGGTGCAGAAAAGTATAAAACTTATTTAGAGAAACTCGAGGCAGATCCTAACAGACAGAGGAGAGGGGGAAGACCGGCCGGAAATGCAAGGTAATGTCGGGCAATCGCCGGGAGAGAATTAGTACGGTAGTAGTGGCTAGCAGTAATTATTGCTTACCGGCATAATTAGTTTTGTTGAGCGAAAACAGTGCATAGATATCGGAATTCCGCTATTTAGCACTGTTTTTTTATTACTTTTGTTCAACGTGGAGTTTAGACTTTTAAAAGATAACCTTAAACTAAAACATAGAAAAATGAAAAGGATTCTCATTTCGTTAATTGCAATTGTAACATCTGCAGTACTTTTCTCTCAACCTCTGCAAAGAGTTTCACCGGAGAAGGCGGGTATGGACCCGAATCGTCTTGTTAGGGTAGATAATATTATAAACAGCTCTATCGAGAAGGGTGAGATTCCGGGAGCAGTTCTTGCTGTTGTGCGTGACGGCAAGATGGCCTATATCAAGAGTTATGGCAATAAAGCTCTCTATCCAAAGATTGAAAAGATGGAGGTCAACACAATTTTTGATATGGCATCGGTATCAAAACCGGTTGGAACAGCAATCTCAATAATGCAACTTGTAGAGCAGGGCAAACTGAGACTTTCAGATAATGTTGCAATGTACATTGAGGGATTCAAAGGGTATCTGGATACCGAAACAGGAAAGAGTATTGATATAAGGATTGTTGATCTGCTTACACACACCTCCGGACTGCCCCCTTATGCGCCCGCAGCCGAGCTGGTGGCAAAATATGGATCTCCATCACCTCAGGGGCTCATCGAGTATATAGCAACCTGCAAAAGGGACTTTCGTCCGACAACAAAGTTTCAGTATAGCTGTCTCAATTTTATAACTCTTCAAAATGTTCTTCAGAACATTACCGGAGTGAAACTTCAGGATTATACCCAAAAAAACGTATTTGATGTTTTGGGTATGAGCCATACAACTTTTAACCCGAAACCGGAGTTATACAATATGATTGCCCCGACAGAGAAACAAAAAGATGGTACTGTAATTCTTGGGTTGGTTCACGACCCGCTTGCACGGCTTCTTAACGGCGGAAATTCGGGAAATGCGGGGGTATTTTCAAATGCAGATGATTTGGCAATACTTGCTGCCGCTATGATGAACGGAGGCGAATATAACGGCAAAAGAGTGCTTGGAAACCTCACGGTAGAGACTATGACAAGAGTGCCTGCAGAGGTTTCTGCTATGGGACGCTCTCTGGGATGGGACAACTACTCATCTTATGCCTCAAATAACGGAAACCTGTTCCACCCCACAAAGACATTCAGCCACACCGGATATACCGGAACCTCAATTGTGATAGACCCGGTCTCTAAGACTGCAGTAATACTGCTTACCAACAGAGTTCACCCGGAAGACAAGGGCAGCGTTGTTAGGCTTAGGGCACTGGTAGCCAATGTTGTTGCCGGCTCTATTGTAAAATAGCTGCGCTCATTAGTGCAGATTATTAATCAAATAACGCTAAATGAAAAACAACGGCGTAACCATAAAAGAGGTGCTCACTGCAAAGGAGCACCTCTCTTTTGTACAATTCCCCGAGAAGCTTTACCGGGATGAGCCCAACTGGGTGTGCCCAATAAGGTGGGACGAATTGAATATCTTAAGGAAAGATAGAAACCCTTCTTATGAATACTGTGATTCAAAGCTTTTTCTTGCCTTTAAGGGAGAGGAGATAGTGGGCAGAGTGGCAGCCATTATCAACCACAAATCCAATTCTGCCTGGGGGGAGAAGAGGATGCGTTTCGGATGGATAGATTTTATTGACGATGCAGATGTCTCCGGAGCGCTGATGGCCAAAGTTGAGGAGTGGGCAGCAGAGCTCTCATTTGAGATTGTGAGCGGCCCTCAGGGATTCAACGATTTGGATAAACAGGGAATGTTGGTAGAGGGGTTCGAAAATCTATCTACATCGCAGACTATCTACAACTTTCCATATTATGTTACACATCTGGAGAGTCTCGGATACTCAAAAGAGGTGGACTGGAGCCAGAGAACATTAAATATACCGGATAAAGTTCCCGAGAAGCTGGCCGCATTCTCTCAGATTGTTAAGGATAGATATGGTGTGAAAATTCTGGGAAAGGTATCCTCCCGCAAACTTCGCCACTACGGAAGGGAGCTTTTTAAGGCTTACAACAGATCTTATACTCCACTATACTGCTTTAACACTGTAACCGAAAGAGAGATTGAAGGGGTTCTCAAGCAGTTTATCCCAATGGTAGATCAAAAATTTTTGTCAATTGTTCTTGATAAAGAGGATAGGGTTGTCGCATTTGCCGTAACCATTCCAACCATATCCAAAGCGCTCAACAAGGCAAAAGGGCGGTTGTTGCCAATGGGGATAATCCATATTAAAAGGGCTCTTATGAAGTACGAACTGCTGGATATGTACATTATCGGGGTGGTTCCGGAGTATCAGAACAAAGGTCTAAATGCAGTAATCTTTCACCATCTGCACCAGAATTTCATAAAATACGGAGTTAAAAAGGTGATTGCATACCCACAACTGGAGAGCAACACGGCCGTTATTCGACTGTTTGACTACTACCCGATGGAGCCCTATATGGTGAGAAGGTGTGTTTGTAAAAAACTCTAACTCTCCAGCAGATTGGAGATAGCAATTGCAGTTACAGCTTCCAGGACGACGGGAACGCGCAGGGCAAAGCAGGTGTCGTGGCGGCCTTCTATTTGAATATCCTCTGCAACTCCTTTTGCAAAGTTAAATGTGTGCTGAACCTTTGATATACTGGAGGTAGGCTTTACTGCAATACGGAAAATAATGTCGTTTCCGTTTGAGATGCCTCCGTTTATTCCTCCTGCACCGTTGCGCAGTGTTGCACCGCCGGCAGATAAAATGGGGTCGTTGTGTTGGGAGCCCCACATACGGGCGCTTGCAAAGCCGTCACCAAACTCAATACCGCGGATGCCCGGAATTGCGAAGACAATATGGGAGATAAGCGATTCAAGAGAGTCAAAGAAGGGCTCACCTACCCCGGCCGGTAAACCTTTGATTGTGCACTCGATAACGCCACCGAGCGAATCTCCTGCGGCAAGCGCCTCATCCAGCTTTTTATCCCAAGGATTCTCCCCCCCGATATGGATGATTTTGGTCTCAATAGTAACCGGAGATATAATCTTCTTGGCAAAGATTCCTGCAATAACCAGAGCGAGAGTGACCCGGCCTGAGTGGTGCCCGCCACCGCGCGGGTCTGCAAAACCATTATGTTTGATTTTTGAGACAAAATCTGCGTGTCCGGGACGAGGTGAATTGGCAAAACTATCATAGTCGGCAGATCTGGTGTTGAGATTATTTACCACCACAGCAACTGGAGAGCCGGTTGTAAAACCATTAAATACTCCGGAGAGGAACTGAAGGCTATCCTCCTCAACCCTTGGTGTACCTCCCTTTTTGCCGCCCGACCTGCGAAGCAGATCTTCACGAAACTCATCTGTAGTAATTGAAATTCCGGCAGGTATTCCATCAATTACAACACCTATGGCAGGTCCGTGTGATTCACCAAAAAGCGTTACCCGAAATTTTGATCCAAAACTGTTCATTTGTATTTCTTTTGTAATTATGAAAAACGCAACTAGCTATTGGCAGAAACTGCGAATATGATTTATTTGAAATTCTTAATAAAATCCGGAAAAGATTTAGAGATACAGTTAAGATCATCTACATAGACTTTTTGATCTATGTTAAGTGATGCAGTGATGATAGACATAGCAATCCTGTGGTCATTATGGGAGCTGCAATAGCCTCCGTGAAGCCTGCCACCCTCTACAATCATCCAGTCTCCTTCAATATCTATATGGGCACCCAATTTAGTGAATTCACACAACAGACTCTCTGCCCTATTGCTCTCCTTGTTTGAGAGTCTCTGAACCCCCTTAATCTTGCTTGTTCCGGCACAGTTGAGCGCAAGTACTACAAGGGTAGGGAAGAGGTCCGGAGCGTTGGTTGCATCAAATTCAAATGGCAGCAGTGGGTTTTTTGGTTTGGGGATATCTATCTGCGAGCCCAGTATTATCTCTTTTTTATCGTCCTCTTTAAAAACACACGGCTCATCTCCGCACATAACCAGATATTTAGGGTACTCAGTGATGTTAATCTCGGCACCGCAACCTCTTAAAATATCCAGAATCTTCTCATCTGCCTGTTTTGACCCCACCGGAAGATTGGTTACGGTCACCCCGTTTTTAATAGCTCCCGCAACCAGAATCATTGAGGCACCGCTCCAGTCTCCCTCAATGGGAAAGAAGGTCTTTGCCTTGTACCGCTGTTTACCCGGTATGCGAAACTCTCTGTAGTCGGTTGTGGTTACATTAATCCCGAAATCTTTAATAGTCTTGATTGTGAGATCTATATATGGAATACTGGTTGGCTCGGAGAGCTCTATCACACTGCTCTTTTCACACATTGGGAGAGACATAAGCAACCCGGAGAGCAGTTGTGAACCACCCTTGCCCGAGATCTTGAGTGATGTGCCCTTTAAGCCACCCGATATCACCGCAGGCAGTTTGCCCTCCTGAGTTTTTATCTCCATACCCAACTCTCTTAATGGCTCATCTGAGACAAACAACTCCCGGTGGTTAAGGCCGCCCTCGCCTTTGATGGTAATCTCGTCTACACCTTTGCTTTTACCAGGCAGATGGCCCGATGTAGGAATCATTAGACGGCAAAGAAGCCCGGACTCCCCCACATTGAGCTCAACAGGTTTGATGTTCTTTGAGAAGATCTCCTCTTTTGCAAGTTTTTTCGCGAGCTCTTCAATCCCCGGGCTCACAATTTCAATGCGAAACTTTGGAAGTTTGCACTTCTCTATCTTCACTTTGGCTCCAAGTGTCCTTATCACATTGAGAGCTGCATCGCTATCTGCACAAGGGGTGTAGCCGTAGAGCACACTCTTTCCTTTTGCCCAGGCAGATGCCAGAATAGCCCTCTGGGCGTGACTTTTTGAAGCAGGAGCGGTAATCTTTGTTAATATACCTTTTTTTGAAACCTGATGAGGATAGAATTTTTTTGAGATAAGCCTGTCTGCTTCGGCGATTGTAAACTGGCCGGGGGCAGTTCTGGAGTTGTCGTCAAGAGTGCAATAGACAAAAGGAGCCCCTATAAAATGAGATATCAGGCGGGTAAACTTACCCTCATCCCCTACAGAAAATGCAACAAGCGTATTTACAGGGTACTTCTTATACAGCTGCAAAATACGGGAGCACTCCTGAATACTCTTTGCGTTGGTAACAATCTTTACAATATCTGCCCCACGCTCTATAGAGCTCTCGTAAATTTCGCAAAGCCTTTCGTAACTTTCGGTTGCGTTAAAGTTATGGTAAGAGAGGATAATAGAGAACCCTCTTTTATGAGCAGCAGTTATGATCTCATCCCGGTAATCTTCCGGAGAGTCATAATCCAGGTCTATATATCTTTTACCTGTAGACTTTTTTGTACGGGTGCCCAAAATTGCCCACAGCAGGCGTTTTTTACTCTCTTCATAAGAGATTTGATAGGTTCTGCTGGTTGCAATAAGATCTTTTTTTGACCGGAAAACAGCAACTGTCTCCTCTCTGGAAAGGTTGGTCAGATCCAGCCTTATTTCGGCCAGACGTGCCTTTGAGAGAGCATCGTTTACTTTGTTTAATCCCGATACTCCAATACTAAGACAAATCATAAAGAGCCTCCTCCAAACGGGCTATTTGAACAGGATGTATTGTACATTTACCTATCCTCTCGATTAATATAAATGAAATTGAGTCTCCGGATCTCTTTTTATCTCTCTTCATAGATGAAAACAGATGCTCCGGTTTTATTGGAGATTTTGTCTCCAGACCTATTTTAATGAAATCTTCTTCAATTGTAACTGCCTCCTGGTGAGCAAGAATACCAAGCTTTACAGATAGCCTGGAAGCCAGGATTATGCCTATTGCAACAGCCTCTCCGTGAGAAGTACCAATCTCCTTCTCAATAGCGTGAGCAAAGGTGTGGCCAAGGTTTAGAAGTTTACGATCTCCATTTTCAAACTGGTCACTCTCAACAATCTGAGCCTTAATAGCTGCCGCCCGGGAGATATATGGAGAGAGCTCCTCCAGAGTGTAACCCCTTTTTAGCAGAGAGGCAGCCTTACAGTACCCCTCCCTATCTTTAAGAATGAGCGTTTTAAGCATCTCGGCCAACCCACCTTTTATATCGCTTTGTGGGAGCGTTTTTAAAAATTGCGGGCAGATGAGTGTAAATGACGGCTGGCGGATGACTCCGAGAACATTTTTGTACCCGTCCAGATTGACCCCGTTCTTTCCGCCGATTGCTGCATCTACCTGAGAGAGAAGAGTTGTGGGAACCAGTGCAAAGTCTACACCCCTAAAATAGATGGATGCGGTAAAAGCAGCAATATCGGTTGTTATTCCGCCTCCAACGGCAAGCAAAAAGGTATCCCTGTCTGCCTCCAGATCCATCAGCTTACGGGCAATATCTGCAACAACAAAGAGCGACTTCTCCTTTTCCGAAGCATTGACCTCAATATGTGGGAAAGGGAAATATTTGCCGTAAATGGCCTTTACATTAGAGTCAATAATAACAATCACCCTCTTCTCTTTTGGAAGAAGGTGAGAAATCTCATCAAGAGAGTTACAATTTAGAAGTTTGACAGAATTTCCAACCATTAACGCAAAGTTAAAATTTTATCAGGTAATTATCCTTGTTTATTACATCAAAAGTTGCATTTGGGTATGCCTCTTTGAAAATACCGGGTGCTTCAGGGTTTTTATTACCCCACTTTATTTCCAGTGCCATAAGTGAATTAGAGGCCTCTTCTATTAGGTCTATTTCCTGACGGTCATATGTTCTCCAAAAGTAAAACTCTTTTCCTAAACCGTTATTATAATTGGCTTTTATACGTTCGCTAATTATGTAGTTTTCCCATAATGCACCAACATCCTGACGGATAGACAGAGGATTGAAGTTACCAATAATTGCATTGCGTATCCCATTATCATAGAAATACCATTTCCCGGCTTTAGATACTTCCTTACGAATATTACGAGCATATGCACCCAAGCGATAAACAACAAATACCTTAGAGAGTAAATCAAGATATTTCTCGACCGTATTTTTACTCATACCAATTTGTTTGCCAAGTTCATCATACGAAACTTCATTGCCAAGTTGAAAGGCAATCAAACGCAGTAGCTCTTTCAACTTGCCCGAATTTTTCAATCCGTCAATAGACAAAATGTCTTTTAGCAGATATGCTCCTACAATATCTCGTAAGTAGTCGGTCTTTCCTCCAAAACTATCCATTATTACTACCTCTGGGTAAGAACCATATATCAGACGTGACTCCAAATTTTGTCGAGTTTCTAATGCTGTTTCAGAAGGTGCAATTTCTTTTTGTGAAAAAGGAGTTAAATGGAATTGAGTTCTTCTACCTACCAACGGCTCTCCAGCCTTATTTAATAAGTCGAAGGACGATGATCCGCTTACAATTACTCTAACACCTTCAATTTCATCAACAATTAGTTTCAATTTTGAGCCAATTTCAGGTATGTTTTGTGCTTCATCTATTGCCAATAAATCTACTCCTTCTAACAAATGTCGATAATTAGCAATTGAACGCTCTTCCATCAAAGCTAACGTATCATAGTCTTCGCCGTTCAATAATAGTGTTTTACCCGAAAAACCATTAATTAACTGGCGCATCAGTATGGTTTTTCCAACTCTTCGCGCACCAAATATTAAAACCACTTTATTGGGTTCAATTCTTTCAGCGATCCTGTCTTGTAGTAATCTTTTTATTGGTTCCATCATCTACACTATAAAATTTTCTATGCAAATGTAAAATTAAACTACACATTGACAAAATTCACGCTAAAATCGTCAATGAGTTGACAAATTTTCGATAGTGCGAAATATTTAAATATTACAATACAATTTCCCACCGAGCCATTGCGGAAATTAAGGTATAGAAAAACGTGCCTGCGGGTGAAGATGTGTCTATACGGGTTTTGAGCTAACTTGTAAAATATTTTTGAAAAAATGACGTAATAATTTGGTTAGTAAATTATTAATAAATAAATTTGGAGGAGGTTTTCTGATAAATTTACCAGATCCTTATGGAATAGAACAATGTCTTTTCTGTTTTTAAATATAGATTATAATTATTATGGGCAGATTATTTTATTTTTTACTTGTTTTGTTATTAACATCATGTACTATAGA